>JAEEGJ010003777.1_pt1 | contig 55129 bp, 44 predicted proteins | sample 8958761 | NCBI WGS metagenome assembly JAEEGJ01 (sample SAMN16246546, study PRJNA631951) | gut metagenome | biome: gut microbiome; feature: rumen; material: RS-attached | host: Bos | place: Iran: Karaj | collected 2018-10
TGGGGCACAAACAACGCCTGTTACCGTTAATCAACAAGAATCTGTTTCGCAGCTGCAAGCAGAAAACGAGGCGATGAAGAAGCAACTGGAGAATCTGGAGAAAGAGGTTGAACTGTATCGCGGGGATGTAAGAACTAAAATATCCGAATTCGAAGATGAACAATCTCGCTGGACTGCGTGGATGTGTTTGTTTATGACTTTATTAACTGCAGCTTTAGGCGGTGCCTTACCTCTGTATATTAATATTCGTAACGATAAACAATTAAAGAATAGTTATGAAAAGATGTTAGACGGACTGAAGAAACAAATTTCTTCTGTGGAAACTGATGCGAAATCAGCAAAGGATTCATTATCTGCAGTGACTGAACTTAAAAATGATATAGAAACAATTAAAAATGATATAGATAAGAGTAAGAAGAATGCTGAAAGAGCTGCCAAAAGAGCTATGGTGAGCAAACTGTTTGCTCAGGCTGTATCAGAAAAGAACTCCACGAAAGCAATAGAATTGTATTCTAAAATTCTAGAAATTAATCCCAATATCGCTGAAGTATATTATAATCGAGGCATATTGAGAGAGGAAATGAAAGATCAAGCAGGTGCTCTTCAGGATTATGATAAAGCAATAGAATTTAATCCGAATGATGGCGATGCCTATTATAATCGAGGAATATTAAGAGAGGAAATGAAAGATCAAGCAGGTGCTCTTCAGGATTACAATAAAGCAATAGAGCTTGATCCAAATAATGTCGGTGCTTATAATAACCGAGGCAATTTAAGAATGGAAATGAATGACTATGAAGGTGCTCTTCAGGATTATAATAAAGCAATAGAACTTGATCCTAATAATGCTGACTCATATAACAATCGTGCAGATTTATATTTGCGATTAAAAGACTTGGATGAAGCATTAAAAGACGCTAACAAATCAATAGAATTAGGTGGTGGATTTATTTCTTTTGTCACTAGAGGTGAGATCTTTATGGCAATGAATAATTATATAGATGCAATAAATGATTTTACTCAAGCATTATCATATAATCCTAATAGTATAGAAACGTTGGAATATCGGGCTAAATGCTATCGGAAGTTAGCAGGAACTGAGCAAGACCCTGCAAAGAAAGCGGATTTGATTGCTAAGGCTAAAGCTGATGAGAAGAAAGCAGAATCATTGAAGAAAAAGAAGAAAAATCCGGGAAAGGAGAAAAATGATGAGGGGAATGGAAAATAAAGCAGGTGACTACAGAACTGCACGATAAACTGCACGATAAAGTTCCTAATAAAGTTCCTAATAAAATTCCTAATAAATATATAACCAGATGAGTAATTTATTGTATCTTTTACTTGCTATAGTCTTTGAGACGGGGGCTACTTCGCTATTGAAAATGGCGGAGGGATTTACACGGCCATTGCCAACGGCGGCTTCTTTGGTGTGTTACCTTGTGTCGTTGTATTGTCTCAGCGTGTGCTTGAAAACGATTCCTATAGGGGTGGCATATGCTATATGGTCGGCATTGGGGATTGTCCTTGTTACCTTGATCGGGGTCATTGCCTTCAAGCAAATGCCTGACTGGGGGGCAATCATCGGTCTGAGCTTGATTATCGCAGGTGTCGTGGTGCTGAACCTGTTCTCAAAGATGACTGTACATTAAAAATAGCAGCTCTAAAGGTGCTTTAGAGCTGCATAAAGTCTAGAGTCTAGAAATCGAGGCGATAGAAGAAGTTGGGCAGGGAGATGCCGCTCTTGTCGTAGCGCAGCTGGCCGGTGTTGAGGTCGTAACGCTCGGCATAAGGCGTCTCGTTCTGCAGGATATTAAGTCCCTCGAAAGCAATGGTGTGACTCACCTTCTTGCCTGTTATCTTGTAGCTGACGGTGAGGTCGAGGATGTTGGTGGGGTCGAACTGAAGGGTCATGACCTCGTCATCCTTATAGATGGGCTCGTCGTCGAGGATGCCTGCTGCTACCCGGGCTTTCATGGCTGCTAAGTCGATAGGGGTGTGGCGCAGACCGCCCTGAAGGGTGTACTTCATACTGATGTTGAACACGTTCTGCTTGCGTTTACCCATCATCCACTCTTTACCGCACAGCAGCTTGATCATATAACCGCGATCGTAGAGCTGATTGCGCCACTTCTTGTCGAGACCACGATATTCTGACTTGAAGAGTGAGGCGTTGACCTGTCCGTAGAAACCGCGGGTCATGTATTGCTCGAGTGTGACATCGGCGCCGTAGTTGCGGGTGTTTCCCTTGTTGACGAGTGGCTCGTCGATGAAGTTGAACAGGCGGTTGACGGTGCAAAAGGTGGAACCGTCGATGCCCACAGGGGTGTCGAAGCCATACTGATAGTAGGCGTTGAAGCGGAGATTGAGGTTGTCGGTGAACTTGTAGCTGTAGGTGGCCAGCACGTGATGGGCCTTTGAGAGACCAAGGTCTTTATTGACCAGACGGCCAGCGGCATCGCGTACGAAATAGGCATCGAGCTTCTCGATCATCGAATGCAGACCATAGCCGATGGAGAACGAGTTCTTGGCATCGGGCTCCCATCTCAGACTGACACGGGGCTCTACGCTGAAATCCTCGGACAGCAGGAAATAGGAGGCGGAAACACCGAGGTTGATGCTCAACCCCTCAGCAGGCTTCCACAGGTTGGACCAATAGAGACTGGCCAGACCGGTATCGCTCTTGGTGTCGTAGAGTGGCGTGGCGGGCACGGGTTCGTAGACGTTCTCGGCCGTGCGATAGCTGAGGTTGAAGAAACGGTGGGAGTATTCGCCGCCTATTTGGGTGAGCCAGCGTGGCGTGACTTGTTTAGAAAGCTCGGTGTTGAAGACTAAACGGTCTTCGTTCTGCTTGAGATAGTAGAAAGGATACTCCTTGCCATCGAAAGAGACTGGTTTGTTGTCGGCATCGAAAACAAGACCTACATAGTTCATATCGACCTTGTTATGCTGCATGTTATAGGCAACGGTGGTGCGCCAGACCCATTTGTTGTCGAAATGGATCTTGTGGGTGGCTCCTGCCACGATATTATACAGATGACCTGTCTGGCGTGAAGCATCGTAGACGGTATGTGTGTCCTCGATGTCCATATCCGTATCGTCCGATTTGTCGAAGAATCCCAAGGAGAAGACCGAGAAGGTGCCTGCGTGCTTAGTTGGGAAGTTGAGTTTCAGCGAAAAATCGCTGAAGTCGTAGTCGGTGTCCACGATGTCGATAAGCCCCAACTTACTGGCCAGACTGGTGAAACCATAGCGGAAGTTGAAGATGTAGCTGGAGTTGCTTTTCTTGGACAGCGGACCTTCGGAGGTGATTTCTTCGGACACGGTACCTATCTGAATGAGATGCTCGTGTTTCGAACTGTTGCCGTTGCGCATCTTAACATCAAACACACCGCTGAGCGCATTGTTATAGTTGGCATTGAAGGTGGAAGTGAAGAAATCGGAATTGCCGATGACATTGGAGTTCAGTGCACTTACCATGCCGTAGCCTGCATCGTATAGGCCGGAAAAGTGGTTGGGCGTGAAGATCTCGATGCCCTCCAGACGGTACTGCATGAACTGGGGCGCGTTGCCATGGACGGAGATGCCGTTGCCATCGCCTTGGCCTGCCACACCGGCAAAGGCGGTCACCAGACGTGCGGGGTCATTATAGCCGCCTGCGTAACGGCTGGCCTCTTCCATAGACAGCATGACACCGCCAACGAGAGCCGTGGGGTTTACTGTGGCTGCCTTGTTGACACGGGGACGTACAATGACTTCGCCCAGCTCCTGGCTGTTCTCACGCAGGGCTATATCGATGACGACCTCCTTGGTTCCTGCCACGAGTACTTCTTTCATGATGCTGGGCTCGTAGCCAATATAGGTAGCCTCGACGGTATAACGACCTGAGGGACTGACATTACCAATGTGGTAGTTGCCGTCGATATCGGTGATGCCGGCTTTGTCGGTAAGTTCGGTAATCTTGACGGTAGCACCAATGAGGGGTTCGCCGCTGATAGCGTCGGTAACAGTGCCGCGCAGTGTCTGGGCATGGGAATAACTCACGCAAAACAGCAGGATAACAGCCTGCAGAACAAATAAGTTCTTTTTCATAATTGTTTTTAATTAAAAGTGTTAATAGATTGATGATGTCTTGATATCTTTTATTGGGGATGGTATTCGAAGTGCTGGTAGTCTTTCTTCGTGCGCCAGGAACCACCCCAGCTGAAGCCGTGCTTGAGGAAGAGGCGGTAGCAGAGGTCGCCTTTCTCTATCTTGTAGCGATAGCTCTTGCTGCGGTCGGCATAGGGTTTGCCTGTGGCGGGTTCTACTATCTGACGGCCTCGTTTGTCGTAACGGATGTAGGGGTTGTAGAGGGGATTGATGTCGATAGCGAGACCACGGGCGTGGTAGGACAGCTTCTGAGTGCCCGAGACGGTGCGATAACAGAAACAGCTGGAGTTGTTGGCGCGCATCTGGCGCTCGTCGTCGGCATCGTAGTCGTCGGCCAGACGGATGCGCTGGATGGGGTAGTGGGCCTTGTAGAGCTCACGGAAGATGGACAGCAGCTTGGAGGCTATCAGACGGTTACAGATGAGTTCGCCCTGATGGGGCTGATTGTCGTAGTCCCAATGGAGCACCCGCAAGTAGCGCAGGTCGCTGCGCTGGATATAGGGATTGGCCACGTAGGTCTTTCCCTGCATCTTCTGCCATATGCTGTCGGGAATCGACTCAGCGGTGAAACCTTCCTGCGCATGGAGCGCCGAGAAAGGGATAAGGGTTAATAGATATAAAAGCAATAAACGGTACAACCTCATTTATTTTGCTACTTTTTTGTTTCCTTCGATATAGACACCATGACGAACCGGCTCCTGATCGAGACGGATGCCGTCGATGGTGTAGTATTGGGTGTTAATAGATTCATCTGCCCTCGTGGCACGTATGCTGGAAGAGAGGCCCTTGAACTCTTTGACGGCTTTGTCGACCTGCTCGAGGAACTCACGGCTGGAGTGAAGACGGGCATAGACGACACTGCCTACAAGGCGACCTGCCTCGACGTCGGTCTGCCAGTGATAGCCTGTGATGACACGACCCTGACCGAACTGGTAGGCGCGCTTGAGAAGGGCATCCTGACTGGTGCGGGTGATCTCGGAGATGACCAGGGCCATGAGCCAGCTTCCTGAGGCGTGACCTGATGGGTAAGAGCCTGTATCGTAAAGACTGGCCTCATCGTCGGGATATGACGTGCCTTCGTTCAGCTGTACATAAGGACGTTTGCGCATGTAATAGGCCTTGGCTTCCTGAGTGGCTGCATTGCCAGAGGGGTGAACACGGTTGATGAGTTCGTAGATCTCGGGGGTCGTAGAGGCTGAGATGTTGACTCCCAGTATCTGGGAATAAATCTCACAGAAATGCCGGGCATCGTATTCTACATCGTCGATGGCCGTCTGTCCCTGCTGATCGTTATAGCGTATGCTCTTACCGTCGTTATAGGCCATCATGTCGTAGGCAAAACGGATGCACTGCGAATCGGGTGGAACGGGGAGATAGGTAAGCGAACTGGGCAGGTCCTTGGTGTCGATATACGGACCATCGTCGGCACGGGTGGTGGCAGGGGTCCTGGTGCCTGTTATCTGTTCGTACTCTGACTTGGCGGCGGTAATCATCTTACTGAAGCCGTCGTGCGTATGCAGGCGCGACAGAACAGCACTGGCTATGAGACAGCCTGCATAGGTGTCGCTATCCCAGCTGTAGCCTGAGATGACGGCACTGGTGCCGAACTGAAGGCCACGGGCGAGCAACTGATCCTGACGGTCGTTGCACACCTCGGTGAGAATGAGGGCGCAGAGCCATCCGGTAAGTGCCTGAGCCGAGGGATAGGAACTGACGGAGCTATACTGATTCTCACTGCCCGGGAGGAGCGAGGACTCGTTGAGACGTGTATACGGGCGACGACTGAAGAAGGCTGTCTGACCAGCCTGTGTGGCTAAGTCGCCATAGCGCATGCCGTACTCCAGAATGGAGTAGATCTGGGGGGTCTTGGAATAGGACAGTTCTATACCCAACACTTTTGAGAACATGGTCAGATAGCTCGACAGGTCTAATGACATATCACTAATGGCCTGTTCGCCCCGACTGGTATTACGCACACTCTTGCCCCAGGTGTACTGCGCATAGTCGTTGACATACCACATGGACAGTTCGCTTGGCGGACCCGGCAGGAAATCGGGGGCATTGGGAACATCCTGTGCATGGAGGTTCATGCACAGGACGGTTGAGATGATGAATATTAGTTCTTTCTTTTTCATTTTACTATTTTATGAGAAGGCTACCGTGAGACCGGCCATGACAATGCTCACCATAGACATGAGCTTGATCAGAATGTTGAGCGACGGACCTGAGGTGTCCTTGAAGGGATCGCCAACGGTATCGCCAACGATACAGGCCTTATGGGCAAACGAGCCCTTACCACCGAATGCGCCTTCTTCTATATTCTTCTTGGCATTGTCCCAGGCGCCTCCGGCATTGGCCATGAAGACTGCCAGCGTGAAGCCACCAGCCAGACCACCGACAAGCAGTCCAAGAACACCGGCGACACCAAGGATGATTCCTACGATGATAGGAATGATGATGGCGAGAACCGAGGGGATGATCATCTCGTGCTGAGCGGCACGGGTAGAGATCTCAACACAACGGCCATAGTCGGGCGTACCTGTGCCTTCAAGGATGCCGGCAATCTCGCGGAACTGACGGCGTACCTCCTGTACCATCTTCTCGGCTGCACGACCAACGGCCTCCATGGTCATTCCGCAGAACAGGAAGGCGGCCATGGCGCCGATGAAGGCACCTACGATGACGCGCGGGTTCATGAGGTTGATCTGGAAATAGTTCATGAAGTCGGGGATGGTGGCATTCGAGGCGTTGATCACGTCGCCTGCCACGTTGGTGAGCGTCTGTCCGGCACGTGTCATGGCAATCTTGATTTCTTCAATATATGATGCCAACAGGGCCAGAGCGGTGAGGGCGGCAGAACCGATGGCAAAGCCCTTACCTGTGGCAGCGGTGGTGTTGCCCAGCGCGTCGAGCGCATCGGTACGATGACGAACCTCTTCGCCCAGAGAGCACATCTCTGCATTACCTCCGGCATTGTCGGCGATAGGGCCGTATGCGTCGGTGGCGAGGGTGATACCCAGCGTAGACAGCATACCTACGGCGGCGATACCGATGCCATAAAGACCATGTGAGAGCGACTCGGACGACATGGAGAGGTCGAAGCCATTAGCGCAGAGGTAGCTGAGCATGATGGCCACGCCGATGGTGATAACGGGGATACAGGTGGATATCATACCTGTACCGATGCCCTTGATGATAACGGTAGCAGCACCAGTCTGTCCGGCCTCGGAGATCTTCTGTGTGGGCTTGTAGGAATGGGAGGTATAATACTCGGTGGCCTGACCGATGATGACACCGGCTGCCAGACCTGAGATGACGGAGAAGGAAAGGCCGAGCCAATTCTCGATACCCAGAAAGTAAAGGATAGCGAAGGTGGCAACGGCAATCAGAATGGCGCTGACATTGGTGCCGAGTGACAGAGAATGCAGCAGATCCTTCATGGTGGCGCCTTCCTTGGTGCGTACCAGGAAGATGCCTAAGAGCGAGAGAAATACACCCACAGAGGCGATGAGCATGGGGGCGATGACGGCCTTGAGCTGAATCTCGAGACCTGCCACACCAAAGGCGGCAGCTCCGAGGGCTGCGGTAGAGAGTACAGAACCGCAATATGACTCATACAGGTCGGCACCCATACCGGCCACGTCGCCTACGTTATCGCCTACGTTATCGGCAATGGTAGCGGGGTTACGGGGATCGTCTTCGGGAATATCGGCCTCAACCTTACCCACGATGTCGGCACCTACGTCGGCTGCCTTGGTATAGATACCGCCGCCTACACGGGCAAAAAGGGCCTGTGTAGAAGCACCCATACCGAAGGTAAGCATGGTGGTGGTGATGGTGATGAGGGCCATCTCGTCGCCTGAATAGAAATGATTGAGCACGAGGAACCAGATGGCAATGTCGAGCAAACCTAAGCCTACTACAGTCAATCCCATGACGGCACCTGAACGGAAGGCTATCTTAAGACCAGCATTAAGGCTCTCACGGGCTGCGTTAGCCGTGCGGGCTGAAGCATAGGTGGCTGTCTTCATGCCGAAGAAACCTGCAAGACCAGAGAAGAAACCACCAGTGAGAAAGGCAAACGGAACCCAGGGGTTCTGGACGTTCAAACCATAGGCCATAAAAGCAAACAGCGCACAAAGCACTACGAACACAATGGTTACGACTTTGTACTGCTGCTTGAGATAGGCCATAGCACCTTTACGAACATAAAGCGCAATCTCTTTCATGCGGGGCGTTCCTTCGTCGGCCTTCATCATCCGCGAGAAGAAATACCATGCCATACTCAATGCCACAACCGATGCGATAGGCACGAGCCAAAATACTGTAGGAATATTCATAGATAGGTTTTTAAATTATTGGTAATTATGGTTTGTTTCTGTTTATTCGTCTACAAAGTCAATCAGGCCATTTGCTTCTTCATCGGAATCCTCACTTCCCAGATCCATCATCGTTGAATAGTTGTCTTCGGTTATATCCTCGTCGTTGGGATCTTCTACTTCATCGTCGATATCGTCGTGTGAACTGTAGTTGTCTTCTACTACTACATCCTCATCGTCGTTCTCGAGGTCATCGTCTGAATTACCTCCAGACTTGGAGAACTGCATGCGGAGCTTCTCCTGTTCGGGCTTCAGCTTCGCAAAGATAGCTTCAACCCATCCGCCTTTAGGCACCTCAAGCACTTCAAAACCGTCTTCTACCTTCTTGTCGTACATGCCGCCCTTCTTGTGCAAACGGTCTTTGGGAAGGGTCGTGGTAGAGATGTCGAAACCACTGAGGATGATATCCTGAATAGACTGAGACAGGGAATCCCAGCCGCCTCCGAAATTGCGGTCGATCACTTCAAGCAACTTGGCTGCTGAGATGTGGCGGATATTCTCGTAGGTAAGATCGGTTACACGGACGATGGGGCGCTTCTTGACTGCCCAGTGAAATTTCAGGTTATCGTCGAACTTAATCGTTGTTACCTTATAACCACGATTCTCAAAACTCTTCTTCGCATTTGTGTCGTCTTCTTTCATATCTTCAATCAGGAAGGCACTCTTGAAGATGTCGAGATAGTGCTGGACGTTCTCCTTGACCTCGGCGTCTTTGACAGCGGCTTCCCACATACGGAAGACATCATTCTCCTGGATGTCCCATACGCTGCTCTTGGTGATAGACTTGATTGATAAAGAGGGATTACTTTCGGGTTGTTGTTGTTTTGTTCTTGCCATATTTTCCTTAATTTTTCTGCAAATGTAACCACTTTATTTTTTATTCGCAAGTTTTTAGGCGATATTTTTTGTAATTTTCGCATTTTAGCGTAACTTTGCAGGCAAATATGGCACAACCATTAGCTGAAAGACTTCGTCCTCATACGCTTGATGACTATATCGGACAAGAACATCTGGTAGGTGAGGGAGCCGTCCTGCGAAAAATGATAGACGCAGGGCGCATTCCGTCTTTTATACTATGGGGACCGCCAGGAGTGGGAAAGACCACGTTGGCACAGATTATAGCCCACAAGCTGGAAACACCTTTCTATACGCTATCGGCAGTGACCAGTGGCGTAAAGGATGTGAGAGAGGTGATAGAGAAAGCCCAGAAGGGAAGATTCTTCAACGAGGCATCACCTATTTTATTTATCGACGAGATACACCGTTTCTCAAAGTCGCAGCAGGACTCGCTCTTGGGGGCTGTAGAGAAAGGTATTGTGACGCTGATTGGTGCTACCACGGAGAATCCGTCGTTTGAGGTAATCCGACCATTGCTGTCGCGCTGTCAGCTGTATGTGCTGAAGTCGCTGGAGAAGGATGATCTGCTGAAACTACTTGACAGAGCCATTCATAAAGACAGTGTTCTGAAAGAGAAGAATATACAGCTGAAGGAGACGGGCGCTCTGCTGAGGTACAGTGGCGGTGATGCTCGTAAGCTGTTGAACATATTGGAATTAGTTGTAGAAGCTGAAGTGTCGGATGAGGTTCTGATAACCGATGAGATCGTAGTGAACCGACTGCAGCAGAACCCGTTGGCTTATGATAAGGAAGGTGAGATGCATTATGACATTATCTCGGCCTTTATCAAAAGTATTCGCGGATCGGATCCCGACGCAGCCTTGTACTGGCTGGCCAGAATGATTGAGGGTGGGGAAGACCCGCAGTTCATTGCACGCAGACTGGTGATCAGTGCGGCAGAGGACATAGGACTGGCAAATCCGAATGCGCTTTTACTGGCTAATGCGGCTTTTGATGCCGTTATGAAGATCGGTTGGCCGGAAGGAAGAATTCCGCTGGCAGAGGCAACGGTCTATCTGGCTACATCGCCTAAAAGCAACAGTGCCTATCTGGGGGTAGATGCAGCCCTGCAACTGGTAAGACAAACAGGCAATCAGCCTGTGCCGCTGCCCATACGCAATGCACCGACACAGCTGATGAAAGATCTGGGTTATCATGACGGTTATAAGTATCCGCACGACTATCCCGGACACTTCACACCTCAACAGTATATGCCTGACGCTTTGGTGAATGAGCGGATATGGCACGGACAGCACAACCCGACAGAAGAAAAGCTGTATCAGCGGATGGTGAACTACTGGGGAAAGAGATTCGAGGATTAGAATAATATTACAGATGGATCAGGAACTGATTATCAAAATCATAGAATTATTGGGAACCTTTGCCTTTGCAATTTCCGGTATCCGACATGCTGCTGCCAAGCAGTTTGACTGGTTTGGCGGTTATGTGTGCGGTGTGGCGGTGGCTATAGGCGGTGGTACAATACGTGACGTGATGCTGGGAACAACACCTTTCTGGATGACGACCCCGATCTATCTGATATGTACGGCCGTTGCACTGTTGACAGTGGCTTTCTTCGGTAAATGGATGGAGCCGCTGAAGAATGCATGGTTTGTTTTCGATACATTAGGACTGGCTCTGTTTACGATAGCGGGTATTCAGAAGAGCCTTGCCTTTGGACAGCCTTTCTGGGTGGCTATCATCATGGGATGTATAACAGGTTCGGCTGGTGGTGTGATTCGTGATGTGTTGCTGAACAACGAGCCTGTCATATTCCATAAGGAGATTTATGCAATGGCCTGCGTATTGGGCGGTCTGGTGTATTGGGGAATGGCTGCATTAGGACTATCGACGGAACTGAGTGCTATCAGCAGCTTTCTCGTAACCTGTATCATCAGATTCCTTGCCGTTCGCTACCATATATCACTCCCAGTTCTGAAAGAAACGAATAGTAAATTGTAATATAAGATATGCCTGAACAAGAAAAAAACAACCGACGAAGAGTTAGGAAACAGCAACCTGTGGATAATACCTACGGGCATTTACAGCCTCAGGCGTTAGAGGTGGAGAAAGCTGTTCTGGGTGCTCTGATGATTGACAAGGATGCGTATGCCATCGTCTGTGAGACCTTACGCCCTGAGAGCTTCTATGAGCCTCGTAACCAAATGGTATACGCAGCCATCCGAGACCTGAGCATGGCAGAAAAGCCCGTTGACGTGTTGACTGTAACGGAACAGCTGGCGAAATCGGGTACGCTCGAGGAGGTGGGTGGTCCTGGCTATGTAGCAGAGCTGAGCTCGCGTGTGGCATCTTCGGCTAACATAGAATATCATGCTAACATCATTGCGCAGAAGTCGCTGGCGCGTCAGTTGATCTCGTTTACGAGCGGCATTCAGACTAAGGCGTTTGACGAGACAATTGATGTAGAGGACCTGATGCAGGAAGCCGAAGGTGAGCTGTTTGAGTTGTCGCAGCACAACATGAAAAAAGACTATACGGCTATCGACCCTGTGATTGACCTTGCCATTAAGGGCATACAGCAAGCTGCAAAGAATACAAACGGTTTGACGGGTGTATCGACGGGATATACGAAACTCGACGACATTACCAGTGGCTGGCAGCCTTCCGACCTGGTGATCATTGCAGGACGACCTGCCATGGGTAAGACGTCGTTCGCACTGTCGATGGCAAAGAATATCTCAGCAGACCTCAGAATACCGATGGCTTTCTTCTCGCTTGAAATGTCGAACGTGCAATTGGTGAACCGTCTGATATCTAATGCCTGTGAGATCCAAGGTTCGAAGATTCTGAACGGTCAGTTGCAACGTGATGAGTGGGAGCGACTGGACAGACGAATCAATAATCTGCTGGGAGCACCGCTGTATGTTGATGATACACCAGGTCTGTCAGTATTTGAACTTCGTACAAAGGCACGCCGACTGGTACGTGAGCATGGCGTTAAACTTATCATGATTGACTATCTGCAGCTGATGAATGCCAACGGTATGCGTTTCTCGTCACGACAGGAAGAGGTGTCGACCATCTCTCGTTCGTTGAAAGGACTGGCAAAGGAACTTGATATACCTATTCTGGCACTGAGTCAGTTGAACCGTGGTGTTGAGAGTCGTGAAGGACTGGAGGGTAAGCGTCCGCAGTTGTCTGACTTGCGTGAGTCGGGAGCCATCGAGCAGGATGCCGATATGGTGTTGTTCGTGCATCGTCCGGAATATTATCATATCTATCAGGATGACAACGGACGTGACTTGCATGGCATGGCGCAGATTATCATTGCTAAGCACCGTAAGGGTGCGACAGGTGATGTGCTGTTGACATTCCGTGGCGAGTTCACACGTTTTGAGAATCCTGATGACAGAGGCAGTATGAGTAGTGGTGGATCTTCGTCAGGAGGTGAGATCCTCGGCTCTAAAATCAACGGTTCGGGCAGTGCCGGAGATATGAGCCCGTTTGGCGATGCACCGCTGCCACCTCCACCAGCAGACGGTCCGTTACCATTCTAGAAATAATAAATCCCCGCTGTTCTGGCGGGGATTTTTATTTCTATTGATATTTCTGTATTAGAGTGTCGGCCTGAAGATTTCCCATGTCTTTGGCTTTCTGCAGGTTGGCTATGCCATCCTTCTTATTTCCTTTCAGACACTGTGCCAGACCAAGGAACATATAGGCGTCGCTATCATTAGAATCGATACCTATCATCTCATTAGCTGTATCTATTGCGTCGTCGAGAAGACCGACACGTACCTGTAACGATGCTTTCTCGGCATAATAGAATGTCTCCTGTGGAGCCATCTGGATGGCACGGTTGATGTCGTTCAATGCCTGCTGATAGAGTCGGCCTTCGATTTCTACCTGATGACGCAGATAGTAGAAGTTATCATTGATTTCGGCTTGCATCAGTGCTTCGTAATCATTGAGATCATTCACGGCATCACGAGACTTTCCTGCTGCTCTACGAGCTTCAGCACGTGCCAGCAGATAAGGAGCCGCGTCTTTCAGATAGGGCTTGGAGAATGTGTTCATGGTTGAATCCAACAGGGCAAGCATAGCGGTGGTATCCTTCAGCATTTCCTTGCATTTAGCAGCTGCATAGAACACCTCGGCGGTTTTCTGTCCGTTTTGTGCCAGTTCGTCGTAGATGGTATAGGCAGGATCAAATTTCTGCTGAGCATACAGGATGTTGGCTTCCAGCTGACGATATGAGGGCTGGGGGTTGAGGGCATTGGCAGACTGGATTTCTGTCAAGGCCTTGTCAAGACTCCAATTGGCATAGGGCTGAGCACTCTGGAATATCTCCTTGTTATATATCATACGGGCGTAGGCGTAATGTGCTTCGTCCTTCTTCTCTGCCAGTTTCAGAGCAGTCTCCATATCTTTCTCTGCATCGGCAAAGTTTCCGTCAACCACAGCCATCTGGGCACGCTGCATAAAGCCATCGGGAGCCTTAGGGAACTTCTGAATGAAATCGTTAACCAGTGTGACATATTCGGCAGAATCCATCTGACTCGCTGAAAGGAAAAGGGCTAACACGGCATCCTTCAGACTGCCAGGCAACTCTTTCTTGATTTTCGTAAGCTTCAATGTTGCCTCATTCATACCGAAAGCGGAGATCTTCAATGAATCAACAAAGCGGGCACTGATGGCATAGTTCAATGTGTCCTTGTCGTTTGCCGGTTGCTGCATCATTCCGATCACCTCGCCCGACTCATTAATTAACGGACAGCTAATGGTATTGTGGGGCATACTCAAAGCAACGGTATAATAGGCATAGTCCTCTTGGAACGTCTCTGCTTTACGAATGGCTCCACTTGATATGTTCTTTGTCTCACGATAGGGCAACAGCCACGCCAGACTACCTACCGGGGCCACTGACGAGCTGACAATAAGTGGCTGTGTCTTCCCGTCGACGCGAAACTTGACGACGTCATACATGTCATTGGCTCCAAGAATGCTGACGACATTCATCTCTTTGCCCTGCGAATCGATGATGACAGCACGCGAAGCTCCCTTAAATGGTGTGTAATTGCTGACAGCTTCACCATCAGAACCTACGAAATAGCCATTGCTGCTGGCTATCAACGATCCGTCGGCTGAGAAGGTTTTCAGTGTGAAGACGGACTTAGTGGCCTTCTTAACCCAACTTGGTTGGGCAAAGGCGCTGCCTGCCATCATGAGCAGACAGAATATCATAATCATTTTCTTCATAATCTTAATAATTGTTTGGCATTTTGGATAGCAGCATCGCTCACTTCGCTTCCACTGAGCATCTGCGCTATTTCCTTTATTCGTTCATCAGTAGTCAGAAGTCTCATGCTACTCTTTGTACCAGAGGCGGTCTCTTCTTTCTCCACTTTATAATGGGAAGTGCCAAGTGCGGCAATCTGGGGCAGATGAGTAATGCTGATAACCTGACGCTCATGTTGCCCCATCTCCTGCATAATCTGAGCCATCTGCTCTGCAATCTTACCACTGACACCTGTATCGATTTCGTCGAAGATGATGGTAGGCAACTTGACTGCACCACTGATCATAGCCTTCAGGGATAGCATCACACGAGCAATCTCACCACCAGAAGCAACCTGCGAGACTGGCTGGAGTGGGGTGGAGGTATTGGCACTGAACAGGAAAGCAACCTTATCCTGTCCGCTATGACCTAACTCTGTTTCTACAATCTCTGTACTGAATCTGACATTAGGCATTCCTAATGGAACGAGCTTTGCCTGCATCTCTTTCTCTATCTGTTTAGATGCCTTGACTCGCAGTTTCGTGAGGATGTCGGCTTCCTGTCTGGCTTGTCTCTCCAGTTTCTCCATTCGCAACTCCAAGTCAGCCAAGGCTTCGTCGCTATTCTCGATATTACTGAGCTGACGCTTGAGTTCGTCGCGCTTCTCAATCAGTTCATCAACAGTCTCAACATGATATTTCTTCTCAAGATCATATAAGCGATCAAGACGGTTATTGATAATATCCAGTTCAGACGGATCGAAATCGATGTTCTCTAGCTGGGTGTTAATGTCTTGCGCAAGGTCTTTCAACTCAATATAGCTTTCCTCGATACGCTGTACATACTCACTGACATCGGGAAAAACATGCTCAACAGCCTTGAGTGATGACAAAGAATTGCGTAGCGACACCACAACACCATTATCTTCTGCTGACAAGGCATTGTCGGCCGTATACAGAGCGCTCTTGATGTCCTCCGAGTGTTCCATCGTCTCACTCTTCTGCTCCAGTTCTTCTTGCTCTCCAGACTGCAGGTTGGCTTCTGAGAGTTCATTGCATTGGAACTGCAGGAAATCCAAATTCTGGCGATTACGCTCAATATCCGCCTTCATCATGTCGAGTTCATGCTTGACAGTCTGGTAAGCCTGATAGGTCTGCTGATACTTTGCCAGTTCCTTTGCATCATTGGCTATCACATCGACAACACTCAGCTGGAAGTCCTGCTTATTGAGCAGGAGATTCTGATGTTGTGAATGCACGTCGACCAATCGTTCTCCAAGCTCTTTAAGCATTGAAAGCTGAACAGGTGTATCGTTGATAAAAGCACGGCTTTTGCCTGAGGCAGTCAGCTCACGACGTATAATGGTTTCTTCAGGATCGTATTCTATGTCGTTCTCGCTAAAGAAGTCATCCATATCATATCGTGAGAGATTGAAGAGGGCTTCTATCACGCATTTCTCGCATCCTTGTTTGATGGACTTCGAGTCTGCCCGCTGGCCAAGGAGAAGACCGATGGCACCAAGAATGATGCTTTTACCGGCTCCCGTCTCACCAGTAATCACTGAGAAGCCTTGAAACAGGTCGATGTCAAGTTCATCGATCAGCGTAAAGTTCTTAATATATAAATGTTTAAGCATATCAGTTCTTTATTTGGTCCCAACTGTTGCTTTGCGAGGCATTGATACTCATGAGCAGTTCGTAAATCCGCTCTTTCTCTTTTTGCGTACCTTTGCCTTTGTAGATACTCACCAGCTCATCCTTCTTGTAGTCGGTCCAGATCTGCGGAAGCAGACTGAGCGGCTTGTCGCTATGTGCTTTCTGAAGATGTGTCTCTAAAGCCGTAGTTATCTCTATTCGTCCACGTTCAGGATTGTTGGCCATCTCGTCAAGTCCCTTGCGATAATAATCATATTGCAACTGACGGAAAGGCGTTAATGCCTCGTCGAGATAGTCATTGATGATGGCAAAACGGTTACGGCTGTCTTCAAAGGATTTCCAGCCAGGGAAACCCAGATTCTGAGCGTTATTGACAAGATACATACAACGCTGCAGAATATCGCCACCTCCCATTGGACTGAAACTGTCAAGGTCGAGACCTATCATCAGATAGGCATAATAGGCGAGTAGGGCAGTGAGTTGATTGTCTATATTCTCATCCGAGAAATTCAACTGATCGAACTGCTGGAATTCGAAATTAAAACTGCCGTCTCTATTATTATATAAGGTAGAGGTGTAGGCTGAATTGAACACTGGGCGATTGGCTTGGATAAGCGCTGTACATTCAAAGCGGTTTTCTTCTCTGACGTATTTGGTAACAGTCAGATTCAGGCTACATTGAATACGCTCGTTTCTCTGAAACTGAAGTTCTGTCCACTGGCGTTCATTCATGAACTGCTCTATTGTCTGCTGAAGATTCTCGAACACGCTCACATCCGTACCTTGTATCTGACTATGGTTCACATTAACCTTAACTTGCAGCTCCTGGGCTTTTAAACCAGAAACTGCAAGCATAAACAAAATTAATATGTTAGTCCTCAATACTCTCATTAGCCTCTCTGAGCCTCGCGCAGACGAATTCTCGTCAGTACTTGTTTCGTGTTGTACGTGAAGTCACCAGCCAAGATCCAACTATAGTAACCTGGATCAATGTGCAGAACATCTGCTACAGGCAATCCTCTGTGCTTACCAAAGTTGAAGACCTCTGTCATCTGAGGTTTCCCATCCTTGTCGAGTACAGGCTTCCCGGAACGGTCTTTTACCTCGCCCCATACAATACGGCCAGCAAAGTCCACATTATTGTTCATCTTAGAGAACTCTGCCAACTGGTCCATATTGTTTTCCAACACTTTCTCGGGATCCTCATTGGCGCCTGGAGCATATTTATCCAGTTCTCCCATCAGCACCCTATAGGTTGCTTCTGTATCCTGATCGGCCCGGTGAGCCTCGAAGTCGTCTTCCATCTTACGGCCACAATAGAATTTGTAGGCTGCTGCCAGATTGCGACGTTCCATTCTGTGGAAGATTGTCTGGGCATCTATCAGACGGCATTTCGAGAAGTCGAAGTCAATACCAGCTCTTAGGAATTCCTCTGCCAGCAGAGGTATATCGAAATGGTTAGAGTTGAAACCTGCAAAGTCGCATCCCGTAAACTTCTGTGCCAGTTGCTGACCAAGTTGCTTAAAGGTGGGCTTGTCCTTCACATCCTCATTCGAGATGCCTGTCAGGGCTACCACATCCTCTGGAATCGGCTTTTCCGGATTCACCAGCTCATTGCCTCGTTCCTCAACGCCATTAGGATTGACTTTTATATATGAAATCTGTATGATACGATCCTTAACCAAGTCAAGACCTGTTGTCTCCAGGTCGAAGATGACAAGGGGTTTGGTAAGATTCAGCTTCATCTATATCAGTCTTTAATCGTTGATCAGCATTGGCATCATCAGCATCAGCACATCCTGATTCTCCGGCTGCTCTGAAGGAATTACAAGACCGGCACGGCTTGGGTCAGCGAGCTGAATGATGACCTCTGCGCAATCGAAGTTGTTGAGCACCTCGATAAATGATGCGCCCTTGAATCCGATAGACATCGGCTGACCGTTATACTCACAGGTCATACGTTCTGTAGCTGTCTTTGAGAAATCGTAATCCTCTGCATCAAGCTGGAGCGTGGTTCCTTCAACGTGGAAGCGAATCAGGTTGCTTGAATCGTTAGCGAAAGGCTGTACACGGCGAAGTGCAGCCAAGAGTGACAGACGATCTACACGCAACTCATTCGGATTAGCCTGTGGAATGACGCTGTTATAGTTGGGATAACGGCCTTCGATCAGACGGCACTGAATGATTCCGTCGCCATAGCTGATCTCTGCATTGCGCTCATCGAAACGGATAACTACGTCGCCACCGTCTTTTCCAAGCAGATTCTTCAGCAGTCCAGCGGGCTTCTTCGGCAGGATGAATGCAGCAGGCTGCTCACCTTTAATCGTGAAGATCTTATTGCGAACCAGCTTATGGCCATCACTTGCAACAACAGCCAGACAATCGGTGGTGAGATCGAAATAGATACCGTTCATTACAGGACGCAGCTCATCCTGAGCCGTAGCAAAGATTGAACGATTGATATTCTCAGCCAGAATAGCGTTCGGAATGGTTATCGTATTAGCGTAATCGCTGATAGGCTGGGGCATGGGGAACTCGTCAGCATTCTCGATGGGGAGAGAGAACATACCATTCTGATAGGATATCTTTACGGTGTTCTGCTCCTGATTCACGTCGAACGTGATGGGCTGCTCAGAGAAACCCTTTACTGCTTCAAGTAAATCGTGATTACCAATGGCGAAACGTCCGTTGCTGTCGCTTTCTGTCAATGGCATCTGTGTCTTCATCAGGTTTTCGCTGTCTGACGCAGTCAGATACAGTACGTTGTCGTTGATTTCAAACACGAAGTCACCCAGAATAGGCAGGGCGTTCTTACTGTTAATCACTTTTGAGAGGGCAGCGAGCTTAGTGCTCAGCGCTGTACTTGATAATGTAAATCGCATAGTTTTATAGTTATTTTGTTCTTAAATACATATTATATAATTGAGCACAAAATTACAAAAAAACGTTGTATTGAACAAAATTTTCGGCAGAAAATTGCGCTATTCAAACTATTTTTAGTAATTTCGCCACTTGAAAACGAGAAATTCAACAAATAAAAACAAATTAAGTCATGGAATTAACAGGTAAAATCATTGCTGTTATGGCAGCGCAAAGTGGAGTTTCTGCACGTACGGGAAACAGCTGGATGTCTCAGGATTATGTGATTGAGGTTCCTGGTCAGTATCCCCGCAAGTGTCTTTTCCGCATCTTTGGCGAGGATAGAATCAAACAGTTCAATATTCAGCAGGGCGAGGATCTCACAGTTCAGTTTGATATTGATGCCCACGAGTTTAATGGTCGTTGGTTTAACGATATTCGTGCTTATAATGTTATTCGTGGTCAGCAGCCCGTAGCTACACCAATGAGTGGTGCAGCAGCACCATTTCCTCCAGCAGGCGGCGCTAATGCAGCTTTTCCTCCTGCACAGGAGCCTGTAGCAGAAGGTTCTGCTGACGATCTGCCATTCTAATCATGAGATAATCATTATAGAAGTTTGCCCTCTGGATCAAGAAATCCGGGGGGCAATATTATTTTATAGGAGAGAACCCTTATTTGTGTTATTTATCATAATACTGATTCTAGTATAAAGTAGTAAAATATACAATAATGCCGTATGAAACCTGACTTTGCCCGGAGTAAAACCTGGGTTTCATTACGACAAACCTATAGTTGTATTACGACTAACTACTAGTTTCATTACGACTAACTTCATCTGATATCGCGATCGTCTAAAACCTGGAATTTCTGACGTTGATGGTTAAGTGTTTCTAAATCCAGCGAAAAAGAAACCGAGGTTTGCTTGTCTGCCTGACAAGATGCGAGCGTTTTGCCTATGGGACTGATAATAGCACTCATACCTTTATAATGACAATATTTATCATCGCCAACACGATTACATCCAATCAAATAAGCCTGATTCTCAATAGCCCTGGCTCTGGTTAGAATCTGCCATGCATTCTGGCGACTTTCCGGCCAATTAGCCGCACAGATAATGACATCATACTGAAGTGCGTCAGCATAACGGCTCCATACAGGGAAACGCAGGTCATAACAAGTCAGCAACAAGATGCGGAAGCCGTTATACTCTACTATTGTATGATTATTTCCTGATTCGTAGTAACGGTCTTCATGTCCGTATCTGAACAAATGGTGTTTATCATAATATGATTCGATACCATTTCTCCCGTCTATAAAATAATGACGATTAAGATACTTGTGATCCTCGGTTATAATGGCAAGCGTACCAGATATTGCACATTGACGTTCTTTAGCTGTATCGCGCATCCATTTAAGGGCAACATTTGTAGCCTCCGACTCAGCAAGTCCTTGAGGTTCTGTGGCAAAGCCCGTGCTCCACATTTCAGGCAGTACATACAGATCACTATCAGGCTCCTGAGCCATCAGATTCTCTGCTCTGGAGATATTCTCAAGGGGACTTCCCCACTCTATGTCTAACTGTAGAATTGTAACCTTCATCTGATATAAAAATCTCTTGTAAGTTCTTGATACCAATCGCTCCTGACGTTGGGCGAAATCTCTATAATTCCTTCGTTCTTAACTAATTCATTTACAGGATGCTTTCTGAATTCCATCAAGCATCGCTTATATGCTTTCCTGGGCGTCGTTTTTATCATGCAAATACGACTTGGAAAGAACCCCGCCAAATGGGCTTCTGTCTCCAATTGGGCACAACAGTCTACAGGAATCACAACAGAGAAAATGCCATGAGGCGCAAGCAGTCCGAAGGCCGTATGCATCAGCTGACGATAAGTGAGCGTCGAATTATGGCGTGCCATTGTTCGCTGATTGTCTGGACAAGTAAGCGAATCGACGAAATAAGGCGGGTTTGAGACAATCGCATCAAAGAGAGAACCCTCTGACGAAAGAAAATCACGAGCATCAGCCATGATCACTTTGACGTGCTGAGAAAAAGGCGATGCCAGCACATTCTCCTGAGCCTGAGACACAGCTTCTGCATCGATGTCGATCGCTGTGATTTGTGCTTTGGGAAAACGTTGGGCCATCATCAGGGCTATCAGTCCTGTGCCCGTTCCGATATCCAGAATCAAGGGATTGTCCAAAGGAGTGCCGTCGGATGATTCTGAAGGAACCTGAGCCCAAGCCCCAAGCAGCGTTCCATCAGTGCCTACTTTCATTGCTGTACGCTCCTGATGTATAGTAAATTGTTTAAATTCAAAGTAACTATTTGACATTTCGGCTGCAAAGATAGCAATAATTGTTAATTATTGACTGTATCGTGCCTGTTTCTTAATTATTATTAGTAACTTTGCAGCCAATTTTTAAGTATAGTTTGAATTTTATAGTGTATTAGTTATAATATGAGTAGTCAAAACAAGAATGCAGCCTTTCAGATGATAGCTGATATCGACGGTGATTTCAGTGCGTTGTTAGGCAATCAGACCCCAGAGAATGCACCAATACTGCCTGTGCGCAACCTCGTGCTCTTCCCTGGTGTTGTAACCCCTATTCTCATTGGCCGTGAATCAAGTAAGGCCCTTGTTAAGAAAGCAGAGAAGAAAGGGACGGTCATCTGCGTTATTCCCCAGCGTGACCCCGATGTAGAAGTTCCCATGAAGGACGATCTTTATGAATATGGCGTGTATGCTAAAGTCATGAAGCTGCTGACGCTTCCGAATGGAAATATTACCACGATTGTCCAAGGTCTTGGCCGTGCCCGCTTGTGCGATATCATCAGCACCCAGCCTTATCTCGAAGGTGTGGTAGAGCCTGTAGAAGAGATTGAACCCGAGAAACGTGACCGTGAGTTCAAGACGGCCATGGATGACCTGCGTGACCTGGTAGACCAGTTTATCAATATCAGCGAGGATATTCCTGACGAGGCAACGTTCGCCATCAAGAATATCTCGAACGATATCATGGCGCTTAACTTCGTGTGCTCAAACATGCCTTTCTCGCTGAAAGAGAAGATGTTGCTTCTGACAACCGACACTGTCAAAGAGCGATTGTTTGGCGTGATGAAGATTCTGAATCGCGAGATTAACCTGCAGAATCTGAAAGCCGACATCCGCAATAAGACGCGTGAGGATATCGACGAGCAGCAGCGTAACTACTTCCTGCAGCAGCAGATTAAGAACATGCAGGCAGAGATGGGCAATGGCGAGACGATGGAGAAGCTGGAACTTCTCCGAAAAGCCGAGACAAAGAAGTGGCCTTACGAGATTGATAAGATCTTCCGTAAAGAAGCTGATAAATTGGACAACCTGAATCCACAGAGTCCGGAATACAATGTACAGCTTACCTATCTTCAGACGCTGGTTGCTCTTCCTTGGAATGAATATACAACAGACGATCTCGACCTGAAGCGTGCACAGAAGATTCTCGACCACGACCACTATGGCATGGAGAAAGTCAAGGAGCGTATACTCGAGCACATGGCCGTGTTAGCTCTGCGTGGCGACCAGAAGAGTCCTATCATTTGTCTCTATGGCCCTCCAGGAGTTGGTAAGACCTCTCTGGGCAAGTCTATTGCGGCAGCCATGAAGCGCAAGTACGTTCGTATGTCGTTAGGCGGTCTGCACGACGAGGCGGAGATCCGTGGTCACCGTCGTACGTATATAGGCGCTATGCCGGGTCGTATTATCAAGTCTATCCAAAAGGCTGGTTCGTCTAATCCTGTGTTTATCCTTGACGAAATCGACAAGGTGACACAGATGACTCATAATGGCGATCCCGCATCGGCTCTGCTTGAGGTGCTTGACCCTGAGCAGAATAATGCCTTCCATGATAACTATCTCGATGTGGATTTCGACCTCTCACAGGTATTGTTCATCGCTACGGCTAACAACCTGAGTACCATTCCACGTCCCCTACTCGACCGTATGGAGATTATCGAGGTAAGTGGTTATATTACAGAAGAAAAGATTGAGATTGCGAAGCGTCACCTGATACCTCGTGAGCTTGAGAATACCGGTCTGAACGTCAAGGAGCTGAAACCGACATTCAACAAGGCTGCCATCGAGATGATTATTGAACGTTACACCCGTGAGAGCGGTGTACGTCAGTTGGAGAAACAGGTGAACAAAGCACTCAGAAAGATTGCCTTCAAGCGTCAGATTGAAGAAAGCACCAACTATAAGAAGATTACCCCTGCGGAGATTGAGGATCTGTTGGGCAAACCGCCATTCTATCGCGACATCTATCAGGGCAACGACTATGCTGGTGTTGTCACAGGTCTGGCTTGGACTAGTGTCGGTGGAGAGATTCTCTTTATCGAGACATCACTTTCAAAGGGAAAGGGCTCTAAGCTCACGCTGACAGGTAACCTGGGTGATGTGATGAAAGAGTCGGCCATTCTGGCTCTTGAGTATGTGAAGGCACATGCTTCAACCCTTGACATCGACTACCGAATCTTCGACAACTGGAACATCCATATCCATGTGCCCGAGGGTGCGACACCTAAGGATGGTCCTAGTGCTGGTATTACCATTGCCACCAGTATCGCCTCTGCCCTTACCCAGCGTAAGGTGCGTAAGAACACGGCTATGACAGGTGAGATTACCCTGCGCGGAAAAGTTCTTCCCGTTGGCGGTATCAAGGAGAAGATTCTGGCAGCCAAGCGTGCTGGTATTACCGATATCGTGATGTGTCGTGAAAACGAGAAGGATATTCTTGAGATTCCTGATATGTATCTGAAAGGTGTGACCTTCCACTATGTCGAGAACGTACAGGATGTATGGGATTTTGCTCTTACCAAAGAAGTTGTTAAGAATCCGCTCGACTTCACCATTCCAGAAGAAAAAGAAAAGGATCAGAAATGACGTTTGAAGTACAACATACAGACCAGGCCAGCGATGCCCGTGCAGGACTGATTACCACCGATCACGGACAGATTCAGACTCCTATCTTCATGCCTGTTGGAACGGTGGGCAGTGTGAAAGGCGTGCATTTTGCAGAACTGCGTGAACAAGTGAAGGCTCAGATTATTCTGGGTAACACTTATCATCTCTACCTGCGACCAGGCCTGGATATTCTTCGCAAGGCTGGCGGTCTGCATAAGTTCAACACATGGGACCGGCCAATACTGACAGACTCGGGAGGCTTTCAGGTTTTCTCTCTGACAGGTATTCGTAAGCTTCGTGAGGAAGGTTGCGAGTTCCGCAGTCATATCGATGGCTCGAAGCATATTTTCACGCCCGAGAATGTGATGGACACCGAGCGTGTGATTGGTGCCGATATTATGATGGCGTTCGACGAGTGCCCTCCGGGCCAGAGCGACTATAAGTATGCCGAGAACAGTCTGCGCCTTACCCAGCGATGGCTGGAGCGATGTGTAAAGCGATTCAATGAGACAGAACCGTTGTATGGCTACAAACAGACCCTGTTCCCCATTGTGCAAGGCTGTACCTATAAAGATCTCCGCAGAGATGCTGCAAAACATGTGGTCGATGTGCTGGGACAACTCAATGATGGCGGTGGCGCATCTATTGGCGGACTGGCCGTTGGCGAGCCCACAGAAGTGATGTATGAGATGATTGAGGTTGTGAACGAGATTCTGCCAAAGGACCGTCCCCGATACCTGATGGGTGTCGGTACGCCTCAGAACATTCTTGAAGCCATCGAGCGCGGCGTTGACATGTTCGACTGTGTAATGCCTACCCGTAATGGCCGCAACGCCATGCTCTTCACTTATGAGGGAACAATGAACATGCGCAACAAGAAGTGGGAAGACGACTTCTCACCCATTGATCCCGATGGTTGTGATATCGACCGCATCCACTCGAAGGCCTATCTGCATCATCTCTTCAAGGCTCAGGAACTGCTGGCCATGCAAATTGCCTCTATTCATAATCTGGCTTTCTATCTGCGACTTGTCACCGATGCCCGACAGCATATCGTTGCAGGTGACTTCGTGCAATGGAAACGTTCAGTCATTGATCAATTAGGACGTAGAAGATGAAAGAAAAACTGAAGAACATAGCAGAACGGTTGAAGACCTGCGGTAGAAAACTAGAAGCCCTTTGGAGCAAAGTACGCGGTCCAATCGGTAAGTTGGTGTCTCCTCTGCGCTACCTTAATCCCAAGCGCTATCTCAAGCGTCTTGACCGTTATATCATTGGCAAGTTCATAGGTACCTACATCTATTCTATCATCCTGATCATCTCGATTTCCATTGTCTTCGATGTCAATGAGAATCTGGCAAAGTTTTCTACTTATGGTGCCCCGCTGAAAGCCATCGTATTTGACTACTACGCCAACTTCATTCCTTATTTCGCTAATCTGTTCTCACCGCTGTTTGTCTTCATTGCCGTCATCTTCTTCACCTCTAAGTTGGCTGGCAACTCTGAGGTCATCGCCATGCTTGCGGCTGGTGTCAGCTTCAAACGGTTGTTGCGCCCTTATATGGTTTCGGCGGCTTTGATAGCTTTAGTGAACTTCTACCTTGGCTCTTACGTTATTCCTCATGGCAACGTGGTGCGTCAGGATTTTGAGGTGAAGTATAAGAATAAGAGCAAGAACCTGTCAGCAACCAACGTTCAGCTGATGGTCGCTCCTGGAACAATAGCCTACCTGCAGCAATACGACGACCGCGTGAAGACCGGTTATGGCTTTTCGCTCGATAAGTTCGAGAACAAGAAACTCGTCAGCCACATGACGGCCTCCGTCATCCGTTACGATTCTATCAGTGACACACGCTATCACTGGAAGGCTCAGAACTATAAGATACGTACGTTGAAAGGATTGCGTGAAGAAATCCAGTCGGGCGAAGTCATCGACACACTCATACAGATGGAACCGATGGATCTGGTTTACTCTAAAGGACAGCAAGAGACGCTTACCTCTCCCGAATTGCTACGATACATCTCCAAACAAGAGGAAAGAGGCTCTGGCAATGTGGTACCCTATGAAGTGGAGTATCATAAACGAATAGCCACTTCGTTCGCCTCTTTTATCCTGACCATCATCGGCGTTAGTCTATCCAGCCGTAAACGAAAGGGCGGCATGGGACTCTATCTGGGTATCGGTCTGGCTTTGTCGTTCTCCTACATCCTGTTGCAGACGGTGAGTGCCACCTTTGCCATCAATGCCGATACACCTGCGTTGCTGGCCGCCTGGATTCCAAATATCCTTTATGCGGTTATCGCATACTTCTGTTATCGTCAGGCACCCAACTAGAAATAAAAAAGAAATAATGAAATTTGAAGAAACATATCTCAACGATAATATTCTCGATGCGCTCTATGACATGCGTTTCGAGGAGATGACCCCTATTCAGGAGCGTTGCATTCCTCAGATTCTCGACGGTCGCGATGTACTTGGCGTGGCACAGACAGGAACGGGAAAGACTGCAGCCTATCTGTTGCCCATACTTTCACAGCTCGACGATGATGAATTCCCAAAAGATGCCATTAACTGCATTATCATGTCGCCCACACGCGAGTTGGCCCAGCAGATTGATCAGGCCATGCAGGGCTTTGGCTACTATCTTGACGACGTATCGTCGGTGGCTGTCTATGGAGGTAACGATGGCGGTCGCTACGAACAAGAGTTGCGTGGCATGCGCCTTGGTGCCGATGTACTCATTGCCACGCCAGGCCGACTGCTCAGCCATCTGAAGGTTGGTAATCTTGACCTCTCACACTGTTCGTTCTTTGTGCTCGACGAAGCCGATCGCATGCTTGATATGGGTTTCATCGACGATATTATGAAAATCGTGAAAGAGTTGCCTGACAGTTGTCAGCGCATCATGTTCTCTGCCACCATGCCACCCAAGATCCGTGAATTGGCAGTCAATCTGCTTCACGATCCTGTAGAAGTGAAGATTGCAGTCAGCAAGCCCGCAGAGAAGATTCAGCAGAGTGCCTACGTATGTTACGACCCGCAGAAACTGAAGATCATCAATCATATCTTCAAACAGGGCGACCTGAAGCGTGTCATCATCTTCTCTGGTAAGAAAGAACGTGTTAAGGACATTACACGCAGTCTGAAAAAGATGCATATCAACTGCGACCAGATGCACAGCGATCTCACCCAGCAGGAACGCGACGAAGTAATGTTCCGTTTCAAGGCTGGTATGACCGATGTACTTGTAGCCACCGACATTGTTGCTCGTGGTATAGATATTGACGACATCCGCACTGTCATCAACTACGACGTACCTCACGATGCAGAAGATTATGTGCACCGTATTGGTCGTACGGCTCGTGCTGATCGCGACGGCGTAGCCATCACGTTCGTTAACGAGGCCGACATGTTGCGTTTCCAGCAGATAGAGCATTTCCTTGGTAAGGAGGTCGAGAAAACCCCTCTTCCAGAAGGTATTGGCGAAGGTCCTGAATATGTAAAGCGTGAGAAGAAACGTTCCAACACCCGCCGCCATGGGCGCTGGCATTCACGTGGCAACGGTAAGAACTCGCAGGCTAAGAGTAAGAACTCACAAGCTAAGAGCAAAACCCCGCAAAGTAAGAGCAAAACTTCACAAGCTAAAAATACGAAGAAACAATGATTACAAAACCTATCTGTAAGATTAATCTCGGACTCAACGTCGTTGAGCGTCGTCCCGATGGTTATCACAATCTGCAGACCGTATTCTACCCCGTACCTATCATGGATGCTCTCGAGGTATATACGATGGACGAAGCGTTTCCTTCTCCCGTCGACTGTGACTTAAAAGTGACTAATATCCATATCGACGGTGATGAACAGAAGAATCTTGTGGTACGTGCATATAATCTGCTGAAACAGGACTTCCCTTCCCTGCCCCGTATTCATACCCACCTTTTCAAGGGTATTCCCACACAAGCTGGTATGGGTGGTGGTTCCAGCGACTGTGGTTTTATGATTACCTTACTTAATAAGATGTTTTGTCTTGGACTCTCTGAACAGCAGATGATTGACTATGCCGCACGTCTGGGAGCCGACTGCGCCTTCTTTATTATCAATCGTCCTTGCTATGCTGAAGGTATCGGTGAGAAGATGCAGGACATTAATCTATCATTGGCAGGTTGGTATCTGGCTGTGGTACGTCCTGCGATACCCGTACCGACCAAGGAAGCTTTCTCGCTCATTAAACCACACTTTCCTGCAGAGAATTGTCGCGACATCGTGATGCAGCCTGTTGAAACATGGCGTGGACGATTGACAAACGACTTCGAACAGAGCGTATTCGCCCTTCATCCTGAGATTGGTGCTATCAAGGATCGGCTCTATGACATGGGAGCCACCTACGCCTCTATGTCGGGCTCCGGCTCCTCACTTTTCGGTTTGTTCCGCGAACCCGTCAGTCTCAATACATTCAACGACCCAGATACATTTAAAACAATAATCCCGCTCACTTGAGCGGGATTATCTGTTAATTTACTGTATACCGTCTTTGCGAAGTTTCTCTTGCCACTTCCAAGCACTTTTCAGTACTTCATCCGTTGGTGTGTCAGCCTTCCAGCCAAGCACCTTGTTTGCTTTGTCAACGTTACCCCACACCTGCTCGATATCACCTTCGCGGCGTGGTGCATATTCCCAGTTCACCTTCACACCAGTAGCCTTCTCGAAGCCCTCAACCACCTCGAGTGTTGACAGTCCCTTACCGGTACCGATATTGAATATCTCAACAGCGTCGGTGTCTGGCTGATCGAGCACACGCTCCATAGCCTTCACATGAGCCTTAGCCAGATCCACCACATAGATGTAATCGCGGATACAAGTCTTATCAGGTGTATTATAATCGTGACCGAAAATCTTCAACTGCTTACGGATACCCATTGCTGTCTGAGTAACAAAGGGAATCAGATTCATGGGCACACCATTAGGCAGCTCACCGATCAGTGCTGTTGGATGAGCACCGATGGGATTGAAGTATCTCAAGATGATGCTCTTGATGGGAGCACCAGAGTGAATATAGTCCTGAATAATCTCCTCGTTGATCTGCTTTGTATTACCATAAGGTGAAAGCGCCTTCTGAATGGGTGCATTCTCTGTTACAGGCAGATTCTCCTGAGAAGGCTGACCATAGACAGTGCAACTTGAAGAGAAAATGATGCCCTTCACATCGTACTTAGGCATCAGCTCCAGCAAGTTAATCAGACTGGTCAGATTGTTACGATAGTACAGCAGCGGCTTCTCCACACTCTCGCCTACAGCCTTTGAAGCAGCAAAATGGATGATACCCTCGATCTTCGGATACTTCTTGAATACGCCTTCAAGAGCTTCCATGTCGCAGCAGTCCACCTGCTCGAAAGCCGGACGCTTGCCTGTAATCTTCTCAATGCCGTCGACTACGTTGGCATTTGAATTCGAGAGGTTGTCGATAATCACCACTTCATAGCCTGCTTCCTGCAGTTCTACGGTTGTATGACTTCCGATGAAGCCTGTACCGCCAGTTACTAAAATCGTTTGTTTCATATTCAGTTGTAGTTTTACTATTTTCAATTTCCGACTGCAAAAGTACTAAAAAAGCTAGAGAATACGCAGGTTTCCTCAGAAAAACTTTATTAATCTGTGTTAATCTGCACTGCAGACGTCATCCATGCTTCGTCCAGATAGTCTCTATGACATAAACACAAAACCAACGGATGCCAAAAACTGGACTATAAGAATGTAGAGGACAATCAGCGGTGCACCTTTAGACAGACCGAAGGTGAGCGATTCAAAGATATCTGCCAATGTTTTTAAACGTCCCGACATGACACCGAAACTGACAGAAAACAGACAGATTCCGAAAGCCAACAGCGGCACAAAACTGCGACTGAAAGCCGACGGGAACAGCTGTCCTGTGGCAGATAGCAGGATAGCGTGAGGCGTAAGGGTGAGCAGACTGATTATGAATATATATATAATTAGAAATGCGAACGACACACGTAAGGCAATCCGATCGCGATAAGTCAGTGGATGATTCTTAGCGAACAACACTGGCACCCCACTCTTTTCAATGGCGCCCACAGCTACGAGCAGCAATAACAGACACACCAGCAACGGGGTGGCTACTATATTATTGAAACCGCCGATGAACCAGCGGATACCCTCACTTGAGAGCAAGGAGCGCACGCCCTCCTGTCTCATAGCAGAGAGTAGCCATGAGAGGATAATGAGGGCGAGTTGAGACACCACCACCCCCATTCCTATTCTGGCGAAGAGTTTATTCTTCATCGGGTTCGAGGTTATCGATATCGAGAATACGCAGTTCGAGGGCTCGAACTACGAGACGCGTAGCATTAATACCGCCCGTACCTTCAGGGAAGAGTTTCTGGATAAGTTCGTTCTGACGTTTCTCAAGACTCTTCACGCCAAATGGCATGCCACGCAGATTGGTAATCTGCTCCTTGGTATAGCCGAGGGCCAGATGGCGAAGGAAACGTTCATCATACTCGTCGATCTCATAATTAACCAGTGCTTCTTGCTTCACAAGCAGTCCACTCACGGCAGCCTTAAAGCGCTCTACTATCTTCTCAAGGATTGGCTCATTGAATACCAGTTGTTTGCCGTCCATCACGGCAGACACATCACGACGTGTCAGCAACTCGCCGGTCTTGAGAATTATTCCGTCGGCACCTGCGTCGAGTACATCAACCCAGAGTTTCTCATTAAGGATCTCACCAGTAAAAATAAGTACCTTAACATCGGGATGGAGCTCTTTAGTGTGGCGACATATCTCTACGCCAACAGTAGTAGAACCGCCAAGCCCAAGGTCGAGCAACACAAGGTCTGGTTTCTGCTGTTTAAGCAGCCGCCAGTAGGCAGGCTCAGCGTCGGCTGTTCCAATAACTTCCGCCTCAGGAATATCAGTGCGGATGATGCCGAGGGTGCCCTTCAGTTCAAGGGGAACATCCTCTACGATGATAACTTTGAAGTTCTCCATATACTTGGTAATGTTATAATCATGAATGTTATGTTGTCTCTAATTTCAGCACGAATACCACAACCACGACGATTAGTGGCTTCGCCATGATCGCGTACAATCTGGCGACAGAGCAGATATGGGATATGTTCACGGGAAGGCGTGAAAAGATCGGCAACCTGAGATTCTGTAAGACGGAGCGAAGGCATCGCTACACTGATCTCAACATATTGGGAATCTTTCTGCACGCAAGTCTTCTGAAGTGTTTTCTCCCCCGACTGCTTACGCAGAATCTCGAAAAGATAGCGTATGAGGTTTTCATCTCCAAGAATGCTCACCTCGCCCATCACAATCGGTTTCAAGTGAAGATGGCCGCGCTCAACCTGTCGGATGGCTTGCAATGAAAGCACGCCATAGAGTTCGCGATAGAAACTGGTGACTTCGGCGAGCGAGTCAGTATCACCCGCATCAAGTAACTGACTGATACGGGAAGGATAATACATCGTCTCATGTTTGAGAGTTGAGAGACAATTATCGAGTACGGCGTTCGATACATGTAAGTTGTTATCCTCCAGCTCTGCACGCCGATATTCGTCGTTTAGCATTTCAAGGTCGTTTTGACGCTGCTGCTCTTTAACAAAACGGTCGTAAAGACGGTGGCGATAATAGAGCAGATAGTAGGCAGGTACGATGGACAGGAGCAGAAGCACCAGAAGGATAACGGATATCGTCTGGTTGGTCTGCGTTTGTTGCATGGTACGACAATAATCGCCCAAGGTCTCGTCGGCCGACATTTCCTTGAACAGTTGGGTATAGATACGGTTATTGTAACTATAGAGCTGCCATTCATGGAGAGCTAAAGCAGCCACAGCACTTTCGTTACGAATATCGAGAATGATGTGGTAGTTTGTTTCCACCCCATCGTGGAACCACTTGATTTCTGGAGCCAATAGCGACGGATTGCCCATGGGACGCATGAGGTAGCGGCCGCGGGGCTGCAGACTATGATAATGCTTATTCAGATAATAGCGACATGAATCGGCAAACTGTAACGTGCGCTGGTATTTTCCTTCAATATTGCTAAAATAGGCAGAGTCAGCAAAGGCACTGGCTTTTGCTAACGGGGCCTGGCTCTTTGAAACAGGCTGCTGTGCAGCTACTAACAGAGAACCACATAGTGTAAACAATATTACCAGACTACGCATCACACCCAGTGGAAGACGGAACGCCAAACGCGAGCCTTTTCCTAATGTGCTTGTAGCAGTTATCTGGCAAATGGAGAATATCTGCGATATCTTTCGATACTTCTCTATGATTCCTTTACAGTTAAGCAGTCCGAAACCATGTTCCTCGACAATCTTATGATCGAAAATATGTTGTAGCTGTTCGTCGGTCATTCCATGTCCGGTATCTTCTACAGCTATTTCAACATAGTTGGCCTGCGTAGAGGCTGACACATGCACTTCGCCACCTGCTTCCGTAAACTTACGGGCATTATCGGCCAGTGTATTGAGCATAAAGAGTGTCAAAACCTTGTCGGCCTTGACCACTGCATTGGTCGATTCAACATTGAGATTAATCCCTTTCATCTGGAATGAAGTGCGACCTTTGGCCAACAGGTCGAAGAGTTCCTGCAAAGCAAAACTCTCGATATGCAGACTGAGTTCCCCCTGTCGCAGTTGAATCCAGTAGGTCAGCACATCGTTATAGGAATTGATCTGTTCGGTGAGCTCGCGGATATAAGTGGAGTCGCCCTCAGATGTTCCTTTCACTTCATGGAGAATGCGGTCGATGAAAGGTGTGATACTATTGACAAGCGACACCTTCGCACGCTGCTCCAGATTGTGACGCTCGGAATTTTCCACACGTAGTCGCATAGCTGCCAATTGTTCCGACATCTCGTCAAACCGGTCGTCATTATCCTCCGTCTTTTTCTGTTTCTTGTTCAGATAGTTGAAGAGCCACAACGAGAAAAGTAGCAGCACGATGGCAGCCACGACGGCAATGAGCATGATGTTGAGCCGGCTTATATTACGTTCATACTGGCTGGCGCGCGCCTCCAATTGTCGGTCCTGTCGGGTTGTCTCCTGAAGGTCAAGATACAGATTACGATTATAGTCACTCTGCTCTTTATCATCGATAGCGGCATAAGCCACACTGAGCTGTTCACGGATTGAAGCCACTAGGTCGGGCGCTTGGTAGATGGCAGAATCAGACAAAGCCTGTTCCAGATTATAAAGAGCCGACTCATAGTCGCCTATTTGTCGGAAACAGGATGCCAAAGTACGATAGGCACCTGATATCTGATAGACATCACCATAATCACGGAAGATATAAAGGGCATTCTCTGCCAGATAGCCAGCTAGCATTTCATCATCGACACCATCGGGGTTCAGAAACCGCAGAGCAGGCATGTTGTCGGCCAACAAGCGCTTGCGATATTCAGGTTCCATCAAGTGTTCAGAAAGCGCTTCGAGGGCATTTGCCGCAAAATATGGATAGTTGGCACGACGAGCCATCAGGAAGCAACGCATCAGATGGTCGAACTCCTGTTGGTTGATTTCTTGTTGAGTTCCCTCGGTAATGATGCCGCCCGCACCGATATTATAGAGATAGTTTAGCAGCTGAGCAGTATCGCGCTGTACTTCGTTAGGATCTATTGTATAAAGTGCTTCGATAGACTGACGCTCCAGACCTACATAATAATAATAGGTAGAATTGACAATGGCATATTCGCTTTCGGCATAGAGCAAACTACGGAGGTCGCGATTCGAAAGAGTACTACGCTCTTCGTTGATTCGACGCATGGCACGGTCGGCCAGTTCGCGATATTCATGGAACTCACGGTTACGTGAGCGACGCTGACAAAGACGCATCTGCTGGACATAAGCAATAAACTGCTGTACCTGATTATCGGTAGTCTCAATGGCTTCATTGAGCAGTTGACTGGCATCGTCGTACTGCATGCGTACGATACGTACAAAGGCCAGATTGCAGAGGGCCTCGGCCCTACCCGCATCATAACCTTCGGCTAATTCAACTGCACGACGGGCATAATATTCAGCAGAATCGATGTTGCGATAATGAAAAGCATAAGATGAATCATTCAGCTTGTCAACAGTAGATTTTTCTGGTCGTGAACAGGCTGAAAAGCAAATGATTGATAGTATGAATAGCCAGACTTTCATGTCAGTTAAAAAGAATCCCCCTCGCCCACAAGTATTACAGGAGCGAGAGGGATGATATTGTATTAAGCACGCGCCTTGGCCACGTAACCGAGTGCCTCGCGACACTTGTCGGTAACGTACTGCCAGTCGCCGGCCTTAACCTTATCGCTTGGGAAGAGCTTTGAGCCCATACCTACGCAGAAGACACCAGCCTTGAACCACTTAGTGAGGTTCTCCTCCTCAGGAGCAACACCACCAGTGACCATGATCTTCGACCAAGGCATAGGAGCCTTAAGACCCTTTACCATATTAGGACCAACCACATCACCAGGGAACACCTTCGTGAGGTCGCAACCCAGTTCTTGAGCCTTACCAATCTCAGAAACAGTCATACAGCCAGGGCAATAAGGAATCAAGCGACGATTGCACACTGGAGCGATGTCGGGATTCAACAACGGACCGACCACGAAGCAAGCGCCCAATTGAATATACATTGCCGCTGTGGGAGCATCTACGATAGAGCCAATACCAAGAGCCAACTCAGGGCATTCCTTGTCGGCCCACTTTACGAGTTCACCAAAAATCTCCTGAGCAAAATCACCGCGGTTGGTAAACTCAAAGGCGCGAACACCACCCTCGTAGCAAGCCTTTACAACATTCTTACAGGTCTCAAGATCCTTATGATAAAAGACGGGTACCATTCCGGTATCACCGATTTTCTTCAATACAGTTATCTTATCAAATTTTGCCATATCTCGCTTATTTTATTGACAGTTTCGATTTAGCGCTGTACGCGACCGCTTGCATTTCCACCTGCAAGACTCTCGACCTCGTCGACTGAAACCAAGTTGAAGTCACCATTAATAGTATGCTTCAGAGCAGAAGCAGCAACGGCAAACTCTAAAGCCTCACCCTGTGTTTTCTTTGTGAGCAGACCATGAATTAAACCACCGGAGAATGAGTCGCCACCGCCTACACGGTCGATAATCGGGTTGATCTCATATCGCTTAGACTGATAGAACTCCTTTCCGTCATAGATTAAAGCCTTCCAACCGTTGAATGTTGCACTATAGCTCTCACGGAGCGTAGAAACAACATACTTAAAGCCAAACTCTGACATCATTTGTTTGAAGATGCCCTCATAGCCAGCAGCATCGGTCTTGCCTCCCTCAACGTCAGCATCGGGTTTGAAACCGAGACAGAGTTCTGCATCCTCCTCATTACCGATGCACACATCAACATACTTCATCAAAGGACGCATAATTGAGATAGCCTTCTCTGAAGTCCAGAGTTTCTTGCGGAAGTTCAAGTCTACAGAAACAGTTACACCATGACGCTTGGCGGCTTCGCAGGCTAACTTTGTCAATTCGGCAGCTTTATCGCTGATGGCAGGAGTAATACCACTCCAATGGAACCAAGCTGCACCTTCCATAATCTTGTCGAAGTCGAAATCAGAAGGATCAGCTTCGGCAATTGAAGAATGAGCACGGTCGTATATAACTTTTGAGGGACGCATAGAAGCACCGGTTTCAGCATAGTAAAGACCTATACGGTTGCCACCACGAGCCACGAACTCGGTGTTTACACCATAACGACGCAAAGCGTTAACAGCAATCTGTCCTATTTCGTGCTTAGGGAGCTTACTAACGAAATAAGCCTCGTGGCCATAGTTGGCTACTGATATTGCTACGTTAGCCTCTCCTCCGCCTGGAATAATGCGGAATGATTCACTCTGAATAAAACGGTCGTTTCCTTGCGGAGATAGGCGAAGCATGATCTCGCCCAATGTTACGATTTTAGCCATTTTCCTTGTTTTAACTATAGATTAAACATATTTTTTTCGTTTGCGACGACAAAGTTAGACATATTTTTCGAGCTGACCAAATATTTAAGAGGATTTAAGGCAAAAAACTTACGGAAACGATTTCGGTTATATTATTTGATAAAGTTGTTGGCTTTTTCAGAATTTATTTGTACCTTTGCCGAAAAATAGGAATAAAATGGCTAAGGAGAACATTACTATTAAGGATATTGCTGCACATGCAGGCGTGTCCACAGGTACGGTAGACAGAGTTTTACACAACCGTCCAAATGTAAGTAAAACAGCGCTGGAAAAGGTGAATAAAGCGTTGGAGGAGCTAGACTATCGTCCAAACATGTATGCCTCTGCCCTCGCTTACAATAAGACTTACAATTTCTATTTGGTACTCCCCAAGCATGAGCAAGACGCTTATTGGGACGAGATTGAAGAAGGTGCATTGGCTTGTACGGACTTTCGTCGTGACTTCGGCATCACGCTGAAGTTCATCTATTACGAACGTTTCAATGCTACAGGCTTCACAAAGATGGTTCGTGAGCTGTTTTCTGCTAAGATAGATGGTGTAATCATTGTGCCTTCTACACTTGAGCAGACATCACGTTTTACAGAAAAACTGATTGAGAGACAGATTCCCTATGTGTTGCTCGACTCCTATATGCCTGACCTGAAGCCACTTTCGTTCTTCGGCCAAGATTCTTTTGCCAGTGGATACTTTGCAGCAAAGATGCTGATGCTGATTGCTAATAAAGAGAAAGAGATTGCCTTGATGAAACAGACACGCGACGGTAAGGTGGGCTCAAAACAGCAAGCTAACCGTGAGACGGGTTTTCGTCATTATATGGTAGACCACTTCCCTGAGGTCAAGATTACAGAGGTAGATCTGCCCTTGGACGAGGAGAAAAAAGACTACGACGGCATTCTTGAAAAATTCTTCAAGGCACACTCACAAGTTCATCATTGCATTACATTCAACTCGAAAGCACACCTGGTTGGCGAGTTCCTTCAGAGAACCAACCGACGAAATGTGCAGATTATGGGGTATGATATGGTGCCCAAAAACGAAGAATGTGTGCGCCAAGGTAGCATTTCATTCCTTATTGCCCAGCACGCTTATCAGCAGGGCTATTCGAGTGTAGACGCATTATTCAACGCTATCGTGATGAAGCGTGAAGTAAATCCCGTGAATTACATGCCTATTGAAATCCTGACAAAAGAGAACGTAGACTTCTACCGCCGTAAGGCCATTTAAGACTAAAACAAATACAGAAAACAAAGAATGGAACAAACTACATTTTTAAAAATTAATCCTGCAGATAGTGTTGTCGTATGTCTGCAGGCAAAGAAGAAAGGCGACATTATTGAGGTTGACGGCCAAAAAATCGTCATTAATCAAGACACACCAGCAGGACATAAAGTGCTCATAAAGGATACTCTAAAAGGTACGGACATTATTAAATATGGCTATCCTATAGGTCATGCTATACAGGATTTGAAAGCAGGTGATTGGGTGAATGAAAATAATCTGAAGACTAATTTGTCTGGAACACTTGAATATTCGTATAATCCTGTAAACGAGCAGTTTAATATCAAGAACGAGAATCGTAGCTTTAATGGCTATGTACGTAAGAATGGCGATGTGGGTATTCGCAATGAGATTTGGATTGTCCCCACTGTCGGTTGTGTGAATGGCATTGCCGAACGACTGGTAAAGGAATTAAAGAAAGAAACCAACGAACAGGGTATAGATGCTATCTATGCCTGGCATCATAACTATGGCTGTTCGCAACTCTCAGAAGATCATGAAAACACCCGTAAGGTGCTGCGCGATATCTGTCTACACCCCAATGCCGGTGGTGTGCTGGTACTGGGTCTCGGATGTGAGAACAATCAGCCCGATGAATTTATGAAGATGTTGGGTGATTATGACAAAGATCGCATCAAATTGCTCGTCACACAAAAGGTTGAAGACGAAATGGAGGCTGGTATGGAAATCCTACGCAGTCTATACGATATAGCGAAAAAGGATAAGCGTGAGACAGTGCCCGTATCAAAACTACGTGTAGGTTTAAAATGTGGCGGTTCTGACGGTTTCTCGGGTATTACTGCCAATCCGTTAGTCGGTGAGTTCAGTGACTGGCTTGTTGCTCAAGGAGGAACATCTGTATTGACAGAGGTTCCTGAGATGTTTGGCGCAGAGACCATTCTTATGAACCGCTGCCGCACTGAAGAGCTGTTTAACCAGACAGTATCGATGATCAACAATTTCAAGGACTACTTCCTCTCGCATGGGGAGCCTGTAGGCGAGAATCCGAGTCCTGGCAACAAAGCCGGGGGGATTTCTACCCTTGAAGATAAAGCACTTGGCTGTACACAGAAATGTGGCAAAGCACCCGTTAGCGGCGTAATGGAGTATGGCGACCGTCTGGAGCATGACGGACTAAACCTGCTCTCTGCTCCAGGCAATGATCTTGTGGCATCTACTGCCCTCGCCTCTTGCGGTTGTCACCTGGTATTATTCACAACAGGTCGCGGTACGCCATTCGGAACCTTCGTGCCTACGATGAAAATTGCAACCAATTCTGATTTGGCTAACCGCAAGAAAAACTGGATAGATTTTTCAGCAGGGCAGTTACTTGAAGGACGTTCAATGAAAGAACTTCTACCAGAGTTTATAGACAAAGTCATAGCTGTGGCCAATGGCGAGAAAGCTCGTAACGAGGAAAACGGCTACCGTGAGATATCAATTTTCAAAAACGGCGTAACGTTGTAAAATGAAAAAAGGGCTTATTGCATTATCACCACTCATGGTGTTCATCGCATTCTATTTAGTCACCAGCATCATTGCTGGTGACTTCTACAAGATTCCCATCACTGTAGCATTTATGGTGTCGAGTATCTATGCGATCATCATCAGTAGCGGAAAGCCCTTAATCAAACGTATCAACACCTATAGCCGAGGAGCAGCCACAGAACAGATGATGCTCATGATCTGGATCTTTGTGTTGGCTGGTGCATTTGCTCATTCTGCCAAGATGATGGGCAGTATTGATGCTACGGTTAATCTTACTCTCTCGCTGTTACCTCCACAGATGATCTTTGCAGGATTATTTCTGGCTGCTTGTTTTATATCCCTCTCTATTGGGACAAGTGTAGGAACCATTGCTGCACTGACTCCTATTGCAGCAGGAATAGCCTCAGAAACGGGAACAGATGTGGCGTTAATGACGGCAATCATTGTTGGCGGTTCTTTCTTTGGGGATAATCTGTCGTTTATCTCCGATACCACCATTATGGCCACACAGACTCAAGGTTGCCGACTCAGTGATAAATTTCGCGTCAATGCTTTTATTGTAACGCCTGCAGCATTGATCATTCTGGTTATCTATATCTTCATGGGGCAGTCAATCCATGCTCCGCAGCATATCCCGTCTGTAGAATGGCTGAAAGTCATACCCTATCTGGTTGTACTCATTACCGCTATATTTGGCATGAATGTGATGGCTGTACTCACTTTGGGTATCCTGTTGACGGGGATTATCGGACTCATGACAGGATCGTTTGATATCTACGGATGGTTTGGCGCTATGGGTGATGGCATTCTGTCTATGGGAGAATTGATCATTGTTACCATGATGGCTGGCGGTATGCTTGAACTCATACGTCAGCAAGGAGGTATCGACTTCATCATCCGTCTGCTCACGCGTCGTGTAAACAGCAAGCGAGGTGCCGAACTGAGTATTGCGACACTGGTATCATTAGTAGATCTATGTACTGCTAATAATACCATTGCCATTCTTACCGTAGGAGGCATAGCCAAACAGATTGGTGATCGATATGGTGTTGATAATAAAAAATGTGCCTCAATACTCGATACCTTTTCTTGTATGGTTCAAGGATTGATACCATATGGTGCTCAGATGCTGATAGCCGCAGGACTCACATCATTGAATCCGATAGCCATTCTCCCCTACCTGTATTATCCCTATGCGCTTGGTATTGTGGCATTGCTATGTATTTTATTCCGTTTTCCACGTAGATACTCATGAACATTATTCAACGCAATTTCTTCAGGTTAATAAGAAGTGGTGCATTCAATACCACTGAGCATATAGAACCGATGTCGGTTTACAAATGGGAGCGACTAATGCAGCTGACTATCATGCATCAAGTAGTGCCTTACGTCTATGAGGGCTTACAGCGATGCAAGAATCAGTTCTTCTTAAAACAGACTGACTATCAGTGGAGAGAATGGTTAAAACTGAAGCAAGATGCCGAAAGAATGATAAATGACGATGAAGGAGATGAGTTTTTGAGAGCCGACCATCTGACGAATCCGTTATTGAACCGTCAGTTGCAGAACATCCTCGACGACGAGCACTCGGATACTATCTCAAGAAAGCTTCTGCTCCTTATTCTTCGCATTGTACGTCATATATTGAATGAAGGAATGCCCGTAAGTCAGTTGGTTGAACTAGGGAGGTTCTTGCAAAACGAGGGAGAGCATGTAGATAAAGACGTGTTTCACAAATGGATTTCGAAACTTAAACTCTCACAGATGTGTCAGCTTGAAGGAGAGTTCCTGGTGTTGTTATTCGGATTTAAGAAAGACGACGTATTCTTTCTTGAAGACAAGCAAAACAAACATATAGAAGAGATTGCGCAAGAACTCATCGATTTCACCAATACACGTTCACAAAACTGGTATTTTTCACAAGACAGTGACAGTATCTTTGTACACAACAGCAATACAACGGCAATGTTCAGTCATGTAAAGCGTTCCGCCCGTTATTTCCGCTATTATCCATCAGAAAGCCTGACCAACTTCTTCGCTTCGTTCGTACACTCATTGTCTCACATCGAGGAATAATCGCGGTGATTCGTATTGTTTTCCACTATTTGTATATGCTGGAAACGGATGTCTCTCAATCCGTGATTACCTATAAAACGACTCTTGTCAACAAAGCCATTAATACCCACAATACGTCCCTTACTTGTATACTGCCACATTGTAATATCTCGTTCATCGTCTAATACGGGTTCTTCTGGCGTATACATCGCGATCATCAGCTTGTAATCATTAATTTTTCCAATCAGATGACGATTATAGAAATTTCGAAAGGTATATAGTAACGGAGCTTGGCGATACTCTTTCTCAACCATACCTAGAAACGTGATTAGTGAATCGCAGAAGACATCAGTTGGCAGTCCGCCCGTAGTCTCGATATCAATCATAGGTATCAAATCCTGCTCAGCTGGACGACACTGCATCCTGAAGTTAGCCAGTTGCTGTGCTAATGGCGTTTTCGGACGGAAAAAGTGATAGGAACCAACTTTCAGGCCATAGCGATGAGCCAGTTGGATGTTTCGTTCATAACGGTCATCAATTCGATCACCGCCTTCAGTAGCCTTCAGATATACATATGCCATCTTTGTGTTTTCGCCGACTGTTTCCCAGAATACTTGTCCCTGATAATGCGACAGGTCGATTCCGTGCACATGACCGCATGTATCCTCACAAAGGATATTGGGATCATAGTCTGGATCGAGCAGTCTGGGATCAGGTTTCTGTGGAACAACTCTTACCGTACGCCTTTTGCTGCGACTATAATGCTTTTTCTTTGCAACTCTATGCGTACGATGACGCTGACGGCCTTTATAATGTCTTGAACGCTGAGCAAATCCATCGCCTGCGGCCAACATGGCAATCAGAAAAGCCAGCAGAAAATATAATCGTTTCATTTGTTTAATCTTATTTGAGGTGCAAAGATAATAAAAATTGTGAATTTAGAAGGTCGTATTCTCAATTATTTTGTATCTTTGCCGAAAATTAAGATTTATGAAGAAGTTTTTAATTGCTATATCACTTCTATTCACATTGTGCTCGTGTCATCATAATGATGATCCCGAGCCAGACACTCTGGCAAGCAGAACCGTATTGGTATATATGGCCGCTGAAAACAACCTGGCTTCTTTTGCCGAGGAAGACCTCGAAGAGATGAAGGCAGGATCAAAGTCTTTGAGAAACGATCAGAACTTGGTAATATATGTTGATCGCGCAGGGTCAAACAAAACACCATATCTGGCTCGTATCTATAATGGAGAACTGGTTGATACATTATTTATGTCAAAAGGTATTGCCGCTGATCCTAAAGTCTTGCTGTATGCCTTAAAACAAACGAAGACCGTTTATCCAGCCCAATCATATGGACTTGTATTATGGGGACACGCTTCTGGTTGGCTTATCTCAGAGAATACCGTTATGTCCAGCAGAGCATACGGAGGTTCTACTGGTGACGGTTCGTCGACAAGCCCAGGCAGATATTGGATGAACATTCCCGAGATGGCCGATGCCATTTCTTCAGCCATGGGCAACGACAAACTGAAATTCATCTTTGGTGACTGTTGTAACTTCGGGGCTATTGAAATTGCCTACGAACTAAGAAATATAACAGAATATGTTATCGGCTCGCCAGCCGAGATTCCTGATATGGGTGCCACATACGATTTATTGGTTCCCGATATGTTTATAGAGAACGACAATTTCCATCGCCAGATGATAGACCACTATTATAATTATTACATAGAGGTATACCAGACACAGCAGTCAAGATATTATAACCGTATCCCCGGCGACTTAAATGGCTTTAGTGTGCCCTTATCGGCCGTTAAGACCAGTGAACTTGAAAATCTGGCGTCTTCAACATCACGGATTCTCGGAACAATAGCTGACAAGGTAAGTTCTACAGGGAATCTGAATCTTGAAAACCAGACATATTACGGTATTTATTCCGGCTATAATCATTCTTATGATATGAATGCCGTTTTAAAGGCAAACGCATCAATTTCTGATTATAACACATGGTTTGCGGCATATCAGAAGGCTGTACCTTATTGCCGTTACTCTGCTAAGTGGATGAGCATCAGTTCACAGCTCATTAATAATATGGATGCTTTTATTTCAACAGAGGATGATTGTGGCTGCATCAGTATGTTCTTCCCTGGTCTCCGTTATACTCACACATCCCCCAATTGGAACAAGTCTATTCAGAAGTACCAATGGAACGATATGATTCATTGGGAGCAGTACGGTTGGTAAAAAGAGTCTAAAGGACATTGATTTCGTGAAGTGCTTCGTAGATTCGTTGCACGGGAAGCCCCATCACATTATAGTAACTACCATTAAGTCCTGTAACACCAATGTATCCTATCCACTCCTGAATACCATAGGCACCAGCCTTATCGTAAGGATGGTAATGATCAATATAATAATGTATCTCTTCGTCGGAGAGTGTTTTGAAAGTCACGTTGGTAGTCACGCTGAAGCGTCTCTCCCACCCTTCGGCTATCAGGCAGACGCCCGTAGTAACCTGATGTGTCCGACCGCTTATCTCGCGCAGCATACGGACAGCATCTGCTTCATCGTGAGGTTTTCCAAGTATCTCATCCCCTACAATGACAATAGTGTCTGCCGTGATGATCAACTCGTCTGAAGACATATTAATACGATAAGCATCGGCTTTTTTACCTGCAATATAAAGTGCAACATCCGATACAGGCAATGAAGAAGGAAAAGACTCATCAATGCCATTAAGTACACGTACCTCGAATGGTAGCCCTAAGCCAGCAAGAAGCTCTTTGCGTCGAGGCGAGTTACTGGCCAAAATTATCTTATATGATTTATTATTCATATTACGTACTTACCAACCAAAAGCCTTCTTGTCCATCACCCATTTGCCTTGGGCTCTTAAGACCTGTTCGATCACATCACGTCCACATCCATGTCCGCCAATAAGATCACTGACATACAGACTGATGGATTTAATTTCACTGCACGCATCTTTAGGGCAAACAGGACATCCCACACGGCGCATAATTTCCAAATCAGGAATATCATCACCCATATACATCACCTCATCGTCAGAAATACCGTATTTTTTAAGAAACTTGTCGTATGTTTCAATTTTTACCGCACAACCTGTATAGATATCTTCTACCCCAAGTCCTTCATAACGACGACGGATACTTGACACATTAGCACCAGTAAGAATAGCAATCTTCAATCCGTGCTTCACTGCCAACTGGATGGCATAACCGTCTTTGATGTTTACCGTTCGTAAGGGTTCACCTTCTGATGACAAGGTGATTGTTTCACTACTAAGCACGCCATCGATATCGAAGATAATCGCCCGAATCTTATTTAAATCGTAATTAATCATATATGCCACATCATTACCATTTGTTCAGATGAACATTCTCCCATTTCAGCTTATCTTCTGATTGCGGCTTACGTTCATCCGCAAAATGTCCCACAGCAAGTATACAAAGACAATTCATATTGTCAGGAATGTCAAGTATACCACGAATTACAGTATCAGCTGTTGTACCATCATCGAGCCCACGACCTCGCATCTGAATCCAGCACGAACCCAGTCCCAGTTCTTCAGCCTGATATTGCATAGAAATTGTTGCAATAGAACCGTCTTCTACCCAGCAATCGTTCTGCATAGGATCACCTAGAACCACAATAGCTACCGGGGCATCTTTCAGAAACTGCGATCCCATATTCTTAGCATCGGCCAATTTCTCTAAGTCTAGTTTCTCGTCAACAACCACGAACTGCCAGGCTCGCTGACTTTTAGACGTAGGTGACATAAGGGCCGCCCGAAGTATTAACTTCAGATCTTCAGGGTCTATCTCTTCTTGCGTAAACTTACGATGGCTTCGACGCTTTTGTACTAATTCTTTGAATTCTGTCATATCTAAAGCTTTAATTTGGTTGCAAATTTAATAAAAAAAAGTGAGAAGCAACTAGATTTTCTATTTTTTTACTATCTTTGCAGCGTGAAAGGACTTAAAACTATACTATACACGAAGAGCAGCAAACTGCCAGTAGTGGATGAAGAAAACTTCTTCCACAGTCGTGAGTTGTTTGAAATTGCAGAACAGACACCGCGGCAAAGACCAGTTATGGCTATCACCACAGACGAAGAAGGACGTATAGTTTGTCATATGCTGGGTATTATCCGCCTTCGCACATTTCTGTTTCCACCTTTATTCTTTATACATTTTCGTGTACTTGGAGAAGGTATCTATTACAATGACAGTTATAAGAAAGAAGAGTTGTTCGACGAGATGCTTGCAAAAATGAAGGCAAGAATGAGTCACCGCACTCTCTTTATGGAAATGAGCAACATGAGCCAGAAAATGTTTGGCTATAAACAACTCCGACAACAAGGTTTCTTTCCCGTCAACTGGTCTAGTGTACACAACTCGCTTCATAGCCATGCCCCCGAGGAACGCATCTCTGCAAAAATGCAAAAGCGCATTGACACCTCGCACAACAAAGGTGTAAAAACAGAGATCGTTACGACAGAAGAAGATTTTAAGGCCTTTTCCAAGCTGCTGAGAGAACACAATTTTTTGAAACCAAAACGATACATTCCCGACAACATATTCTTTCGTAAATTGATGGAAGGGCAACACGGACAACTGTTTATCACCAAGTATCATAATAAAGTTATCGCGTGTGCAGCATGTGTTTACAGTATGGGAAATGCATATCTTTGGTATACGGCATTCCGCAGAAAGACCTACCGTCACCTTCATCCTGACATCATCATTGTATGGGATGTCATGAAGGACGCTTATCAAAAGGGCTATGCACACATGTGTTTTATGGATGTAGGACTTCCTTTTTCGAAAAATCCTTTCCGTGAATTCATTCTTCGCTTTGGCGGAAAAGAGCAAAGTACTTATCGGTGGTTCCGTTTCTCCATCCGATGGGTCAATGCCCTATTATCCTGGCTCTATCGGGAATAACACATGTCTTATTCTCCCTTTCCCGCATATTCCCTCATAGCCTCATAATCGCTGGCACTCATATTTACAGGACGTTCTTGTGGAATGTCGGGTATAGCAACCAGACCGTCATCATCGGCCCAGCTTCCTCCTTTCTTTGCTTTGGCTATAGCTTCTCCATTGGCATCCAATGAATCGGCCTTCGGCATGATGTACTCAAAGGTAGTGTCTGACACATCCTCCATATATCGCGCATAGCGATCAGCCTGACTTCTGCGACATCCTGTCGTCAGAGCCAATAGGAGTATTACTCCTAAGATTGTTGTTAGGCGTTCCATATATATTGGTTTTTAGATATCTCATCATATTTTTCTTTTTATATTTTTTTTCTTTTTACAATCGTTCTACCTGTTTTACCCCTTTTACCGTTCGTAGTTTCTTTATCAGGGTTTCTAATCGGGAGGTATCTTCGAGCATCACCACAAGATTACCACTGAACAGTCCGTCGTGCGAGTCTATATTGATAGCTCGTAACACAAGTCGTTCATCTTTCGAGATAATGCTTGTCAGATTATTTACAATACCGATGTCGTCATTGCCAATCACGCGCAAGGTAATAGAGTACTGAGATGACCCCTTACCACTCCATTTGGCTTTCACTACACGATAGCCGTAACGCCGACGGAGCTCTGGTGCATTAGGACAATCCTGACGATGAATCTTGATACCACCATTGATCGTGACAAAACCGAAAATTGGGTCGCCATAGATTGGATGGCAGCAACGGGCTAACTGATAGTCGAGCCCTTTTAAATTACGGTCAATCACAAGCGTATCATCAGAAAGGCCTGTGTTTACTGGCGAGAACTTCGACTGCTCAAGTTCGAACTCCGATGCAGAACGAGCCACATTATCGCCCGTAATGGTTTTCTCACCATCACGTACCTCTATATATTTATCTATAACACTATTTACATCTAATACGCCATCGGCAATCTGCTTATAAAAATCACTGACCTCCTTGAATCCGAGTTTTTTGATGACATGGAACATCACCGAGTCTTCCTGCTCTATCTTGCGGTTCTTGAACTTTCGCTCAAGCATTTCTTTTGCAAAAAGGCCATCGCGCTGCTGAGTTTCCTTTAGCGCCAGACGAATCTTAGATTTAGCGCGCGAGGTTTTCACAATACTTAACCACTCCTGACGAGGTTTCTGATTCGAAGAGGTCAGGATTTCAACCTGATCACCACTTTTCAGAATCTGTCGTATCGATACGACACGACCGTTGATACGTCCACCCGTACACTGATTGCCAATTTTGGAGTGGATATGATATGCGAAGTCGAGTACAGTAGCCCCGACGGGAAATTTATACAGATCGCCACGAGGCGTAAACACAAAGACCTCGTCTTCGTAAAGATCCATCTTAAACTGATCCATGGCGTCGAGGCCGTCAGAGTGTTCCAGCATATTGCGGATTCCCGTCAACCATTCATCCAGTCCTGTTTCACCCTTTACACCCTTATATCGCCAATGGGCAGCCACACCGCGTTCTGCGATTTCATCCATACGCTCAGTACGGATCTGAACCTCTACCCATTTCTGCTCTGGCCCAAGTACCGTAATATGCAGGCTCTCGTAACCATTCGATTTAGGTACAGAGAGCCAATCGCGCAACCGTTTGGGATTGGGCTGATACATATCTGTTACAATTGAATATGCCTGCCAGCACTGCATTTTTTCTTTCTCCTCCGGACAATCTATAATGATGCGGATGGCAAACAAATCATATATACCTTCAAAACCACACTTCTGCTTCTTCATCTTCTCCCATATGGAGTGAATGCTTTTAGTGCGTCCTTTAATATGGCAGTTGATACCTGCAGCCTTCACTTTCTCCTCTACCGGCTTGATAAAGGCAGCTATGTAAGCATCACGCGATTTCTTTGTCTCGCTGAGTTTCTCTCTGATCATATAGTATGCGTCATGCTCCATATATTTCAGCGAAAGATCCTCGAGCTCGCTTTTCAGTTTATATAGGCCCAGCTTGTGTGCCAAAGGTGCATACAAATAAGCTGCTTCCTGCGACACTTCCATCTTGGCTTCGACATTCTTCGTGTCGCGTATCTGACGCATCAGATTCACGCGATTAGCGATCATAATCAGAATCACGCGCATATCTTCAGCAAACGAAAGTAGCAGATTGCGGAAGTTCTCACTCTCAATCACAGGATTCTTCTGATAAAGCTGTTGAATGCGATTAAGCCCCTGGAGGATGCGCAACACCTGATTGCCGTATTGCTCTTCAACCTGCTCCATCGTTATACAGCCTTCCTCTATTTCGGGAATGAGATAAACTGCCTGTATAGCATCGCCCTTCAGTCCGATTTCCTCTTCTAGGATCTGAGCCGTCTGAGCTGCCATTTTTTTCTTCTCTTCGTATGTGAATGCAAACAATTCTGCCATCTATTCTGCTTTTTTCGCTACAAAGATACAAATTTTCCACTATTCACTATTATCTATTCACTATTTTTTTATAACTTTGCGGCATATTTTTAACTAATATACTACAAATATGTTATCACAACAGGATAAAAAGCAGATTGCACAGAAGGGCATCACCCCTGAGCAAATCGAAAATCAGTTGAATGAATTTAAAACAGGCTTTCCTTTTCTACGTCTTGAAGCTGCCGCAAGTATTGGCCACGGCATTATTGCCCCCAATGCCGATGAGCGCAAGAGCTTTGAAGCCGTATGGAACGCTTACAAAGCCGAAGGTAATCGTATCGTAAAATTCGTTCCGGCCTCTGGTGCTGCCAGTCGTATGTTTAAGAACATGTTCGCATTTGTCGATGCCGACTATGATACACCAACCACAGACTTTGAGAAAAAATATTTCGACAATATCGAGAAGTTCGCCTTCTATGATGCACTCGATGCCGTGTGCCAGAAGAATGAAGGCAAGGGAATCAAGGCGCTTATCGCAGATGGTAATTATAAAGCTGTAGCCGCTAATATGTTGAAGGCAGAAGGTCTGAACTACGGACAGCTCCCAAAGGGACTGTTGCTTTTCCATAAATATAGTGAAGGTCCTCGTACCCCGATGGAGGAACATCTCGTAGAAGGAGCTCTCTATGCCGCATCCAATGGTGAGGCACATGTTCACTTCACCGTTTCTCACGAACACATGGAACTTTTCAAGGCTAAGGTTGCAGAAAAAGCCGATATGTTCGCTAAGAAATTTGGCATCAAATACGATATCACTTTCTCCGAACAGAAGCCTTCAACCGATACCGTTGCGGCTAATCCAGACAACACCCCTTTCCGCAACGACGATGGTTCACTACTCTTCCGCCCAGGAGGTCATGGAGCACTCATCGAGAATCTCAATGAAATTGACGCAGATATTATCTTCATCAAAAACATCGACAACGTAGTGCCCGATCGTCTGAAGCCTGAGACTGTAGAGTGGAAACAAGTTATCGCGGGTGTGTTGGTATCGCTTCAGAAGCAGGCATTTGAATATCTCCGTCTGCTCGACGCTGGAGCAGACGATGCCCAAATGAAGGAGATTGCGAAATTTGTCAGCGAGAAACTCTGTACTGATGCTAAGGATAAGAAGATTGATGCCAGCTATCTGCGTTCTAAGTTGAACCGTCCCATGCGTGTGTGTGGTGTCGTAAAGAATGTCGGTGAGCCAGGTGGCGGTCCGTTCCTTACATATAATCAGGATGGCACCGTATCGCTTCAGATTCTTGAGAGTTCACAAATCGATACTAACAACGAGGCCTATATGAAGATGTTTACTCAGGGTACACACTTCAACCCCGTAGATCTGGTTTGTGCAGTAAAGGATTATAAAGGCCAAGCCTTCAACCTGCCAGAGTTTGTAGACAAGACAACAGGTTTCATCTCTTCTAAATCAAAAGCCGGTAAAGAACTGAAAGCTTTAGAGTTACCGGGATTGTGGAACGGAGCTATGAGCGATTGGAGCACCATTTTCGTTGAAGTGCCGCTCGGTACATTCAATCCTGTGAAGACAGTCAACGACCTTCTCAGAGATCAGCATCAATAATATAGAAAGAATCCCAGTCGCAAAAGACTGGGATTCTTCTATTATAGCATCTTAGCAAGTGCTTTTACACCTTTTTCCGTACACATTCCCCTGAGTGATACAAAAACCAGATTATGGAATAATTCCTCAATGGTATACTGACGATAGAGTTGATTGTCAACCACATATTTCCCTATCGCATCAAAAAGACGCCCTACGATCTCATAATTCACGTCGTCGCGGAAAAAACCTTCATTGATACCACGTTGTATGAACTTCTGCATCTTGACACGCATCTGCAGATTCTGCTCGTTCAAAAACTGAGCCACCTTCGGATATTTCACTAAGTCGGCATAGAACTGCGGATTCGTTTGACGGACCTCCTCCACCTTCATTCTGTACGCCTCTAAGATAATCTCTATTACATTCTTGCAGTGCTGTGCCTTTACTTCCATCACGGCAGTACGATTCTGATAGAAGAGCTTCACTCCTTCAAACAATAAATCTTCCTTACGGTCAAAAATCTCATAGAGTGTGCGTTTTGATATACTCAACTCTGCAGCTACGTCATCCATCTTCACGGAACGAATACCTTTTTCCGCAAATGATTTAATAGCCGCATCAATGATAACGTCTCTAAGTCCTTGTTTATAAGGAGAAATATCTTTTGTTTCCTGCATATTCATACAATTTCAGTTGCAAAGATACAAAAAAATCCAAAAAACAAAATGATTTTGAATTGTTTTTTGTATTTTTGCGGGCGATTTTCAGAATAAACAAGATTTAAATTACAATACACACTATGGTAAAGATCTCGAAAGAAGCCGCTCTTGAGTATCACGAGAGCGGACGTCCAGGAAAAATTGAAGTTAAGCCAACCAAGGCCTATCGTACACAAACCGACTTAAGTCTCGCCTACTCTCCCGGTGTCGCTTATCCCTGTCTTGAGATTCAGGAAAATCCTGATGCAGCGTATAAGTATACCGATAAGGGTAACCTCGTTGCCGTTATCTCTAACGGCACAGCCGTACTTGGCCTTGGTGATATCGGTGCCATGAGCGGTAAGCCCGTTATGGAGGGTAAAGGTCTGCTCTTTAAGATCTATGGCGGTATCGACGTGTTCGATATCGAGGTTGCAGAGAAAGACCCGGAGAAGTTCTGCGAGGCTGTTGAGCGCATAGCCCCCACTTTCGGTGGAATCAACCTCGAGGATATCAAGGCTCCTGAATGCTTCTACATCGAAGAGCGCCTCAAGAAGACCCTCGACATTCCCGTGATGCACGACGACCAGCATGGTACAGCCATCATCTCTGCTGCAGGTTTGAAGAATGCAATGGAGGTTATTGGTAAGGATATCAAAAAGGTAAAGATCGTAGTCAATGGCGCTGGTGCAGCTGCCATTTCCTGTACAAAGCTCTATATGGCCATCGGTGCCCAGAAAGAGAATATCGTGATGCTCGACTCTAAGGGTGTCATCTCTACTGAGCGTACAGACCTTAATGAACAGAAAAAGTTCTTTGCTACAAACCGCACCGACATCCACACACTTGCCGAGGCCGTAAAGGACGCTGATGTGTTCGTTGGACTCTCAAAGGGTAATGTACTCTCAAAGGATATGGTTAAGTCGATGGCTAAGGACCCTGTCATCTTCGCTCTTGCCAACCCTGTTCCCGAGATCTCTTACGAGGACGCGATGGACGCTCGCCCCGACGTTCTTATGTCAACAGGCCGTACCGACTATCCTAACCAGATCAACAACGTCATCGGTTTCCCCTATATCTTCCGCGGTGCGCTCGACGTTCACGCTTCAGCCATCAACGAAGAGATGAAACTTGCTGCCGTTCATGCTATCGCCGACCTGGCCAAGCAGCCTGTCCCCGACGTAGTAAACGATGTATATAAAGTGAATAACCTCACCTTCGGCCGCGATTACTTCATTCCGAAACCCGTAGACCCACGACTCATCACAGAGGTGTCTTCTGCTGTGGCCAAGGCCGCTATCGAGAGTGGTGTAGCTCGCAAGACCATCGAAGACTGGGATGCTTATAAGGATTCACTCAGTGTGCTGCTCGGACAAGAGACAAAACTTACCCAGAAGCTCTATTCTACTGCTGCAGCCCATCCACAGCGCGTGGTATTTGCCGAGGCTGTTCATCCCACCATGCTGAAAGCCGCTGTTCAGGCTAAGGCCGAAGGTATCTGTCAGCCCGTGCTGCTTGGTAACGACGAGGTCATCACCAAACTCGCTGCATCGCTCGACCTGAATCTTGACGGCATCGAGATTGTCAACTTGCGTCATCCCAACGAACAAGAGCGCCGTGAGCGTTATGCCCGCATCCTTACTGAGAAGCGCCAGCGCGAGGGCTATACCTTCCAGGAAGCCAACGACAAGATGTTCGAGCGCAACTACTTTGGTATGATGATGGTTGAGACTGGCGAGGCCGATGCATTTATCACAGGTCTTTATACAAAGTATTCAAATACCATCAAAGTTGTTAATGAGGTGATTGGTATCCGTCCTGAGTTCAAGCATTTCGGCACAATGCACATCGTCAACTCACCTAAGGGAACCTTCTATCTCGCCGATACATTGGTCAATGAAAATCCCGATACAGATACGTTGGTCGATATTGCCAAGCTCGCTGCTACGGCAGTTCGCTTTTTCAACGAAAAGCCTGTCATCGGTATGATGAGCCACTCTAATTTCGGCTCTTCCACCAGTTCCGGCGCCAAGAAGGTGAAAAGTGCCGTTGAACAGATGCAGGCTCTTTTCCCCGAATTGCCTATCGATGGTGAGATGCAGCTCGACTGCGCTCTTGACAATGAGTTGCGCGACGAACAGTATCCTTTCACACGTCTCAAGGGTAAGAAGGTCAACACGCTCGTATTCCCCAACCTCACCTCTGCCCGCTCTTCATACAAGATGCTGCAGATGCTGGGAAGTGACGCTGAGATTATCGGCCCGATCCAGATGGGTCTGAACAAGCCTATCCACTTCATCGACTTCGGTGCATCGGTTCGCGACGTTGTCAACATCGTGGCCGTGGCCACCATCGATGCCTACGTGGCAAAGATTCAGGCTAGAATCTCTGCCTTTGGAAAGTAAGAACTGGCTAATTATACGCTTCATAATCCCCAGCCAGAATAAAGCTGGGGATTATTTTTATTATCAACCAAACCATTACGGAAAATGAAAGCATTTATCGTATATTGCCATCCGTCAGAAGAGTCTTTCACCAGTCATGTGCGCGACGCCTTCATCAAGGGCATTGTAGATTCAGGGAATGAATATGTTCTTTCCGATCTCTATCAGATGGATTTCAAGACAGACATGTCGGAGAAAGAATACCTCAGAGACGCTAATTATTCGACCGAGCCCAGTTTAGAGGCAGATGTGCTTGCTGAACAAGCGAAGATCAATGCTGCCGATGCCATTATATTCATTTACCCCGTATTCTGGACTGAAGCACCAGCAAAACTCATAGGCTGGTTCGACAGGGTATTTACCTATGGTTTTGCCTATGGCCCTAAAACCATGAAAGTGTTGGAGAAAGGTCTGATACTTTGCACGGCAGGCAACACGACAGATAAGCTTGAGCAGTTCGGTCTACTGCCAAGCATGAAGAAAATCATGTTCGGTGATCGCCTGTTCAATCGCGTCAGACACACTGATTTCGTGGTCTTCGGTGGTATGACCAGAGCCTGTCCGTCAAGACGCGACAACTGGGACGAGAATCTTGCTACCGCCTACAACCGAGGACTGACCCTGTTTAGTTCTACAGAAGTTGAATTTTCTCTCGATGGGCGGCATTTTGTGGCTATAAACAATTCTGACTCTGGTGAAGTTTCAATCCAGACCGTGTTCTGTTATCATCAGAAAGACAAAACCGTTTGGGCCGAATATTCGGGTGGAGACATCATTAAAGGGTTTCTGGTTGGTAAGATTGATACAGACAACGAACTTCAGTTCACTTACCAGCACATCAACACCAGTGGGGAATTGAAGACCGGCTCATGCCATTCTGTACCAAGAACCGAAAACGGCAAACTGAGATTCTATGAATCATGGCAATGGACGTCTGGTCCAACGGGAACCTCTATTATAGAGGAAATCTGACACTGTTATTTCTTCAATGGGAAATAACGACCGTATGTCAGCATACGCCAAAGCCATTCTAACGGACCAAAACGGAAATAGCCAAGCCACCAACGGCAGAGTACTGTCTGCACACAGAACACAATGAAAGCAGTCAGTTCGATGGTTACGATTTTTCTCCCCAAAACTTTTAAGACCTTAGAAACATGTATTTTGCTGCAGTTGTTGCAGTGTTGCAGTTCGAATCATGGAGTGAGAAAAGTGAAAAGTAAATTCTATATATTTATATATATATAATATATATAATATATAGACCTTTTTTAGGAGGTGCGCTAAGCTCTCAAACAACTGCAACACTGCAACAACTGCAGCAGATTGACCGACTTTGCTCGGAGGGAAGTCTGGGTTTCTGCGGATAAAAGTCAACCTTTGCTTGGAGCAAACATATCACCTATATTAAATATATATGCAGAAACGGGAAACATGCGGATGACGGGCAATCAGAAACAGACCGCAACTTGTTATCGAACACATAATAAATGTATATAAATTACTTTTTGGCTTGACATATATCAATTATGTGACAAAAAGACAGATTTTCCAATAAATAATTGATAAAATGTTTGGTAATTCAGATTTTTGATGTAATTTTGCAGTCGAATTTAAAAACTGCAAAGACAGAATGCTCTGTAAAAGCAGTAGAGACTATAAAAATGAATATTTAATCATTATAACACTTAAAAAAACAATTAGATTATGAATGCAGCACAAGTTGTTGAGGATCTGAAAAAGAGATTCCCTAATGAGCCGGAGTACATCCAGGCAGTTTCTCAGGTACTTCCCACAATTGAGGAAGAGTACAACAAGCACCCCGAGTTTGAGAAGGCCAACCTCATTGAGCGCCTTTGCATCCCCGATCGCGTTTGTGAGTTCCGTATTACCTGGACTGACGACAAGGGTAACGTACAGACAAACATGGGTTACCGTATTCAGCACAACAATGCTATCGGCCCGTACAAAGGTGGTCTCCGCTATCACAAGAGTGTAAACCTGGGTATCCTGAAGTTCTTGGCTTTCGAGCAGAC
>JAEEGJ010003780.1_pt1 | contig 55115 bp, 54 predicted proteins | sample 8958761 | NCBI WGS metagenome assembly JAEEGJ01 (sample SAMN16246546, study PRJNA631951) | gut metagenome | biome: gut microbiome; feature: rumen; material: RS-attached | host: Bos | place: Iran: Karaj | collected 2018-10
TTGGGCCTCGGAATGGCAGTGACCTTCGTGCTCACCGTCACCGTACCCGTGAACTATCTGTTGCAGACCAAGGTGCTTGGTCCTGACTGTCTTGTGGCAGGCGTAGACCTGAGCTATTTGTCGTTCATCCTCTTCATTGCCGTGATTGCGGGTATGGTGCAGTTGGTGGAGATGACGGTCGAGAAGTACTCGCCTTCGCTCTATGCTGCCCTGGGTATCTTCCTGCCGCTGATCGCCGTGAACTGCGCTATCATGGGAGCTTCACTGTTCATGCAGCAGCGCATCCTCATGGATCCCACGAACTCGCAGGCTATCACTTCGATTGTCGATGCCATCGTCTATGGCTTCGGTTCCGGTCTCGGTTGGACACTGGCCATTGTGGCCATGGGTGCCATCCGTGAAAAGATGCAGTATTCGGATGTGCCCAAGCCCCTGCAGGGACTCGGCATCGTGTTTATCACCGTCGGTCTCATGGCTATGGCGATGATGTGTTTCTCAGGATTAAATATATAAGAAATGAATGAAGTTATTAACTGAAACGAATGTGCATAATGTGAATAATTAATCCCACGAATATGAAATAATAATTATATTGATTCGTGAACAGAATTATTTTAATTATTCAAATTCGTTTCCAAAAAGAAAATAGATAATTATGATACAATTTATTTCTTATAGCATAGCAGTATTCCTGTTGGTAATACTATTATTGGTTGTCATTCTGCTTGTGGCGAAGAAGTATCTGTCGCCCTCAGGAAACGTTAATATTGTGATCAACGGCGACCGTACCATCTCTGTAGCCCAGGGTAATTCCCTGATGTCTACGCTCAATGAGAACGGTGTGTTCCTGCCCTCTGCTTGTGGTGGTAAGGCCTCCTGCGGACAGTGTAAGGTACAGGTGCTCGAAGGAGGCGGGGAGATCCTCGACTCTGAGAAGCCCCACTTCTCTCGTAAGGAGATCAAGGCCGGCTGGCGTTTAGGTTGTCAGTGTAAGGTGAAGGGTGACCTGAAGATTCATGTCGACGAGAGTATCCTCGGCGTGAAGGAGTACGAGTGTACCGTCATCTCCAACAAGAACGTGGCTACGTTTATCAAAGAGTTCAAGGTGCAGCTGCCCGCAGGTGCCCACATGGACTTCCTGCCCGGCTCGTACGCTCAGATCAAGATTCCTGCCTTCGACTGCATCGATTATGACAAGGACTTCGACAAGAGCCTTATCGGCGATGAGTACCTGCCGTCGTGGCAGAAGTTCGGACTGTTCCCGCTGAAGTGTAAGAACCCCGAGCCCACCATCCGTGCCTACTCGATGGCGAACTATCCCGCCGAGGGTGACGTGTTCATGCTCACCGTGCGTATCGCCACACCGCCGTTCAAGCCCGATCGCAGTGGCTTCATGGAGGTGAACCCGGGTATCGCCTCGTCGTATATCTTCTCATTGAAGCCTGGCGACAAGGTGATCATGAGCGGACCTTACGGAGACTTCCATCCACACTTCGACTCGAAGAAGGAGATGATCTGGGTAGGAGGCGGTGCCGGTATGGCTCCGCTGCGTGCACAGATCATGCACATGACGAAGACCTTGAAGACCACCGATCGCGAGATGCACTACTTCTATGGCGCACGTGCCCTCAACGAGGTGTTCTATCTCGAAGACTTCCTCGGTCTGGAGAAGGAGTTCAAGAACTTCCACTTCCATCTGGCTCTCGACCGTCCGGATCCTGCAGCCGATGCTGCAGGCGTGAAGTACACTCCGGGCTTCGTCCATCAGGTGATGCTCAACACCTATCTGAAGGACCACGAGGCTCCCGAGGATATCGAGTACTACATGTGCGGACCTGGCCCGATGTCAAAGGCCGTTGTTCAGATGCTCGACTCCCTCGGCGTAGAGCCCGAAAGCATCATGTACGATAACTTCGGCGGATGATTCTCCGATCATTTAGTACAATATGTGACAATCCCCCGTTCAGTTTTGAGCGGGGGATTATATAAAAAATCCGACTGCAGATCATGCAGTCGGATTTTCTTTTGTTCATCAATATCTCATTACTTGATGAGGTCGACGGAGCGCTTGAGGAAGCGGTCGAGGGCCTCACCTTTAAGCATACCGTTCTGAAGGAGTGCCAGGTCGATGAGCTGGTGGACGATGGAGTTGTCCTTCGCGTAGTCGGCGATGACGGCCTGCTTCTTGTCTTTCTGCTCTTGCACGGCTTTCTCTGCCTCAGCCTTCTGATCCTTATCTTCCTGTGTCAGTTCGTCGTACTTCTTCTTTTCCTGGGCTGCGCGGATGGCTGCCAGACGAGCTTCCTGACCCTTGAGTTCACTCTCGATGGGCTTCAGGGCCTCGGCGGTCTTAGCCTCGCAGTCGCTGAGCACCTGCTTGACGAGCGGATGGTCGGCATTGAGTACGATGTTGAAGGAGTCGGGCATCTGGCCATAGAAGTTCATGCCAGGCTGGAAGCGGCTCATCTCCTTCATACGACGCATATACTCGTTCTGTGTGATAATGACTGGACGGGCCTCTTCGCCGAGGGCATCTACCTGTACCATGAACTCAGCCTTGTCGAGCTTAGGCAGCTGGGTGCGGAAGACGGCTGACAGATTGTCAGACTGTGACTCGCTCAGTTCGCTCTTAGGCGCGTCGCTCTTCACAATCAGACGGTCGATGATGTCGCTGTCTACGCGGGTGAAGCGGCTCTTCTCGAACTTCTGCTCCAGTGTCTGGATGGTGGGCACGTCAAGCTGGCCGTCGAGCAGCAGCACACTGTAACCCTTGTCCTGAGCAGCCTTGATATAGCTGTACTGCTCTTCCTTATCGGTGGCGTAGAGATAGACGAGCTGGTCGTCCTTGTCCTTCTGGTTAGCCTCGATGAGGGTCTTGTACTCGTCGAAGGTGAAATATTTGCCTTCAGTATCCTTCATCAGGGCGAAGTCCTTGGCACGATCGTAGAAACCGTCTTCAGAGAGGATGCCGTAGTTGATGAAGAGCTTCAGGTCGTCCCATTTCTCCTCATACTGCTTGCGGTCTTCCTTGAAGATGGCATTCAGACGGTCGGCCACCTTCTTGGTGATGTAGGTGGAGATCTTCTTCACCTCACGGTCGCTCTGCAGATACGAGCGGCTGACGTTCAGGGGAATATCGGGAGAGTCGATGACGCCGTGAAGCAGAGTGAGGAACTCGGGAACGATGCCCTCGACCTGATCGGTGACGAAGACCTGGTTGCAATAGAGCTGGATCTTATTGCGCTGCAGCTCGATGTTCGACTTGATCTTCGGGAAATAGAGGATACCCGTCAGGTTGAAGGGGTAATCGACATTCAGATGAATCCAGAACAGAGGCTCGTCGCTCATGGGGTAGAGCGTACGGTAGAATGACTTGTAGTCTTCGTCCTTCAGGGTAGAAGGGGTCTTGGTCCACAGGGGCTCTACATTATTGATGATATTGTCTTCGTCGGTATCCACCTGCTTGCCGTCTTTCCACTCAGTCTTCTTGCCGAATGCCACGGGAACGGCCATGAACTTGCAGTATTTCTGGAGCAGGCCTTCGAGCTTGTATTTGTCGAGGAACTCCTTGCAGTCATCGTCGATGTAGAGGATGATGTCCGAGCCGCGCTCTTCACGGTCGGCATCGTCGATCTCGTAGGCAGGACTGCCGTCGCAGCTCCATTTCACGGCCTTTGAGCCTTCCTTCCATGAGCGGGTGATGATTTCCACCTTCTTCGACACCATGAACGAAGAGTAGAAGCCGAGTCCGAAGTGTCCGATGATGTTGTTGGCGTTGTCCTTGTACTTCTCGAGGAAGTCGGTGACGCCAGAGAAGGCAATCTGGTTGATATACTTGTCGATTTCCTCTTCGGTCATGCCGATACCGTGATCGCTGATGGTGATGGTGCCCTTGTCAGCGTCGAAGTTGACGCGGACGGTCAGGTCGCCCAGTTCGCCCTTGAATTCGCCCTTCTCAGCGAGGGTCTTCATCTTCTGTGTGGCATCGACGGCATTGGATACCATCTCGCGGAGGAAAATCTCGTGATCGCTATAGAGAAACTTTTTGATGACGGGGAAAATGTTCTCAGTCGTAACCCCGATGTTACCTTTTTGCATAACTCTTGTCGTTTTTAAAATTCTTCTGACTTGGAGATTGCAAAAACCGTGCCAAACAAAAAAATCCCCCCGACTTTGATATCGGAGGGATTGAAGTTTATGGGGTAGGAGGGAGATTACTCACCCTTCTCCATCTTAGCCTTCAGCTCAGCCAGAGCATCGATGTCACCGAGAGTGGTGCTGGCAGCGATGTTCTCGATCTTCGGGGTGTCGTCCTTCTTAGGACGTGCGCTCTTCTTGGCAGCAGCGGCAGCCTTCTTCTCCTCGCGTGCGGGATCCTCGAAGGTACGGCTGTGAGAGAGGATGATGCGCTTAGAGTCCTTGTTGAACTCAATCACCTTGAACGGCAGAACCTCACCGGCAACGGCCTGAGTGCCATCTTCCTTCACGAGGTGCTTAGGAGTAGCGAAGCCCTCGACATTCTCCTCGAGAGATACAACGGCGCCCTTCTCGAGCATTTCGCTGATCTTACCCTCGTGGATAGAGCCAACGGTGTACTTAGCCTCGAATACATCCCAGGGGTTGTCCTCCAGCTGCTTGTGACCAAGGCTGAGACGACGGTTCTCCTTGTCGATGTCGAGTACGATGACGTCGATCTGTGCGCCAACCTGAGTGAACTCTGAAGGATGCTTTACCTTCTTGGTCCAAGAGAGGTCGCTGATGTGGATCAGGCCGTCAACACCTTCCTCAAGCTCTACAAATACACCGAAGTTGGTGAAGTTGCGAACCTTAGCGTTGTGCTTAGAGCCAACAGGATACTTAGCCTCGATAGACTCCCATGGATCCTCACGCAACTGCTTGATGCCGAGAGACATCTTGCGCTCGTCGCGGTCGAGTGTCAGGATGACTGCCTCTACCTCGTCGCCTACCTTCAGGAAATCCTGAGCTGAGCGCAGGTGCTGGCTCCATGACATCTCAGAAACGTGGATGAGACCCTCAACACCGGGCTGGATCTCAACGAATGCACCGTAGTCGGCAATCACGACTACCTTACCCTTCACGTGGTCACCCACCTTGAGGTCAGCATCCAGAGCATCCCAAGGATGCGGAGTGAGCTGCTTCAGACCGAGGGCGATGCGACGCTTCTCGTCGTCGAAGTCGAGGATCACGACATTGATCTTCTGGTCGAGCTCCACCACCTTGTGGGGATCGTCGACGCGGCCCCAAGAGAGGTCTGTGATGTGGATGAGTCCGTCAACACCACCGAGGTCAACGAATACACCGTAAGAGGTGATGTTCTTGACAGTACCCTCGAGGATCTGACCCTTCTCGAGTTTACCGATGATCTCCTTCTTCTGAGCCTCAATCTCCTGCTCGATAAGAGCCTTGTGAGATACAACGACGTTGCGGAACTCCTGGTTGATCTTGACCACCTTGAACTCCATGGTCTTGCCAACGAACTGGTCGTAGTCGCGTATGGGATGAACGTCGATCTGTGAGCCCGGCAGGAATGCCTCGATGCCGAACACGTCAACGATCATACCGCCCTTCGTGCGGCACTTGATGTAACCCTGGATGATTGCATCAGCCTCGAGAGCCTCGTTAACCTTATCCCAAGACTTGCTCATGCGAGCCTTCTTGTGAGAAAGGAGCAGCTGGCCCTTCTTGTCCTCTGCGCTCTCTACATAGACTTCCACCTTGTCACCAACCTTCAGGTCGGGATTGTAGCGGAACTCTGAAGCGGGGATGATACCATCGCTCTTGTAACCGATGTTCACTACCACCTCTTTCTTGTCGACAGAGATGACTGTACCTTCGCACACCTGATGATCGGCTACCTTGTTGAGGGTTTCGTCGTAAGCCTTGTCGAGTTCTTCCTTGCTGACAGATGCACTTGTGCCATTCTCAAACTCGTCCCAATTGAAATCGTCGAGCGGCTTTACGTTCTTTGTTAAATCTGACATAATAATTAAAATGGTTGCCCCTCGTTTGTTGTCGGGGCGGGGTCTGAACAGACGTTTACCAGACCGTCTTTAAAGGGTTAATAATGAATAGGAGCAAGCGCCTGTTCCGGCCCCTATTTCCCCCTATGGGGGACAAAAGCGGGTGCAAAGGTACTGAAAAAGAATGGAAAAATGACTGAAAATGCTTTCGACGTGTGTTATTTATAGATTATTAACATAAAAAAGAGCGGACTCTCTCGGAATCCGCTCCTTTTCCTTAAGTGGTTTTATGAATTTGCGTTTGTGTTCAACTTACACGATGCGATGCATCATTGTGATAACCTTGACTTCGTCGAGCTTACACGATGCCCTGAGCCATCATAGCATTGGCAACCTTCATGAAGCCGGCTACGTTAGCACCCTTCACGTAGTTGATGTAACCATCAGCCTGAGTACCATACTTCACGCAGTTCTCATGAATGTCGTTCATGATGCGCTTCAGGTAGTCATCGACCTCCTTAGAAGTCCAGCTCAGACGCTCAGAGTTCTGTGACATCTCCAGACCTGATACTGACACACCACCAGCGTTAGAAGCCTTACCAGGAGCGTAGAGGATCTTGGCATCCTGGAAGATCTTGATAGCCTCAGGCAGTGAAGGCATGTTGGCACCCTCAGCAACAGCGATTACACCGTTGTCGATCAGAGCCTGAGCCTGCTCGCCGTTGATCTCGTTCTGTGTAGCGCAAGGCAGAGCGATATCGGCCTTCTCGTGCCAAGGGCGCTCACCTGCATGATATACTGCGTTAGGATATTCCTCGGCATACTCCTTGATACGTCCACGCTCTACATTCTTCAGCTCCTTCACGTAAGCAAGCTTAGCCTCGTCGATACCGTCTGGATCGTAGATGTAACCGTCTGAGTCAGAGAGGGTCAAGGGGATAGCACCGAGCTGGATGCACTTCTCTGTAGCATACTGAGCCACGTTACCTGAACCAGAGATCAGCACCTTCTTACCCTTCAGTTCGATACCGCGGGTAGCGAGCATAGAGGTCAGGAAATATACGCAACCATAACCGGTAGCCTCAGGACGGATCAGAGAACCGCCAAAGCTGAGTCCCTTACCTGTGAGCACACCCTGGAACTGGTGAGTGAGCTTCTTATACTGTCCGAAGAGGTAACCAACCTCACGTCCACCTACACCGATATCACCAGCAGGTACGTCCTCATCGGGACCGATGACGCGATAGAGTTCGTTCATGAATGCCTGGCAGAAACGCATCACCTCAGCGTCACTCTTGCCACGGGGAGAGAAGTCAGATCCACCCTTGGCACCACCCATAGGCAGGGTTGTCAGAGAGTTCTTGAAAGTCTGCTCGAAAGCAAGGAACTTCAGAATACCGAGGTTTACAGACTTGTGATAACGAAGGCCGCCTTTGTACGGGCCAATAGCATTGTTGTGCTGGATACGATAACCCATGTTGGTCTGAACATTGCCCTTATCATCTACCCAAGTGATACGGAACTCACAAACACGATCGGGGATGCAAAGGCGCTCGATGAGGTTTGCCTTCTCAAACTCGGGGTGCTTGTTGTACTCTTCCTCGATAGTAGGAAGTACCTGAGAAACTGCCTGGATGTACTCCGGCTCATTTGGGAAGCGCTGCTTCAACTCTTCTACAACTTTTGCTGCATTCATAATCTTTTTACTTTTTAGTGTTGTTTGTTATAATGATTATTGTTTCTGGGTGCAAAATTACATCAAAAAATTGAAATAGCAAACATTTTATCAAAAAAATCATCGAAAAGCTTTCTTTTTGTCACTTAATTGATATAAATCAAGGACAAAAGGATATAATACCTTAAAAACATTGTGTTCGGACACACCTAAAGACACAACAAAGCCGCATCGACAGTGCGATACGGCTTTGCATATAAATATAATAAGGTGTAGGCTTATTTTCCGTGAGCGGCGAGCTTCGACTTGATTTTGTCCACGTAGGCATCGATTGTTGCGACAGCCACGATATTCACGACGTCGCGTACGTTGGCACCGAAGTCGATGAAGTGGATAGGCTTGTTCAGTCCCATCTGGATCGGGCCGATGATCTCAGCGTCGCTGCCCAGCATCTGCAGCATCTTGTAGGAAGAGCGTGCTGAGGTCAGGTTGGGGAATACCAGCGTGTTGACATCCAGACCCTTCAGACGGGTGAACGGATATTCCTCGTCTCTGAGTTCCTTGTCGAGGGCGAAGCCCAGCTGCATCTCACCGTCGATGGGCAGTTCGGGATAGAGTTGCTGCATGTGCTCTACGGCGTACTTCACCTTCTTGGCACCGTCGCTCTGGTTTGAGCCGAAATTCGAGTGGCTGATCATGCCGATGACGGGCTTCTCGTTGAAGAAGCGTACGGCCGTAGCAGCCAGCTTGGCGATATCCACGAGGGTGTCGCAGTCAGGATTCTCGTTGACCATCGTGTCGGCGATGTAGAGCGTACCCTTGGGTGAGTTGATGATATGCAGGGCACCGAAGTGCTTGTATTCAGGACGGATGCCGATGACCTCGTTGACGACCTTGATGGTGTTGGAGTACTTGGTATAGAGACCTGTGATGAAGGCGTCAGCCTCACCTGTCTCTACCATCATCATGCCGAAGTAGTTGCGCTCAAACATCTTGTCGTTGGCCTCCTGATAGGTATAACCCTCACGCTGGCGCTTCTCAGTCAGGATGCGGGCATAGCGCTCGCGGCGCTCTTGCTCTGACGGATGGCGGAGGTTGACAATCTCGATGCCGTCGATGTTCAGTTCGAGCTTCTTCGCCATCTTCTGGATGACCTCGTCGTTGCCCAGCAGGATGGGGTAGCAGATACCCTCGGCCTTAGCCTGGACAGCAGCCTTTAGCATCGTGGGATGGACGGCTTCGGCAAATACGACGCGCTGCGGATGGGCAGCGGCTGTGGCATAGAGCTTCTGTGTCAGTTTGGTCTCCTGACCTAGCAACACGTTGAGAGAGTTCTTGTAGGCATCCCAGTCGTCGATGTTCTTGCGGGCCACACCACTCTCGATGGCAGCCTTGGCAACAGCCGAACTCACCTCCGTGATGAGACGTGGATCGACGGGCTTCGGAATGAAGTAGTTGCGGCCGAAAGTCAGGTTGTTCACCTTATATACATCGTTGACCACATCAGGCACTGGCTGCTTGGCGAGATCGGCGATGGCATGAACGGCAGCGAGCTTCATCTCCTCGTTGATGGCAGTAGCGTGTACGTCGAGTGCACCGCGGAAAATATAAGGGAAGCCGATCACGTTGTTAATCTGGTTAGGATAGTCCGTGCGACCTGTGGACATCAGCACATCGGGGCGGGCGTCCATCGCATCCTCATAAGAAATTTCGGGCACGGGGTTGGCGAGAGCGAAGATCACGGGATCCTTGGCCATCGACTTCACCATTTCCTTTGAGAGCACGTTGCCCTTGGAGAGTCCTACGAACACGTCGGCATCCTTCACGGCCTCTGCCAGTGTGTGGATGTCAGTCCTGTCGGTGGCGAAGAATTTCTTCTGCTCGTTCAGGTCCTGACGCTCCTTAGAGATGACACCCTTCGAGTCGAGCATCACGATATTCGCTTTGTCAGCACCGATGGCCATGTAGAGTTTCGTGCAAGAGATGGCTGCAGCACCAGCACCGTTGACGACAATCTTGACCTTGCTGATATCCTTGCCGATGACCTCCATCGCGTTCTTCAGACCAGCGGCAGAGATGATGGCCGTACCGTGCTGGTCGTCGTGCATCACGGGGATGTCGAGCGTCTTCTTCAGACGTTCCTCGATGTAGAAGCACTCAGGCGCCTTGATATCCTCGAGGTTGATACCACCGAAGGTCGGAGCGATGCGCTCTACGGCTTCACAGAATTTCTCGGGATCCTTTTCGGCCACCTCGATGTCGAACACGTCGATGCCACCATAGATCTTGAAAAGCAGTCCTTTACCCTCCATGACGGGTTTGCCGCTCATGGCGCCGATGTCGCCTAATCCCAGTACGGCTGTACCGTTAGAGATGACAGCCACCAGATTGCCCTTGTCAGTGTACTTGTAAGCATTGTCGGGGTTTTCCTGAATCTCCAGACAGGGATATGCTACGCCAGGAGAGTAGGCGAGGCTAAGGTCGGTTTGTGTACGATAAGCCTTGGTCGGCTTTACTTCAATTTTTCCAGGACGGCCACTCTCATGATATTCCAGAGCCGCTTCTTTCGAGATCTTTACCATACTTGTATTATTGATATTTGAAATTTTGGACGCAAAATTACAAAAAACAATGGAAATAGATGCCTTTTTTTACAATTATTTTGTATCTTTGCCGACAAAATCGTATGATTATGCAAGAAAGCAAGGAAATATCCGACTATAAGAAAAATCTACGTGGCTCCATCCTCGAAACGGCCATGCATGCTTTTGCGAAGAAAGGTATCCGCGCCGTGAAGATGGATGATGTGGCTGCCGCCCTTGGTATCTCCAAGCGCACCCTCTACGAAATATTCGAGACCAAGGAGCTCTTGCTCTCTGAGGGCATCCGCAAATATTATGCAGAGCGTCAGGACTATTACAGGCGGGTTACGCAGCAGTGCAAGAATGTGATGGAGGTGCTGGTCGCCACCTATCGCATCAAGGTCGATGAGTTCCGCAAGACCAATCCCCAGTTCTATGCCGATATGGATAAGTATCCGAAGGTGGCGCGATTCCTCAACCAGCAGAACCAACAGACGCACAAAGACATGCTGAAGTTCATGGAGCGCGGAATCTATGAGGGCTATTTCCGGGATGATGTCAATTACGAACTTGCGTGGCGCTTGTTTGATGCGCTCGGCAAGTATGTGATGGTCAATCAGCTCTATCGGCAATATACGATTGAGGAGATTTTCCAGAATCTCGTCTTCGTCACGATGCGCGGCCTGTGTACAGAAAAAGGCATCAAAGCACTCGACCACATCGTGTGATTCTCCTTCGGTTCTCCTTGGGGCGCACTGCGGAGTGCAGCCAGCAGACGCTGCCACTTTTCCACTTTCCCACTTTTGACATTTGACATTCTGTATTCTTGAGTTAAGGTTATGAAGAATTGAAAAGTAGCAACAAATTTGAATTTTGGTATCTTTATGAGAAATTTTATATTAATATTATATATATTATAATATATATAATATTAAAGATTCTATTTATAGAAATCTGGAAATACAGATGTCAAAAGTGGGAAAGTGGGAAACTGGGAAACCTCGTCACAAAAAAGTTGCCCCTGAAAGAAAAAGTAATTGCGAAAAAACTTGCACAATTCGGAAATTATTTGTACCTATTGCAACATAGTTGCAAGAATGACATTGAGTGGCGAAAATTGCGGCATAACTATCGAACAAATTTTTCTTAGTGCACGAGAAAGTGTTCCCTAGTATAGCAGCGAAAAGCGCGAATCAAGGAAAAGATTTTAAGGAAGAGGAAATTATTTTACAACGCTCCACCGACTTGGCTTCCACTGGGATGAGACCTCATGGGACTATGTGGAGCGGATGCTCAACACTATTGCTGGTTTCGGCTTCTTCGATGAATGACGCCCCTGTCACGGGCGCCCTACCGTAGTCGTCAAAAACAAAAAAGAAATCCCGCTTGAAAGGGAACTTTCAGACGGGATTTGCTATTTTGGCTGTTGTGATTCCGTCGGGATTATTTTTCTTGATATTTTGTGTTGTTAGGTGTTGGATAATGTTATTGTAAGTGCTTGATATATAGTGTATTTTGGTAACGTTAAATTGTATTTTGCGACCTAAAATAATATTAATGTGACCTAAATGTGACTCAAAATATTTGCAGCTTTCAATATAATTTTGTATCTTCGCACCGTGATTCAAAATATTATATTATGGCTACAACTCAATTGAAACTATCGTCAAAGGTGGATGCCAATGGCAGAAGCCAAGTTATCGTAAAGCTGACTATAACACGAACCAACAGACCGTGTTTCAAGTCTGGTGTATTTGTAAATCCTGAATGGTTTAAGGTTATTCAGGAAACAAAGAAAGGATCCGTATATGGTATAGTAGTCCCAAAGAAGGGAAAGCTCAATCTGCTGGACGTGAAAGAGGCAGAGACCCAGAAAGCAGCTCTTGACTCTTATATCAGCAAACTTACTGCAGTCTGCAATGTCCTGACAGCAAGCCTTGACAATGTAGATCACGAATTCATAGAAGAAGCTATGAGCCTCACACGTCATCTTTCGGCAGGTGCAATCACTTACCAGACTATTCTTGATGCGAAGAAACAACAGGAAGAAAGAAGCACCGTTTCAAATGATAGATCTTTCTTTGGCTGGATGGAACACTATATCTCAAGAAGTAATGTTGTAGAGGGACGAAAAAGATCATTCAGGGTACTTGCAAGGTCACTTGCACGCTATCAGTCTTTTGTTAGGCTGACAGACCGCCAGCGCAAGAATTTTTCACTCGAGATAGACACAATAGACAAACAGATCATAGAAGATTTCTTTGATTACCTATCTAACGAAAGAACCTTATCTAAAGAATATCCAGAGATATTCGGGAAGTTGCTATCGGAGTACCCCGTAGAATTTTCTCCAAAGCATAAGACACCAGAGATCGCAGAACGGGGAAGGAATATCATTCTTGAACGAATGAAATACTTCAGGGCCTTCTATCACTGGCTTAACGATAACGGCATAACTGACAACAGGCCTTTCCATAACATCAAGATCGAGGCTGGAACCTATGGCACACCTTATTATCTGAATTTAGAGGAAAGGAACACAGTAGCCGATTATGAGATAGGAAACAAACATTTGGAAACGCAGAGAGACATTTTTATTTTCCAGTGTCTTGTCGGGTGCAGATACAGCGATTTGCAGAAGTTGACAGAAAAGAGTTTGGTTAGGCAAAACGGAATAGTTGCTATTGAGTATATTCCGAGGAAAACCAAAGATAAGAAGCCGGTTATCGTGAGTGTCCCCTTGAACTGCAGGGCAATGGCCCTGGTTGAAAAGTATAAAGGTCTTGACCGGAAGGGTAGGCTATTCCCTTTTATCAGTATGCAGAAATATAACGAGGCTGTGAAGGAGATTCTTACTGCTTGCGGGATAAGGCGCATTGTTCCTGTTATCAATCCAACCACAGGAGAGACAGAGCAGAAGCCGATTTGTGAAATAGCATCGTCGCACATGGCGAGACGTACCTTCATAGGCAACTTGTATAAAAAGGTGAAGGATCCTTCACTTATTGGATCAATGAGCGGACACGTAGAAGGCTCCAGGGCATTTGCAAGATACCGAGACATAGATATGGACATCAAGAAAGATACAGTCGCATTAATCGATTAAGCAAATAAGATGAATTATGAACGAGTTTTTTCTATCGAATAGGTTTCTAATCAATGTGTCCAGGTTTGAAGAACGACTGGATGATCTGAGCTGTACATTATCACCATTGGTTGAAAAAGGCATTAGTCGCGAAAGTGACAATTTAATAATAGCCACGATTGACATATTAAAGAGCTGTGTTGAAGATACAAGGGATCAAGGCTTTCTTATCTTAGAGGAAGTGATAGGAGCCAGTCAGAATCCTGGTCATCTTAAGGCTTGGCTTGATGATTTTGACAGCCGAATCAGATTGACGGAGCCTAATCCATATTGGATATTGTTGACGCATAGTGTAACCAGAGGTGAAGAAATAAACGGCATTATTTCTCAAATGTGGGATAATATCGAAAATGTTGCGGAGTGTGCAAGGTTTTATATCAATAAATATGAGGTAACAAATGAATTGGCAGACAATAGTCAAGACGAATTAAAAACATCAACTGAAGAATTTCCAGTCAGGCGTCAGTCAAGGCACAAAGCAGGGGATTTCTCTCGTCTTATCCAATATGGGAATAAAAAGAAGCTATTGAAGAGACTTCATCAGCTAATCGACGGGCAGTCTGGTGCAAACGTCGGTTCTGTTATCAGAAAAGCAATTGATGAGGGTTATCTTAGGAAGGAGCCGACAAGGGCTGACTTTGAATCCGAGTTCAGGCTAATTGGATCATGGCAAGCAATACACAACTATTTTCACTTTGAGGCTGACAACGGAAAACTTATAAGAGCAGAGAGAATTGTGATATTCTGAGTCTCCTTTTTCAGGCAATTTTGTTGATGCGGATTGATACGGATTGATGTCAATCTGCATCAATCTTTTTTATTTGCATTATTCAAAAAAAAAAGTCAATTTTGCAGCGTCAAAGTTCGGAGACTTATCCAACTACTGAACAATGACCGCCCCTGAGCGACCGGAGAGGATATGAGGATAAAGCGGATGGGGAAATGAGAAATGAACATAAATAACATTTTAAAAACTCAAAGTAACACTCTGCTAATAGTTGATGCGGCAGATCTTAAAGAGGCAATCCTCGAATGGGCCAAAGAATTGCAGGAAAATGCCAAAGATACGGAGCCTGAAAAGTGGCTTACTGTACCTGAAGTGAAAACAATGCTTGGTATTTCCGACCAAACCTTATGGCGATGGCAGACAGCAGGTTATCTTGTTCCATTCAAAGTCGGAAGGAAAAGGCATTATAAGTATTCAGACGTTAAAAAGATACTTAACGGAGTTAATACGTAGTATTAAGTTTGAGTATAATTAATGTAATCATAGTAAAATTGGTAACCGGAAAAAAAAGTATATCGTATATTGGCTTACGTGCGCGAAACATTATGGTGGAGCAATGACAAAAGGCTAAGATCTTTTCAAAGTGTCAGTCCATATTCTGTGTAGGTCAGATCAGTAAATAAATAATTAGTGCGTATGAGCAGGCGAGACAAAGGGGTAATCATAAGTAATTCCATCGTAGAATTGTTGAGAAAAGCAGATAAGACCGCAATGACAATCGCGGTACTTTATATCTGTAACTATTGGGAAAGTGGAGCTTTGCCACCAGAAGATAGCTGTGAGCGAGCAAAAGCCTTGTTTGAGGCATGGCTTAAGTCAGACAGTAAGATTAACCGTTTTAAGTGGAAGGAGGCGAAAGTATGAAAGGCAAATTGTTACTGTCTGGTAACGTTTCCATTCTGTACCATCAGTTAGAGGGGATGGAGCGTGTCTTGTTTATGGATGCAGTCTTTGATTATCACGAAAACGGGAACGAACCAGGCGAAGAAGTTGGCCGTTATGTGTTAATGGCTTTCAAGCTGTTCAAGGTTGAATATGACCGGGACCAAGAGAAGTACGAGGAAAAATGCGAGAAATTGCGTAATAATGCCCGTTCAAAAAAGGCAGATGCAAGCAAAAGCAACCAAATGCAAGCAGATGCAAGCAAAAGCAACCAAATCGAAAGCAATAACAATAACAATAGCAATAACAATGTTACTAACGTAACAAAAGAAGATAAAGAAAAGACGGCTTTACAGCCGCTTTCCTCTTCTCCCGCGTCTGATCGTTACAAGAACTTTCAGGACTGGCTCAGTTCCAACTGTCCCCACCTGAATAAGATGGAACAGCCGACAGAAGATCAGTTTTACAAGTTGTTTGAAAAGGCTGGTAACGTAAAAGTCTTGTCGGACATTCTTCTTGCTATGGAGAATGACACTAACACCCCGAAGAAGCGACGCAGCATTTATCTCACAGCGTGCAACTGGCTCAACCGTGACAAAAAGTAATGACTATGATAAAGGACGATTTTTCAAAGATGATGCTTGCACTCACTGACAAAGATTGTGAGCAAGCCGTTATTGGTGCATTGATGAATGAGAGTGCAGTATATTACAAGATTGGTGATCTGCTGACACCCGAAACTTTCACAAGTCCTAAGTACCGTTATCTGTTTGAATGTATATCGAACATGGTGGTGAAAGGTGAGGCTATAGACATTACAACCCTTTACAATTATACGGTGAAACACCCAGGCGATGGTATCAAGATTGAGCCTTACGACATTGCTGAGATTTCTTCGTCTGTAGCCTCAACCGTTACAGCCTATCAGAATGCCGTAATATTACGCGATCTATGGCAGCGTAGGCAAACGCTTCTTATCCTAAGTCAACTTGAAAGCGGAGCAGCCGACATGACAAAGGACATAGCGGACACCATCGAAGAGGCAGCGGAAAAGATACGCTCTGTTGGAGATAATGCAGTAACCAGTATCAGCACAACCTCAGACGCAATCGCAGACCTTGACGAAATGATTCAAAAGCAGCAGCAGGGAGAAACCGCTGGAACACCAACGGGGATCAGGTGCATTGATGATCGTGGAGGACTGAGGCCGCAAGCCCTTACGATTATTGCGGGCTATCCGGGCCAAGGTAAATCAGCAATGGCACTGCAAGCCGCCATCTTTGGAGCCGTTGAAGGTAGCCCGTCAGCATGTTACACCCTTGAAATGAGCAAAGCCGAACTTATGGGAAGGGCAATAGCAGCAGACTCTGGAGTAAATGTTTCTCTTATACTCAACAGAGCTAATCAGATGGGACAAACAGACTTGAATCGTTACAGGGAATCAGCGGCAAGACTAAGAAACTTACCGCTATACTTTGACGAGAAAGCAACATCGTCGGTAGATGGAATCATACAGAGTGCCAGGACACTTGTAAGAAAACACCATATCAAAGGAATATTCGTAGATTACTTGCAGATCCTTGTCAACAATCACCGAGGCCAAAAGGGTGATGAGGCTTTTCTTGGTGACACTGTTCGTGCCTTCAAGAACCTTGCCAAGTCCGAGAATATCTTTGTAGTGCTTTTGTCTCAATTATCACGCAATCACGAAAGCAAGGAACCAACGCCCGACTATTTGCGAGGATCAGGACAGATTTTCGAGGGGTGCGATAACTGTTATCTGATATACAGGCCCGAAGTGACAGGAGGCCGTTATACTGGAGTTAACGCCAACGTTGACCCACACAATACGGCGCAAGTCCAAGTCGCAAAATGCCGTAACGGCTCAGTTGGTGCTAAGTACATTCTTGGCTTTGCGCCAGAGGTAACAAAGTTTTATGAGTTGAGCGGGCAACCGCCTCAGATTTCCGCTTTACCAGCATACGAGAAACAAGAGGATGATCCATTCTAAAATCAGAGAATATGAAGTGCATAGATTGTGAAAACATGGCTTGCAAGATGTTCTTTGCCAAGCAAGAACTTTGGACGGGCTATTGCAATAACAAAGATAGTCCCAATTATGGCTCAGTGGTGACAGGCAAAGACGGTTGCACACCACAAGCTGAATTCTTTTAAGGCCATTGACATCGGTATTAACAGATAAACAACAAACATCATGGAAGAGAAAACAGATTTAGAACAGCAGATACATGAGATCTGCAACCAGGAACCGCTAACCGTGACATTCAAGGGGAAGGAACGAAAGATACATTTCTTCCAAAGTGACACGGTGGCGAGGTATGAGGCCGAACTTGAAAAAGCCTCGGAGAGTGACACGATGAAGGAGCGACACCAGCGGCAAGTCAACTTGCTTGCAATCGTTCTGAGTGACTTGTATAGATCACAGCCACTTTTCAGGGGCTTGCGTCGCTGGAAATGGAAGGTGAAGCTATCACACGGCACCTACAACGAGGTTGAAGCCTTGCAATTGCTTGAAGCTGCAACTATACGTATTCAGCATAGTAAGTTGCTGGAGATATACAGAAACATATTGGCCGCGCAAGTTCTTGCAGCCATCAAACAGGCAAACGGCCAAAACGACCAGTTGGAGAAGTTGCTGAATGAGAAACGGGAAAATTGGAAAGGAGGTAACGCATGAACGATCAGGATAAACTCTATTTCGAGTTAGGGGCCAAAGATAACGTAACCCCGATTATTGAGAAATTGCTGAAAGACAGCGAGAAGTTACAGGCGAATTTTGACAACTTCAAGAAAATAACCATCAAGGATATTGCATTGAAGGCAGACGGCCCGTTGAACGCCATCAAGAAGCAGATACAAGACAGCCTCAACGCGGAGCCTTTCACTATCCGCATAGCACCCGACGTTGACACCGCCAGAGTGACGGAAGCGGCAAGGGCAATCATTGAGACACAAGAGAAGATTCTGAACGCTGCAAGTGGGGCAACCGTAGAAGTTGGAGCCAGTGCCACCGACACCAGCGGGCACAATCAGCAGAACACACAGGCTGCAAGGGATAACGCGGAGGCCGTACAGCAGCAGGCAAAGAGTTACGAGGAACTGAGGGCACAAGTTGACGCAGTTCTGGGGAGCCTTGAAAAGAATACGGCCACCATCGTAGAGGAACGTAACGCCATATCCCTTATTGACAAGGAAATGAAGGTCATCAACAGGGACGTTGAGAAATCGGGAACGATGACCGACAACCAGCGTAAGCGTCTGGAACAGTTGACAGCCGCAAGGGAGCAGCACAAGCAAGCCCTGCGAACCTCAGAGCAAACCTTACGCAATGACATAAGACTTGCACAGGCAGCGACAGGCAGCATGAATGAACTTAACCAGTCTTTGGGACGTATGCGTATGGCATACCGGGCAATGACTGAGGAGCAAAGAAATAGCGACTTTGGAAAGGAGTTGCTCTTGTCTATCCAGAAGGCAGACGCTAAGATCAAGGAGTTAGACGCGACAATCGGCAACCACCAAAGGAACGTGGGTAACTACCTTGGACGCTCTTACAATGGCCTCAATATGTCTTTGCAGCAGATTGTAAGGGAACTGCCTAACGCCAGTATGGGCTTTGGTATGTTCACTCTGGCAATATCGAACAATATCCCTATCCTTGCAGACCAAATCAAAATGGCACGGGAAGCGGCCAAGGCTCAGAAGGAAATGGGACAGACCACAACTCCAGTATGGAAACAGTTGCTCAGTTCCCTTTTCAGTTGGCAGACGGCTCTTATTCTTGGTATCACCCTGTTAACTGTCTATGGAAAGGAAATCGGAGAGTGGGCAAAGTCACTCTTTACAGGCAGCAGAGCCGCCATCAGTGCCAAGGATGCAACGGAGAAACTTAACGAAGCTTTGGAAAAGAATGATGGTAAATTCTCAGATAACGCCATCAGTATTAAACGGCTGGCCTCAGAGTGGAAAGAACTCAGAACGGAAGCAGAAAAGACAGCTTGGATCGAGGCTAACCAATCCGCATTTGATGCAATGGGGCTTTCTATCCGTGACGTGACGGCAGCAGAGCGGGCGTTTGTTGAGTACACCCCCGCAGTTATCGAGGCTCTGAAAGCAAGGGCGAGAGGTGAGGCTGCAAGGGAACTGGCTAAAGACAAGTACAAAGAGGCTTTCCTGAAGCGTGAAAAGGCACGTCTGGAACGTAATAACGGTGTGTCATGGACTGACCGCGTAGCGGGTAGTATGTCACAGATCAGCACGACAGGAACAGGCAATTTCTCTGCAAACCAAAGAGGAGCCAGTGCCGACGATATTGCAAAGGCACGGCATGAACAGAGAGTTAAGAGCCTCAACGATGAGGCCGACACCTTGGAAAAGGAAGTCGATGTTTATTACAATATTGCCCAATTGGAGGATGAGAAGGCCAAGGCAGAACTGAAACGGCTTGGAATCTATAAGGAGCGTAACAAGTCCGCCAAGGATCTGCTACAGGCACAAAAGGCCAACCTTCAGGCACAACTCGACATCTTAACCGAGACTGAGGCAGCGGGCAAGAAGGGCGAGGAATTGAGAAATAAGATTGCAGCCCTTGACAAACGTCTTTCCGTCTATAGCAACACCAAGAGCGACAAGGCAGATAGAGCCGCCAACCGTGAGGCCGTGAAAGCAGGTGAGGCTGCAGAGAAACGGGCTGGAATCCTGACACGTCAGGCAGTAGAGGCTCAACGCGCAGCCGTTGACACAGAACACAGTACAAGACAGGCAGAAATAAACGCAATGTCTGACAGTACGGAGAAGGTATTACTGCAAATCAAGTTGGACGAAGAGAAACGCCTGGAGGCTATCAGACGCGAATATGAGAATATCAAGTTGAAGCGCATAGAGGAGGCTAAGAAACTTTGGGACGCAGACCCCAAGAACAAGGGCGTTAATTTCTATGAGTCCGACACCTACAAGCAAGCCGCCTCTGATAGTGGCTATACTCAGGCAGAGAAAGACAATCGTAAGGCACGGGAAGCCGAAGTTATAGCCTCAACGAAGCGAGCAACAGAGAAACAGTTAGCAATCGAAACCGATGCTCTTGCTGAGTACCTGAAACGCTTTGGCTCTTATGAAGAGGCACGGCTTGCACTGGCTTTGCAGTACACCGAGAAGATACGCAAGGCAAGGGAGAAAGGGGATATTATCGGAGTCGCAACGGCACAGGAAGAGCAGAAAGCAGAATCGGCACGTATAGACACCGCAGAGCTTAAGCAGCGTATCAATTGGGCAACTGTCTTTGACGGCTTTGGAATCATGCTGCAAAAGGAGGTTGAAGCCAGTATTAAGGCAATGCGTGAGTACACCCAGAAAGACGAGTTTAAGGCTCTTTCCATTCAGGACCAAAAAACTTTCTATGACTTGATACACGCAGTCGAAGAGAAGTACGGCAGAGGCTCTTTGTCTGATATAGACCTGAAAGAACTTGGGGCAAAGATAGAACGTTATGAGGTAGCAACGGAGAGACTGAAAGAGGCACAGGAAGCCGCAAAAAGGGCAACTGAGAAATTAATCAAGGCACAGGAAGAGAACACCAAGGCACAGACAGCGGGAACACCCGAAGCAAAGACCAAGGCACAAGCCGACTATCAGAAAGCCCTGGAAGATCAGCAGCAGGCAACAGAGGCCGTCAATCAGGCAGCGACAGAGCAGGCCGAAGCACAATATCAGGTGACAGACAGCGCAACCAAGTTACAAGCCGCTCTGTCTTCTGTTAGCAATCTGTTTTCTGCTATGGCATCAGGTAGCCTTTCCTCAACGTGGGATGCTTTCACGAAGTTAGACAAGAGCCTCAATAAAGGAAAGATCAGTGAAACGATTGCAAAGGCACTCTCAAAGGCTTTTGAAGGTAAGGGAGATCTTATTTCCCTGATTATCGGTGCAATCCTGAATCTGTTAGACACCATCAAAGAACATGGTATCGGTGGAATCGTGGGTGGCATTGTGCAGGCCGTTCTTGATGCAGTCGCAGGACTGTTAAAGAATATCCTTTCGGGAAAGTTTATCGAGCAGATCCTTACAAGCATAACTGAAGGTATCGGCAATATACTTAACGCAATAACCTTTGGAGGTTTCAGTTCTTGGTTTGGTGGAAACTCTGACGAAATGGCTGCAAAGGTTGACAGCCTTATTAAGAGTAACGAGGCCCTTGCTGATCGTATCGAGCGACTGACTGAAAGAATCGGCAATGCCGACAGCACTAACGCAGAGAGTGAAGAGGCATACAGGCGAGCCTTGGACGCCGAAAAGGAATGGCTACAGAACCAGCGGGAAGCAATCGAAGCACAGGCAAGCGCATGGACTAACAGCGGGTACGGTTTTCTCAAAATGGGAGGTAAGCATTCTTTCAACGCTTACGCGCCAGGTGCCGGCTCTTACGTTTGGGAAGACTTTAACAGAGTGTTAAAGCAGAACGGAATAAACAAACTGATAAACGACACAACAAGCCTTTGGAGCCTCACACCTGAGGAAATGCAGCTCTTACGTGACTTTGCGCCCAAGGCTTGGAGGGAACTTTTCGACTCAGACGGACACCAGAACCCGGAGGAACTTGTAAACGCCTATATCGAGAGAGCGGGAATGTTAGACCAACTTACAGATGCCCTTAACGAGAAACTGACTGGCTATTCATGGGACAATTTCAAAGGCTCTTTTGTTGACACTCTGAAAGACCTTACAAGTACCACTGAGGACTTTGCCGACAACATCGAGGATCTGCTGACTAACGCGATACTCAACAGCCTTGTAAACGAGGCATACAAAGACCGCATAAAAGCCCTATATGCCATGATTGCAGATGCAGCGGGAGAGGATAGCGAAGGAGGCACGGCTTTCACGTCTGGAGAACTGCAAGGAATCAGAGAGGCAAACGAGGCCCTTGCAGCCGACCTTATTGCAGCGAGAAACGCGCTTGTTGAAAGTGGAGTGCTTAAAGAGACTGAAAGCAGCGGCAGCAGTTCCCGAAATACCATCATGGGGCAAGAGATTACAGAAAATACAGCTTCTATGCTGAGTGGGTATATAAACGCCATCAGAGCGGACACCAGCGTAAACCGCCTGACGCTTACACAGATATTGGGAGCCGTTCAGGGCATTCAACAAATGCCAGCTATTGCACAAGCCCAACTGCAGCAGTTACAAGAGTTAGCGGGACACGCAAGGCTTATCGCTGAGAACACAAGGCAAAACGCTCAGTATGCAGCCGACATTAAAGACCAACTGCGAAAGTTTGCTACAGGAGCTGAAAAGGTGTATATCAAATAATTCTGTTTTCCCTGTATAGTGAGAAAGGGGCTGGCCTTGATAAGTGCCAACCCCTTTCGATTTATGAGTCCAGACGGCTACTTTATTTACCCTCTGACATCATTTCTACAAGTGCTTTGACCTGATTACCGCGCCATATACCACCGCGAGCAGTAACGAAGCCGTTTTCGTTAAGGTAGTCTGCAAGTTCCTTCATTGTTACATCAGTATTGAGGGCGTAACGGATTGCAGCGTAAGCCCGTCTGTTATATTCGTTATTCCTTGCTTTCTCTTGACGGACTTTCAAAGACTTTTCTCTGCAAGAATCGTCGAATTTATGAGTACCGCCCAATTTCACGCCCTTGGCCTTCAATTCTGCAAGAGCGGCCTTAGTACGGCTTGAAATCAATTCTCTTTCCTGTTGAGCCAATCCTGCAAAGACAGCAAGCGAGAGCGTATTAAATACGGGTAAGTCGCAAGCCTGAAATTCGACACCGTTCTTTTGAAGAGTGAAGATAAAGGCTATATCACGACTCAGACGATCCAACTTTGCAATAAGAAGAGTTGAGCCTGTACGCTTGCACTCTGCAAGAGCCTTTGCCAACTGAGGACGCGAGTCATTCTTTCCGCTTTCCTTTTCTTGGTAAGATGACACAATTACACCACCATTTGAACGGACATAGTTTGTGACTGTTGCTTGCTGAGCGTCCAAGCCGAGGTTTTGACGTTTTGTAGATACGCGATAGTAGGCGATAAACTTTGTTTCCATAATTGGTGCTTTATTTCTTGAACTTATTATTTCTATGCTGCAAATGTACAAAATAATATTTGTAATACGAACGTTTTACAAACTTTTTTTTGCAGTTAATAAATATTAAATGCCTGTTCTGGTATATTCAGCAACCAAAGGAAAGTTGTATCTTTGCCGAAAATATCGGTTTTCAGTATGACAGAAGAAAGAGCTTACAACGTTATGACAGAGGCCGACCTTCATAGAAAGTGGGTTAATCTCAGACATCTTAAGGAAATGCTTTCGCCTTTCCTGTCTGAGTCAGATATTGACAAACTGGCAAAGAGTGAAAAACCGCCTTTTACCCGTAAGACATTCAGAGCAACTTATTTTGATGGTGGCGAGGTACAAAAATACATTGATAAGCACTTGAAAGGCAAAGTTAAGAAGGGCAACAGTCAGACATCAAGCCCCATAGAGCGTGAAAAGTGCTGAAGATTAGCGTTTTTTATGCCAAATCCTTGCAAGAAATACGCTTAAAATCCCATTTTTAACCCCAATTTGACCCCTTGAAAGGCCATTTTGAGGTATTTTCTGACCTCTCAACCCCCTAAGCGGGCATTTGCCCCCCCATACCCCCCCCCTTGATATGGCCGATATTCGCAAAGGTCGCCTCAAAAAAATTTTTTTTCCGATTTTTCAGACCCTTTTAACAATTCCTCCAAATCATCCTTCTGTATGGGAATTGCATATCTATCCGTTAAATTATTGCAAAATATAGTATTTTGCGCCTTAACGTTGTATATTTATGCAGAATTATTGTTATCTTTGCAGCGAGATTAAATTAAATGATGAGCGATGGATAACAAACAGAAAGATCTGATTTACGGGTATGATGCAGCCGCAGAGGTTTGCGGAGTATCATCTGGCACGATTGCCAACTGGGTTAAGAACGGGAGGCTTGCAGGGTGCTTCAATAGGGTATCTGAAAGAAAGATCGCCTTTTCCCGTGAGAAGTTGGAGCGTCGTATAATGGGCAATATGCTTTGAGACTATGGAATCGGAAAGCCTTGCACTTGAATTCGGTACTGCCTTGTTCACTTTCAAATGTGAGAAGCAGATGAGGGGTTTCTTGGAAACTTATTGTTTCAAGGATGGAAAGGGACGCATATTCTTGCACCACGGGGCACAGTATCATGAGTTTACTGAACTTTGCAAGGATCATTACAGGCGTATACCGTCAAACTTGAAATTTGGCAAACGCAAGCGAACGGCGTTTATGGCGGGAACCGTAACAAAGAAAGATATTATTATATGAGACAGACAACAATTAATCACAAGAGAATTACAAAGCTTGTAAAAACCTTCATAGATCATGAGGTTTACAAAGCCTTAAGGTTTCACGACGATTTTAAGCGTGACCCTGACAGCGAGGCTGCAAAAGCGGAGCGCGGGACGTTTATTCCTGGTATAGAGGTTGAAGAGACGGGCCGCTTAACCAAGACTTTTGTCACGGTTAATAAGGAGTTCCTGGAAGTAGTCGGCTATGACGATAATCTGGAGGGCTTTCTTGCAGACTATTTCGGCAGCGACTACAAGCCCGAGGAAGGGGAGCCATTGCGTTTCCGCTATCTTGACGGCTATTTGGTGAATCCAACAAAAGTTAAGTAATATGAAGTACACAGAAGACGAAATCAAGAAAATGAGTATGTCACGGCTGCAGTCATTGATGGATACGGGCCTTAGCGAATACTCAGAGAGTGAGAAACAGCTGATCAAGCGTGAGGCCCACAAGAAACGCGGGCTTTATCGCACGGATCCAAAGAGGCTGAATAAGTATTAATTTTCAATCCTTCGACTATGGAGAAGAAACTGAAGAAAGCATATCTGGACGAAGGCAAGCGCGACCAGATATTGGCAGAGATCGAGAAAGACCGTCAGAGGCTTAACGCTTGCGTATCAGAACTCAAGGAAGGATCAGGCATCGGTATTGATGACGTGGAAGCCCTGAAAGCCATTTCTGTTGAGTGGTGCAGGAACTATGTCAAAGAAGCGGAAGCAGGCTATCTTAAGAACCTATCCCCATTTGTGGTTAAGACGGTACAGAGCGACGTACACGAACGATTCAGGGACTCATACAATAAAGCGGTTATTCTTTGCTCAGAAATCCACTCTATCCTGAACCGCCGGAAGTTCAATATCAAAGTGGATAGCAAGGGTCACTTTTGGTTTGACGAGAAAGAGACAAAGCCGATGGCAGCAGAGGCCGCAACGATTCACTACTCAGAAGATGAAGTCGAGTTCTGTGATAAGGTGTCCGAGATCATAGATAAGATTAACGACTTTGAGAAGTGGGCAGAGATCAAAGGCTTTGAGCCGTTCTTTACTGAGCAGCGGAGCGTTATCTGGAATAACGGAACCGTGACACACAATATCATTTCCGAACTGACAGACGCGGAACTTTCAAGGAGTGGCGGCGTGAATCTTAAGAATCACCTTACCTTTAACGCTGAGGTTTTCCGCAATCTTATGCGCAAAGGCTATATCAATCAAAACAAATGATATGGATAGTCTTAGGAAATCGCAATTTGAGTCATTCTTGATACGACCCGTCAATCTAAACGGGTGGGCAAAGCCGATACTCAACCAAGGTCGCAAGCCTGAAAAGATTTACTAATTATGTCAAGGAGAGTAAAGGTCAATAATCCGCGTTATCCGCATACCGTTAAAGTGTTGCGGATAACTTACACTGACCGCTGGAGTGACGAGGAACCGACGGAAACCGTTCTTTACTCAGGCGAAGGAAGATGCAGCACAAACGGAAGCGTAGAAGGTAAACAGGTAGATATAAGCCACCGTTATATTTCCATTCCTGTACGCTTCGACCAGTGGCGAGGCGTTAAGCCGATGGCGGGCGATACCGTTTCCGTAGAGATGGGAGCAATCACTGAGACGATGGAGATTGAAGACTTTGAGCCGGACAATGACAGGTCGGTGCTTTACTGTAAACGAAACGGGAACTTTGACGAATGAAGCGGACGAACCTAAAGGCACTTGAAAAGCGTTTGAAGAAGAAAACGGATGCTATGATCGAGGAAAGACTGAAAGAGAGTCTGCCGGCTCTTATCCGTCTGGCTCTGGATCATGCAAAGATACACAGCGTAACGGGTAACACGATGAACAGTTACGCCGTGGCCCTATGGCATGACGGAAAGTTTGTCGGCTTCTACAGCAGTTATCAAGAGTTGCACAAGGCACCAACCAGAGTAACGCTTAAGAAGGGCGAGACTTACGATTTGCCCTATTATTGGGGAGGTGATGAAAACACCGGGTACACGGCCCCGACTGGAGACCGCAACTATTGGGGACAGGAAGAGGCCGAGGATTTCATGAGTTTCCATTTCCCAAGAAAGAACGGCTGGGCTTTTATTGTGGTGGCCGCAACTGATTACGCTAAGTATCTGGAGGCAAGGGGAACGGCCAACGTTCTTGGAGGTATGCAGTCAGAACTGCAAGGAAGGGGAGCCGACGTTTCAGATCTTATGTTTGGTTGAAATTTGCGACATTCAGGATAATCATAATATTTCGTTTATGGGTGCAAAGTCTGTGAAGATGGTAGCACCCTTTTTTCGTCCCCAAACTTATTGGTAGGTCACACAGAGCCATTTGAGCCGTTCAGACGATAAACCGCAAGCCCTTGGGGAGAAATGCGCTCAGAGAGCCTTATTTTAAACTTTGCTTGATTTTCTTATATTCCTCTTCTGTTACAAGTCCGAGTGTCTTGTCTGGGTTTGCCTCTTTCTCAAAAGCATATACCTTCAGGGCATAGTCCCATCCTGAGATTGTCAATTCGAGGTGATCGGGATTAAGCCAGTGAAATTGATCGTATATGACGTATTTCTTATTTTGGGATTTCTTCATAAGTCAAAAAGTGTCAATTGTACTGGTTTCCTAAGTTCTTTAAGACTTTGGATCAGCTTTGGAGGTGCAAAATCTTTTTTGTCGTATGCTGAATAAAAGCCGCGTGAGAAGTAATCAAGTATCTTTTTGGCAGCTGCAGAGATTGCCTCATGTTCACTGTTGAAAGCCTTGTCTGTCTTTTCTGCTGAGACACCACAGCCACAGCCGCCAGTTGGGTGATTGGATTCGAAAGCGTAATACCATTTGCCAGCAACCTTGGCAGTCTTTATGACATACCCCCATTTGTGATCACCGTATTTAATCCTGTTGGGGTTAATGCACACTCCGCTTTCATTCATTATAAATTCCTTCATATTCTTAATTGCTTAGTGAAACTTTTAATTGGAAACCGCTACGACCTTCACAGGCGGCAGCGGCAAAATCCGAGTTGAAATTAATATGTGGTGAGATACTTACATTTTAACCAAATAGAGCCTCCAGGCGATCACCAATCTGATCAACCGTGAACTCGCCTCACCATTCCAGCCGATGACACGGACGATCTCGCCCGTCTTGAGATACTTTGGTTACTAAACTCTATTCTGTAGCCCTTGCCTTTCAGCGACGGGCGTTCCTTTTCAACAAATCGCTTAATATCATCCCCGTCGTAGGTTGGAATAATTGCCCCATCCATTACGGACGGGAACGGACGGCCCTTGTATCTGAGCTGGCAGATAAACTTGCTGCCAAGCATCACGTCTATCAATAGGAATCTCGGTATCTTCATATCACTCAAACTTTGTTTCTCAAAATTACTATTTCCCATATTTCCAATTGCTTTTATAATTCGATTTTAGCTACCATCACTTTTAATTGCTGCAGAATTTCCCGAGTTCCCGCTACTTGAAAGATAGCGTCCTTCTTTTCGTCTTCATATCCGCAACTGTCAGCAAGTGCAATATACTGCATGGTATCTGCAAGCCCCTCAATCCAAACATTGAAAGTTTGCTTTCTCTCAAACAGCCAATCTAAAACTTGTTGTGTTGCGTTTGTGTCAGAACGAGGATCAACGGACGGTGCGTTATTGGCAGCTTTTACAAGGTGCTTGATGAAAGACAGGGCGTTTTCGATTTCCCCTTTGTCTGTCTCTGTTCCTTCCATAAGAGATGTAATTACAGATGTCACATCTTTAAGGCCCGACTTGAAACTTTCTTTGTCGTAATTGTCCGACAAATCGACTACAAATTTTCTTGTTTCCATAATGTCTGTTATTCTATTATTCAATTGTACGTTCTATTATGTGACAGTTAGAATAAAGCCTTTCGCCAGTTCTTTCGTCTCTTTCTTTAAGGGCTTTCTCTGCCTTTATCTTTGTCCCGAAGATTCTTGCATAGACTTTTGCCTTAGGCTGATCGTCAACGATAAGGAAAACTTTCTTAAGGTTTTCCCGCTCATTAAACCAGAGAATGGCATTGCGTCGAGCAAAGAATTTGTGCAAATGGAACATTATAGATATTGGACTGATCTTCCAATCAGGCCAGATATCTTGTCCGGACTTGATGGTGTAGAAGAAATGAAGCATTTCCGAAACTTTCACTAACTTTTCCTGGCAGTTGACAAGTATAACACGTGACAGCTCTTCACAAACGGCTTTTGGGAGGCTGTTGCAGTTCGCATATAGCGTTAAGTCTATAAGCTGGACGCAGAGCCAGTTTAATACAGTAGTTTTTCCGTAGGTAAGACACAGATCGTCAATTGTCGGACAATCACATGAGATCGCCATTCTTAAATCACAGAAATCAACTTGGGTCTTTGGGTTTGCCTTCATCAAGAATGACTCTGTATCACCGTACATTTCTTTAATTTCCTTGATACGATCAGACTCTTCAAGGTCTGACAATTTCACTTTGTTTTTTTCCATAATCAATAATTTTAAGACGTTACTATTTTACGTTTCTGAATATTCCTTTACCGGATACCGCGTTACTTTTTATCAGATTGTCGATTTCCGACTTTATATAGAATATCGTATTGCCGACAACCGAGTAATGCAGTACACCGCTTTCCCGTCTGTCTTTGAGCCAGTCTTTACTAACTCCGAGATACTTTGCAGCTTCCTTGTTGGAGAGCCACAACTTTTGGGCGTCAACCTTTACGACCTTCATTATTGCCATAGGTGATTTGCAAGAAACTTTATGTCTTTCCAAAGAATCACTGAAATAACGATGCAGCCGATTGCCAGGATAATTGTATGTACCATATCAGCAGACCTTTAAATATGACATTCCGTATCTATCCATATACTCGTTATAGTGCTTGATCGCATCGTCACCAGTGAGACCGAGTTTTTGCCGCTCTGCAAGTTCCGCACGGTACACGGCACTTTCCCGGCTAATTGTGTCGCTCAGATTTTCCACCTTTAAGAGAAGAATACTCAACTGAGTATGCAAATTTGAATTTTCCATATAAATAGTATTTTGAATCACAAAGCGAAGACCCGAACCAGTGGAGTCAGCACTGGGACGGATCTTCTGTCCTAATTAGGGTTTATTTTCTGTTTTGTGTTCGTCTGACTCCCAAACACGTTGCAAAGATATAAGAAAAATCTAATATTTAAACAATGCGATATAAGAAAATGCTTATAATTAAGTATTGTTAGCAATTATAAGCCATTTCTAAACTCATATTAACAAAATATTAGTAATTAGTTATATTTTCAATAATCATTTGGTGGTTTCAGGAAAAAGCACTACCTTTGCTCCATAAATTAGTATTAGGTAATTCTTATATTATTTATGGAATCAGAAATAAGGAATGTGATAAAGGCTAAAGGCTTTACTCTGGAGCAAGTAGCCTCACAGATGGAGAATAAAAACGGAGGTAAAGGAATTAGCCAGTCAGCACTTACTCAAATGCTGAATGGTAATCCTTCAATATCAAGAGTCATGGAAATTGCCAAGATTGTGGGGGTTTCTGTTTCTGAACTGGTCGGGGATGCCCCAGTAACCAGAGGCGCAATTGTTGGAGCAACTATTACCTGTCCCCATTGTAAGAAAGACATATACTTGCACATCGAAGATAAGGATTACAAGGATTACGGGAACGATCCACATGACATTGCTTTAATGGCAGCAGAGCCAGGACCTGATGACAGGAAATAGAAAAGCCTGAAGGCGTTCCACTTGTTTAACAACAAAAACAATAATCATGAATAATAAACAAACAGAAAGAGAGGCAATCAAAAGCCTTCACAATGAATTAGCCCAGATTGTTAGCAATCTTAAAGCAGACAAGATTAGACTTGAAGATCTTGTCAAAAAATTCCAAGATGGGAACGGCCCTGTACTCATCACAGCACTTGAAGATGCTCTCATTCATTATGAAAGGGCAATTTATGACCTTGAAGAAGAAATTGAATCTTAACTCCATTATGTCAAAATAGGCACATCTTTTTATAATTTGCATATAGTGATTTACTTTTAAGCGAATTATTCCTTTGGTAACTGTCACAGAAATTTAGGCTCAGTCCGAAATTTATGGTCTGTCTCAACCGACTTTTCGGACTGAGCCATATATATGGCACATTGTGTCCATCTGAATTGCAGAAGAAATCCAAATAAACAAATTACTTTAATGCTGCTAAATCTGTTTGATGCACCTAAAAGGGTTGCTATCCTCACGGACAACAACCCTCAATTGTGATTCAAAATACTATTTATATAGCATTTCGTGTGCAAAGGTACGAAATAAACTTTTAATTCTTGCCTTCAGGAGAAATTTTTTTTATTTCTTCAATTATTGTGACCTATACGTGACCCAAAATATAAATGGTGGAGAAATGAAAAATCCGCTAACATGCTTGTAGTCAGCAAATTAGCGGATTAATTTTCACTTTAATTGTGTGATTCCGTCGGGATTCGAACCCGAGGCCTACTGCTTAGAAGGCAGTTGCTCTATCCAGCTGAGCTACGGAACCAGCCTTTGATTTTAATGAAATCGGCTGCAAAGGTAGGCAATTTTTCTGAATTGCACAAATTTCAGACGGAAAATCTTATGTATGACCTGTCATCGAAGGAGTTATTTCCTATTACGAAGGACTTTGTTGCCTTGAAACGGCCGATATTCAGCGGGTCGCTGGCACGCTGTTCGTCGAGGAGTGCTTCGGTCTCGGCGAGCGTGGGAGCGAGTTGTGGGTAGCCGTCGCTGGCGAGCACTATCTCCCAGGGTTGGAAGTTGAGGGTGAGCACGGGTACCAGTCGTTGGGGGATGGGGAAGCCATCGATGACGGCATAGGTGATGTTCTGGTTGTGCATGACCTCGAGCATCCGTGGGATCATCACCTCACGGGCAGGGTCGAAAGACTGTCGGAGGTCCGCCTCTTTATAACCCTGTGTCAACAGTTCCCTGACGCGTGTGGCACGCATCTCGGCCAGTTCTTGTTCATAGGGCTTGGGGTTGTCGTAGTAGTCGCCGCCGACGAGACAGTGGCAGTCGCCTACGAGCCAGATTTCGCGGCGCACACGGCTGTAGATGACGGCAGAGGCCGTGAGGCGTTCTTCGGGATGTGTGGCCATGTGGCTCTTGGGGAAGCGTAGCCAGTAATGGCGGCTGATGGCTTTGGTAACCCCCTTGCAGAACTGCTGGCAGCTGATGTCGGCAGGCATGTGACGGATATAGTGGCTGACGAGCAGCATGGCATAGCGCCCGTTGCTCCACCAAGGGAGGTGGCGGCGGGAGGTCTTCGAAGTGGAGCCGTCGATGACGGCGATGAAGTCATTTGTGACGACGATTCCGTCCTCGCTTTTCTTCGCGGGGCTCTTCGGAATGACGCTTTTCTCTATGATATTCATTGTTCTTGGGATTGCTGGGGATGCCTGAGTAGAGTCGGGGGATGAGATCGGCTCTGCCGATGCGTCGCAGACTTTGTTCGATGTTGCGCCGTTCCTCAGGTTTGTACCAGAAGAAATACTGGCGCTGTGCCAGTTTCTCGCGTGGCGTCTTGGCGGAGAAGACTGGTTCAAGCGTATAAGGGTCATAGCCCGTGTACCAGGTCTCAGTGGCATTAGTCATCGGTGTGGGGGTGAAGTCCTGTACCTGCTCGAGGTGGAAGTCGAGGCCCTTGGTGATGACGGCCAGTTCGGCCATATCCTCCTCATGACAGCCTGGATGGGAAGATATGAAGTAGGGGATAATCTGTTCTCGGAGATTCTCCTCGCGGTTGATGCGGTCGAACTGGCGCTTGAATTCATAGAACTGCTGGAACGACGGCTTGCGCATGAGGTAGAGCACGCGATCGCTGGTGTGCTCGGGGGCCACCTTCAGACGGCCTGAGACATGACGCGTGATCAGTTCACGGGTGTATTCGCGGGCAGCGCGGTTGGCCTCTTCGTCTTTGCTCTTATATAATAATAGGTCATAGCGCACGCCACTGCCGATGAAGCTCCGCTTGATGCCCGGAATGGCATCGACGGCATGATAGATGTCGAGCAGGCGACTGTGGTTGGTGTCGAGGTTCGGACAGATCTGGGGATGTATGCAGCTGGGGCGGCGACACTTCTCACAAGCGTTGAGGTTGCGGCCATGCATGCCATACATATTGGCAGAAGGACCGCCGAGGTCGGAGAGGTAGCCCTTGAAGTCGGGCATCTGCATCACCTGCTTCACCTCTTTTAATATACTCTCCTTCGAGCGGCAGGAGATGAACTTGCCCTGATGGGCGGAGATGGTGCAGAAGGCACAGCCACCAAAGCACCCACGATGGATGTTTACAGAGTGACGGATCATGTCGTAGGCGGGGATGCGCTTGCCTTTGTATTTCGGATGAGGCTGACGGGTGTAGGGCAGGTCGTAAGAAGCATCAATTTCCTGAGTGGTCATCGGGGGATAGGGCGGATTGACCACGACGAAGCGTCCATCGACCTCCTGCAACAGGCGTTGGGCATGCATCATATTCGACTGCTCCTCGATGTGTCGGAAGTTCTCTGCCTGTGACCGTTTGTCACGCAGACATTCTTCGTGGGAGTGGAGCCGGATGTCGTTCTCACGTATGCCGCCAGGTATCTCCTCCTTTCGGGCGAGATAGACGGTCTGGGGGATGTTTTGAAGTGAAGCGTGAAGGGTGAAGAGTGAAGCGTGGGCTTCGCCTGATGGCGCAGCGAGAGAGGATAGTTGGTTGGCGAGTTCGACGATGGGTTTCTCGCCCATGCCGTAGATGAGCAGGTCGGCACCAGCATCGCAGAGGATGCACTTCTGCAGGCGGTCTTGCCAATAGTCGTAATGTGTCAGTCGTCGCAGGGAGGCTTCGATGCCGCCGAGCACGACAGGAACATCGGGATACAGCTGCTTGAGAATCCTGGAATAGACGATGGTGGGATATTCCGGACGCATGTCGTGACGACCGTCAGGACTGTAGGCGTCCTCGGAACGCAGGCGGCGGTTAGCTGTGTATTTATTCACCATCGAGTCCATGCATCCTGGCGCAATGCCAAAGAACAGACGAGGCCGGCCCAGTTTCTTGAAGTCGCGGAAGTCACCATGCCAGTCTGGTTGGGGGACGATGGCTACTTTATAGCCAGCCGCCTCCAGCGTACGACCAATGACGGCCGCTCCGAAAGAGGGGTGGTCGATATAGGCATCACCAGAGAAAAGAATCACATCGACCTCCGTCCATCCGCGGAGGTCGAGTTCTTTTTTCGTTGTAGGCAGGAAATCTGTCAGTCTGTATTCCATCAATTGAAGGGCGTTCCCTGGAAAGAACGGGTAGTCATGCCGAGGTTGCCGTTGGCCTGATTCTTCCAGTTGATATAGAGCAGGACGAGTTGCTGAAGTCCGTAGGCCTTCATGTTCGGATGGTAGATGACGTCAAGGCAAAGGTTGAGCAGGTCTCTGTCGAGTCCTGCTTGTGCCTCGAGGAGGGCACGGACGTTGAGCTTGAGCTTGTCAAGTACTTGTTCGTCAACATAACCGTTACTGTCGATCAGGTCGCGGAGAAGTTGATACTTCTCAATGGTCTGCAGATGTTCCTCGAGAATCTCGATACTGCGTGAGCCAGATGAATTTGTTTGAATCTTCATGATGTTAATGTTTTGTTAATAAAGTTATTGTGATAGTAGTAAAAATCTCAAGAAACCTCCCATGAGGGTGTTGCGCTTCTGTTCAGACTGGATGCACTCGAAGGGGAATCCCAGCGTCATCGCCTTATAGTCCTGTCCGTCGTAGGCGACACAGGCACTATGCTGGTCGGCATAGAGCATGGCAGAGAAGGCTGGCGCTACTGGCAGCAGGTTGTCGGGATGAGGGGCGGCGTAGTGCGTCGCATTGAGATGGCGGTGGAACGTAAAGGTGGTGCCAAGACCACTGATTGTATCACTTTCAAGGCTGTCACGATTGACACCGTCGTAGTTGCATTTCAGGACTTGCCTGAGATAAGCTTGGTCGCCAGGACTCATCATGTCGGCGCCAACATAAGAACCGCTGACGAGCAGGGCACCGCCACGCGAGGTGAAGAGCTGGAGATGCTGACGGAGCATCGGTGAGAATGCCCTGTATCGACGCAGCGACCAGCCATCGTTTTTCTCAAGGCCCAAGATCAGGTCGATCATCTGGTATTTGGTTGGCAGTACCTCGTTGCGCTCGAGCGCTTCGGAGGAACAGCTGGCGATGTTATAGCGCCCTGAGGCGGCGATGGCTTCAGCATGCGTGCGGATATAGTTGAAGTCGTTGCCCGCAATGAAATGACCAGCGAGTGCATCGTTGGTATAGCCGAGGCCTGTGGTAGCCGTGCTTCCCATCTTGGAACGGTCGAAGCTGGTCTGATAGCCTGTCCAGCCAGCTGTCAGGCCATAAGAGACCCCAATGTCTTCGTGCAGGTCGAAACCCTGTTCGACTGTATTATCACGAACGGCGGGTGAGGAGAGACGATGGAAGCCATTGACCACAAGTACGGTCTTCTGGGCTTCAGGGACATAGTAGGCACTGACCACCTCGCTGGGGAAACTCTCTCCACCATCGTTGATGGCAGCCACGCGGAAGCTGTAGAGCTGGCCTGGCTGTAACTTGAGCTTCAGGCTGGTCTTGTCTCCTTTTACGATAGTGCCGTTATTGAAGCCGCCCTTGCCAATCGCCTGATAAACGATAAAGCCTGTGGGCTTTGCCGTCGGCTCGTCGGGGTCGTTTACAATGTTCCAGCTGAGACGGGCCTCACCCTCGTCGAGGAGTTCCACACGGAGATGGTTGGGCATGAGTGGTGTCACCACATAGTCGCAGTGGTGCATGCGGCACATATAGCGGAGGATGGTCTTGTAGATGCTGCGTGCGAAGTCGAAACGGAAGTTGGGGTCCTGCCCGTAGCGCATATCGGCGAAATTCTGGTGCGACATCGTCTCGAGGATGGCACTTGGCACTTCAGGACAGCGACTCTCGGAGTAGTTGCGGTCGTAGAGTTCACGTTTCTGCCAATTGCCATAGAGTCGTCGCATATCCTGCGGAATGGTGCAGAGCAGTTCGTCGGCGAGGTCGCGTGAGGCGAGGCGAGAACGTCCTGTGCTGAGGATGCTGTCATTCAGATAGGTGGTGCAGATAGTGAGTGTACCCGTATGAGACCTGCCATCGGATGTGTAGCCGGCATCGCTATGAACAGCCAGAGATAATTCGATGGGCACCTGTCGCCCCGTCGTGTCAGGCATATAGCAGGAGCCTCCCGCCAGAAGGTTGGTCATATAGGAACGGGCGTTGATGTCGTCGCCATAGTCGTCTTCGCCGTTCTTCGTCGAATAGACCTCATAAGGCATGCCAGCCCATTGGGCATAGTAGCGGGCGCCCTCCAGACAGCGGGGCAGTGCGCTGGTCGATACCCCACGGCGGATGTTGCCCATGCCACCGCCAAAACGTACGGCATCGGCTGTGACAACTCCGTCGGTACGACTCAGGTTGCTAAGCACGACGCAGTTGTCCTTGTTTTTGCCAGCCTCGAATTCAAAGGTGCCCAGATAGACCCATGTCGAACCACCCATCTGCTGGTTGACACGGAATTCTGTTGGGATGCCCTTGTGCCAGACGGTGTAGTGAGCATCATTAACGCTGCCTTCGACCGTCTGGTAGCTGACATAGACTGCATAGCGGCCAGATTCAGGGATATTTGGCAGATAGGCAGCCAGACTCTCGTAGCGCTGATCGCTGACTGTCTGGACTTTCTTGGCCGTACCCGCCAGAAATGGATTTTCCTGATCGACATAAGGCCCCGTATGGAAGGCGAATCCCAGTGAGTCGGTTTTCTCCCAGCGATGGTTCCCATGTGTCTCCTGGTAGATGCCACGACTGGTATTGGGCGTGTCGTTATCGACAATCACCTCGTTGACTTGCCAGTCGCGTTCTCGTGGTGTGAAGACGATGGCCCCTGCCTTCTCGAGCATGGGTATCAGATAAGGCACGACAATGGTCTGGGTGAACAGGTCTTCACGGCTTCCGAAAAGTGGTGGACGCTGCCATTTCCACATTTCATTCTTGATGTCGTAATAGCGACCATGGCTGGCCCAGATAGAGAGATGGCGGTTCTGAAGTCCTCGGGTCACCTGATAGGGTAGAGAGGCATTGCTGACCCAAGGTGCTCCATGATAGTCGATGTCGCCCCATACCCTGTCGGGGGATGGTTGCTGTCGCAGACGGATAGGAATCAGGTCGCGAATGTCCCATCCGCCTGTCTTTACAGCCAGTTGGTAGTCGCGACAAGTGTCAGGCAACAGTCTGCGTATATCGTCGTAGATTCTCTCGGCCGACTCTGGTGTAAATGTCTGTTCTCCAAAGTGTGTGTCGGCCTTGACCAAAATGGTTTTCAGTGTATCGTTGATCTCGATGCTCTGCAGGTGGGCTGCAGAACGAACAATCTGCCCTGCAGGGCGATAGGTCCTGAAGTAATTATCTAGTTTGTTTTTCACATCCTGCTGAGCCAGGGCGGATAGCGAAATGGTTGCGGTCAGGATGGTGATTAGCGTTCTTCTCATGATAATTCTCCGATAGTGAAATTCTCAGGCTTTTTGCCCTTGAAGTCTTTAAAATAGAGTTTGATCTCCCGCATGTCGGCCTCCAGGTCGCCAGTCGGGATGATGGTCTTTGTGCACTGAATGTGCTTTTTCTCATAATCGACACCGTAGAGCAGGATGGGGATGCCCGCCTTCTGAGCGATGAAATAGAAACCTTTCTTCCAGTCGGGATTTGGTGAGCGCGTTCCCTCAGGTGTGATACAGAGATGGAACTCCCGTGCGGCCTTGGCGGTCTCTGCCATGCTGTCGGTCATGCTCGTATGCTTTTGCCGATAGACAGGGATACCACCTAGTTTCTTGAAGAGAATACCGAGTGGGAAGAAGAACCATTCCTTCTTCATGAGGAAGTTGCTCTTCATGCCGCGAGCACCAATATACAGTTGTCCTATCAGGAAGTCCCAGTTGCTGGTGTGAGGAGCCAGGCAGATAATAAACTTATCGGGATGGTCCTCCGTTACTTCGGCAGTCCATCCCAAATGTTTGTACAGGTACCAATTACAAAAACGTTTCCACATGACTATGAGTTGATTTGGTCCAGAATCTCGCCAATCTCTGCGCTGTATTTCTCCCGCAGGTCCTTAAAATAGTCTTTCGCCTTCATGCCTGGCTCGGGGTGGGATATACGACTGATGTAATTGTTGTGTATCTTGACGATAGAGAACAAGATAGCCTGTCCGTTGTCTTTTTGAGCCTCGTGTCCATACAGTGATAGAGCTACACCTTCCGCGAACAGTTCCTCACAAATCAGGTTGATCTTTTTCTTGAGTGTTCTTTTGCTTGCCATAAATTAAAATCCTCCTTAAATTTTATGTCTTTTGTTATTTTCACTGAACAAAGTTAAGAAAAAAAATCGAGTTGGCAAGTGTTTGTTCCACAAAAAATATTAAAATGATGATTTTCGCCACATTTCTTTCGCATTTCTGACAAAAAAGGATTAATTTTGCACGTCAGAAACGAATTATTCATTCTATAATAAGTAACACAAGTATGGAAAAAAGTGCATTGCAGATTGCAAGGGCTGCCTATCAGCCTAAACTGCCGAAGGCTCTTCAGGGAGCAGTGAAAATCAAGGAAGGTCAGCCCACCCAGAGTGTAGGTGACCAGGAGGCAATTAAGAAATTGTTCCCCAATACCTATGGTATGCCTATCGTCGAGTTTGAGCCGGCTACCTCGGCTAACAATCAGAAGATGAACGTAGGTATCATCCTTTCTGGTGGTCAGGCTCCTGGCGGTCATAATGTGATTACTGGTTTGTTCGACCAGATCAAGAAGCTGAATCCCGAGAACCGTTTGTTCGGTTTCATCCTTGGCCCTGGTGGTCTTGTCGATCATAACTACATGGAGCTGACCGAAAGCGTCATTGACGAGTATCGCAATACTGGCGGTTTCGATATGATTGGTTCAGGCCGTACCAAGCTAGAGAAGGTCGAACAGTTTGAGAAGGGACTGGAAATCATCCGTCAGCTTGATATCAAGGCTATCGTCATCATTGGCGGTGATGACTCAAATACGAATGCCTGTGTGCTCGCTGAGTACTATGCTGCCCAGAAGTACGGTGTACAGGTGATTGGTTGCCCGAAGACCATCGATGGTGACCTGAAGAACGATCAGATTGAGACTTCATTCGGTTTCGATACCGCTTGTAAGACTTACTCAGAGTTGATTGGTAACATTGAGCGCGACTGTAACTCAGCCCGCAAGTACTGGCACTTCATCAAGGTGATGGGTCGTTCAGCTTCTCACATCGCTCTGGAGTGCGCTCTGCAGACACAGCCTAATATCTGTCTGATCTCTGAAGAGATAGAGCAGAAGGGTATGAGTCTCGACGATATCGTGGAGTATATCGCTAACGCTGTAGCTGCTCGTGCTGCTGATGGTAATAACTTCGGTACTGTCATCATCCCAGAAGGCGTCATCGAGTTCATTCCTGCCATCAAGAAGCTGATTGCTCAGCTCAACGACGTGCTGGCTCTGCCTGAGGTAAAAGATATGGGTCGTACGGAGACCATCGACTTTGCAAAGGCTCACCTGACAGAAGAGAACCTCGCTGTGTTCAACAGCCTGCCTACCGGTGTGGCCCGTCAGCTGGCTCTCGACCGCGATCCTCACGGCAATGTCCAGGTATCTCTGATTGAGACAGAGAAGTTGCTCTCTACAATGGTAGCCCAGAAGCTCGAGAAGCTGAAGAAGGAAGGTAAGTACACGGGTAAGTTTGGTACACAGCACCACTTCTTCGGCTATGAGGGACGTTGTGCTGCTCCTTCAAACTTCGATGCCGACTATTGCTATGCCCTCGGAACTTCAGCTGCTCAGCTGATTGCTAATGGCAAGACTGGCTATATGGCTATCGTGAAGAATACGACCGCTCCTGCAGAGCAGTGGATTGCTGGTGGTGTGCCCATCACGATGATGATGAACATGGAGAAGCGTGCCGGTGAGATGAAGCCCGTAATCCGCAAGGCCCTCGTTGAGCTCGACGGTGCTCCCTTCAAGGAGTTTGCCGCACATCGCGACGAGTGGGCTCGTAAGACAGCTTACATCTATCCTGGTCCTATCCAGTACTGGGGTCCGACAGAAGTCTGCGACCAGCCTACCAAGACACTTGCACTCGAGCAGGCTAAGTAATACTTATAATTCCATTGGCACGGATTGCATGACTGCAGTCCGTGCCTTTTTCCAAAAATGGCAAAGAAGAAAAGAACCGTCGTACAGCGAAAAGGAATCGGCACCACCCATACCTATCATGGTCCTGGGCGGAAGAAGAAACCGAATGCCATCGTCCGTTTGTTGCAAAAAGTCCCGTCGTGGGGTTGGTGGTTAGGCGGAGGTGCTATTGTCATCCTTTATATCTGGTTCTTCTATTATTTCTTTGTCGGACCATTTGGTTTCCGTTGGCGTGCCCTTTACGGGACTGTTAACTATCCCGATGGCTATGAGATTCATGGTATTGATATCTCGCATCATCAGGGACGTATCGACTGGGATGAACTCAAGGACAACGGCAGTATCAACGATTGTCCGATACGCTTCATCATGATCAAGGCTACGGAAGGTGCCACGCAGACAGACGAGAACTTCAAAGACAATTTCTTCCAGGCCCGTGAACACGGTTTTACACGAGGTGCTTATCATTTCTATAGTGTTCATACACCCGCCTATCAGCAGGCCGCCCATTTTATGAAAACCGTCAAGTTGGAGAATGGTGACTTGCCACCCGTATTGGATGTCGAGCACAAGCCTGCCAATCAGACCGACGAAGAGTTCAAATCCTCTGTTCATCTCTGGTTAGACATGGTGGAGAAATATTATAAGGTAAAGCCCATTCTTTACACCTATTTTAAGTTCAAGACTCGCTACTTGAACGATTCGATCTTTGATCAGTATCCCTATTGGATCGCCCACTATTATGTCGATTCACTGGAATACAAGGGGCCCTGGAAATTCTGGCAGCATACAGATGTAGGCCGTTTGCCAGGCATCAAGGGTAATGTCGATTTCAATATCTACAACGGCTCTTACTATGATCTTCGTCAGATGACGATAGGATCACAGGAGACCATTGGTGAGAAGGCTTATAGCGAAGAATCTTTTTAGGCGAGTCTGAAACACAGACAAGCCCAGTCGTGATCTTCTTTTTGGCTGATGAACGTGAGTCCGAGGGCTTGGGCTTTCGTCATGAGTTGCTGGCAGTCGCCGGTGTAGAATCCGCTCAGGATAAGAATTGCCCCTTGCGCCATCTTCTGACGGAATAAAGGCATATCTGCCAATAGGATATTACGGTTGATATTGGCCAAAACCACGTCGAAATATCCTTCTACCTTATTTAAAATAGAAGCATCCCCGAGCAACGACGTGAAATGCTTATCTACTCTGTTGATGACTGCATTATGGCGGGCATTATCAGCAGACCATTCGTCGATATCATAGCCGATAGCCTCCTTGGCACCGAGTCTTAGGGCACAGATGGAAAGGATCCCAGTACCTGTGCCACAGTCCAGGATGCGTTTGCCGCTGAGATCCATCTCGAGCAGTGAGGCACAGATCATGCGAGTTGTCTCATGTGTCCCTGTACCAAAAGCCAGTTTGGCATCTATCTCTATTGAGACAGCGGCAGGAGTGTCAGGCAGATGGCGCCCGTCGTGGATGACTAGCTTATCAGCTATGCAAATCGGATCAAACCCCTCCTGTTCCCATTGTTCATTCCAATCCTTGTTCTCCGCTTCCTTCACCTCATATGTCACCGTGGTTTCCATAAAAGGGAATTCCTCTATTATTGCTTTTAGTGCAGCTTCGTCAAACAGTTGCTGTTGGACATATCCCTTCATGCCAGTCCCCGTCTCTTCGAAAGTCTCAAAACCAGCCTCTCCCGCCATTGCGGCAAGTACATCCCCTGCATCAGAAGAGTAGGGGGATATCATGAAATTTACCTCGAAATACTTCATAAGGATGTTAATTTTTGCCGCAAAATTACAAAAAATAGGGAAAATCCTACTATAAGTTAGGGTTTTTCCCTAAATTTGCACTAAAATTGGTTGTATTTTTGCAACGTGAATCATTAAAACGTGTAAGAAGATGAAGAAACTATTATTGTTTTCCATGCTGGTTATAGCCCTTCCGCAGACCATGTCGGCACAGGATGATGACCTTTACTTCGTACCGAAGAAAACGACGGCTCCCGAAGTGGCACAAGACCGCTTTGGCATGCCCAAGGACACCTACTATAGTGGTAGTGACCGTAGTGTGGATGAATATAACCGGAGGTTCAAGAGCCGTGTGGAAGTCTTGGATGGTGACACCACCAAGAACGACATCATCGACTTCAGTGCTGAGAAAGGTGTCTATCCTGATTCTCTGCAGATAGAAGACTATAAGCTGACAAAGCGGATGAGCCGTTTTGAAGACTACCGTCTGGCCGACAATGCCGCTTTCTGGGCAGGCTATGATGCTGGGCGCCGAGACTGGGGCTGGCATTCACCTTGGTACTATAGTAGCTATGGGTGGTATGATCCCTGGTACTATAGCAGTTGGCGTTGGTACGACCCTTGGTATGATCCTTGGTACTATGGTTACGCTGGCTGGTATGATCCTTGGTACTACCGTCCAGGTTGGGGCTGGGGATGGAGCTGGCGTTATCCTTACTATCGTCCGCGCTATGTAGTCATCAGTGGTGGCGGTCGTCGTCATAGTGGCTATATCGGAACAGGTTCGATACGTCGTGATGGTACGACCTATGGTTATGGTGGCCGTCGTGGTGTCATTGCAGGTAACAGTAGCCGTATGAGCAGTCTGAGAGAGCGTGCCAGTCGTCTTGGTGGCTCATCCTACAGCAGCGGCAACACCCGTCGTAGTGGTAGCGGTAATTTCAGTGGCTATCGCGGTGGTAATAGCAATTTCGGCGGCAGTCGTAGTAGCGGTGGCTTTGGAGGCGGTGGTAGCTTCGGCGGCTCTCGTGGCGGTGGCGGCAGCTTTGGCGGCGGAGGTCGTAGCGGTGGCGGCGGTCGTCTCGGTGGAAGAAGGTAATGTATAACGTTAATTTGTATTCGACTATGATGAAGAAACTATATGCAGCAGCATTGATGATGGCAGTTGTTCTGCCTGTAGCTGCACAGGATACTTATGAGAGTGCCCGCTTGCTGGGTAGTGATTTGAATGGTACAGCCCGCTATGTAGGTATGGGTGGTGCGATGGAAGCTCTTGGTGCAGACATTTCCACCATCTCGACGAATCCTGCGGCTATCGGACTCTTCCGTCATTCCACGGCTAGTGTGAGCTTTGGCTTCGTGTCACAGCAGGATGTCCAGAAGTTTGATGGCAAGGATAAGACCGTGATGAGTTTCGACCAGGCGGGTTTTGTGTATTCTGCTCGTCTGAATCGTGCTTCGTTCGTGAACTTTGCCTTCAACTACCACAAGAGTCGTAATTTCAATCAGATTATCTCGGCTGCCAATGCCTTGAGTGGTTGTTCGCAGAATGATCTTACTTATTACAAGGCAGATAAGGGTATCTACGAATTAGATTTCAATAAGCAGGGAGAGGCGATTGGTTATGTTGGCAACGACCGTTCCTGGGCTTTCAGTGAGTCTGATTATCTGAATGCCAATGCACTCCTGTTGGATCCAGAAGATATGTGCTTTAAGGCAATGTATGCCTCTGCGTACAACTTTGACCGTGCCCAGCGAGGTTGGATTGCCAACTTCGATTTCAACCTTAGCGGTAATGTGAACGACCGTTTCTACTGGGGTCTGACAGTTGGTCTGAAGGATGTCAACTATCGTGGCTATAGTGAGTATGGAGAATCTCTGCTTGCCAGTGGCCAGTCTTGTGGCTCAGCGGTCTATGGCGATGAGCGTAAGATCAAGGGTACAGGTCTCGAGGTGATTGCCGGTATAATAGTCCGTCCTGTTGAGGACTCACCATTCCGTATTGGCGTCTCTGTGGCTACACCGACTTGGTATGATCTGACGACGAATAACGAAACGCTGTTGCTCAATAAAACGAAGTATGGTTCATGGGATGATGGTCACAGTCATACAGACTATGATTTCAAACTCTATACCCCATGGAAGTTCGGACTCAGTGTTGGCCATACCATCGGTACGCAGGTTGCCCTTGGTGCCAGCTATGAGTATTCAGACTTCAGCACAGCCTCTAACCGTGTCAACAAGGGCGATCGCTACTGGTATGGTGACTATGGTTATTCGCCATCTTATATCGATGAGCCGATGAAGAAGAATACTGAGAAGTCGCTCAAAGGCGTCCATACACTGAAGGCTGGTGTAGAGTTCAAGCCTGTGCCTGAGATGGCCGTACGTTTCGGTTATAATTATGTGTCGTCGCCCTATGAGAAAAATGGTATGCGTGATATGACAATCGACTCTCCTGGTGTGTCTTATTCTTCGACGACAGACTACGTGAACTGGCAGGACACCCATCGTATTACCTGCGGTCTTGGCTACAAGGTCAGTGGCGTGAATATCGATTTGGCCTATCAGTATAACACGACCAACGGCGATTTCCATCCTTTCCAGCCTTATGCAGGTAACTCTGGTGTTAAAGAAGTGAGCAATAAGCGCCATCAGGTGCTGCTGACGCTGGGCTATACGTTCTAAATGGAAATTTACTGAATATAAATGCGGCTTTATGTAATTAAAGTCGCATTTTTTTGTTTATTCGGCTGAAAAGTCGTATCTTTGCGCTTCAAATAGTAACATTAGATAAATTGTAAAATAGTCAAATGAAAAAACTTTTATTAGGAGACGAGGCCATCGCTCAAGGTGCTATTGATGCTGGCTTGAGTGGTGTCTATGCCTACCCAGGTACTCCATCGACGGAGATTACTGAATATATTCAGGAGTCGCCTCTTGCTAAGGAGCGTAATATCCATCGCCGCTGGTCAACGAATGAGAAGACGGCTATGGAGGCTGCGCTTGGTATGTCTTATATGGGCAAGCGCGCGCTGGTGTGTATGAAACATGTAGGACTGAATGTTTGTGCTGATCCATTTGTGAATTCTGCCATGACTGGTACTAACGGTGGTCTGATAGTCTTGGTGGCAGACGACCCCTCGATGCATTCTTCACAGGATGAACAAGACTCGCGCTTCTATGCCAAGTTCGCTATGATTCCGACCTTGGAACCCAGTTCACAGCAGGAGGCCTATGACATGATGGGCGAGGCTTTTGATCTTTCCGAGCAGTTGCATCTCCCTATCCTGATGCGTGTCACCACCCGTATGGCGCACTCTCGTGCTGTCGTGGAGTTGAAGGATACGCCCCGTGAGCAGAATGCGCTGAACTATGACGCACAAGCCAGCAACTGGGTACTCCTGCCTGCTTTTGCCCGCAAGCGTAACATCGTTGTCACAGGGCAGCAGCCACTCCTTGAGCAGATGGCTGTTGACAGCAAGTATAACCAATATATCGACGGCTCTGACCATAAGCTAGGTATCATTGCCAGTGGTATTGCCTATAACTATCTGATGGAGTGCTATCCTGACGGTTGTCCTTTCCCAGTACTGAAGATTTCGCAGTATCCGATTCCCAAGAAACTGATTCGTCGTATGACCGACGACTGTGAATATGTGCTCATTGCTGAGGAAGGTCAGCCTTTCATCGAGGATCAGGTACGTGGCGTGATGCCTGGCAATGCTGTTATCAAAGGCCGCCTTACAGGAGAGCTTCCACGCACGGGTGAGTTGAATCCTGATTGCCTGAAGAAGGCCTTAGGCATCGAGAGCAGTGAGAGTTATGCTCCATGTGAAGATGTGACGCCACGTCCGCCAGCACTCTGTCAGGGTTGCGGACATCGTGATGTCTATACCGCACTGAATGAAGTGCTTCGCGAATATCCCAATGCCCGTGTGTTTGGTGATATCGGTTGCTATACGCTGGGCTTCCTGCCTCCTTATAAGGCCATCCACTCTTGCGTCGATATGGGTGCTTCGATCACGATGGCAAAGGGTGCTTCCGACGCTGGACAATGGCCTGCGGTAGCTATCATTGGCGACTCTACCTTTACCCATAGTGGTATGACTGGTTTGCTCGATGCTATCAATGAGAATGCTGACATCACCGTGATTATCTCAGACAATCTGACAACAGCGATGACTGGTGGTCAGGATTCCGCTGGTACCAATAAGTTTGAAGCTATCTGCAAGGGACTCGGACTCTCTGAGGATCATCTGAAGGTCGTGAATCCTATTCCGAAGAATATGCCAGAGATCATGAAGGCTATCCGCGATGAGATCAATTATCACGGTGTGAGTGTGATTATCCCGCGTCGTGAGTGTATGCAGACCTTACAACGTCATCTGAAACAGCAAAAAGCAAAGGAGGCAAAGAAATGAAGACAGATATTATCTTGTGTGGCGTAGGAGGTCAAGGTATCCTCTCTATCGCAACGATTATCGGTGAGGCAGCCATGAAGGAAAATCTCTACATCAAGCAGGCTGAGGTACACGGCATGTCGCAGCGTGGTGGTGACGTACAGTCGAACCTGCGTCTCTCCAGCGATCCGATTTCCAGTGACTTGATTCCTCTTGGAGGTGCTGATGTCATTATCTCTATGGAACCGATGGAGGCACTTCGTTATCTGCCGTTCCTTTCGAAGGATGGCTGGATTATCACGTCGAGCACGCCTTTCGTGAATATCCCCAACTATCCTGATATCGAGACAATCAAAGCCGATCTCCAGAAGATTAACAATGTGATTATGCTGGATATCGAACAGGCTGCCAAGGATAATGGTGTGCCCCGTAGTGCTAACGTCATTCTTCTGGGTGCTGCCCAGAAAGCATTGGGCATCGAGTACGACAAGCTTGAGGATGCCATCCGCCGTGTCTTCGGACGCAAAGGCGAGGCCATTGTCGAGGCAAATATCAAGGCTCTGGCCATCGGCCGTGCTGCTCAGAAGTAGATTATTAGGCACGGATTAACGCTGCTTTATAAATAAAGACACGGCTGCTATATCCCAAATAGCTGTGTTTCTCTAAAAGAGAGCCGTGTTAATCCGTGCCAAAAGAATAAAAGAAGTAATGGAAACGCCAATTAAGAAAGAAATCGTTGACGGACTGGTGGCTGAGCTTGGCATCAAGGATTTTGCCAAGGCTACGATCCGTGAGGTAAAGCAAGTGGCAGCAAAGTCTGAGAATGCGAGTGGGGTAGAGTTCATCAAGATGGAAATGGGTATTCCTGGTCTGCCTGCCGCTCAGGTAGGTGTCGATGCCCAGATTCAGGCATTAAAGGATGGTATCGCCCACAGCTATCCTGATATTCAGGGTGCCCCTGTGCTGAAAGAGGCTGCCTCTCAGTTTGTGAAGGCATTCATCGGTATCGATATCAAGCCCGAGGGTTGTGTCCCCGTGACTGGTTCGATGCAGGGTACATTCGCCTCATTCCTCACTTGTTCACAACGCGACAAGCAGAAGGATACCGTGTTGTTTATCGACCCCGGTTTCCCTGTGCAGAAGATGCAGCTGGAGGTGATGGGTGTGAAGTATCAGACCTTTGATGTCTATGACTATCGTGGTGAAAAACTCGGTCCGAAACTTGAGAGTTATCTCTCAAAAGGTAATATCTGCGCCATCGTATATTCCAATCCCAACAATCCCTCGTGGATCTGCCTGCGTGAGGAGGAACTGAAGGTGATCGGTGAGCTCGCTACGAAATACGACACCATCGTGATGGAGGATCTGGCTTATTTCGCCATGGACTTCCGTAAGGATCTTTCAACGCCATTTGAGGCGCCTTATCAGGCTACGGTGGCTCGCTATACCGACAACTACATGCTGCTCATCAGTGGCTCTAAGGCCTTCAGCTATGCGGGTGAGCGTATCGGGGTTACCTGTATCTCTGACGCTTTGTTCCATCGCCATTTCGATGCACTGTCTGAGCGTTATCAGGGATTGCCTTTCGGACCTGTGTTCTCTACGCGAATGCTTTATGCTTTGAGTTCAGGTACGAGCCATAGTGCCCAGTATGCGTTGGCTGCCATGCTGAAAGCCGCCTACGAAGGTAAGTACGACTTCCGCAAGGAGATCAGTGTATACGGTGAGCGCGCCAAGAAACTCAAGGAGATTTTCTGCCGTCACAATTTCTATGTGGTGTATGATAAGGACCTCGATGAACCCATTGCCGATGGCTTCTACTTCACCATCGGTTATCCTGGTATGACCTCCGGACAGTTGGCTCACGAACTGATGTATTATGGTGTATCGGCCATCTGTCTGATTACTTGCGGTTCAGAACAGGAAGGCTTGCGCGTATGCACATCTTTTATTGAAGATCACCAATACGCTCTCTTAGAAGAACGCATGAAGATTTTCGAAGAGAATAATCCCCGTTGAAGAGAAGTGCCTCTGCTGGCGCGATAAACGGCACTTATCCAAAAATAAGCGGCACCTCTCATCAGAGAAGTGCCGCTTATTTATATAGGGTTATTCTTATCCATTCATCGACATGAGGAACTCCTCATTGCTGCGGGTGTTAACCAGACGGTCGCGGATGGTATTCATGGCCTCTACTGGCGTCATCTCTGCAATGAACTTGCGGATGATCCACATGCGGTTGAGTGTCGTGTCGTCAAGCAGCAGATCGTCGCGGCGCGTAGAAGACAGCACCAGGTCGATGGCAGGGAAGATACGCTTGTTGGAGAGTGAGCGGTTCAGCTGAATCTCAGAGTTACCAGTGCCCTTGAACTCCTCGAAGATCACTTCGTCCATCTTTGAACCCGTATCTACCAGTGCCGTTGCAATAATCGTCAGTGAACCGCCGCCCTCAATGTTTCGTGCAGCACCGAAGAAACGCTTCGGCTTCTGCAAGGCATTGGCATCGACACCACCAGTAAGTACCTTTCCAGAGGTGGGGGCTACAGTGTTATAAGCACGTGCCAGACGTGTGATAGAGTCAAGGAAGATAACGACATCATGGCCGCATTCTACCATGCGCTTGGCTTTCTCAAGTACGATGCCGGCAATCTTGACATGGCGGTCTGCAGGTTCGTCAAATGTGGAGGCAATAACCTCTGCATTGACGGTACGAGCCATATCTGTCACCTCCTCTGGACGCTCATCGATGAGCAACATCATGATATAGGCTTCAGGATGGTTGGCGGCGATGGCATTGGCAATGTCTTTCATCAAGACCGTCTTACCTGTCTTAGGCTGAGCCACGATGAGTGCGCGCTGACCTTTACCGATAGGAGAGAAAAGGTCGACGATGCGAACGCTGGGATTCGATGTCTCCTTGTCGCCGCAAAGATTGAACTTCTCTTCCGGGAATAGCGGTGTCAGGTGTTCGAATGCCACACGGTCGCGTACTTCTGAAGGTTCACGGCCGTTGATGCTCTTGACGGAGGACAAGGCAAAGTATTTCTCATTGTCATGAGGCGGACGTACGGTGCAGTCAACGACATCACCCGTCTTCAGACCGTATTTCTTGATCTGCTGAGGAGACACGTAGACATCATCGGGAGACGACAGATAGTTATAGTCAGAACTGCGGAGAAAACCATAACCATCAGTAAGGGCTTCCAGCACACCATTGGCGGTGATGATATCTGCAAAGTCAAACTTCGGTGTGTTTGTATCCCGTGAATAGACCATTTCCATTTCCTGTTTGTTCTGTTGTGCTACAGGACGGTCGAACATATCGAGGGTGGGGAGTGCCTCCTGATCTTCGATGGGAATATCGACCACGGTGATAAAGTCTGTGCCGTCGCCAGGATCACCAGCCCACACGTCGCTATCCTCGGGAACAAACTCCTGTTCCTTGCGGTTAGCCATCCTTTCGCGCAGCTTCTCCATTGCGTCGGCTGTTACCTCGTCGGCAGTCTCAGGCGTACTCTCCATAGCTTCGGGTACGACCGCTTCGATATCCTCTTGCATCTCCTGCTGAGGCTCGGGCTGCTGTTCTTCTGCAACGACCTCCTCCTGCTTGGCAGATGCCTCTTCGGCAGCAGCCTTTGTCTTGCGGGTGCGACGCTTTGGAGCCTCGGGCTCTGCAGCCGGTTTCTCCTCTGTCTCTGGAGCAGGCAGTGGCTCATCGCTGAAGAGAGATGCAGGTTCTGCTTTCTTTGAACGATTGCTCTTCGAGTCCAGGTTCTCACCATCTTTACCTTTTACAGTATAGACTTTGCTCGTATCTTTCTTGGCAATGCGTGTGCGTTTTTTCTTAGGGGCATCATCACTAGATTCCGCACTATTCTCAGCGGCCTTGTCGATGATGGCGTAGATGACATCCTCTAGGGCACTGTCTTGTGAAACCTTGATGCCTAATTCATTAGCGATACCCATCAACTGGGGTATCTCCATAGCTTCTAATTCTTCTTTTTTATACATAATATGGGTATATAATTCTACCTGTTGGAATTGAAAAAATGTGAAGGAAATGCTTCTCGAACGGAAACATTGTTTTGAAAAACGTTGCAAAGGTAATCATTATTTTGTGAACCTCCAAACTTTTTAAGTTTTTTTGTTGGATTTCTCGTAACTTAGACTTCTTCGAAGGTACTTTCGTTAGGAAAAACTTAAAAACTTTTGGGATTTCGCTCACTTATTCGTAACTTTGCCCCCAAAAAGCAAGAATAATGGAAATCAAGAAAGCAGAATTCACCCTCAGTGCTCCGACAGTCTCGATGTGTCCGAAGGATCATAAGCCAGAATATGCCTTCATCGGCCGTTCTAATGTCGGAAAGTCGAGTCTGATCAATATGTTGACTAATAACAAGAAGCTAGCCAAGACTTCTGCAACGCCAGGCAAGACCCTGCTCATCAATCATTTTATCATCAATGACGAGTGGTATCTGGTCGATTTGCCAGGATATGGCTTTGCCAAACGATCGAAGAAAGAAGTGCAGAGGCTGGAGCAGATGATTAGTGGTTACATCCTGCAGCGCGAGCAGCTGGTGAATGTGTTCCTGCTCGTGGATGTCCGTCTGGAACCGCAGAAGATCGACCTCGAATTCATAGAGTGGCTTGGGACCAGTAGTGTGCCCTTTGCCATCGTATTCACCAAGGCCGATAAACTCAGTGCCAGTAAGGTGAGTCAGAATGTTGAGGCTTACAAGAAGGTGCTGCTGGAGACTTGGGAGGAGTTGCCCCCCATCTTCATCACCTCGTCGGAGAAGAAGGCTGGTCGCAGTGAGGTGCTTGATTATATAGAGCAAATCAACCGTGATCTGAAAGAGTAGGGAAGGATGGCAAAGGACATACCATATTTAGACGTACAGCAACTGACGAAATCCTTTGGATCGCTGGTGCTTTTCGAGCAAATCAGTTTCTCGATAGCAGAAGGGCAGAAGGTGGGACTGATTGCCAAGAATGGTACTGGCAAATCGACTCTGCTCTCTGTGCTTTCAGGTAAGGAAGGCTATGATTCTGGTGAGATTATCTTTCGTCGTGATCTTCGTGTGGGCATGTTGGAACAATCGCCTGTATTTGATCCAGCGGAAAGTGTCCTCGATGCCTGTTTCAACCATCAGGGAGATCCAGAGCGAGTGCTTAAGGCCAAACAGATCCTGACACAGTTGAAGATCCGTGACCTGCAGCAACCGATGGGACAGTTGAGTGGTGGACAGCAGAAGCGTGTAGCTCTGGCGAATGTGCTGATTACCGATCCGGATCTGCTGATTCTTGATGAGCCGACGAACCATCTCGACTTGGAGATGATCGAGTGGCTGGAGGGCTTCCTGAACAGGGGGAATAAGACCTTGCTGATGGTTACTCACGACCGCTTCTTTCTAGACCGTGTCTGTTCTGTAATCCTGGAACTCGACGACCAGACCATCTATACCTATCGCGGCAACTACAGCTATTATCTGGAGAAGCGACAGGAACGCCTCGACAACCGTCGGGCTGAGATAGCAAGGGCCAACAACCTTTATCGCACGGAGTTGGAATGGATGCGTCGTATGCCACAGGCCCGCGGTCATAAGGCTCGTTACCGTGAGGAGGCTTTCTATGAACTGGAGAAGGTTGCCAAGCAACGCATTGAGGAGCGCCAGATTCGTCTGAAGTCGCGTAATGTGTATATTGGTTCTAAGATTTTTGAGTGCCAGTATGTCTCGAAGTCTTTCGACGACAAGGTCATCCTTAAGGATTTCTACTACAACTTCTCCCGTTTCGAGAAGATGGGTATCGTTGGCAATAACGGCACGGGCAAATCCACTTTCATCAAGATGCTCTTGGGAATGGTACCGCCAGATGGTGGCCGATTCGACATTGGCGATACTGTTCGCTTCGGCTATTTTTCCCAGGAGGGATTGCAGTTTGACGAACAACAGAAAGTACTCGATGTCGTGAAGGACATCGCCGAATATATCGATATGGGAGGTGGCAAGCACTTCTCTGCGTCGCAGTTTCTGCAGTATTTCCTTTTTACGCCAGAGCAGCAGCATAACTATGTCTATAAGCTGAGTGGTGGAGAGCGACGCAAGTTGTACTTATGTACAGTACTGATGAAGAATCCGAACTTTCTGGTACTCGACGAGCCAACAAACGATTTGGACATAGTGACGCTCCAGATTCTGGAAGAGTATCTTCAGGATTTCCCTGGCTGTGTCATCGTGGTGAGTCACGACCGCTACTTTATGGATAAGGTCGTAGATCACTTGTTGGTTTTCAAGGGAGAGGGCGAGGTGAAGGACTTCCCAGGCAACTATACCCAGTATCGTGAATGGAGTGCCCTTCAGCCCAGGGAATCCAAGGAGGTCGTTGAGACAAAAGAAGTGAAAGACAACAGACTTCCTAAGGAGACCAAGAAGAAGCTGTCGTATAAGGAAAAACGGGAATTTGAGCAGTTGGAGCAGGAAATTGCAGCTCTGGAAGAAGAACAGCGTCAGTTAGAGGAGGCGCTTTGCAGCGGAACGCTTTCTGTGGATGAATTGACGGAAAAGAGCAAACGTCTTCCACTCTTGAAAGATGAGCTTGACGAGAAGTCTATGCGTTGGTTGGAACTTAGTGAAATCGAAAGTTGAGAATTGAAAGATAATAGAATTGATGATACAACAGCAATACCCCTCAGAATTACTGGAAAAGGCCGTTAGGGAATTCTCTAAACTTCCTGGCATCGGTCGCAAGACGGCACTCAGGCTAGTGCTGTGGATGCTTCGTCAGGACGATGCCGATGTTGAGCAGTTTGCTGATGCCGTCAAGGAACTCAAACATGGCGTGAAATACTGTCATGTATGCCATAATATCAGCGATACAGACATCTGTCCTATTTGTGCAGATGCCCACCGCGACGCTTCCACCGTCTGTGTGGTGGAAAATATCCAGGACGTGATGGCGATAGAGAATACCCAGCAGTTTCATGGACTCTATCATGTGCTGGGTGGTGTCATCTCCCCGATGGACGGAATAGGACCTGGAAACATCGCTATCGACTCGCTCGTGCAGCGGGTGGCTGCAGGCGACATCGGAGAGGTGATTCTGGCACTGAGTCCTACGATGGAAGGAGATACGACCAACTTCTACATCAACCGCAAATTGTCTCCCTATGATGTGAAAGTCAGTGTAATTGCCAGAGGTGTCTCTGTAGGAAATGAACTGGAATATGCCGATGAGGTGACCCTTGGGCGCTCTATCATCAACCGTACACTATTTGAAGAGAAACAAACATGAAGAAAACAAAGAATCTGCTGTCGTGTGTCTTTGCAGCAGGCATGATCGTCGTTGTCATCCTCGTCGTGTTGTACGAGAGCGACATTCTGGCGTCTGGAATGTTGGCGGGTGCCCATCAGTCAGAGTTCCTGTGGACGACGCTGATGGAACTGGCTACTCTTGGCTGTGCGTTCCTGGCCTTGCGTCTGTTTAAGTTTGATAGGGTTCATCGAGCCCTCAACGAACAGAAGGCCGTTGCCCTGAAGAAATGGGGCCTCTTCCGTCTGTTGCTATTGTTCCTGCCGTTGTTGGCTGACACCTTATTATATTATATATATATGAATCCGACATTCGGCTATCTTGGTATCATCCTGGCACTTTGTCTGCCGTTTGTCTATCCGAGTGAAGGCCGATGTATCTCAGAGACGGAACAGTGAAGCTAAGCGTTGTCATCGTCAACTACAATGTACGCGATTATGTGGTGCAGTGCCTTCAGAGCGTACATCAAGCCCTCGATGGCATTGAGGGTGAGGTGTTTGTCGTCGATAATAACTCGCCAGATGACAGTGTGGAGGTCCTGAGACGTGATTTCCCTTGGGTCCGTCTGATTGCCAATACGGAGAATGTTGGTTTTTCCCGAGCTAATAATATCGCTATTCGTCAGTCGCATGGAACGTATGTGCTTTTGCTTAACCCAGATACCGTCGTCGAGGCGGATACCTTTAAGAAGGTGCTGTCTTTCATGGATACCCATCCTGCAGTAGGCGGAGCTGGGGTGATGATGCATAACGAGGATGGAACACTTGCGCCTGAGTCGCGTAGGGCCTTGCCCACGCCTTGGGTGGCATGTCTGAAGATGCTAGGGTTCACCAAACGCTATTATATGAGTCATCTGCCATGGGACGCTCCTGCGCAGATAGAGGTAATCAGTGGTGCTTTCTGTATGTTGCGCCGTGCGGCACTCGACAAGATAGGTCTCCTAGATGAGGATTTCTTTATGTATGGTGAGGATATCGACCTCTCGTACAGACTTCTGAAGGGAGGCTGGCAGAACTGGTATCTACCTTGCCCCATCGTCCATTACAAGGGTAGGTCGACTCGGAAGACCGATTATCGCTATGTCCACATCTTCTATCAGGCCATGCTGATCTTCTTCCGCAAGCACTATCGTCATCAGAGCTTCTTCTTCACCTTTCCTGTGAAGGTGGCCATATATTTCCGTGCCATGCTGGCACTGATTGATATCCTACGAAAAAAACTGCACTTATGAACCCCAAAGTACACCTGCGGGCTATTGAGCCTGAAGACTTGGATCTGCTCTATCGGATCGAAAACGACGTCAAGTTGTGGAATGTCGGAACGACCAATGTGCCGTATTCACGTTATACGCTTCACGACTATGTTGCGAATGCCTCAGATGATATCTATACCGACCGTCAGGTACGACTGATGGTTGAAGATGCTTCAGGAGCGGTTGTCGGCATTGCGGATATTGTGAATTTCGATCCTGGAAATTGTCGTGCAGAAGTGGGACTGATTATCCTTGATGCCTTTCGTCGACAGGGTTATGGTAGCAGTACGCTGCATGCTGTGGCTGATTATGCGCTTAGTGTGCTCCATCTGCACCAGTTGTTTGCTTTCGTGGATGTTACCAATGAGGCTTCGCTACATTTGTTCAGGGTGATGGGCTATCGAGAGTCTGCTCGTATAGCAGATTGGCTCTACGACGGACGTAAATACCGTGATGCCGTATTGATGCAGTACGTGTTTTAGCAGTTTTTTAGTGCTGAGACCAAAAAAAGTCGGAAAATGTTTTGCGGTTTCAGAAATTATTCATACCTTTGCACCCGCTAATAAGGAAAAGCGTTCTTTGGTGCGTTAGTTCAGTAGGTTAGAATGCCTGCCTGTCACGCAGGAGGTCACGAGTTCGAATCTCGTACGCACCGCTCTCTTTTCTCGATGTCAGCACCTTTTGGTGCGTTAGTTCAGTAGGTTAGA
>JAEEGJ010003784.1_pt1 | contig 55043 bp, 52 predicted proteins | sample 8958761 | NCBI WGS metagenome assembly JAEEGJ01 (sample SAMN16246546, study PRJNA631951) | gut metagenome | biome: gut microbiome; feature: rumen; material: RS-attached | host: Bos | place: Iran: Karaj | collected 2018-10
TTATCTCTCTCGGCAGCAACTGCGAGGACAGCCGAAGCCTGGCCGCAGCCGATACCCTTCTGCTCACGTGTGATACAGATGGAACCGCCGCCGATACCGATCTTGATGAAGTCTGCACCGCAGTCAGCGAGGAATCTGAAGCCCTCAGCGTCAACTACGTTACCTGCACCGACGATAACATCGGGATAGTTGCTCTTGATCCACTCGAGAGCCTTCTGCTGCCATACGGAGAATCCGTCGGAAGAGTCAAGACACAAAGCGTCAGCGCCTGCCTCAACGAGTGCAGGAACACGCTCCATATAGTCTCTTGTGTTGATACCGGCACCAACGATAAGCTTCTTGTCCTTGTCGAGGAGCTCAGTCGGGTTAGCCTTATGGAATTCATAGTCCTTACGGAAAACGAGACCTACAAGTCTGCCGTCCTTATTAACGATAGGAAGCTGGTTAACCTTGTTGTCCCAGATAATGTCATTAGCTTCTTTAAGTGTTGTTCCCTCGGGAGCTGTAACGAGCTTCTCGATGGGAGTCATGAATGTGGAAACCTTCTCGTCGAGAGACATACGGCTTACACGGTAGTCTCTTGTTGTAACGAGACCCAAGAGCTTGCCTTCAGCTGTACCGTCTTCTGTAACAGCTACAGTGCCGTGCTCCTTCTCCTCACGGAGCTTAAGGATATCCTCAAGTGTTGCATCAGGGGATACGTTGGAATCGGACTCAACGATACCTGCCTTATACTTCTTAACCTTCCTTATCATCTCACACTGAGATTCGATAGACTGTGACTGGAAGATGAAAGACATACCGCCGCATCTTGCGAGTGCAATAGCCATTCCGTCATCGGAAACAGCCTGCATAACTGCGGATACGACAGGGATGTTGATCTTAAGCTTAGACTCTTCCTTTCCCTTTCTGTACTTGCAGATCGGTGCTGAAAGATCAACCTGATCCGGAGTATTCTTCTCCGTTGTAAGGTTCGGTACGAGTAGATATTCGCTGAATGTTCTTGATTCCTGCTCAAAAATCGTAGCCATAGATTACCCCCGTTATTTTTTCCGCTTATATTAACATAAAGTGCGGGATTAAATAAAGGCTTTCCTTATAAAAGAAAGCCTTATATTTAAGTAAAACTTATTTGATTGATTTCTTGTAAGCCTTAATGAGCACCACATAGAGCACTATCATCACTATCAGGAGGAACACAAGATCCAGCGACAGGAAGCTTCCGTTGTAGATCATTGAGTAGATCCAGGGGTTCATGTCGCCCGCATACTCCGCGTAGAAGATTACTCCAGAAAGTACTGAGCAAAACCAGCGCACGATGTAAGCCAGGATGGTGAACATGATTGCTCTTACTATTCCCGCGTCAGCGAAACGCTTCAGAGGGTTTCCCGTGCCGAACCTTTTCGATGCGGGCTGTGCTGCAAATCCCACGATGCCGTATGCAGAGTAGCCCAGGATGTAGTCGAGAAGCACCTGGAAAGGCGTTACAAGCCATCCTCCGATAAGCTGCAGTAAGCTGAAGATCACCGCTACTACGAAGCCCCATCCGGGACCAAAAGCCATAGCGAAAATGATAATCGGCAGTACGCTTGCGGGTGTTACTGATCCTCCGTTGGGAAGCTCGAAGATCTCGATTTGTGAAAGTACAAAAGCGAGTGCGAGTGCGATTCCGCCCGTGACGATAGTAAGAATCATCTCACGGTTGGAGGACATAGTTTTGGTGTTGGAATTTCCGGTCATTTATAATCAACTCCCTTCGCCGGCATTATCCGTACAGGTTCATCGGGTCAGGACTTCTGCATCCACTCTCAGCCGGGCACACCAGCTCCCCATGATTTTGCGACTAGAAATATACTACATCTTTCCGATGCTTACAAGACGAACTACGCAGTTTTCCACAAATCTTCTTACTTCACGCTCGATCGATGCAGGCGCGCGGTCATAAGCCATAAGATGCGTCGCACGGTCAACAGCAAGCAAACGTTTCTGACAGCGAAGGTCATCGTAGATCGCACGCACACTGTCAGGCGAAGTAACGTTATCATCTGCACCGGATATAACGAGCACCGGCACGCGAATTCTCGATGCCGCGCGAACAACATCGCCCGATTCGAATCCGGTGTTAAGTTTATCCGTAAATCTCTTGTTCAGAGAATTAACAATCATGGAAAGATTCATTCCCGTCTTCTCTTTGACCTGATATGCGACATAGTCGTTAAGATCTGCGAGCGGACTGTCCGCGATAATACCCGCGACATCTGTCGGGAAATCACTTTGCTCAGCAGCAAGAAGTGCGGCACTTGCACCGATGCCTCTGCCTACGATAAACACTCTTACATCCTCGCCAATCTGTCTTCTCAGGAAGCCAATCCAGCGCATGACATCCACACTCTCGTAGATGCCGTAAGTGCAATACTTTCCACCGCTCATCTGATGTGCACGTTCGTGTGCGATCAACACATGGCACTCGAGCTGACGCATCATAAGTCTTGCATACGCAGCCGTCTCCGTCGGATGCTCATCATAAGCGTGAAGAAGTATTATCGCGAATCTCGTCGAACGATCTGCGGAAGGTCTGAAGTAACCCGACAGTTTCGTTCCGTCGAATGAATCTATTCTTACGTTGATGTATTCCGCTCGTGTAGTGTAGAACCAGTTCTTGCCTCTTCCGAACACAGTCTTCTGATCTATCTTTACAGGCGATCTGTCGACACGCGGGATAGGAGCTTTACGTGCAAAGATCTCGCGGAAAAGTCTGTTGCACATTCTCTGGTACAACAGCACCACCAGTGCCACCGCAAGCAGACACAGAAGAACGATCAACACTATATAGACTGTCGTCATTTACGAACCTCAACCATTATCGACTCATCAGAATCTGTTCCGGACGACAGCAGTTCGCATCCGTCTTTTGTCACGCGCACATCATCCTCGATCCTGAATCCGATACCCCATTCCTTGATATAGACACCGGGTTCTATCGCAAGACAGTTGCCTTCTTCATATGAGGCTTCTCTCTCGCAGATATCATGCACATCAAGGCCTAAGTGATGACCTGTATTATGCCAGTAGTAATTCTTAATATCTTCTTCCGTGTAGCCCTCGCTGAGAAGCCCCCATGAAAGAAGTGTCTCACCGGTTATCCTTCGCATCTCTCTGTTAAGTGTCGTGAAGCTTTCACCCGGCTTTATAAACTCGAATGCACGTGCGCGCAGAGTTCGAATAAGCTCGAGAAGTTTCTGCCTTCTTTCCTGCGCCTCAACATCCTCGCAGTCACCAACGAAGAACACGCGTGAGATATCCGCACAGTATCCGTCACATCTTGCACCCACATCGATCTGAATGATGTCGCCCTGCTTTGCAGTTACACCATTCTCATCTTCGGGTTCACTGTGGTGCAGATAGAACGAATTCGTTCCTATCGAAACTATCGTCTCGAACGCAGGTATGAGTGATCCTCTTCTTGCCATCTCATACTCAAGCGCAGTATAAAGTTCGAGCTCTGTTACTCCCACTCTTACAAGCGGCTTTATCTGTGCGAGCGCATCTTCGGTAATGTGTGCTGCAGTAACGATTGCCTTCGCTTCTTCATCACACTTAATCATTCTCATCGAAGTAAGAGCGTAACCGATATCTTCCACCGCTTCGTGATCCACGATAAACTTCTTGCTCTCATCAGCAATAGAAGTTCCGTCCGCATACAGAACGTGTCCCGTAAGAAACGGATACGCACGCTCATCAAAATCACTCACATCATAGATGTCTTCCACACTTATTCCACAGATGTCCGCTACCTTCTCGAAAGGCATTCTCTTTCCGTGCCATCTCTCTGTAAGCTCATCTCTTTTAAGTGCGAAAAGAAGTGTCTTCGTGCTGCCGTCCTTTTCGCGCACGAGGATAAGCTTCCCCTCCTGGTAAGAAAGTCCCGTTAAGTAGAAGAAGTTTCTGTCCGGAAGGAAACGGTAGTCCGTATCCTGGCTCATCGCTCTGCCCTTCCCCGCGAAAAGAAAAACCGCTGATCCTTCAGGAATGCGGTTCATCAATTCATCTCGTCTTCTCCTGTAGATGTCGCTTGCGATCATCAATACCTCGACTGCCTTGTCGGCGTTGAAGATCTGTTAACGGTTCCGGTGTCAGACATAACATTGTATTCGTCGAACTGGATCGTGTTGTTGATGTAACTCAAAGTAGCGCCGGGTGCTCTTCTGATGAGACCGGGGTTACCGATAACGATAGAGCCGTCAGGTACATCAAAATTAACGTATGCACCGGGAGCGATGAGAACGTTGTTACCGATTGTGATGTTACCGACGATGACCGCATTCGCACCAACCCAAACGAAGTTGCCGATGTGCGGTGCACCCTTTCTCTTTCCTCTGAACTGTGTACCGATAACTACACCTGTTGATACGTTGCAGTTATAACCGATCTCAGCCTTGGGATGAATGATAACTCGACCAAAATGTGCAAGATAAAAACCTTTACCGATCTTCGTATCGTAAGGGATCTGAATGTGATATTTGTGAGATTGTCTTGTAAGTCTCCAGTTGAAGAACTCGTATCTTACCTTGCTCAAAAACTTAAGGAAACCTTCTTTGTTCGCGATGTCATCGTAGTAAAACTTTGTCCTTCGCATCAAAGAAATATAGTGGAACTCTGGAGTGCACATGAGTTCCTGAAGGTATGTAGTATAGATGTGCTTGGTACGCCTTGCATTACCGGTGTACCTGAACAGATCACTGTATACTATGTCCTTTAATTTGTCGTTCATCAGTCCCTCCCGAACTACATAAAATTATATTTCTTTTGCTATGTAAGTTCAAGCATACTGAAGGTCCCGCATGTTACGTTGTTAGGTCAATCTGTGTGAAGAAAGTTGCAGCACATTTTTAATTTTGAAAAAATAATAGTTAAATAGAATTGACATTAATGTATAAAAAATATAAATTAAACCTATCAATCTGTTTGGAGGATAATTTAGTTATGGTTACAGATGAGAAGAAAGTTGAAGCAAAGGCACCCGTTGCTGCACCCGCTGCAAAGCCTGCTGCAAAGCCTGAAGTAAAGGCTGCTGCTCCTGCTGCTAAGAAGCCCGCTGCTAAGAAGCCTGCTGCTAAGAAGCCCGCTGCTAAGAAGCCCGCTGCTAAGAAGCCCGCTGCTAAGAAGGCTGCCCCTGCAAAGAAGGCTGCTCCTGCAAAGAAGGCTGCTGCTAAGAAGCCCGCTGCTAAGAAGGCTCCTGCAAAGAAGGCTGCTCCTGCAAAGAAGGCTGCTGCTAAGAAGCCCGCTGCAAAGAAGGCTGCTGCTAAGAAGCCCGCTAAGAAGGTAGTTGCTAAGAAGGCAGAAGTAATCTTCCAGATCGATGGCAAGGACATCACAGCTGAGAAGATCGCTAAGAAATTCCCTAACGGCGGTAAGATTTATGTTAACGTTGCTGAGAAGAAGGCATACGATGCTGAGGGCAACGGAAAGAGCATTTTCTAATTCAAAATAGATTATGTTAACTACTAAGACTGCTTCATCCGAAGCAGTCTTTTTATTTTCCGTTATTCCAAAATCATCTTCATATTGGTATAACTATTACTGATGGCAGATCATATTCTTTACGCAACTGATAAGAACTACTGCGAGCTTTGTGCCGTAAGTTTGTACTCACTACTTTCACATCTTAAAGGTGAGGTAGTGATTCACATTATCGAATCATCATTAGAAGAGCGTAAGGATGATCTCATGCGTATTGCAAATGAGTTTAACTGCAAGATAGATTTCATTCCGATCGAAGATATATCCAGACGATTAGTCGAGGCTAACATACCTCCGTATCGCGGCGGTTATTCTCCTTATGCGAGATTCTTTATCTCGGATTATGTATCTGAAGGACGCGTCCTTTATCTTGACTGTGACACTATCATCAAAGGTGATGTGTCTTCCATTCTTAACTACGACCTTAAAGGCAACCCTCTCGGTGCAATTATCGATCAGTCGACTTCATTGGTTAACGTACTTATCGGCCACAAGAAAGAAGACATGTATTTTAACTCAGGTGTGCTTCTTTTCGATGCGGGGAAGTGTCGCGAGACGAATGCTCCGGAGAAGTTCCTTAACGCAGTTAAGACTATCGATCTTTCCAATACATTCCTCGGTGCGGATCAGGAGATCATGAATGTCGCATACTATCACGAGATCACTCCTCTTCCCGTTTCTGCGAACATGATGTTCACATGCAGATTCTTTAAGCCGTCTCACATCTACAGTGTCTCATCAAAGAATTCATCTTCTTATTATTCAGCAGACGAATTCAATTCTGCGAATGAGCATCCGCTCGTCATTCACTTCGCAGGCGGCGCACCTTATCAGCCATGGCGTGAAGAGGGTGTCTACTATATGAATGAAGATGCAGATGCATGGTTCTCTTACTGCGAGAAGTTATATCCGAACGGCAAGTACGATCTTAATAAACTGCGCGCTATCCAGCACGACAGTTCCGCGCGTCGCCGCTTCTTTAACACCGCAGGAAAGTTCCCTGGCCTGTACTGTTTCCTTAAAGGTCGCTATCGTAACCTCAAGCTTCTCCCCAAGCGCCTCCGCGCAAGTCGCTCCCACCGCTGATTATCCCCCTAACCTCTACCAATAATAAGATTTGGTAAACCAAAGGGGGATTTTTAATCGGTTTTCGCCTAAAAATCCCCCAATTAACGACCAAAACGTCATTCTCGTATCCTTCAGGGGGATTGTCGAAATTGTCGAAAATTGTCGTCATTTGTCGAACACAACAAAACGAGGGCAATATAGAATTGATTCATGATCATCGTTAATCAACTACATCATGAATTGCTCATCGCTCACTGCAAGTCACAAATAAGAAAACTCCCCGAAGGTCGTTTAGGAACATATCGGGGCAAGGCGGTTGTGATTATTTCGCGTGACCCTTGGGATAAAAACGTCAATCAGAAGAATAAGAAGCGTTACGTCATCGATTCGAAGAACGGCAAGATCTACGCGCCGCTCATCGCAGAGTCATGCAAACTGAAAGCAAAGCTTAAATACTTGAACGCGCTCTGGAATAACACATACTTTATGCCACCGCGGGACATAACATTTCCTCTGAATAAAAGTCGCTACGGCAATCTGACAAAAGAACAATACCAAACGGCAGCCGAGATGCAGAATCCGATACTTATGAAGAATCAGCCAATCGAGTACAAAGGCAGATTGTTAAGATCAAAGAATGAATTGATTGCTTGCGAATCACTCGACCATTGGGGTTATGAATACAAAGTCGAGATTGACCTGTCACCCGACAAATTCACTCAGATGTATCCTGATGTGACTTACTATGCGCCGGAGATTGAGAAACCGATAAGTATAGAGATCGATGGTGCCGTTGATAATGAATCTTATTTTAATAAAGCTGAAAACAGAAAGCATTCATATCTCAAGCAAGGATACCTTGAATATAAAGACATTTTCTTCTTAAGAATCTACAACGCGAACGACTTCTATTACGACACGTTCAAGAATCTGATAGCTGCATCAATCTTCTGCAACCTGTCAGATATCATCATCTGATTATTCAAAATATCCGAGATTAAGTGCCGCGGGACAGACTTCAAAACGCACGCGGTGACCGAAGAAATCTTCACCATCATAATTACCGCACAACTGCATCGATGCATCACCTGATGTGATGATTCCGCTGGTCGCTCTGTATGTATGAATTCCCTTCTTACCTTCATGCTTACCGGAACGGTACTTAAGGATCAGCGATATCGCCTTCATTGTTCCGACATTATCAACTACACAGATATTCGCGACACCGCTGTCGAGCGAAGCATGAGGCGCGGGAGTAAAACCGTCACCATAATACTTACCGTTGCAGATACTGATCAAAGTGTATTCTGTCGAATCACCGGATACAGTCGTTCCGTCTTCAAGATCGAGTTTATATGTGAACTTATGCGCACGGTCACCAAACAGGTTCTTAAACGCAGCGCGGACGTATGCCGTATTACGCGTAAACTCCGTGTTGTGCGCCTCTACCAACGCTTTGGCATCTGACTGCACTTTGGTATCAAGTCCGATCGATGCTACATTATTGATGTAAGCCGACCAGCCGGGAATGAAGTTACCCATCATATCAAAGCTGTCGAGCTTGATCAGGTCGATAGGCTTATATGTAACGTTATCAAGATTAGTAAGGTAATCGTAGATCGTCCACTTCTTCCATGAAGGATTGGACGTCTTTACGAAGTCATTTCCCGTACCAAAAGGAATAGGGATCAAAGGTGTCTCATGGAAAGCCAGAGCATTGGCAACTTCATGTATGGTGCCGTCGCCTCCGACTGTTACGATAGCGACTGAACCTTTATACTTATTCGCCACTTCTACCGCGACGTCAGTCGCATGACCCGGATATTCGGTGTACTTTAATTCCATCCGGCTTCTTAATTCCGAGTTCTCCTGAAAGATACGTAATACCGCATCTTCGAATTTCTTGTTATTGGACTTGCTATTCCTGCTGTTAATTACCAGGATGTAACGCATTATGATTTATTGATTATGTCGTATACCATATCGACCAGATCATTCATTGTATGTACCTGATCGATGAGTTCATCAGCGATTCTGATGTCGTATGCTTCCTCTACGTTAATGATGAACGAATAAAGCTGAAGTGAATCGAACTGCAGATCCTCTCTTATATCGAGTTCCGGATTTACGTCCGTCGGTGATAATCCGAATTCTTCTGTGATCATATTGAGAAGGTCTTCATAAACCTGATCCTTCTTATCTTCCATACGTTCTCGGGGGGAATCGGCGTCAGTCATCGTTTTTTCTCCTTCTTACGTCTTTCGCTACGTCTTTTGCTGTCTGTCTTATATTATCTTTATTGTCATATCTGGCCACCTGCGTGTTCAGATAATCATCAACTTCATGAACCAAACCGAGAAGCAGCTCCTGCTCATCTTCTGTATACGGTTCGAGTATGTGCTTAGCCAGAACCTTGTGGAACTTGCCGTGCATTCTTGCCGCGAGCTTTCCGTCTCTTGTAAGTGAGATCCTTACTACTCTGCGGTCCCCTTCGTCGCGTCTTCTCTCGACAAAACCCTTCTTAACGAGTCTGTCGACAGAAACCGTCAGTGTACCGACAGTGATCCCGAGGATCTGTGCAGTCTCCGTCATCGTTCTTGACTCATACGGTCCGATAGCATCGAGAGTGTGCATCTCCGCGAGTGACAGATTCGAGAAATAGCCCTTCTGCAGGGACTTCTCTTCAGCGACAAGTACCTTCTCAAAGATGCTTACCAGTGTTTCTGCCATGTTCTGTTCGCGATCATTCATGCAAAGAATAATACTATAATCAAAGCAATCCTTCAATCGAGGTCAGATCGGGGTACGTTCCGCCATAAAGAGCAAGCCTTGTAACGCGGGCTTCAAGCGCCAATTTCTCATCATATCCGACCGTCTCACACAATGCCTTCAGGAGCACATCAGGCCTTAGATTCTGCTGGGAACCCGCATAACACATATATTCCGCGGCATCCGGCGTCGACGACGTCAAGGGCTTTATCAGCAGAGGACGTATATCCACTTTGATCTCTCTTCCCTTGGACTTCTTCATCGTCTCCACACACTCCTGCTCGAAAACCTTCAGCACAGCATCCGTGATCCCAGGCGCTTCTATACGATAAGAAGCACACGTTACCACGCTCATGAGACTGTTCTTCGGCTCGTCGATAGATACCGCCGACAGGACACGAAGCCCGTCGGGAAGCTCGGCATTGATGCGGCTTAAGTATTCCTCAGGCTCGACGGGCACTTCCATCGAGACATCAAAGTAATCACCTTCAGTATCGATTCCTACTCCGAGAGGCAATGCGAAAACAAGCATCGGCCTCGGGTTAAAGCCTTGCGTATACAGCAGCGGCAACTCCGCCCTTCGAAGCGCACGCTCGAATACTGCCTTAAGATCGAGATGACCGATGTAAGACAGTGCGCCTTTACGCTCGAAGACACCTCTGCACACATACTCGTGCTGGTGCTGCTGACGCGTCATCTGCTGTAATCTTTCTTCATTATTCATAACAGATACCCGCCTTATAACATGCAGCACCGCAGCCTGCGCACTTGCTTCTGCAGTTCTCCGTGATAGTCTCGGCGTAAGCCTTCGCGCGCTCACGCTTAAGAAAAGCCTTGGTTACACCGACATCAATGACATCCCACGGCAAAGCGTCTTCCGTGCTCCAACCCTTAGTGAAGTCTTCCCACTTAAGGTCGTAACGGGCAAGGATCGCCTGCCAGTCCTCGTCTTTATAGAACTGATCCCACGCTGCGAAGATATTGCCTTCCTTATACCCGTCGAGGATGACAGGGCACAGTCTTCTGTCGCCTCTTGCAAGGATTCCTTCGAAGCACGAAGTCTCAACGTCGTGCCATATATATCTGATGTTACGGTGCTTCTTAAGAATATTTCTAAGATGCGACTGCTTCTCGAGGAACTCCTCCCTAGTGTTCTGCTCTTCCCACTGGAACGGCGTGAACGGCTTCGGGATAAACATAGATGTGGATACTGTGATCTCAGGCTTTCTGGACTTGCCTCCGAGTTCACGCATCGTATCGAAGTAAAGCTTCTCGATCTTGATCGCGAGATCTGCGATTCCTTCGACATCCTCCATCGTCTCAGTCGGAAGGCCAAGCATGAAGTAAAGCTTTACCGTGCTCCAGCCGCCCGCGAACGCGAGCTTTAAAGCAGACATGATGTTCTCTTCGTTGATTCCTTTGTTGATTACATCGCGAAGTCTCTGAGTGCCCGCCTCAGGCGCGAACGTCAGACCGGACTTTCTTGTCTGCGATGCCTTCTCCATCAACTCGAGCGCGAAATTATCGATTCTTAACGACGGCAATGAGAGACTTTGGTGCTTCGGCTTAAAGTCCTCAAGAAGACCGTCGGTCAATTCTGCAAGCTCTGTATAATCACTTGTCGAGAGCGACAGCATACCGAGGTCATCATAGCCCGTGTTCTTCATTATAGAGATTCCCTGCTCACATAAAGTCTTGGCAGACTTCTCTCTTACAGGTCTGTACAGGAATCCCGCCTGGCAGAATCTACATCCTCTTATGCAGCCTCTGAACAGCTCGAGATATGCTCTGTCGTGAACGACGTTGTTGTTCGGAACCACGGGTCTGGTCGGATATTCTACACTGTCGAGATCCTTGATGATCCTCTTCTTTACGGAAACAGGCGCGCCCTCTTCGATATCGAAGCCGGCAAATCTTCTTCCTTCAAACTTCGGCGTATAGAGCGACGGCACATATATGCCCTCGATCTTCGCGATATCACGAAGAAGAGCCTTACGGTCCTTCTTGCCTTCGTCCTTGTATTTCTTTATAAGTTCCGTGAACTCGAGGTCGACTTCCTCTCCCTCACCGATAAAGACGGCATCGAAGAAATCCGCCATCGGCTCAATGTTGCAGGTAACAGGTCCGCCCGCGACAACCAACGGATCTTCCTCTGACCTGTCTTTGCTCAAAAGAGGGATTCCGCCCAAGTCCAGCATCTGCAAAACATTCGTAAAACACATCTCGTATCCCAATGAGAATGCCGCCACATCAAACTCGTTAAGAGGCGACTTGGTCTCAAGAGAATACAAAGGGATTTTGTTCTCGCGAAGCTTCGCATCCATGTCGGGCCACGGCGAGAATGCACGCTCACAAGAACTCCACTCGGGGCCGTTTAGCACCTTATAAAGGATCTGCAGCGCGAGGTTACTCATGCCGATCTCATAGATATCAGGGAAACAGAAGACCGTCCTGACCATGCCGTCAGTAATGGGCTTTACTATCTGATTCTTCTCGCCGCCGACATAACGTCCGGGACTTTCCACGGACATCAAGACACTGTGCGGAACTTTAACTTCTGTATGTTTCTTGCTCACGTTACTCACCGTAATTTGTATACCAGTCAGAGTAAGTATAGTCGTCGTTATTGTAAAGGAAGTCGCACACATAAAATTCAGTGCCGTCTTCGGTCTTGAAATAGTAGAACGTCACAAGCGAATCCTCGGATGTCGGGTAAGGCTGATAAGACGTCTCAGCTACCCTGTCAATGTCAGCACCTGTATCGGAGAAAGGTCTTACCTCCGAACCAAGATACTCAACATCATTGGTATCGGCTATCATGCGTGCTGTGTCAAGGAAATAATTCGCCGTCTCCTGCTCGTGGCTCACCCACTCGATGTCAGGAAGAACGACGGAGCCGTATCTTTTATCCCCGTATTCGTTATATGCCTGATATGCCTGAACAACGATCTCCCAATTATCCATGCGGTTATTAAGGTTATATTCCTGTAAGATCTCGGCACACTCGAGCGCCGCATCGATGCCGGCCTGCTCATCATCACAGCGGATAAGCCACAGGCAGATATTATCCGGAGATCCTTCCACGCCCGCCTCTTCGCATATGTCTTCAAGCTCATCCTGAACCTCACCGAACACATATTCCTCAAGTGCCAAATCAAAGTTTGATCTTGTATCCTCGAGACTTCCGAATGACGAACCGTCGAGGTTCATATCGTACATTCCGCTCGTGACCTGATACTCGAAGCCCTGAAGTTCATCGCGAACGATGATCCTTGTATAATCATCAGTCTGTTCGCTGTCGACTAATTCACAATCACCGTATGTTCTTCTTGCATAGCGAAGAAGTTTATTGGGCGACTTAACAGAGCACCCTGCCACACTTAAACAGAACGCACCTGCAAGTAATAAACTGATGATCTTACTTTTACGCATGGTCTGATTATATAAAAAAGAGGACTGTGTCGCCACAGTCCTCTTGAGTTAATTCTGTATAAGAATTACTTGGAAAGTCTAGCCTCGAGAGCTGCCTTCTGATCCTCGTAACCGGGCTTGCCGAGAAGAGCGAACATGTTCTTCTTGTAAGCCTCAACACCAGGCTGGTTGAAAGGATTTACAGCGAGGAGGTAACCGGAGATACCGCAAGCCTTCTCGAAGAAGTAGATGAGGTTTCCGAGATCATAAGCTGTAGCAGCAGGCATATGAACTGCCATGTTAGGAACGCCGCCGTCAACGTGAGCGAGAACTGTTCCCTGCATTGCCTTCTTGTTAACTTCATTCATGTCCATGCCGGAGAGGAAGTTAAGACCGTCGAGGTTGTCGGGATCGTTCGGGATCTCGAATGATCTTCTTGCGTTGTCGATGTTAACAACTGTCTCGAACATGATTCTTGCGCCGTCCTGGATGAACTGACCCATGGAGTGCAGATCTGTTGTGTTATCAACACCTGCAGGGAAGATACCACGAAGATCCTTACCCTCAGACTCACCATAGAGCTGCTTCCACCACTCTGTCATGTAGTGGAAAGAAGGCTCGTAGTTAACCATAACCTCTGTGGAGTAACCGGATCTGAGCAGGCAGTTTCTAACTGCAGCATACTGATAGCAAGGGTTCTCAGAAAGGGGCATCTTCTTGTATTCCTTAGAAGCATCCTTAGCGCCCTTCATGAGCTCTCTGATGTCGATACCTGCAACTGCGATAGGAAGAAGTCCTACAGCTGTAAGAACAGAGAATCTTCCTCCGACGTCGTCAGGTACTACGAAAGACTCGTAACCTTCCTCATCAGCGAGGCCCTTCAAAGCTCCGCGAGCCTTATCTGTTGTAGCGTAGATACGGTTCTTAGCCTCTTCCTTACCATACTTCTTCTCCATGTAAGCACGGAGGATTCTGAAAGCGATAGCAGGCTCTGTTGTTGTACCGGACTTAGAGATGATATTAAGAGAGATATCCTTGCCCTCGATGATGTCCATCATGTCTGCAAGATATGTAGCAGAGATGGAGTTACCGCAGAACAGGATGATGGGGCTCTTTCTAACCTTCTTGGATGCTACGTTAGCAAAAGAGTGTCCGAGCATCTCGATAACAGCACGTGCACCGAGGTAAGAACCACCGATACCGATTACAACGAGAACGTCAGAATCTCTTCTGATCTTAGCAGCTGCCTTCTTGATTCTGGAGAACTCTTCCTTGTCATAGTTTGTAGGAAGGTCGAGCCATCCGAGAAAATCGTTTCCAGGGCCGTTCTTCTTGTGAAGCATGTCGTGAGCTACCTTGATCTGGGGCTCCATTCTGTCAACTGCTTCCTGACCGCCGATAAAAGGCAATACATTGGAATAATCAAGAGTTACCATCTTTTATATCTCCTTTAGAGCTATTTTTAAACGTTATGTAGTATAACACCCCAAAAGTGTCTATTTAAAGTGCTATTTTGCGCATTTTTCCTTGATTATTTGAGGAAACCGTTAATTATCTGCTCCTCTGCCTCTTCCGCGGTCAGACCGAGCGTCATGAGCTTGTCGAGCTGCTCACCTGCGATCTTACCGATAGCAGCCTCGTGGAAAAGCTCAGCATCAACGTTATTAGCCTCAAGTGCAGGCACTGCAAGCACGTTACCGTTACCCATGATGATGGCATCGCACTCTGTGTGTCCGTGGCAGGCACTGTTTCCAATTACACATGCATCGAACTTCTGATAGGAGTTGTCCTTAGCAACTGCACGGGAAACTACGTCTGCAGCTGCGCCGTCGCCGTTAAGCTCTGCGCTGTAGATGCTGTAAGCCTTCTGCTGCCCGTGTGTCATGAGTCTTTCCTGAATAAGAAGCTTCGCGTTTGCCGCAAGCTTAGCCGTTGTCTTACGGATGGTGGAGTCTACGCCTTTGATCTGCACCATCTCCATCTCCATCGCGGAATCTTCCTCCATGGTTACTTCCGTGACAGGGTTCAGGATGCGCTTGCCGGAGCCGTCTCCGCTGCCGTAATGCTTTTCGATGTACTTTACGCGTGCGCCCTTACCTACGAAAAAACGGTGTACTCCGTCGTGCTGTGAGTCCTGCTTACCGCAGTTGTCGATGCCGCAGCCCGCGACGATGACGACGTCACTTCCCTCACCGATATAGAAATCGTTGTAGACCGTCTCCTTGATGCCGGAAGCCGAGATAACGACAGGGATGTGTACGCTCTCGTTCTTTGTTCCGGGCTTGATCTTAATGTCGATGCCCGAGCCGTCTTCCTTGGAAATGATGTCGATATTTGCTGTTGTATTACGTCCTGCGAGCTTGCTGTTCGCACGGAAATTGTATGCACCCGCGGGTACCTCGTGAAGGTCCGCGATCTCTGCTATAAGTCTTTTCTGTATAGGATCTAATTCAGGCATCTTACACCTCCGTATACTTCGCGCAGGGGCTGACTGCATCGGGTGTTCCCGTGATACTCGTAAGGATCTTGCTGCCCTCACCCTGCTGCTTGATCTTGCCGTTCGCGATGACTACGATCTCGTCTGCGATCTTGAGGATACGTTCCTGGTGCGAGATGATGACGATGGAGCTGTCCTTGATGTTCTTTCGCATGTTCTCGAAGATACGCGTCAGGTTCTGGAAAGACCACAGGTCGATACCTGCCTCAGGCTCGTCGAAAAGGCTCAGCTTCGTGCCTCTTGCAAGCACCGTTGCTATCTCTATTCTCTTAAGCTCACCACCCGACAGAGAACCGTTTACCTCACGGTTGATATAGTCCTTGGCACACAAGCCGACCTCCGAAAGGTATGTGCATGCCTCGTGGAACTTCAAGTCAGCGTCCTTACCTGCAGCGAGCTTTAGCAGGTCAAACACCTGAAGGCCCTTGAACTTAACGGGCTGCTGGAATGCAAAAGACACGCCTCTTCTGGCTCTGTCCGTGATGCTCATCTCTGTGATGTCTTCGCCGTCCAACAGGATCGTACCTGATGTTGGCTTGATGATTCCTGCGATGAGCTTTGCAAGTGTTGACTTACCGCCGCCATTAGGTCCTGTGACGACTGTGAACTTGCCGTCCTGTATATCGAGATCGAGTTCGTCGAGGATTCTCTTTGTCTCCCCGGCTTCTTCGACTTCATAGGTTAAACCTCTTATCTGAAGCATGTTAAAGCCTCCTTATCATTCATATGCCGGAGCTATTATACAACGGTTTTTGAAAATATAACAGCGTTATCTGATGAAAATGTTATAATGTTTTCTGACAATAGGAGGACAGGCATGAGCAATTCTGAGATATCAGACGGCAAGATCCATATTCTTTATCTTGTGAAGAACGCACCGGGCGTCAGCTACCAGATGCTGATGGACAAGTGCCTCGAATCGCTCTACCTCGATTTCTTTAATTTCTCCAGATGCTATAACGAGCTGATCGCAGGCAACCTTCTCGATAAGGAAGTTGGCGACACCGGCACGGGCGAAGTTATCGGTTCCAACGAGACCATCAAGATCACAAGAGGCGGAGAAGCAATCCTCGAAGACATCGAGAGCACGCTGAATCTGCAGACTCTGGGCTATCTTAAGAAGGCCGCCTCCGAGCTTCAGAACGAGGTGCGCGAGAAGAACGCTGTAAAAGCTTTCGCGAAGCCTTGTGCGGATGAGCTTGGCATGTGTGATGTCACCCTGTCCACCGTAAAGGACGGCAGAAGCTTCTCATGCTCGTTCAAGGTCAAAGCCGACGAAGTCGATAATGTCCTGGCACGCTGGAGGGCACAAAGCGGTGAATTTGCTGATGCTTTCGTTGCCAATATGCTCAATAAAGAAGATAAATAATAATATTATTTGTTCGTTATTCGGTTTGTAAACATACCCCTTCCTGTCTATAATGCTTAATGTTGATAAAAATCAGGAGGGTTTTCACATGAACAAGAAGCTTATTAAGACAGTTTCTCTCGCTCTCATCGCATCCATGGGTTTCATCATGGCTGGTTGTTCCGGCGAGACAGCTGAGACAGCAGAGGGTGGTTTCACAACTGTTACTGCAGGCACACTCACAATGGCTACAAACGCTTATTTCCCGCCTTATGAATACTATGAGGGCAATGAGATCGTTGGTATCGATGCTGAGATCGCTCAGGCAGTTGCAGACAAGCTCGGTCTCGAGCTCGTTATCGAGGACGTTGAGTTCGATTCCATCATCGCTGGCGTTCAGTCCGGTATGTACGACATCGGATGTGCAGGTATGACAGTTACTGAAGAGAGAATGCAGTCTGTTAACTTCACAACAACATATGCTACAGGCATCCAGTCCATCATCGTACTTGAGGGTTCTGACATCACAGACCTCGACTCTCTCATCGAGAGCGGCTGCATGGTAGGTGTTCAGACAGGTACAACCGGTGATATCTACATGACAGATGAAGTTGGTGAGGACAGAATGGACCGTTACAACAAGGGTAACGATGCAGTTCTTGCTCTTCTTAACGGTGTTGTAGGCGCAGTTGTTATCGACAACCAGCCTGCTCAGGCATTCGTTGCTGCTAACGATGGCCTTACAATCCTCGAGACTCCTTACACGATTGAGGACTACGCTATGTGCGTAAGCAAGGACAACGAGGAGTTGCTCGCAGCTATCAATGAGGCTCTCGCTGAGCTCCAGGCTGACGGCACAATCGACGCTATCATCGAGACATACATCCCTTCCGAGGGCTGATAGATAGCATAAAAACAGCTTATTGAAACACTATAGCGGCGGAAATGGTACTTTATTTCCGCCGCTTTCGCATTTAAAATAAAGAAGTTGCTTATTAAAGAATCGGAGTAGTGAGAATGTATTTATACGAACTGTCGATCAGGGACTGGTGGGAAGATTTAAAAGCCACCTTCATCCTGAACTTCATAGCTGATGACCGCTATATGCTGTTGGTCAAAGGTCTGGGTAACACCTTCCTGGTTACACTGGGCGCGACCATCTTAGGCATCCTCTTAGGTGTCATTGTCGCACTCGTAAGATCGACCTATGACAAGAACATCACCGATATGCAGCCCGGCTTTGGCAAGGGCGTGCTCATCACCCTTAACAAGATCGCATCCGCTTACCTGACAGTAATCCGCGGAACACCTATGCTCGTTCAGTTGATGATCGCCTACTTCGTTATCTTCGTATCCATATCACAGCATAAGACCATCGTCGCGATCATCGCATTCGGTATCAACTCCGGTGCATACGTCGCTGAGATCATCCGTTCGGGAATCATGAGCATCGATCCCGGCCAGTTCGAAGCCGGCAGATCATTGGGCTTCAACTATGCTCAGACAATGCTTTACATCATCATTCCTCAGGCACTGAAGAACGTTCTCCCTGCCCTCGCGAATGAGTTCATCGTATTGATCAAGGAAACATCCGTATCCTGCTACATCGGTCTCCACGACCTGACCAAGGGCGGCGAGATCATAAGATCAAGAACATATACGGCTTTCATGCCGCTTCTTGCAGTAGCTATCATCTACCTTGTGATCGTTATGTTCTTCACCAAGCTTGTTGGAATACTCGAGAGGAGGTTAAGAAACAGTGAGCGCTGATCATCTCATCTCGGTAAAAGACTTAAAGAAACACTATAACGGGGGCGCCATCAAAGCCCTCGACGGCGTAAGCATAGATATCGACAAGGGCGAGGTTGTAGTTATCATCGGACCTTCAGGCTCCGGTAAGTCGACTCTGCTTCGTTCCCTGAACCTTCTCGAGATGCCCACATCCGGAAGCATCTGCTTTGAAGGCGAAGATATCACATCCAAGAATATCGACATCAATAAGTTCCGTCAGAAGATGGGAATGGTGTTCCAGCACTTTAACCTCTTCCCTCACCTGACGATCTTGAAGAACATGACTCTTGCTCCCCGTAAGCTCAAGCATGTGAGTAAGGAGGAATCAGAAGCCTTCGCACGTGAGCTTCTTAAGAAGGTTGCTTTGCAGGACCGTGCCGATGCCTATCCTTCACAGCTATCCGGAGGACAGAAGCAGAGAATAGCTATCGTAAGAGCTCTGGCGATGAAGCCGGATGTGCTGCTTTTCGATGAGCCTACGTCTGCACTCGACCCTGAGATGGTAGGCGAAGTTCTCGATGTTATGAAGGATCTTGCCAAAGAAGGCATGACGATGGTTGTAGTTACCCACGAGATGGGATTTGCACGTGAAGTCGGCGACAGGATCATCTTCATGGATGAAGGTAAGATCGTCGTTGAAGGAACGCCGGAGGAGATCTTCGGACAGACAGATAATGACAGACTTAAGACTTTCCTTGCGAAAGTACTTTAAAATAGAAAAGAGGTATATGACTATGGGTGAATACGCAAAGGGTTACATTATCGGTTTCTACGATCCGATCCTAGGAATCAGAAACTTGAGCCAGAAGATGTCTGCTTCCGTGGCTTTCATTTTTTCCGGCATCGGAGCAGCAGTGCTTTATATACTCAGCGTTATTAGCAGATGTATCGTTGCTCACGAGTATCTGGACTTTCCCCTCTTTGTAAGGATCGCTTTCACAAGTCTCATGACATATGCGATCTACACATTCGGTATCGCAGGTCTTGCCGTGCTCATTGCTTCACTTCAGGGCTCCAAGAGAAAGTATCCTGAGGTTCTTGCCGCAGTAACTATGTCTGTTATGCCCGGCGCACTCGTAAGGATCCTCTGGGGTCACTACATGAGCATGATCTTGGGACAGATCGGTTCCTTCTTCTCCACTCTCGGAATCGTTTATATCGCTATCCTTGTTATGGAGCATGTTAAGGACGACAACCTCTCCGGCAGAAAGCAGTTCCTCACAGCAGCCTTGATCACAGCAGGCGGAATGGCAATCGCAGCAGTTTTCTGATCCTAACCTTATCGAGAACGCCGACGAGCATCTGTACTCCGAGAAAGCAAAACTGCGCTGACCCCGAAGGGTATAGCATAAAAAACACCCCGAGCGTCCCGCAGGGTATAGTAAAAGCCACCCCTCCGAGCGGATCAAGGCACAAAAACACCCTCGCTACGTACTCGGCGCGATGCGCCTGCGTAAGTCCGCGAGGGGTATTGTTTGTGCCTTGAAAACAAATGTGGCGTGAAACTGGAGCCTCCAGCCGGGATCGAACCGGCGACCTCATCCTTACCATGGATGCGCTCTACCTACTGAGCTATAGAGGCGTGCTCAAAAAGCTTTAGAAGTATATCACAAAGCCTGAAGCATTATCAATAATCGAGACCGTATACGTGCTTTAACGCCAGCGCCGCCAGTCTGTCACCGGGAGTCTTCTTATCCGAAGGGTGAACATTTCCGATTTCACCACAGTCATAGATATCAGCAATATACGTATCCGGCACCGTCTGCGCGACAAGTCTTTGCTGCTGACGGACCCTCTCCCACGAGGCCTCTTCCGGGTCACCCTCGGGAGGAAACTTCGGAAGCTCGCAGAATACGAACGGCAGGTTCTCATCGCGGAATACCTCACGCCACTGTGCGATCATCGTCCCGAATACCACCGCGTAGTCTTCGCTGTGCGCACCTGTATCCTCCTCGCCCTGGTAAAAGATAACGCCCCTTACCGCGAACGGTATTATCCTTGTAAGCATACCCTCGTAAAGCGAGCCGGGGCGCCTTACAGACAAGGGACCCACGGGAGGCGGCCACGCACCGGGACCTGTTATCTTCTCCACATCGAAATACGAGATATAAGGCTGCGTCTTAAGCACAGCATTTACTTTATTCTCGAAGACTTCACACTCATCAAGGTACTTCGCTTCTGCTGCAAGATACTCCTCGCGCGAGCTCCACGATTCGCATTTCGAGCGGAACTCCTCAATATACTTTCTGCCCTCCGAAGTCTTCCCGAGAGCCTCTTCAGACTGCCAGCACGACACTGACGAGCCTCCAAGGTAGCATCCTATAACAGCGAAATGCAAATCCTTATTCTCTTCTTTACTTAATACTTCCTGCACCTTAAGCGCGAAGTAGAAGGCGATTCCGCTCATGTTGTAGCAGGTATCAGAATCGACAACGTACCACCGGGTCTCCTTCTCAGCTTCAATAAGCTCATCGTCGACCTTATCCGATACAGGAACGTTGTAGTAGTGAATGCTCGTTCTGGGGCAGGAAGGAACCACTTCGGAAGCGTTGGCCGAGCGGCCAAGTATGTACTCCATGTTGCTCTGTCCGCCTGCAAGCCAGACTTCGCCGATATAGACATTATGGATCGTGATCTCATTGACCTGCGAATCAACCCACAGCGTGTAAGGACCTCCCGCAGGAAGCGCGTCCAATTCAATGACAAATGATCTGCCGTCTTCTTCTATATAGTCCGCAATACCTTCGCTGAGGATCTTATCGCCATCCATGATGCGTGCCAAGACCGATACCGCATTAGCATCAGCAACACCGAAGACGCGGATCTGTGCGTTCCTTTGAAACACCATATTGTCCTTGAAAATACCGTTAAGTCTCACGCTAAGCCCCTTTATCTGTAAAACAATTTAAGATACAGTCCTACCGGCATAAGCTTCGCAGCGACGTGCAAAGCCTTGTTGGGAAGACCGTAAACAAACATCACGCGCTTGTGTCTTGCCGCCTTCAGGGAAGCTGCTGCGAGCTTGTCTGCGTCCGCTGCCACAAACTTGCGAAAACCCGTGAACTCCGCACTGGCACCGTCTGTAGCAAGCTTGTTGAACTCGGTTTCGACAGGGCCGGGGCAGACTACGGTTACGTATATGCGCTTTTTTCGAAGCTCACGCGCGAGGGCACGCGAGAACGATACTACATAGGACTTGGATGCAGCGTATACGGTAAAGTGCGGCTGCGGAAGATATGCTGCGGAAGAACCGACGTTAATGATTCGGGAGTCTTCCGGCATGAAAGGAATGACCTCGCGGGTCAGCACAGACAGAGCCGTGCAGTTAAGTGTGATCGCATCTGAGATGTCTTTGGACGGGCGGTCGGCGATATCGCCTTTCTTACCCATGCCGGCGCAGTTAACGAGCAGCACCACCTCCGGGTGTTCCTCGTTAAGCTTGTTCTTGATGGTATCGATGCCTTCTTCCTTGAGAAGGTCTGCCTTAACAGGTATAAGCTTGTCGGAAAGCTTCGCGAGCTCCTCGAGTCTGTCGAGGCGGCGCGCCACAATCCATATCTTATCCGGACAGGCAGACTCCTTCAGGAGCGCCTTAACAAAGGACATACCTATCCCTGAGGATGCGCCGGTGATTATCGCGGTAGTTGCCATTATCAGAAGATCGGGCGGTTGAGTCCGTCCATGAGCTTATCGAGCTTAGACTTCTTCTTATCTACCCTGCTGTTCTCGAGGGCACGTCTTGCAGCTTCTTCCTCTCTGCGGATCTGCTCTTCAGACTTCTGAACGGGAGCCGCGAAAGGATTGATATTCTGCTCTTCCTGCTTAAAGTAAGGTACCGGTGCGAGAGGTACAAAAGTCTTATCCTTTGTCTTCAAAGGAGCGTTATTAACAACAGGCTCCTCTTCCTTCTTACGGGAAACGCCGCCAAGAGCATCAAGCTCGGCCTGAAGCTTCGCGAGCTCATCCTGCTCAGCCTGTACCTGCGCGTGATTAACAGACGCAGATGAAGGGCGCTTGATGGGCTCGGACTTCTTCTGTATGGGCGCGAAAGGAGACTTAGGCTCTTCGAGAACCGGAATAGGCATAAACTTAGCAATCTGAGGACCGCCGGGAGCCGCAGCCTTGGTCTCTTCCTCGACCTCTGCCTCATCAGACTGTGCAGAAGCATTGGTAATACCCTTAGGACGCTTGATAGGTCCCTTAGCCGCAGCCTTGAAAGGAGAATTCTTTACAGGTTCTGTCTTCGGTGCACCCAGATCATTAACTACAGGGGGAATAAAACCATTAGCGATAGCAGGCTTATTGCCGTCCCTTTCTTCCGTCTGCATCTTCTTGAAGACCTGCGCTGCTACAGTTGCAGTCGCATTTGAATTAAGACTATCGGAATCAGGACGATTCATAGTCGATACATTCCTTCTGGAATTGATAGAAGGTACCCTTGAACCCCTGCTTCGGTTGTTACTAGATTCGTTCAGCATGTAACGCCACCCTGTCACATTTTCTACAAAGAATATTATACTTTAAAAATGCTAATTAGTCATTATGCACAGACGAATTATTCTCTTTTGCTTTTGCTTCCTGTGCAGCTCTTCCCTCTCGGGTGTTCGAATAAACAGGTCTGATTACACGTGTATTCGACGTCTGAAGGTAGCCGTTAACTACCTTCGGCTTATCTTCTTCATTCTCGGGAGCCGCCTGCTCCGGCTTGCTCTTAAACTTCGCGAAAATGTCCTTAAGACTCATGGCTTATCATCCGTTATCTGCGGGAGTATTAGGTCTTGCGAAAGGGCTCGGCCTCTGAGCATTTACTTCTGCTGAAGTCGCAGCGGGCTTGGAAGCTGCCGCAGATGCACTCGGCTTGAACGGCGAAGGTGCAGTGTCCGCAGTGAGCGGATCCATTACAGGTGCCGTGAACTTGAAGCCGGGAGCTGTCTTAATGCCTGACTGTGCAGCTGCGGAAGAAGGTCTCTTAACGGGAGCTTTGAGACCTGTCGGTGTTGCAGGTGCAGTATTGTTTGCCATAGCGGCCATCTGCTTTCTTTCAGCCTGAGCCTTGGCAAATTCTGCTCTGGCAAGCTGTGCCTCACGGGCCGCCTCAGCAGCCTTGAATGAGGTGGTATTGGAGTAATCGTTCTTCTGAACGGCCGGAGTCTCCGCTATCTTGGTCTTTCCTCTTCTTTGCATCTTATCAATAAAGTCGGAAACACCGGGTACGAATTCAAGTGCGAGATTACCGCCCCTTAAACCTCTGCTCTTAAGCATCATATACCTTGTCCCGAGAACAGCGATGACAACTACACCGATAGCGATTGCCTTCCAAGGGAACTGGACACTTGTTCTTCCGACAGAAAGCGATGTTCCGGACATATGAGGGAAAGGAGTAGGTGTGGGAGTAACAGTAATAAGGTTGCCCTGGGCATCCATTATTACGATCGGGACTGTTGTCTCGGCTACGGTCATCTCGCCGTCACCGATAACAGGTGTCTCGTTATCATCTTCGATAACTACAACGCCGCCGGCCTGAGTTGTCTGAGCAGGCTGATCGGCTGCGGGCTGTGCTGCTGCAGGCTGAGCTGCCTGATCTGCCACAGGCTGAGCTTCAGTAGCAACTGCCTGATCTGCCGCGGGCTGAGCTGCAGCATCAGCGGCAGGCTGTGCCTCGGTCTGCACTACGGGCTGAACTCCCGGGTCTGCTGCAGGAGCAGCAGGTGCAGGTTCTCCACCCGGTGCCGGAACAACAGGAGCGGGGGCAACAGGTGCGGGATCTGCCGCAGGAGCCTGTGTCTGTGCGGGTGCCTGTGTCTGTGCAGGAGGCTGAGTTGTAGCCGCCGGCTGTGTCTGCGCAGGCGCAGGTGAAGGACTCGGCGACGGGCTGGGTGAAGGTGACGGAGAAGGACTCGGTGAAGGAGTCGATCCGCCTGTTACTGAGATACTGGATATCGTGATATTCTCGATATCCGTTCCGTAAACCGACATATAGTAATTATTCTGGTAGGGTTCAACAGTAAAAGTAAAAGTAATTGTGTTTCCACTGATAGAACAGTTTCCGCCTGCCCAATCGATTTCTCCGTCTACATATAGAGTTACCGTTACGGTTTCACCGGCCGTTTCTCCCGCGCCGGAGATGTTAACCCAAGCCATTCCGGAATTGCCCCAAGCCTGAGTACCGCCGGCCGTTACGGTCGCAGTAGCCAAAGCCGCGCCCGGATTTGCAAACACATATCCGCACGCAAAAAACAGCACAATAAAAACAGCAAATATTCTGGAAAATAATCTTCGAGTCACAGCGTAAGCCCCCCAAACACTTTGATTCAAAAATACGTTTCTAATATGTTCCTATCTCTTAAATTATACGAGTGGGGAACATATTATTGCAATTTAATTCCTTTGATAATTATCAATCTTTACGCACACTCTTTTTGCCGAGAGCGTATACAGCAACGCCTCCGACAACGACCACGAGTGCCACTGCAGCCCCGATAACGATCTTAAGGACATTACTAAGCGTCGTCTTAACAGTGTCTCCTGTCGCGGCCGTCGTCTCAGAAACAACAACATTTCCCGAGGCATCCGTAACTACCGTATCCTCACCAGACTCCGAAGAAGCAGGTGTATCAGCATTGACCACAGGCACCGCAGAAAGGCCGGAGAAATCGCTTAAACAGATTCCGTTGTCACCGAGTGCGATCACATGATCAAGACCGATGAAGTTGCCGTCTGCATCCTGCCAGAGAACCTCGCGTACGAACTCATACTTCTCCTGATCCCATGTGACGAAGTCGTCGAGAACAAGTCCGCCGGTGTCGCCGGAGTTTGCATTAAAGCACCAGAAAGTGTGGTTCAGATGATACTCAGCGATAAGCTGACGCATGTATGTCATCCATGTAAGATTGTCGCCCGACATGAATCCGCCCCACTCACCGATGAGCAAAGGTGCGATCTGCTCCTCATCGATATATAGCCAAGCTTCGTGCCAATAATCCTCGTACAAAGACTCGTAAGTAAATCCTCCCTCGAACCAGGGCTGTGCATAGACAGCAGGACCGTAGTCGTGAGGAGAATAAACTACCTGCGCATTACGCTCAGGCGAGCCGAAGTCGATAGGATAATCCGCGACAGCTCGAAGGTTGCCGCCCCACCAGGAGTTGTAGTAATCGTCGTCATCAGTCGACGTGAAGTTATTCGTCACAGGATCGATGGGATAGATCTGAATACCCTCGATGACGATCAGAGCGTGAGGGTTGTTATCAAGGATGATGTTACCCGCAGTCTGTGCGACATAACGCCAGTTATTCGCATCCTCGGAGTCATTCCAGATCGCGTGATCAGGCTCGGAAGCCTTGCCGTGAGGCTCGTTCTTCAGGTCATACGCGATGATCGTGTCGTTATTAGCATAGCGTGCAGACAGCCAGTCCAAAGCAGCATAGAAATCATCGACCGTCATAGAATCCGTATACCACAAGGGCAGGTTGTGACCCATCGCATCCGTCGGAAGCGAGTGGATATCGATCATGACCTTAACACCGTTTGCCGCGAGGATATCAAGAGCATAATCAAAGATCTCGAGCGAGTTCATAGACTCAAGCTCAGGGTTATACGCGTGATTATAGTTGGCCTCAGGGTACTCGCCGTTGCTCCACTGCAGCAAAAGCTCCGCCGACATCGGTATACGCAGCAAGTTAAAGCCGTGGTCCGCAATGGACTCGAGCGCTTCGCGCATATTACATGCCCACACCCCGTCGAAAACATTACTACCCGTGTTATACCCGAACCAGTTGCAGCCCGTAAGCCAGACCTCAGTTCCGTTCTGGTCCACGATACGGTCTCCGTCTGTAGTAAGCCAGTCATCGCCCTGTACGAGTTCTACGTTAGCATAATCAACAGGCGCAACGCCGGAAGAAGGATCCTGCACATCAGCAGTCCCGCTCTCGCTGCTCTGAGTCTGCGTTGTAGGTGTAGAACCCGTACCCGAACCTGTAACGGATACCAGGGAGATATTGTTGATATTAGAACCTGTTACCTGAATTCCTACACTGCCGTCAAAACCCCAGGAATTAGGACCTGAAGCGGATACAGTCGCGGTAACCTGACTTCCTGAGATCTCATAAGAATCGAATCCCCAACCTGAAGCAGTACTTACCGTACCGCCAAAGTCGACAACTACTTCGATCTGACCATAGCCCGAGCAGCCGGACAGATTAAGTGTTATCTGACCGCCGTCACCCCAAGGATTAGTCGACTCGACATCAGCAGATGCTTCGGCTCTTACGATCTGACCAACAATTGGTGAATATACAGAAAACACCGCGAGCATTAAGCTCGCGGTGAGAATGGCTGTTGCAACCTTTATCAATGATTTCTTCATATGATCACTTCTTGAATCTGGAATCTACTACTCTTACCATCTTACCTTCGGATCTGGGCAAAGATCTGGGCTCTACGAGAAGAACCTTCGCGTGGATGCCTGTGATGTTTGAAATCTCACCCTCGATGGCCTTAGTAAGCTTCTCGAGACCGGACATCGTATCTGACATGAGGTCAGGATTAAGCTCGATCTTAACGGAGATAACGTCGAGGTTATTAACACGGTCAACGTAGATCATGTAGTGAGGAAGAACTTCCTTGAACTTCATGACAGCTGCCTCGATCTGTGTCGGGAATACGTTAACGCCTCTGATGATGAGCATATCGTCAGCACGACCTGTGATCTTATCGATACGGGGTGTTGTTCTTCCGCACTGGCACTTACCGTAGTGGATACGTGTAAGGTCGTGTGTGTTATATCGGATCATCGGAACGCCTTCCTTGAGAAGTGATGAGAATACGAGCTCACCCATCTCACCCTCAGGCAGAACCTTACCTGTCTCAGGATCTACGATCTCAGGCCAGAACAGGTCGGAGTTGATGTGGATCTGATCGTTGCAGTAAGGGCAGGAGCATCCTACACCGGGACCTACGATCTCTGTGAGTCCATAGATATCGAACGCCTTAAGACCGATTCTCGACTCGATCTGATCCTTCATCTCATGTGTCCAAGCCTCGGCACCGAAGATACCGGAACGAAGCTTGATAAGAGACTTATCGATGCCGTTCTTCTCGATTACATCGATGATGTGCAGCATGTATGTAGGTGTGCACATGATTACCTGAGGCTGCCACTCTGTAAGGATCTGAATCTGTCTTGCTGTGTTACCGCCGGATACCGGGATAGCGACAGAACCGAACTTCTGGCATGCATAATGGGGTCCGAGACCTCCTGTAAAAAGTCCATAGCCGTAAGCAATGTGAACCAGGTCACCCTTCTGCATACCGGACATAGCGTAGCAACGGCAAAGTGCGTCGGACCAGAGGTCTACGTCGTTAGCCGTGTATCCTACAACCTTCATCTTACCTGTAGTACCGGATGAAGCGTGGAATCTTACGAGCTGATCCATGGGAACTGCCAAAGTTCCGAACGGATAATTATCTCTGAAATCAAGCTTATCGCAGAAAGGAAGCTTCTCGATATCATCCATACCCTTGATATCATCAGGGCTGATACCTGCAAGCTCAAGCTTCTTTCTGTAGTAAGGAACATTATCGTATGTCCTTCTTACGGCGGATACGAGGCGCTTACCGACTAATTCGCGGCGCTCTGCCTCCTCCATACACTCATTCTTCTCGTCCCAGATAAAAGACTTTAACTCACCCATAACTACCTCAACACACTCCTGATTTCTTTATGATCAAACGTCCAGCTCGATCTTACGGCCTGACGCTTCATACTTCGTATACTTAACACCTGCAGCATCCAGCATCCTTCTTGCAGCCATCGTAGCCGGCATATCGTGATACTTGTCGCTGTCGTAGATAACTTCTTTAACGCCCTTCTGAATAAGAGCTTTGGTGCAGCCCTCACAGGGGAAGAGTGTAACATACACCTTGGATCCGCGTAGATCGCCGGTGCCCGAATTCAGGATCGCATTAAGCTCAGCGTGACACACATAAGCATACTTGGTGTCGAATACTTCGCCCTCTCTTGCCCACGGGAAATCATCATCGGAGCAGCCCGCAGGAAGTCCGTTGTACCCGACAGATACGATCATGTTATCGGAATTTACAATGCAGGCACCAACCTGCGTGCTGGGGTCTTTACTCCTCTGAGCTGCGAGCTTCGCGACGCCCATAAAATACTCGTCCCAACTAATGTAATCAGTTCTTTTCTCGGACATGAGGGTTCCCCCTTATATATAAAATCTTGAAGATTTTATCACATAATGGCGCGAACTGCGATATAAGCTTCACTTATCGCGGCCTGGAGGTTATATCCGCCGCTTATTCCGTCAATATCGAGCGCCTCACCTATGACATATACTCCGGGGAACACCTTGGACTGGCAGGTCTTACGGTCAATCTCATCGAGCGCCACTCCGCCCCTTGTAACATAGGCTGTCTCGAACTTCGGCTGCCTGTCGATGGTCATGTGAAGATGCTTGAGATTACGAAGAAACTCTTTGCGGTGCTCCTTGGTGGCATTCGCCGCGACAAGGTCTGTAACACCCGCACGCTCACCAATGGCGCGTGACAGCGAAGCCGGCACAAACGAAGCACCTATCGTAGTAAGTCTCGCATCAGGTCTTTGCCTAATCTGCTCTAGAAGCTCCTTATCAACCTCAGTATCGTCACGCCCCGGCGTGAAATCCAATTCGATCCAGCCGTCGTGCTCCGTAACATCCTTAGGAATATCGCGTGCAAGCTCAATGATCGCAGGGCCTGTCAGACCTTCATGCGTAAAGAGCACATCGCCTTCAGTCTTATTTTTCTTTCTGTTATCAAGATAAAGTCCCGCCCCCGCGTAAACCGATACACCGCTTAAAGACGATGTGAATTCCTTGTCAGCACCTGATACCGGAACTCCTGTCAGCGCGGGATAAAGCGGCGTTATCTTATGACCGAGAATCCCTCCTAGGAGCTCGTAAGCTTTACCGTCAGAGCCCGTCTTCGGGAAAGTCTTTCCGCCCGTCGCCATGATAAGACGATCGAACATCAGCACCCTTCCATCCTTCGCAGTGACCGTAAAAGGCTCATATTTCTGGTTGCCGTCGTACTCGATATCAACCACATCAAAGTTCGTCAGGATATTCATCTGCCCCGCGTACTTTACGAGCGCATCCCTGATATCGGACGCCTTGTCCGACACGGGAAACATACGGTTATTCTCCTCTTCCTTAAGGGGGACTCTAAGCTCTTCTTCAATAAACTTAACGGCATCTTCCGGCCCGAAAGAAGACAGTGCGGGCTTGATGAATTTCGATGCCTCATGGTATCCCTGCATGAGCTCCGTAACGGTTTTTCTGTTAGTGATATTGCACCTGCCGTGCCCCGTCAGAAGCAGCTTACGGCCGCACTCCGGGCCCTTTTCGAGCAGGGTAAAAGACACTCCCTCTTTCCTTAGAAAACACGCAGCGAAAAGCCCCGCAGCACCTCCACCTATAATTCCGACTTTGATCAAATGTTTCTCCTGCCCGCAGCCTCTGCGATTCTTTCACACAGATCCTCGTACGTGATGCCGGTGTGTGCCGCCGCCTCGGGAAGAAGTGATGTATTTGTCATGCCGGGAAGGTTGTTAGCCTCGATGAACCAGAAGTCAGTTCCGTCGTAGATCATGTCGATTCTGCCATATGCAGTCATGCGCAGAAGGTGAAACTCGTCCTCGGCGATCTTCTTGGCTCTTGCCGTCTCTTCCTCGGTAAGATTTGCAGGGCAGACATGTGTAGTAAGTCCTGCCTGGTACTTATTCTTATAATCGTAGAAACCCTCGTGGGGAATGATCTCAGTAATGGGCAGAGCCTTGCCGTCAAGGATGCTGACGGTGATCTCACGGCCCTTTATGTACTGCTCGATGATGAGGTGACGCTCGTATTTCTCAGCGTAATTCATGGCGTTGTCGAATTCGTCCTTGGAGTGAACGATCGAGACACCGCAGGAGCTTCCGCAGCCTATGGGCTTAACGACGAACGGCAGACCTAATCTGTCTACAACCTCTTCGTATGTGATGTCCTCATCTCTTATGGTGAACCACTTGGATGTCTTAAATCCCTCGCCCTTTACAAGAGCCTTGGACAGACCCTTATCCATGGCAAGAACGCAGCCTGTGTAGCCGCAGCCTGTGTATCTGATGTCATGAGCCTCGAGTACAGCCTGTGTCTTTCCGTTCTCTCCGTTAGCTCCGTGGAGACCCAAGAATACGCAGTCTGCTGTCTTACATATCTCGATAACACGGGGGCCGAGCCACTCCTTACGTCCGCCGTGATCGGCGATTACCTTATCAAGATCAGGCTCTTCCTCAGGAATCTCGTAAGAGAAAAGCTCTGCTGTTCCCGTACGGAAAAAGCTGTCTGTCGGGGCATCGTTCTCAATACCGTCATAAAGATCCACAAGGGCAACTTCGTGTCCCTTGCTCAAGAGTGCATTAGCGATAAGGCTCGCTGACTTCTTGGAAACATCTCTTTCGGGGCTTAAACCGCCTCCCAAAACTACGATCTTCATGGCATGATCCTCCTTCGAGTATTTCTAGTTTAGCAATGCTGTTTTACCCTCAAATGTGCATATTAGTTACATTTGTGTTACCCGTGCCAAAAGTAACCGCAAGTCGCGTTAATGTAATATGCGTGTAAAAATGCGGGCAATCTTCTTTGTTAGAATTTATATATATTTTTATTAATCTAGAGGTACTATGCTCGCAGTTTTGTATATAGCCGTTTGTGCGGTATTCGGAATATCATTTGTAACCATGTGTGTCCCTGACACAGCAAGGTTCTTCACGGCCTGCTCACCCGGAAAGAGTGTCGTAGGCAAACTCCCTCCTGTGCTCTTCACTGCACCTGCAGGCATCATAACGGGAATCCTGTGCGTTTCCATGTTCAACTATTACGCGATCTACATTCTTAACCTCCTTGTCGACGGCACCGACATGGCGCGCCGCACGGGAGTGCTCCTGACATTCGCGGTATTCATCATCTTAACGAGTGTCAACTTCTCGGTTTATGTAAAGAGACTTCACAAGAACAAGCTCTCCGGTACAGATTCCGAAGGATCGCAGATCCCTGCTTACGTTCATTCGACAGGCAATGTCATCTACTACGGACTCGTTACCGTGCTCCTTACAGGTGTTGCCACATTCCTTATGTATTACACATACAGAATGTCTGACGGCATCCTGTGTGCAGGCTACTCCACTTACTCGGATCTGTCACCTCACACCGCGATGGTCTCGTCCTTCTCGAAGGGCTTTAACTTCCCGACGCAGTACATGCACTTCTCGGGAGACGGAATACAGTATCACTTCTTCTTCTACTTCTTTGCAGGTATGCTCGAGTACTTAGGCTTCCCTATCGACCTCGCTCTTAATCTGCCGAGCATCATCACAATGGTATGCGCTTTCGAGCTTCTCGGTGTGCTTGCCGTACTGCTCTCAAGAAAGAAGGCAGCTTTCGTGCTGGCACCTGTATTTGTTCTTTTCAGAAGCTCTTTGAACGTCTTCTACCATATCTCGGAGCTTAAGTCCGCAGGCATCCCTCTCGGCGCAGCGCTTAAGTCCATCGCAAGCAGCCCCGACTGGTATAAGAAGACCGCCTACGACGATTGGGGCATCTGGGCTATCAACGTCTACCCTAACCAGCGTCACCTCATGCTCGGCGTAGCGGCGATGCTCATCCTGATCATACTGTTTACGCCTTTCGTAAGGCGCATGTGCGTAAGCCTCATCAAGACCAAGGACGCCACAGGAGCTACACACGAAGTAAGATGGCTCAAGGCTTTCGCAGCTTCCCGCGAGGCTTGGATCTTCCGTAAGTCCGACCCTCTTAACCCTTGGGGCATCACTCTTCTTGCATGCGTTATCGCTGTTACGCTCCCGTTCTTCCACGGCTCTGCTTTGATCGCCACACTTCTTGTGCTGCTCATCATGGCATTGGTATCCGAGACACGTATCTCCTATGCTGCAGTCGCAGCTGTGGCAGTTGTGTCCTCCTTCATTCAGACACAGATCTTCGCCGGCGGAGCTTCATCCGTTGTTAAGTTCCAGCGCATGGCAGGATTCGTTCTTACTGAAGAAGAAAGAACACCTACAGGCATATCCAACTACCTCATAATAGTCACAGGTCTGACGCTCATCGTCGCTGCCTGCTATGTAATCTATGTGCTCGTGCGCGACATCATAGGACGTAAACCCGTCTATCGCGAGCTTTTGTTCCTCGCTTTCCTCGCGCCTTTGATCTTCGCTTTCAATTACCAGGTTTCCCTTGAGATGCTCGCGAACCACAAGTTCATACAGCTTACTTTGATCCTGGTTGATGTATTCGTAGCTTCCGGCATCGCCGAGATGATGGCTCCTCCTTCCAAGATCAAGGAGAAGCTTCCCAAGCCCGGCTACATCGCAGTACGCGCAGGTCTCATCGTACTCGCAGTCGCACTTCTCGTGCCCCTCACGGCTACCGGCGTATCCGAGTGGTGCACTTACATTAACCGCAACAAGAACTACGTTGAGGTCAACACAGAATCAGATCTTACGGAGTGGATAATCAATAATACAAATCCTGACGATGTCTTCCTGACACCTCAGTGGGCTATGGACCGCTTCTTCCTCGCTGGCCGTCCCGCTTACTACGCATGGCCTTACTACGCATGGTCCGCAGGTCACGACACCTACACAAGAGAAGACATCTACTACTGGCTCATCAGCGGCTGCAACAACGACTTCTCCGAGTTCCAGCGCTACTGCCATGAAAGAGGCATCACATATCTCATTGATGACCCTTCATTCTTCGGATATAACTACCCCGAGGGTGTCTACTATAACAAGGAATTCTTCGCCGAGAACTTGACTCCGGTAGCGTACTTCCCTGAGGAAGCGACGACTATCTACAGAATCGACTGAGACTTACTTCGTCTTCATAGCGCGAACTGCATTTAAGATCGCAAGTATCAGCACGCCTACGTCTCCGAAGACTGCGAGCCACATGTTCGCGATGCCGACTGCGCCGAGAACCAGGATCACTGCCTTAACAAAGAGCGCGAAGAATACGTTCTCCTTAACAATGCGCATTGTCTTTCTGGCGATCATTATCGCCTTGGCAATACCCGTCGGCTTGTCGTCCATCAGGACTACATCAGCGGATTCAATCGCAGCATCTGAGCCCATCGCACCCATCGCGATACCAAGGTCCGCTCTCATAAGGACAGGTGCATCGTTGATACCGTCACCCGTGAATGCGAGCTTGCCGCCGTCTGTGAGGAGCTTCTCTACCCACTCGACCTTATTCGCTGGCAGAAGCTCAGCATGATACTCGGTAAGACCAAGCTTCTCGGCAACGTTCTTCGCGACCTTCTCCTTGTCGCCCGTGAGCATTACAAGACGCTTCACGCCAATCTTCTTAAGCTGACCCATGGCTGCCGCAGAGTCTTCTTTGATCTCATCATTGATAACAATGTGGCCCAGGTATTCGCTCTCGTTCGCGATATGGATTATCGTGCCCGTCAGATGGCAGTCGTGGTAATCCGCACCGCACATCTCCATCAGGCCGCCGTTACCGCAGTAATACTTCTTACCGTCGATCACGGCCTCGATACCCTTGCCCGCGATCTCCTGCACCTGCTCTATGCGGTCCTTATCAATGTGCTCCCCGTGCGACCTCACGATAGACTGCGCCACAGGATGGCTCGAGAAACTCTCGCACGCCGCTGCGATATCGAGCAGCTCCTCTTTACTTACTACACTGGGGTGAATGTCCTCCACAGCGAAAACACCCTTCGTAAGCGTTCCTGTTTTATCAAAGACTACTGTGTCGATAGCTGCAAGAGTTTCCATGTAGTTGGCACCCTTTATGAGGATACCTTCCTTGGCAGCACCGCCTATGCCTCCGAAGAACGACAACGGAACTGATACTACCAAAGCACAGGGGCAGGATACTACGAGGAAGACACATGCACGCATAAGCCATGTCTTCCAAACTTCCCAACTGCCTGCACCGAGGACAAGCGGAGGAACGATCGCAAGAAGCAGCGCCGCTATAACAACACAGGGCGTATAGTATCTTGCAAACTTAGTGATAAAGTTCTCGACCTTCGCCTTCTTCTCTGAAGAATTCTCGACGAGTTCGAGGATCTTGGATACCGTACTCTCACCGAATGTGCTGGTCGTTCTAACCTTAATAACGCCGGTAAGATTAACCGTTCCGCTTATTACATTGTCACTGTAATCAACATCGACAGGAGCCGACTCGCCTGTGAGTGCAGCCGTATTGACCGAGCTTGTTCCCTCTTCGACAATACCGTCGAGCGGTATCTTCTCACCAGGTCTTACAACGATCAGCTCACCGACTTCGACTTCATCGGGGCTTACAGTTATTTCTTCTCCATCCCTTATTACCGTTGCACTGTCAGGTCTTATGTCCATGAGATTGCTGATCGACTTTCTGGATCTGCCGACCGCGATACTCTGGAACAATTCACCTATCTGATAGAACAGCATGACTGCCGAAGCTTCCGGATATTCTCCCGCTCCGAAAGCTCCGACAGTTGCCACCATCATAAGGAACTTCTCATCAAAGACCTGACCGTGAAGGAGGTTGATCGCGGCGGTCTTAAGAACGTCGTAACCTGATACTACATAGGGGACGACGTATATGAGAAGGTCTGCCCACCACGGAAGGTCAGTAAGGTGTGTTACTGCCGCTGCGATCGCGAGCAGTATTCCTGCTGCGATGATACGGTATAACATTTTCTTCTGTTTACGGGTGAGCTTGAACTTCATGTATATTTACCTTCTTATCAGAGAACTACTGTGCAATCAGGTTCAACCTTCTTCATTACCTTGATGGCTTCCTGAAGGATGATGTCGAACTTAGCGTCATCAGCATCAAGGATCATCTTCTGTGTCATGAAGTTAACTGAGCAGGAATTAACTCCGTCGAGCTTCTCTACAGCTTCCTGCATCTTCCTTGCGCAGTTAGCGCAGTCCAGATCTTCGAGTTCAAATGTCTTTTTCATAATGTTTATCTCCTTTAATTTATATTATTCAGTTATATGTTCGTAGCCTTCAGCGATGATCGACTTAACGTGCTCATCAGAAAGGCTGTAGTAGATCTCTTTTCCGTCTCTTCTTGCACTGACGAGGTTGGCATCCTTCAGTGTCTTAAGCTGATGTGAGATTGCCGACTGCGTCATGTTAAGAAGCTCAGAGATAGCGCAGACACACATCTCGCCTTCATAAAGCGCATACATGATCTTGATTCTTGTCGTGTCGCCGAAGACCTTAAACAGATCACCTAAGTCCTGAAGAAGTTCATCTTCCGGCATGTCTTTCTTTATCTTCTTAAGAAGTTCGCTGTGATCGTGTGCCATTTGTTACCTCCTCATATGAGTATTCGTTCATATGTTCATCTGTTCATATGTTACTCCCTAGTATTCCCTTTGTCAACAACAAAAAACCGCGCCCCCGAAGGAGCGCGGTGATTAATCAATTACGTAGCGAGGAACTACGCCTCGTTAGCTTTAGCTTCTGCAATAACCTTTGCTGAAACATCAGCCGGAGCGGGCTCATATCTTGCATGCTCCATAGCGAACCAGCCGAGACCCTGAGTCATAGCCTTAAGATCTGTAGCGTAGTCGCCCATCTCGGATGTAGGAACTTCTGCATTGATAACGCAGCCCAAGTCATCAGCACCGATACCCATTACACGGCCTCTTCTCTTATTGAGGTCGCCGAGCAGATCACCCTGCTTCTCCTCAGGTCCGTGAATCTCAACAGATGAGATAGGCTCAAGGATGATGGAATCAGCCTGTTCCATACCTGCCTTGAATGCGAGGTGAGCTGCCATCTTGAAGGACTGCTCGTTGGAGTCTACATCGTGGTAGGAACCGTCAACCAAAGTAGCCTTGAGATTAACTACAGGATAGCCAGCAAGAATACCCTTCTCGATTGACTCCTGAAGTCCCTTCTCAACTGCAGGGAAATAGTTCTTAGGAACGGCACCACCGAATACCTTCTCTTCGAATACAAGATCTTCTGTATCGTAGTTAGGCTCGAACTCGATCCAAACGTCACCGTACTGACCGTGACCGCCGGACTGCTTCTTATGCTTACCCTGAACCTTAACCTTCTTACGGATTGTCTCACGGTAAGGAACCTTAGCATCCTCAAGAATCGCGTCTACCTTAAACTTATTCTTAAGCTTGGTAACCAAAACCTTAAGCTGAACTTCACCAAGACCGGAGATGACCATCTGCTTTGTCTCTGCGTTGTTCTCAACAGTAAAGCATCTGTCCTCATCCATGAGCTTCTGGAGGCCGCCCATGATCTTATCTTCCTCGCCCTTCTTCTCAGGCTTGATAGCCTTGGAAAGACACGGTGAAGGGAACTTGATCTTAGGCATCTCGAGGATACGTGCCTTATCGCACAATGTATCGTTAGTCTGTGAGATAGCAAGCTTAGCTGTAGCACCGATATCACCGGCACAAACCTCATCTACAGGAATCTGCTTCTTACCGAGCAGGAAGAACAGGTTACCGATCTTCTCATCCTTCTCCTGTGTAGCATTGTATACAGTGGAGTTAGCCTTGATAGAACCTGCGTTAACCTTGAAGATAGAGATCTTACCTACGAACGGGTCAGCGATTGTCTTGAAGATGAATGCAGCAAGAGGATCTTCGAGCTTGCAAGCAACTTCCTGCTCAGAACCGTCGGGCAATGTGCCGATCAATGTAGGCTTTTTTCCTGCCGGAGGTGTATCCTTAGCGATACAGTTAAGCAGGAAGTCTACGCCCCAGTTCGCATAGGCGGAACCGCAGTAGATAGGATGGAGCTTACCTTCACGGAAGCCTGCATGTACACCATGTCTGAACTCATCCTCTGTGAACTTCTCGCCTGCGAAGTACTTCTCCATCAAAGCATCGTCAGCTTCAGCTACAACCTGGTTTACCTGATCCTGGAGATCATCGATACGGTCGTTGTATTCTTCAGGAAGAGGGATTTCCTCTGACTTACCCGACTTATCAAGCTTGAAAGCCTTTCTGTTCATGACATCGACAATTCCGGTCATCTGTCCGTTCTCAAGGATAGGGAGTGACAGCGGGATTACGCTCGGACCATAACGGTCCATCATTCTCTGCGTAACTGCCTCAAAGTCTGCATTAGGCTCATCCATACGGTTTACAAAGAAGAGGAACGGAACGTTCTTACTGTTAAGAAGTCTGATTGCCTTCTGAGAACCTACGGATGTTCCACCCTTAGCCGAGATCATTACGATACCGCTGTCTGCGATCCTGATTCCGGACATCTCTTCGCCCAGGAAGTCAAAATCACCGGGAGTGTCGATAATATTGATCTTACTGCCCTTATACTCGCAGCTTGCTACGGCAGCTGAAATTGAAGAACCTCTCTTTATCTCCTCCGGCTCGAAATCAAGCGTTGTATTGCCGTCTGCAGTCCTGCCTAAACGGTCAATGGCCTTCGTGCAATACAGCATTGCTTCTGCGAGAGATGTCTTGCCGGAGCCCTGATGCCCGAGCAATGCAATATTACGTATCTTGTCTGCGGAATACTTTTCCATAAGATCTTCCTCCTTTGGAGATTTTGTTTGGCTTTGACAATTAGTCAAGCATTTTTAATTATAATATGTTTGCTATACGTTTTCCACAAATAATATGAATTTTCTGTCAATGATTTTGTGCATCTTAAAAAGTCATTTTTGCAACACAAAAAAGACCGCGGGGTTAACCGCGGTCCATGTAAAATCCTTTTGATAAATCTTACTTCTTAGGTCTCTCGAAGATGAGGATTACTCTGTCTTCCTTGCTTGTGAAGGAACCCATGGAAAGTGAAGCTGTAGCCTCTCCGCCAAGCGCACCCTGAAGCTTACCGCCGTCATCATTGATAACTGAGATCAGTGTCCAGCCGTCCTTAGTCTTCTTAGCGAGGATGTCTGCGATACCCGCATCATTTACTTCACCGATATCATTATGGTTAACAGTCTCTACGGAGTATTCCTTAGGTCCGTTTGCAGCACCGCCGATGGCACCGGAAGCAACCTTCTTCTCAATAGCCTTGATGGATGCTTCAAGCTCTTCGATCTTAGCGTTAAGGGCGTCTCTTTCCTTCTCCATTTCCTTTATCTTATTCTCCTTCTCTTCGATGGTCTTGATGTACTGACCCTTGTCACTCTCCTTAAGAGCAGCTTCCTTGAGGAATACAGCTCTCTTCTCGGCATCAAGAACGATCTCTTCTGCTGCAGCTCTTGCTGTAACTTCGATGTTCTTAGCGTCCTCGATAGTTACCTGAGCCTTCTGATATTCATCAGATATAGCTTCGATCTGCTTGCTCCACTCAGTAGCGGAATTCTCGAAGTCGGCGATCTTCTTCTCATGCTCGGCAACAGCCTTGGCACGCTCGTCATTCTCCTTAGCGATCTCAGCATCCAAAGCTTCCTTCTTGCTGGTAATCTCAGCCATCTCAGCTCTGAAGCCCTCGATCTCCTTCAAGGATTCGTCACGCTTAGTAGCAGCTTCCTCAGCTTCACTGATGATCTGCTGAGCCTGCTCTCTGATGCCATCGATCTCTTCCTTGGCAGCCTTCTGCTGCTGCTCGACCTCAGCAATGACCTTATCTCTTTCACTGTTGATCTTAGCAAGATCAGCCTCAGCCTGTTCCTTTATCTTCAAAGCCTCACCAGCCTGCTGTTCAGCAATCTGACGGCCTTCCTTCTCAAGTCTTTCCTTCTCTACTTCGAAGTCCTTCTGGAGCTTATCGATCTCTGCCTGCTTAGCATCGATCTCTTTCTTCTTCTGCGCAAGAACCTTGTCCTGTTCAGCTCTTGCTTCTTCCATTTCCTTCTTGATTTGTTCAGAATTCTCAAGGAAATTCTGAGCTTCATTGGCCTCTGCTACAAGCTGATCTCTCTTCTTGAGAACCTCAGCATACTCAGCATCGATCTTAGCCGCAGCCTCATTTATCTCCTTCTGAGTCTGGTCAAGCATCATCTGTCTTTCCTGTTCGCCCTTAGCTACGAGCTCATCGTACTTAGCCTGACCCTCAGCTTCCTTCTCTTTCTTAGCCTGTTCGCCCTGTGATCTTGCTTCAGCGATCTTATTACGCTCGATCTGGACTTCCTCTCTTGCTGCCGCGAGTTCCTTCTCGAGCTTAGCCTTCTCATCAGCTGACTGCTTCTGCATTGCTGCAAATTCAGCATCGAGTCTCATCTTCTCTGATTCGAACTGAGCCGTAAGTGTCTCCATCTCACGGTTGATCTTCTCTCTTATCTCAGCGAGTCTCTTCTCTTCTTCGGATCTTCTTGCTTCGGTTCTGGCGAGGTTCTCTTCTTCCCTCTTATCCATTACCTTCTGAGCCTCGGCCATTACAGCACTGGAATCGCCGCCTGCCGCTTTCTGGAAATCGTACTTGCACATGGAGCAGCGTGCGACATTGTCGCCCATCATAACTCCGCAAACAGGACATTTCTTCATTTGTAGTTTGCTCCTTAACAGTAAAACGTGAATTAATTATACACCAAATGTCATAAAAATATTATTGCTTTCTATTTTATTTTGTTTATTTGGTACATTTATTGCTTTGATTATCGAAAAATCAAAAGAAATGCTATATGATACCTTCAATATTTTAAAAAGTATATGAAAGAAGGGTACGCATCATGCACAACAGCAGTTGGAAAAAGATTCTTGCGGGAGCACTCACACTCGCACTTTCATTTTCTGCAGCTTCATGCACACAGAACAACCAGGGAGAGGGCGGCGAAGTCTACGGCGGCGAGGCTGTAGTAGGCATCACACAGGAGCCCATGATCTTCGACCCTCACACAGTTGAGGCCGCAGGTGACAAGGAGATCCTTTTCAACGTTTACGAGGGTCTTTACAAGTACGACTCCACAGGAACACTCAACCCCTGTCTTGCTACTGACGTTGTCATCTCCGACGACGCTTCACAGTACACATTCACTATCAGAGAAGGTGTAACATTCCACGACGGTTCCGAGCTTGACGCAGGCGACGTCGTATATTCACTTAACAGAGCAGCCGAGCTTATGCCCGAGCTGTCATTCATCGAGGATGTTACAGACAACGGCGACAACACAGTAACAGTTACTCTCGCTACACCTAACAGCGAGATGCTCTCTTACTTCACGGCAGCTATCATCCCTGAGGATTCCGGCGACACTATCGGCGAGACACGCATCGGTACAGGTCCGTTCGTCTTCACAAGCTACGAGGCAGGTATCGGCATCGTTCTCACAAGAAACGAGAACTACTGGAACCCTGAGCTTCCTTACCTCGATCAGGTAACATTCAAGATCTGCGCAGACATGGACTCCGGTTTCCTCGAGCTCCAGAGCGGCGCTATCGACATCTTCCCTTACCTCACAACAGATAAGACAGCTCAGCTCGATCCCAGCCAGTTTGACATTCTCGAGCTCGGCTCCAACATGGTACAGGGTCTGTTCCTTAACAATGCTGTAGCTCCTTTCGACGATGTAAGAGTAAGACAGGCAATGAACTACGCTATCGACAGAGATGAGATCGTAAGCCTCATCATGGACGGCGCAGGTCTGCCTCTTACAACAGCAATGAGCCCTGTTATGGGTGAGGCTTATGACACAAGCCTCGACGGAACTTACAATCAGGATATCGAGCAGGCTCAGGCTCTCCTCGCAGAAGCAGGTTACGCTGACGGCTTCGATATGACTATCACAGTTCCTTCAAACTACCTCGTTCACGTTAACACTGCAGTAGCTCTTGCAGACCAGCTTTCCGCTGTCGGCATCAATGCAACTATCGAGCAGGTAGACTGGGCAACATGGCTCGACCGCGTATATGCAGGAAGAGATTATGAGTCCACAGTTATCTGCCTTACTTCCGATTACGCTCCTTACGATGTAATCAACAGATACATCTCCACAGGAGACAATAACTTCATCAACTACAGCAACCCTAACGTTGATGAGATCATCACTAACCTTCCTCTCACTCTTGATGAAGGTGAGCGCATCAGCATGTACAGAGAGCTTCTCGGTTACATGACTGAGGATGCTGCTTCCGTTTACATCCAGGATCCGTACAGCATCTGCGCAGTCAACAACCGCCTGACAGGCTATGAACTCTATCCTATGTACGTTCAGGATATGTCCACAGTCCGTCTGGCAACAGCAGAATAATAACTACCCGACATGGGCAGCACGGTCAGATCAGCACTCATCAAGATATGTGAGTTCCTGCTCACCGCGCTGCTCGTGTCTTTTTTTACGTTCGTTGTCTTCTCGATCATACCCGGAGACACCGCACGAGTAATGCTCGGACCCAATGCCTCCGAAGAGCAGGTTCAGGCTCTGCGCGAAGAATTAGGTCTCGACGCCCCCCTTGCAACAAGGTATATCTCATGGCTCGGCGACGCTGCCAAAGGTGACTTCGGCAAGTCCATCTCTTTCGGGCAGCCCGTAGGCGAGCTTATTGCTTCAAGGCTTCCCGTTACACTCGGCATGAGCCTCATAGCCTTGATCTTCGTCCTTGTTATCTCCTTCCCCATGGCAGCTTTCTGCAGCAGGAACCCCGGAGACTTAACGGATAAAACTCTTTCCACGGCAGGACACATACTTTTCGCGATACCGCCTTTCGCGCTGTCCATGATGCTTATCCTGCTCTTCTCGAAATGCTTCCACATCTTCGCTGCAGGCAGGTACACAGCCCCCTCCGCAAACTTCGGGGCGTACCTTGTAAGCCTTTTGCTGCCGTCTTTTTGCATTGCACTTCCTAAGATCGCGATGACATTCAAGTTCCTTCGCGCATCCATGATCGAGTACTCGAGAGGAGACTTCGTAAGGACAGCAAAGAGCCACGGCCTTTCCGACCTGCGCATAATGTTAAGGCACATCATCCCTAACTCTGCCGTGTCTTCTGTCACGGTAATATCGTTAGTACTCTCCGACATACTTGGAGGTTCTCTTATAGTCGAGCAGGTATTTAATCTTCCGGGACTCGGCAGGTTGCTGCTCTCCTCTATCTCCAGAAGAGACTTCCCTCTTCTGTCAGGAATAGTTTTCTATCTTGCGATGATCACTGTTCTTCTGTACTTCTTATCTGACGTAATCTCGGCCATGATCGACCCGAGAATACGAGACGGGAGGGCTTCTACATGAACCCTTCAGCTAACTCAAAGAAGTATCTGATAATAGGAACTACACTCATCGCGATCGTCATCGCGTTCTTCCTCATCGGACTCGTTTGGACTCCGTACGGAATCAACTCGACAGATTCAGCAAGCAAATTCATGGCACCCTGTGCCGAGCACATCTTCGGAACGGACAACCTCGGAAGAGATGTATTCTCGAGGTGTCTTGCTGCCGCCCGCTACACGCTGCTCGTCTCATTCGCAGGTGTTGCGGTTGCTCTCGCATTGGGAACCATCACAGGTCTTCTCGCGGGCTACTTCGGAGGATTACTTGATAAAGTCATCATGGTGCTTTCAAACAGCATCATGTGCTTCCCGGGAATTCTTCTCGCACTCGTAGCTGTCGCAGTATTCGGACCGTCTCTATATAACGTCATCTGGGCATTAGGACTTGTGTTCGCGCCGACATTCGCAAGAGTGTACAGGTCGAGCACCATAGAGCTTCTTGGCAGAGACTACATCCTTTCTGCGAAGGTAATGAAGGTCAATCCCATAAGGATCATGTTCGTACACATCCTTCCTAACCTTATGTCTCAGATACTTCCGGCCGTTATCATCGGCCTTGCAAACATGACACTTTTCGAATCGGGAATGAGCTACTTAGGCCTCGGCGTGCAGCCCCCTGCCGCTTCTTACGGCAAGATGCTCGCTGATGCCCAAAGCTACATGGTAACAGCACCCTGGCTCATCATATTCCCGACGCTGATGTTAGTCTGCTATATCCTCGGACTGTACTTCATCTCAGAGTGGGTACGCACGTCCATGAGAGGAGGCAGCAAGTGAAATACAAGGGCCACATACTCGAGGTTAACAATCTGTGCCTGTCTCTTTGTAACTCAGACGGAACTCCTGTCAGGATCCTTAACGACCTGACATTTAACGTCAGATCCGGCGAGATCTTAGGTCTTATCGGAGACTCAGGTTCAGGTAAGACAATGACAGCTCTGGCTATTTCCGGACTTCTGTCAGAATTCGCGAAGATAGATTCAGGCGACATCATCTTCGAAGGCGAGGATCTTGTTAAGAAATCCGCCAAGGAAAGAAGAATACTTCTTGGCGAGAAGATAGGCATCATCTTCCAGGATCCTTCTTCCGCACTCGATCCGCTTCAGACCGTGGAGTCGAACTTAAGCGAGATCATCAGCATTCGCGATGGCGATAAGGAAGAAGGCCACAAGCGCATAATCAACATGCTGAAGACTGTAGGATTCGAGGATCCGGAGCAGATCGCGAAGAGATATCCTCACCGCCTGTCAGGAGGGCAGAGACAGCGCGTATTGATCGCAGGTGCGGCTCTCATGAACCCTTCTTTGCTCATCGCAGACGAGCCCACATCCTCACTTGATACAGTTACCTCCATGTCCATTATGCAGCTTCTGCACGAGATGTGTCAGGAGATGGGTATATCCATCCTCTTTATCTCGCACAACCTCAATGCTGTGCGTAATTTCTGCGACCGCGTCATGGTAATGAAGGAAGGCACTATCGTTGACTACGACACATCCTGGGACATCATGGGTCAGCCTAAGTCAGCTTTCACGGCAGAGCTTCTCATGAAGTCGAGACTCGACCCTGACAAGCTCGGTATCTCTCAGGGCAGATCTCAGGAGGGCGCCCCTTCCGTACTGTCTGCAGAGGGTCTGTCTGCAGGTTACCGTTACGCTGACTTCAGGAACAAGAAGACAAACGCTGTTATACACGATATCAATTTCGAGATACTTGAAGGCGACTGTGTAGGCCTTATCGGCTCTTCCGGCTGTGGCAAGACTACACTTGTAAAGACCATCCTGGGGCTTAACACCCCCACTTCAGGTACGGTTCACAAGAACGGCAGAGTAGCCGCCGTATTCCAGGATCCGGTATCGAGCCTTAACCCGGCACACACGGTCCGCTGGCATCTTAAAGAGGCACTCAAGGCTTCCGGCAGAACCCTCTCGAAAACCGAACAGGAACCGTACTTCCTTAAGATACTTGAGGACGTAGGCCTGTCGGCAAAGCACCTGACAAGATTCCCGCACCAGATGTCCGGAGGGCAAAGACAGAAGGCTGCGATAGCAATGTGCCTTGTACAGGAGCCGTCGGTGATAATCGCTGATGAACCTTTCTCCGCCCTCGACGCATCCTCACAGGCTTCGATAATCAAGCTGCTGTCGGATATCAACACAAAGAAGGGCACGACGATGCTCATCGTCTCACATAACTTAAGAGTCATACGCGCGATGTGCTCCAAGGTTCTCGTCATGGATAAAGGAAAGATCGTCGAATCAGGCGACACAGACAAGATACTCGAGAACCCGTCAGCCGAAGCCACACACAAATTACTTAAAGCAAGAATGTATGGAGTATAAAGACAATAAAAGATCCGCGACCTAAGACCGCGGATCTTCTTATATACAAATTCAAGAAGTTAAAGATTAAGTAGCGGAGTAACGAGGTGCCTGAGAAAGCATGCTGTATCTGATGTGATCAGCCTGAGACTGAACCTGAGTTACAAATCTGGACTCCTCAGCAGACTGTGCATTCTTACTCTTTCTGATGGAATCAGAAGCATTAATAAATGTAAGACCTGCAAGAATAACGACGATAGCTACTACTACCATCATCTCAATGAGTGTAAAACCGCTCTTATTGTTCTTTCTTAACTTCTTCATAAAAACGCTCTCCAAAAAAACATAGGCTAAACTGCTACATCGTCATTATATAACGGGTCACAAGAAAAATAAAGTCCCAACTTCACAAAAACTCCATATTCTCGCCTTATTTTATTTCTCGTACGATCCTAAGACGTACTGAACGATATCATCACGGTCGTTCGCAAGGTTCTCTGTGATCACTTTCTCGAGCACATCCTTGAGTATCCTTCCGATCAAAGGACCTTCCGGGAAACCTAATTCGAGCAGGTCGTCTCCGGTTACCGCAAGCTGTCTAATGGTCATACAGGGGTTCTCTTCCCTTATCTCATTGTAGAGAGCAACGATCTGTTTGACCGAATCAAGCCTCGGCAGTCCCAGGGGTGAATGAGCAGCCGTATCAGCTCTCATAAGTTCGAAGATCTTCTCCGCAAGATCGAATCCGAACATCGACACGAACAGTTTTACCGACTTCTTATCCGCCGGCGGATAACTGTCGTGGTAAAGAACGAGTTCTGTCACCTCGTGCTTGAGCTGATTGGAGAACTTAAGCTCATCCGCAACTCTCTCAGCGATCTTAACGCCAGCTATCGCGTGCTTCTTCATGTGGCCGACTCCGTCTTCATCGATCGTGAATACTTCAGGCTTACCGATATCGTGAAGCAAAGCCGCATACGATAAAGCTATATCCTTGGTTCCGTCCCCGGTAAGAGGTATCTCAGCGAGCACATCCAGTGTATGAGTCAGAAGATCCCTGTCGTGGTATTTCGTTCTCTGATCAAAGTCCTTCTGGATCAGAAGCTCGGGAATGATCTGCGATACGACTTCAAGGTTATTACGTATGGCAGCGGGGCCGTTAGGAGCCGAGACTGTTCTTGTAAACTCCGAATAAATCCTCTCCGCAGAGATGTTCTGCAGAAGCTTAGCATTCTCCTTCATGGCAAGAGAAGTCGCCTCATCGATGGTAAACCCGGTCTGCGCTTCGAACCTTACAGCTCTTAATATGCGCAGAGCATCCTCCTGAAATCTTCTCGTCGGGTCACCTACTGCACGTATGATGCGGTTCTTAATGTCCGCCTCACCGCCGTTGGGGTCTACAATATTTCCGTTCAGATCCATGTAAAGCGAATTGACGGTAAAGTCACGGCGCGCCGCATCCTCTTCGAGAGAAGATGTGAAGTGCACCTCATCCGGGTGCCTGCCGTCGGTGTAGCCAACGTCACTTCTGTATGTCGTGATCTCCACCTTCGCGGATATGTGCTCAGGGTCTATAAATACCACCGTGCCGTACTTGGCGGAGGTGTCTATTATCTTCTTGAAGCCCGATCTTTCCATGATGAACGCGACCTGATCGGGGATCGCGGACGTGGTGATGTCGTAGTCGTGAACGGGCACGCCTCTTAACGTGTCCCTTACAGCGCCGCCGACAATGTAGCTCTCGAAGCCCGCTTCAGTAAGCGCTTCCAAAGCTTTCTTTATGTAGGAAGGAATCATCATAGACGCGAGAGTATCCTCGTTAGAGTTTCTTCATCCATGCTGATCAGACCGAACTCTGCGGCCTGATTCTTGATCAAACTGCAGATACCGTTTATCTGATCTCCCGGAATCTCCGGAAGCGGAATATCATTAGGTATCGCAGCCTCATAAAGGTTATCCATAAGTTCGAGGAAAGCCTTCGCAGATTGCTCGACTGCGTAATGAGGCTCAGGTGTACCCTGCATTACAGGCTGGCCCGGTCTTATCTCATCTCTGACAAGATTATCGTAGATCTGAGCCAGGCGAGGTGCAGCAAGATCCATGCTTCCCTTAAGCACCTTGGACAGAATACGGCAGTAGTACTTGCCGTGATCAGGTCCGAGGACAGACTTAAGCGCATGTGTAACCAGGTGCGAGTAGCCAAAGCCCGTGAACCTTATGCCCATACCTGCATATACACCCGCGACAGCAATCTTCTTACGAAGGTAACCGTCATCGGGATTGTCCTTCATGTCGAGGATATTGTCCGCGACAAGACTTATCGCATTGTAAGCGCACGCCTTATAGGACGGATTGAAATCTGCGGCAGGAGACAGACAACACTCCACGCCCATAGCCAAAGAATCAAAAGCCGAGCACAAAGAGACCAGCGTCAGACTCTTCATGGCGATATCTGTGTCGATGACCACTATCTGCGGTACGAGGTACTCGGACATTACCGTAACCCACCTGCCCGAATTCTCATCACGGAATTCCGCGATATTCGAGGAGATTGCAGTCGAGTTGTCCATTCCGACACAGCAAAGAACCGAGATATCTTTCTTGATCTTGCCGTAGCCTTCAGCTTCGACAGGATCCTTCATGTTGTTTACAGCCATCGCGGAAACCATCTTCGCACAGAAGATCTCCTCACTGCCTCCGAGGACGACGATGGTGTCGCAGTTATATCCGCGGTACTCGCCGAGAGCCCCGAGGATATCCGCGGAGCTTGAGTAGTTGTACTTTATCTTGTAAGTGAATATGCGAAAACCCGCAGCCTCAAGATTCGTTATGAAATCGGTAACGTTCTTTCCCGTAAGATTCGCCGCCTTGGATATGATGAGGATTCTCTTCGTGCCAAGCGTCTTAAGCTCGATGCTTATCCTGGAAGCCTGGCCGCACTCAAGGTACATGCTCTGAGGCTCATAGACAAGCGACTGGGCGTACGAGATGTAGTTATTACCTTTTGATGCCATCTTTTACTTAAGCGCACCCTTAATGGCAGCGAGGAAATCATCGAACTCCTCGAATGCCGGTATGTCAGGATTATCAGCCTTGATCTGCTCTGTGGATCTGAACAGGAAGCCTGCTCTTGAAGCCTTGATCATGGCAAGGTCGTTATAGCTGTCACCTGCTGCGATAGTATCGAAGCCGATGCTCTGCAGAGCCTTAACCGTAGACAGCTTTGAATTCTCGATACGCATCTTGAAGTCAGTTATCTCACCGTTGTCAGCAACAACAAGCTCGTTGCAGAACAGTGAAGGATAGCCGAGCTTAGCCATAAGAGGCATCGCGAACTGTGTGAAAGTATCACTTATGATGATCACCTGAGTCTCCTTGCGCAACTCATCGAGGAACTCCTTTGCGCCCGGGAGCGGGTCGATCTTAGCTATAGTTGCCTGAATCTCAGGAAGACCCAATCCGTGCTCCTTTAAGATGCCTAATCTCCATCTCATGAGCTTATCGTAATCGGGCTCGTCTCTTGTTGTTCTCTTAAGCTCGGGAATGCCTGAAGCCTCAGAAAATGCGATCCATATCTCGGGTACGAGTACCCCTTCCATATCAAGACATACTATATCCATAAATGTTCCTGCCTTTATTTATCTGTGTTATAGAGTCTAAAGCATACTCTCAAGCTTAGCAAGCAGAGCAGCGATACCTTCGCTTATATCATCGTAGGTCTTCTGAAAGTCTCCCGTATACCAGGGATCGGCCACACTTCTCGGATTATCGGTAAGATCCAGAAGCAGACTGACCTTGCCGTCAGGATCGCTTCCCAAGATGCGCATCATGTTACGGCGGTTCATCTCATCCATACCAATGATGAGATCGTAGTGCTCATAGTCTTCTTTCTTCAGAAGACGGGCACGCTTACCCTCACAGCTTATGCCGTGCCGGGCAAGCATCTTCTTCGCAGGCGGATAGACGGGATTACCGATGCCGTTCCAGATCTCCTCCGAAGACGTCGCCGCCGAATCCGCATCATAAAGGTCTTCCTTCCCAAGCCTTCTGACTTCATCCTTAAACATGAACTCCGCCATCGGCGAACGGCAGATGTTGCCGTGGCATACAAACAGTACTTTTATCATGGTTACGATTCACCCTGTTATGCCAAGCTAAGCCATATATACAAGGGTTTCCGGACTATCCTTGAATCTATGGAGCTTGGCATTTTGTTCCTTATCGAGGCTTATTTTATCCGACAAAAAGGATAAAATTGGGGATAAAACTATAGATTTTATCCCTCGATATTTCAGGGTTCCGGTAAGACTTTAAACGATCTCCAGTTTGCTAACCTCTGCCTTAGCATCTTCGAATCCGACATGGGTATAAACATCAAGAGTAACACTTATACTAGCGTGTCCCATCAAGTACTGTAAAGTCTTGGGATTCATTCCTGACTTAGCCATGTTGGAGCAATATGTGTGTCTGCAAACGTGAGGCGTAATCTTAGGAAGTTCATCCTTGAAGATCCTATTATGCTTCTCAACAGCAAACTTGAAGTACTTCTCCCAGTGAAGCGAATAAAGAATCTCACCATTACTATCGAAAAAGAGAAATCCCGTTCTTCCGTCAACTGAGGGCTCACTTTTAGGCGGCTTCCGGTTAAAAATGATGTTCTTGAAGCTATCCTCAACATCCGGAGTCATAGGTATAACTCTTTTCCCCGCATCTGTCTTGGTCACCTGGATATAATACCCCTGTGCTCCATTCTTCATGAGCTGATGATCTATATTGATCGAATGCTTATTAAAATCTATATCATATATAGTCAGCCCACAAAACTCGGAAATTCTCATACCGGTCTTAAAGAGTATATACATACCATCATAATACCGGCTGAAATGCGGATCTTCCTTGATAAACTTAAGAAATCTCCGTTCCTCTTCCCGACTTATCGCTTCACGCCTTACACTGTCGTTTACAACAACTTCAACGAGTTCAAACTCAAATGGATTCTTCCTGATCAGATCATCATTTACCGCCATTTGGAACGCAGGCCTTAACACTCCACGGATAGAATGGATCGAACTATAGCTCCTTCCGTCTTGATGTTGTAGCTTGATGAGCCACACTTTGGCATCGGATATCCTTACCTGACAGATCTTTTTCTTTCCAAATGGATCTTCTTTGAGAAGGTTTACTACGGTCCCATAACCCTTCTTAGTTGTAGGTCTTACATTGATCTTGGTCTTTATATACTTCTCGACCAGTTCAAGAACGGTAAAGTTCCCTCCGTTAGAAGATACTTTGTCAAAAAGGTCAGCCTGAACTTGCTTTTCCTTCTCCCTTAAAGAAGGTGTTTTCTTCTTACCGGCAGGAACAGGGTCCCGGCTATCCAAACGAATGCTGTAGATCGTCTGAGTTACGCCAAACGCATCTACAAATCTGTATCTGTAGCGTCCATCAGTCATCTGATACTCGCCGTTACGTAAAAGTCTACCTTTATTATCTCTCCTTTTATTCATATTCTGGTTCCTTTCTATAGTAATAATGAAAGAACCCAGTGTGATACTCACAATATACCACACCGGGGTCTTTCCGAGTGACATCACTTAAACAACTGATACTTCATCGATATACTTTTCGAAGTTTTTACGCTTGATCATCGCTCTGTTCCCATTCATAACCACAAAATCCGAGTTCAGATTCTCACCAACTATCTGCCTCATTCGTTTTTCTCCGATATGAAAGTATTCAGCAGCTTCACGGATAGTTAGTGTGTATTTTTCCCAGGTAGGCATCTCTTTCATCTGAAAACTATTCTCTTCGTTGGAATTCCCCCGTCCTTTTAATAGCAAAGCTAAAAGATAAGCCATCTGCGCACGGTCATTCTTAGCGGGTTCCAGTGTGTGTTCTACAGTAATGTTAATGTTATTCATCATATATAATCTCCTTATTCATTTATTTGCGACGACTGTGACGATGTGACGATATTATTCCCATAGGGAACATCGTCATCATCCTTGATTTCATATGGCAGGTCGTCGGGTAAAAAGTCGTCACATCTACACACATCGTCACCACCATATTGTTCTTTAGGTTGCTGATCCATCTTGATAAGCGTAAGACGGGACCCTTCACGGGTACGTTCTCTCTTAAATAGAATCCCCTTTTTCTCGAGTTGTCTTTTCCTGTTCTGAAGCTTGCCACTTATAGACTGAGGTTTCTTGGTTGCACCGATTCTTTCACATAACTCTGATGCAAGCCCTATAAACGCTCCGTTTACCTCCACATACTCAACAATCTTCTTAAGATCGATATCTGTCTGGAATACATCTTCTACGGGCGTGCTTTCTTCAGTAAGGTTCCACTTACAAGTAGTTTTATCGAACTCCAACGTAAGCACACGCTCTTCCATATCTCTACACCGGGAGTAGAGTTTTACAGCATCATCATACTTTTCCTTACGGAAGATAAATGCTCCGTCTGCCGATCCGAATAATCCGTTAGTACCGGATATATCATCGAACGGATCCGATGTCTTCATCTTCCTGACATGATGAATCACAAGAATTGTGATAGTATGTGCAAGTGAGAATTCGTGAAGTGTTCTCATTGTATTGTAATCAGTTAGATACGCATTATTGGCAGTGGTCAGTTCGCCTCTGACTGCTGCCAAAGTATCTATGATGATCAATCCTATATCAGGATGCAGTTTCAATTGTTCGCCTAATTGCTTTGTCAGATTCGTATCTATAGTCATCGATTCCGTGCTGTAGTAAAACGAACCCCTGTAATCATCTGCAATGCTTAATACTCTGTCCTGTAATCGCCTTTCTCCGTCTTCAAGACAGAGATAAAGGACTGCCTTCTGCACCACATCGTAACCCCAAAACTTCTTGCCCGAACTGACGTGCAATCCGATATCTAAAGCCAACCATGACTTCCCAATCTTAGAGCTTCCGCAAAACAGGAAAACTCCACAACCCGGAAGAAGGTTGTCTATAAGCGGATCGATATGCTCAAATTCTTTGTCGGCAAGTTCGCTAAGCGAACTAACCTCCAAAGGTTTATATGATATGTTCATACTTACCTCCTATAGTTCCTCATATTTCCTTTGTCTATAGAAACAGGTTTTATATCCACCGGCTTTATATCCGGCGCATACGCTTTCTTCATGATCTCATCGGAAGAAACCACTATCCGATCGCAAAGTTTGATCTTTCTTTTCAGTTCCCGTATCATGCGTGATGTTTCTGCTATCTCTGATTTACAAGCTTCGGTTACATCTCCGCGATGATGATCAACTGACCATTTCTTTCTTGCATACAGATCTTTTCTCTTCCATACCAATCGGTTCAGATCAGCCCTATAACCTTCCAATACCTTGTCGGCCGTAGCTTTGTCATTTATGCCGCTGCCGTAAAGGAAGTTGAGCTGTTCTATATAATCATCGAGTTTGGCTATATCTTCTCTTATTGCCATCGGGATATACTCACGTCCTCTCGGTTTACTGACATATGAATATAACCTGATACAGTATCTTCTATAAACCAGCTGGAGACCTGTCATACCGTCAACAGAAGGAGCTTCCCATTCCTTGTAGGATCTTTTTCTATCAAGCACCGATGTGTCTATCGGTGCAAACTTACACTTGATCCTTAACTTGATAGTCTCAAGATCATAATCGCTTCCCAGACCTTTGAACCTGAAATAACTCTTAGCATCAGGCGGTTTAATCCCCGGATGTTTAAGTTCTGTCTTCCCGTCTTCTTCATAGAACTTAAAGCTATACCCCATCTCTTTCATTGTTCTTATGAACTGGGCTTCGGTCATCGAAGTCATTACCGCATAATCGATGTCTTCACGAATCCTGCCTCTAATGGTGTATCTTCCCTCACGCTCAGCCTTCCATTCCTCATATGACTTGCCCTTGGTGATCGACGGCTTGTCTATTACATGAAAGCCTGCATTTCTGCATAATCTGTCGCTTGCCTTACGCATCGTCCAATAATCGGCTTTGGTCCGCACATACTTCTTTCCATCAACCCAAGACACAGAGTTAATAACAAAATGATTATGGTAATGGCCTGTATTAAGGTGAGTAGCAACTACAACCTGATACCTGTCGCCCCACAATTCTTCTGCGAGTTTAACGCCTATGTCATGAGCCTGCTCAGCTGTAATCGCTCCTTCGCCTTCCTTGAACGCCTGATAACCGTGATAAGCAAGTCTTCCGCCTTCCTTATGCCACCTGCCTTTGACGACGGCAAAATCATCTGCAGCAGTATCGGGGTTACAATTGATCCCCGTTACATACATCATCTGCTCCGTCTTATCCTCATTAGTCGCATAGGCTATAACATCTCCGACTGCCGTTCTTGCCCGTATTGCTTCCCGGGATAACTCAGGTCTCTCCTTGGTCTTGTCTGGATTCTCAATATACTTGATCACGGTATCTACTCTATTTGTCACTGCCCAAATTGAAGTTACTGCTTTAATCGCCCCCTTTTTTTATAATGATTTTTCCTAATCTCGAGTTATAAAACTCTTCCGAATATCCACTTATGCTCTTACCTGTGATGAGACTTCTTATATACTCCGACTGCGATAACCGTGACTTCATTACCCGCCGTTGTAATACCTCATACTCATCTTCATTGAGCCTTATGTGGATATTTATGTTCCTGTTTCTTTTTGGCTTGCCTGTCATAAATACCACCTCCTTTGGGAAAGCCAGCTAAAAGAAATAAGCAACGTCAGCTGTCACGCTCAGGGGTTTCAGGGGAACTTCCCCGGACACACTCCTGTATCGGTGGCAACACAGATACGTTGCTTGCTCAAACAAAAACTCACCGCAAAGGTTTCACCTTCGTGATGAGCGCATACCTCCCCTATGGGGGAGGATTTTCTTTAATTCTTTCTTCAGGTTCTCATACTGCTTTTAAGAGATCATGGGTTACGTAAAACCCCAGGGGCCTCTACCCCAGCTCCGCTCTCGGGTGTGACGGCTCACGGGGGCCAACCCGCTTCTACGCTCAGCCTGGACTACAGAGAAGTATCATTGTCCCTTGTACCCTTCATTGCCACCCATCGGATGCAATCCGATTTCCCCCTCTTCAGTTCTATCGCTCGCTTCCGGTAAGGAAGGTCTTGGCGCACTTGAGGTGCCGGCTCAGGATACAAGTAACGTACCTGATTAAGATATGCAGTTGTCAGTTTTACGGGGGTTGGCATTCCCCCAACGTATCGTCGCCGATCCGAGAACGAGGTCACTTGTCCTTGACAATTCTCGTTCTCGATAGCGGAGCTATCGCAACACCCGCATCGAGTGTGCAGTAGCCCCGTTAAGGGGGAATATGCAATTGCCAATATACAAGGACTTATTCGTCCATCGTGAGTATAACAGGTAGTGACAGGCTGTGTCAACACATATGTTCATTAATTTTATTTTCAGTCTCTTTAATAGGACATAATATGACGAGATATGACGACTTATGACGGGATATGACATGATATGTCAATTGCGAATTATAAAAAGCGACTGGTGTTAATCCAGCCGCTTCATGAATATTAATTAGAATACTATGGGGCAATAGTTCTTTTATAATCTAAACCTTTAGTAGTATTTATTCAGGATTGCCGTCTTGACGATTATGTATCTTTACATTACCTTCTGAAACATATGGCGCACCTTGTCCAGGCGGCTGTTTGGACGGCGGGGCTGGATGACCGGCTGACCGACAGCGGCCTGATATCCTTTCAGCTCTGTAAGGCATACGCTCCGCCCGTTGGTGTAAAAGGCCAGATCAGTACGGTATGCCTGTATACAGCGGGCGGGAATCTCGCCAGTAAAGACAACTTCATCCTTTTTTACCTGGGCCGTTTCGATGGTGGCACAGTATTTCGGTGCATCATGATAAGCCCTGGAAAGGTATTCCTGGGGCGCATAGAGGATGAAGGAGAGATAAGGTTCCAGCAGCTGCGTCCCCGATTCCTTCAATGCCTGTTCCAATACAATCGGGGCCAATGAGCGGAAGTCCGCCGGCGTGCTGACCGGACTGTAATAAAGCCCGTATTCAAAGCAAATCTTACAGTCCGTTACGTTCCAGCCGAACA
>JAEEGJ010003785.1_pt1 | contig 55036 bp, 47 predicted proteins | sample 8958761 | NCBI WGS metagenome assembly JAEEGJ01 (sample SAMN16246546, study PRJNA631951) | gut metagenome | biome: gut microbiome; feature: rumen; material: RS-attached | host: Bos | place: Iran: Karaj | collected 2018-10
CAGCTTCCAGCCGTGTTTCAAAACTGAATACTCTTTGCATTACATCCTCCAAAAAATGTCTAGCTTTTTGGGTTCAGTGCATAATTATATACCTTGCCGCTCACGCGGCACACGCCAGAGTGTTTTTGAAATCCGGTAGGCGCCTTCCGCGATTTTTAGTCTTTGTGGAGATAATTAAAATTGTTCTTTATATTCCAAATAAGCAAGTAACATCTTTTTTTATCTCTAATGATTTTTATATGTACCCATTTCTTTTAAATTTATTTTTTTTCTAAAACCCACAAAGGGAAAGGGCGTGAAGCTTAATGACAGAACGTACAAACACTTTTTTATTGCGCCTACATGTGCTAAAATGATTGAAGATGAGGAAATCAGAAGCTTTTTTGAATTCCTTATAACAAATAACCCCGCAGACAATTATACCAGCGAACTTGATTCATATGTAACCTACGCCAAAAAGAACATGCAGTGGAGGATGGAATTTATGACATGGGAACGAATGGAAACCTACAAATACGAAGAAGGCTTTGAAGACGGCGAACAGAACGGAAAACAGAACAAAGCCATTGAAGCTGCCACAAATTTCTTAAAAGAAAAAATCTCTCCAGAAATTATTGCCCGCTGTGTTGGTCTCCCTCTTGAAGAAGTATTAAAGCTGGCGGGGGGGGATTGAATTACCTGGTGCTTAGGAAATAAGAGGTGGCTTCGTGTTCAGACCACCAGTTTTTTTCTTCCTGGGCTTTTTGGGCCAGGCGCGACAGGAGGGACTTGAAGTCTTGATTGGAACGGAAAATGAAGTCGTCGGTGGGCTCGTAATCGATTCCCTGAGTTTTTAGTTCCTGGATGATTTCTTCTTTTAATTTTTCTTCCTCGGAGCCGGGGGCGCATTCCAGCTGGGGTAAGAGGGCGCAGGTTGCAAGGCGGGCGCATTCTCCGGTCAGGTCGGTTTTATGTTTTACAATCAAATAATGGGCGGCGTAAATATTTTTTTCTTTGAGGGCAAAGCAGACAGGCGGGAAATTTGAACATCCTGTGTAATTTACATCGCAGTGGCCTTTTTCTACCAGAAGCTTTACTACCCGAAACTCTTTTTTATCACCTATCATACTTACAATCGAAGAACTCAAAGGGCAGCCATTATCACATTCAATTTGGGTTGGAGCATTATAAGATAATAATAAATCTATATAAGGAATATTACGTTCGGAAACCCAGTCTTTTTTCTCATAAAGACCAGTAGCAATTTTAAAAGTGGCCAAAACACCATCAGTGAGAAATATTAATGATTCTTCTCCAGGTTTATACCCTTCTTCAAGTAAAGTTTTTACTGCATCATACTTATTATAAATAATGGCATAATACAAAATTGAAAAGTTTGTATTTGTTTTTGATTCTTCAATAATTTCCGGATGCTCTTTTAAAATCTTTTTAATTTTTTTGGGACTGTCATGGCGTATGGCATCTTTAAGAAGATAGTCTGTATCAGACAATTGGTTGAGAAAATATTCTCTTATTTCTATTTTTCTATCATAAACCTTTACCACCTTGTAAGTAATAACACCAAGGAGAAAGAAAAAAGGTACTATTACAAATAAAAAGGTTCGTACTCCCCTTTCAAATTTATCTGCCATTTTGTGCTTCCTTATCTTTGTCATCTTTCATAATGCTCTCCTCTTAATTTTGCGTTAGAAAAATATCCGTGTGGCAAAATCCTTCGTACACTACTCCATATTTTATTTAATCACATCAATCACCTTTTGTATATCCTCCATTCCTCTGTATTCGATAACATGGCTCAAAGGAATATCTTTAATATACGTGTACTGTTTTTTTGCGTACTTGCAGCTGTGGTGTTTTATTTCGTAGCGGATTGTTTCTTTATCTTCATAATTAAACCATTCACTGTAGCCGATTGCCTTTAAGCCGGGAGAATCTTTTGTATAGCCCATCTTTAATAAATCCTGCACTTCTTTTTCAAGGCCCTGATCGAACATCTCATCAACCCTTTGTTTTATTCTTTGATATAAAAGTTCTCTTGGAGGCTTGAGTACAATAAATTTAAAATTATAATTTGGTCTGAGTTCAGGCTCTACATTAAAGCTTGTTCTTGTTTTTCCGCTTAAATAATAAACTTCTAAGGCGCGGCAGATTCTGTATGAATCGTTTACATGGATTTTTTTAGCGCTTTGGGGATCTACTTTAGAAAGCTCTTCGTGTAATTTTTGATTTCCTTCCTCTATAATCCTTTGTTTTAATTCGTTTCTTAAAGCTTCATCACTTACGGGAGTTGGAGGCACGCCGAATAAAAAGTTTTTGATATAAAAACCGGTTCCTCCGCAAATAACTGGGGTTTTATTTTTCTGAATGATTTTTGAACACGCTTCGTCTGCAAGGTCTACAAAGTCTGAAACATTAAACTGCTGGTCCGGGGTTAAAATATCTACAAGGTGATGAGGTAAAACTGAAGTTAAATCTTTCTGGGGTTTGGCGGTTCCTATGTCCATGTATTTATAGACTGACTGGGAATCTGCACTTACAATCTCTGCGTTTAAAATAAAATGACTGCCTGATGGCGAGAATAATTCCCGGGTCAGTGCAGTCTTTCCTGATGCAGTTGGTGCAAAAATAACAATAACTTTTGATTTATTATTCAATTGAACCTTATTACTCAGTTATTTTTTTTCTTCTATGCGGTAGTTTACGGTTTTATTAAAAAGCTGACGTGCAGCAACGCAAACTACTTTTCCATAGTTTTCCCTTACTTCTTCATCATCAATTTTTGCAAGCTGATAAGCACGGCGGCTTGCAGCTACGGTGATTTCGTAAATGTTGTCGTTGAATTCGACAAGTTTTTCTAATGGAAATATCATGATCCGATCCTCTTTAAAGAATATATAATTTTAACAATTTTTGATTTTTGTGTCAAATGTGTTATAGAAACTCCTTCCATAAATTGATGATAATTTATACTAAAAGCATATAAAAAATCTCCCGCGGAGAACCTGATTTTTTCCGCCGAGAAGCCGTCCGCTTCGCTAACCCGGTAATAAGGCGCAAGACGCAATCGGCACAATCGGCTTCAACGCTCCAAAAATCAGGACCTCCGCTCCGATTTTTTATATAAATGTTTCAAGATAAAATTACATCTCTGCGAAGGAGTTTCTAAATACTGTTCACCAATTAAAAATTGTTAAAATTATATCTCACTTTAATCGCTTCCCCGGAGGGGTACGGGGGGGCTCTGCGCAAACGATATGAATATATAAAATCATAAAAAAATGAATAATTAATTTTTTTTTTGCAGGATAAATCTGTATACAAGGTTTATTAAATGCGGAGCGAGGGTTCATGTTTTGCGGCGCGTCATCTTAGCAGAGCAAAACATGGTTCCTCGCGGGAGCATTTAATAAATTTTTATTCCAACTTATCCTGCAAAAAAAATAAAATTACGTACTTTATCTTATTTATTTATTTTATAAATGATTTTATAATATTCATATTAAACGATTAATGTGAAAGGAATATAACATGGACAATAAGGAACTTATCGCAAACGGTAATGCTGTTTTGGGGATTGAATTCGGGTCTACTCGTATCAAGGCTGTGCTCATCAACGAAAAATATGAACCTGTGGCTTCGGGGGGATATACCTGGGAAAATACGCTTGAAAACGGGATCTGGACTTATCCGCTTTCGCAGATTATCGAAGGGCTTCAGACTTCTTATGCTGAATTAAAAAAGGATGTTCAGTCTAAATACGGCATCAAGCTTACAAAATTCAAGGCCGGTGGTATTTCTGCAATGATGCACGGATACCTTGCTTTCGACAAAGACGACAAGCTTTTAGTTCCATTCAGAACATGGAGAAACACTATCACAGGTGAAGCTTCTAAAAAACTTTCTGATTTATTCAACTTCCCTGTTCCTGAACGATGGAGTATTTCGCACCTCTATCAGGCTGTTTTGAATAACGAAGAACATGTTTCTAAAATCAAAAACGTATACACTCTTGCAGCCTACATCCACTACCTTCTTACTGGTCAGAAAGTAATCGGTGTTGGAGATGCTTCCGGAATGTTCCCTGTAAAATTAAACGGAAACACTGCAGATTACAACAAAGAATATCTTGAAAAATTCGAAGCGCTCGACGAAATCAAAAAAATAAAAGCATCTAACTCTGATTTTTCTATCTTAAACGGAAATCTCTTCCCTAAGGTTTTAATGGCAGGAGAAGACGCAGGAAAACTCACAGAAAAAGGTGCAAAACTTTTAGACCCTAAAGGTGAACTTTCATCTGATATTCCATTCTGTCCTCCGGAAGGAGATGCGGGAACCGGTATGGCAGCAACTAATTCTGTAAAGGCAAAAACCGGTAACATCTCGGCTGGAACTTCTGTATTCAGCATGGTTGTACTCGAAAAAGATCTTAAGAACGTTTACCCAGGCATCATCGACATTGTTACTACTCCGGACGGATATCCTGTTGCAATGGTTCACTGTAACAACTGTACGGGCGAACACAATTACTGGATTAATTTCTTTAAAGAAATCGTAGATACTATGTGCCCTTCTAACGGCATAGAAATCGGAAAATACTACGACACCCTCATCACTAAATCTCTGGAAGCAGATAAGGATTGCGGTGGTCTTCTTTCTTACAACTATCTTTCAGGCGAAACTATCACCGGATTTAATTCAGGTCGTCCGCTTTTTGCACGCTCAGAAAATGCTAACTTTAATATTGCAAACTTTATGAGAACCCAGATGTTTGCTTCCCTTGGAGCACTCAGAGCCGGAATGGATATTCTTTACGAAAAGGAAAACGTTCCTGTAGAAAGCATGACTGGAGCCGGCGGATATTTTAAGACTCAGGCCGGATTAAAATACATGGCAGCTGCAATGAAGACTTCTGTAAGCGCAATGGAAACTGCCGGTGAAGGCGGACCTTGGGGTATGGCTGTTTTAGCTGATTATGCTTCTAAAAAATTATCAGCAAATTTAAAAAATGAATCACTTGGAGACTTCCTGGAAAAAGAAGTATTTGGTAGCTGTAAAAAAACAACTGCAGCACCAGAAAAAGACATTGTTGAATCATTCAACATCTTCTTTGAACGCTATATGAAAGGTCTTGAGATTGAAAAAGCAGCTGTAAATACATTGTAATTACTTACAAAACGGCTCTTCGAAAGTCCCAGAAATCACACAAAAAAAATATAAGGAATAAAAAATGACATACGAAACAATAAGACAACAGGCATACGAAGCAAACATGAAAATCCCGGAAAATCATCTTGCCTTATACACATGGGGAAACGTTTCTGCATTCGACAAGGATAAGGGCGTTTTTGCAATCAAACCAAGCGGAGTTCCATATCCGGACTTAACACCCCAATCTATGGTAATCATCGATATAGAAGGAAACAAGGTGGACGGCTCATTAAATCCTTCGAGTGACACTCCTACACACGCTATCCTCTATAAAAAATTTGCCGTAGAAAAAAATGCAGAGGTTGGCGGAATCATCCACACTCACTCAACCTTTGCTGTAAGCTGGGCTCAGGCTGTAAAAGATGTACCTTTGTTCGGAACTACTCACGCAGACCACATCCAGACTTCGGTTCCTTGTACTCCTTATCTTACAAAGCAGGCTGTAGAAACAAACTACGAGCTTGAAACGGGTAAACAGATTATAAAACTCTTTGAAGACCGCGGCTTAAATCCTTCGGAAGTAAACATGGTTTTATGCGGAGGACACGGTCCTTTTGCCTGGGGTAAAAATGCAGATAAGGCTGTTTACAACGGAACTGTACTCGAAGAAATCTGTAAGATGGCTTTGAACACACTTTTATTAAATCCAAAAGCTAAAACTCTGCCTGATTACATCATCAACAAGCATTATATGAGAAAGCATGGCCCTAACGCATATTACGGCCAGAAATAATGCCGGAAAATAATGCAGAGGTCTTATTCTTCAAAGGCAATCGTTTTTTCTCTAAAACCTTCGGGCGAAAATAACAGCACGGTTACTCTTTTTACTCCAGACAGGGGCATTATCTATGCAACGCTTTACGGCGGACCAAAAAGCAGATTCAAATCCCTTGTAAATCAGTTTAATTCAGGAACCGTGTGGCTTTACGATACGCCCGAAAAAAAACAGACTAAAATTACCGACTTTGAAGTAAAAAACTATCATCCTTCTTTTTCACAAAATCTTTTTAAAATGTTTGCAGCTTCTTTAGCCTGTGAACTATGCATCAAAACTCACGCAGCGGGTTCCATAGAGAGCACTTTTAATCTTCTTACAGGCTTTTTTGATGGGATGGAGCTTTGCACAGAAGAACAGTCGCGTCTTGGTTTTATCCGTTTTTTATGGCGCTTTATAAATCTTATGGGAATCCAGCCTGATACACAAAGCTGTGCATACTGTAGTTCTTCTTTTGCAGATTCAGCATTTGAAAATGATATGTTTTCTTACTATAATAAAATTGAAAATATATTTATATGTCCACGATGTCTTTCGCACATAAACAGAGAAGAAAACATAAATGCGTTTATTAAAATAAAAATTTCGGGCCTAAGATACCTTTGCAATATCACCTCTCTTTCGCCTTCGGAAGTAAGAAGCATTAAAATTTCAAAGGATGATTATAACAGCCTGCGCGAACTTCTTCTGTTTATTCTGGAAAACTCGATGGAAACAAAACTTAATTCTTTAGAAACCGGGATGGGGATTCTTTGAAAGAAACAATAAACTGGCATAAAAAAGCCGTAAACTCAAACGATATAGAAAAACTCTGCGCTGATTATTCTCTTGAAAGTAAAACAGGTTCTAAAAGCCTTGCCCAGATTCTTTCTTCAATTTTTTTACGAAGGGATATTTCTTCCGGGAACGATATTCTTTTTTATCTTGAAGATGATTTAAGATTTGTTCATAATCCTTTTCTTTTAAACTCCATGGAAGATGCTGTTGAACGTATCTTAAGTGCAATGGAAGAAAAAGAAAAAGTTCTTATCTTTGGCGATAAGGATGTTGATGGAATTACAAGTACGACAATTCTTTACGACTGCCTTAAAAAAATGTTCAATATGGATGTTGAATGCCGTCTTCCTGTTGGCGATGATTCATACGGACTTTCCCTTCAGGCAATTGATGATTTTTATAATGCCGGTGGAAGCCTTATAATCACTGTTGACTGCGGTATTTCTAACTTCGAAGAAATTAATCACGCGCTGGACCTTGGACTCGATGTAATCGTAACAGACCATCATAATCCGCAGGATAAGCTTCCGGATGCAAACATCATAATTGATCCAAAGCTTTCTGATTCTGCCTACCCTTTCCACGATATTTCGGGTGCGGCTGTTGCATATAAACTTGTGAATGCACTGCGCTTTTCTAAAACTGATTTTTATAATGCCGAAATCTGTTTTTTTGATATTTCTAAGAACCAGGACGAATCATATAATCTTGACTGTCTTAAAATTAAAAATCTATGTCGTGTAAAAGAACTCCACGAAAAAATCATTCCGGGAAAAACAGGCATTTACGATTTAAAATTTCCATATTTTTTGCAGGGCCAGCTCATTTATACATGGGATGTAAAAGAAGCAAAATCAATCCTGCAGGGGATTTTTGGAAGCGGCGTTGAATTTAATTTAAATGATTTACAATCTGAGCTTTGTAAAGTATTCCCGTCATTTAAAGGAAAATCTGCTTCTGAATTATTAAAGCTTTCGACAATCGGAAAATATAACAAAGACGAAAATACCTCTCTTAATCTTTTTTATAATCTTTACGTTACTTACTGTAAAAAAATAATTGCAGGAAAGCATCCTGAATTTGCAGAAAACGAAGAAAAAGACCTTCAGCTTGTAGCACTCGCAGCCCTTGCAGATGTTATGCCTATGAAAAACGAAAACCGCATCTTTGTAAAAAAAGGTATTTCTTCCATTAAAAATCACTATCCAAGAAAAGGTCTTGCGGAGCTTTTTAATAAACTTTCGCTTAAAAAAGAAACAATTTCTTCGATTGATTTATCGTGGTCTGTAATTCCTGCCTTAAATGCTGCCGGCAGAATGGGACAGTCGAATCTTTCGCTTGAGCTTTTAACTTCGGAAGATGCAAAAAGGCGCGAAGAAGTTGCCGAAAAGATTTTTGAATTAAACGAAGAGCGAAAAAATCTTGTTGCAAAATCAATGTTCGACATAAAAGACGACATAACCAAAAGCATCGACGAAAATAAAAAACTCTGCGTAATCTATAATCAGAATATAAACAAAGGCGTTACAGGAATTGTTGCAGCGCGTATCATGCAGGATAATAATCTTCCTTCCATCATAGTTACCGAAAATCAGGGGCTTTGTGTTGGTTCCATGCGAAGCTGCCGCGGTTTTGTTGCCACTTCTTTTCTGGATTCTTTTAAGGACTTTTTTATTAATCACGGCGGTCACGATTATGCTGCAGGATTCAGTTTTGAAAAAGAAAAGATTGATGAGTTTTTAAAAAAATGCACCGAGCTTTCAAAAAATATCAGCCTTGAAGAACTTCACGAAGAATTGAACATCGATGCAGAAATTCCGCCATCATACTTTACTCCCGAGATTTTTAATCTTCTTGAACTTTTTGAACCTTACGGCCAGGATAATCAGGAACTCATACTTTTGAGCTCTAATCTTAAACTCTGTGATGTGATGGTTGTAGGAAAAAAGGAACCCCAGCATTTAAAACTCACTTTTGATACAGGAAAATATAAAATACCGGGTATGTTCTGGGGACAGGCAGAAAGATTTAATGATGACATAAAAATCGGCCGAAATTATGATATAACCTTTAATCTTGGACGTAATTACTTTAACGGAGTTGTTTCGCCTCAGATTATAATTAAAGAAATGAGGATTTCACAATGAAAAGATTTATCAAATTTTTAAGCATAGCACTCTTTATGCTTATCTCTTATTCGGCTTTTGCAGATACAGCAACCGCTAAACATCAGGAAGAAGACTGCAACATCTATGTAATCTACAACGATACAATCGTTCCCGGTGAGGCTCTCTTTGTAAGAATGACAATTCAGGTTCCAAAAAGTCATAAAAAGAACAAGAATCTGGACACCACTGCAACACTTCACCTGTATCAGAAACAGAAAGTGATTCAGCATGCGGCTTTTTATGCTACCGGAAAATCTAAAAAAGCTAATTCAAAAGAATACTTATGTGGAATTCCACTTTCTACATGGCTTACAGATAACGAATATAGTTTAAAGGTAAGTTTTTCTATTAACGAAGGCGAAAAGAAAGAATTCACACTTCCTGTAAAATTCAAGATGTATGAATACAACAAAGAAACAATCCACCTTGACGAAAAAAATACAAGCACAATCACAGACAACAGTCCTGAACGTGCCGCACAGATTAAAAAACTCAACGCAATCCTTTATGCTGTAAATTCTGAAAACGTATTCAGTCTTAAACCAATGTCTAAACCAAATCCATCTACAAGAATTACTTCTTACTTTGGCGACAGACGTATTTATGCATATTCAAACGGTAAATCATCTACTTCTGAACACTACGGAAACGACTACGGTGTTCCAACAGGTTCCGAAGTTCGTGCCTGTGCAGACGGTAAAGTTGTTCTTTCTGAATGGAGAAACACAACAGGATACACTGTAGTTATTGAACATCTTCCGGGTCTTTACAGCCTTTACTATCACAACTCAGAATTAAAGGTTAAAGAAGGAGATACTGTAAAAGCCGGCGATTTAGTTGCAAAATCCGGAGCAACAGGACTTGCAACAGGACCTCACATCCACTGGGAAATGAGGTTGAATGCTGCTGCCGTTCGCCCGGATTTCTTCCTCCAGAACTTTACTTTTGAAGGAATTAATTACCAGTAAGTTTTAAGAATTCGCGTTCATCTATTACCGGGATTCCAAGCTGAGCTGCTTTCTGGTTTTTAGATGAACCGCTTGATGTGTCGTTTGTTACAAGGTACGAAAGATCTTTTGTAACAGACGATTTAATTGTCCCGCCTGCCTTTTTTACAAGCTGTTCTGCATCTGCTCTTTTTATAGTCAATTCACCCGTAAAACAGAAAGATTTTCCGCTTAATTTTCCACCCTCTTCGCTTTCGATTTCTATAATTCCTTTTTCTACAAGCGAACGCATTTCTGTTGCATTTTCCTTAAGACCTTCGACAATCGTGTGGGCCATAACTTCTGCAAAACCGTATACACCGGCTATCTGATCTTCTGTGGCAGAAAGAAGCTTTTCCAGGGTGTTATAGCCTGCCTGAACCAGTTTTTGAGCAGAAGTTTCGCCTATGCCTTCGATATCGAAGCACGCAACGTATGATGCAAGGCGCATGCGGCGGTGGGACTGGATAGAACGGTAAACTTTTTGTGCACCAAGAGAAACCTTGTCTTTTTCTACACTCTTATCGTTCAAAAAATACGGGATTAAAGCTTCTTCTGTGAGTGCATAGATATCAGAAACGCAGGTAAGTTTTTTATCGTTAAACAAAGATGTGATTAAAGTAACGCCAAGATCTCTTATATCGGCTGTCTCCTGGAATTTTAAAAGCTGGTGGAGGACTCGTTTTGAACAGTTTTTGTTCGGACAGAAAAGCCTTGTTCCTTCGTCTACGATTTTTGTTCCGCAGACTTCGCAGTATTCCGGATATTTAATCGGTGTTGTTGTGATGTTTTCTTCCTGAACAACCGCTTCTATTTTTGGAATGATTTCCCCACGCTTTACAACAACTACGTGACTTCCAATCATTACGCCAAGCTGCCTCATAGTATCTGGGTTTGCAAGGCTTGCACGTGTTACGCGGGTTCCGTTTAATTCAACTTCGTCGAAAATTGCAACAGGAGTGTATGTTCCTCCACTTATGCTCCATTCAACTTCGCGTATTGTGGATACCGCTTCTTCCAGGCTGAACTTGAATGCTATCTGGCGGTCTGGGCGTGCGCGGCTTGCATCCGAAAGATTTATTTCGTTTTCTTTTACAACAAGGCCGTCTATGTCGTATTCAATGGAAGTCTTTCTTTCTTCCATGATTTTGGCCCTGTATGCGATTACGCGGTCGGGACTTTTACAGATTACTAAGCGTACTACAATAAAATTACAGTCCATGAGCCATCTGATTTTTTCTTTTTCGTTTTTAAAAAATGTATTTCCGTCTGTAGAAAGAGCATCGTAAGTAATAAGTTTTAAGTATTCACTTCCCTGCCCGTCTTTACGCTTCATAAGTCCGTTTGCGGCATTACGGCAGTTTGCTTTATCGGAAAAATATTTTTTGTGAACTTCGTGTGTCATGATTACTTCGCCACGGATTCCGCCTGTAAATGGCACAAGCTTTCCGTCTTTATAAATTGCTGCGTGCACACCGTTCATTTTCTTTGCGTTTTCTGTGATGTCGTCGCCTGTTGTTCCATCCCCTCTTGTTACAGCCCGCTTTAAGTATCCGCCTTCGTACTGAAGTTCAAGCGAAGCACCGTCGAGTTTATATTCAACAAGGTATTCATCGTAAACATGTTTTGCGGCCCATGCTAAAAACTGTTCGGGGTCTGCGGCTTTTTCCTGGCTTCCCATTGGCATAACATGCTGAACTTTTTCGAAGTTCCCTGAATCTGCTCCGACTTTGTGAAGGATTGGGTTTTCAGGATCAAGAACCTTTAATTCATCCCAAAGCTTATCGAATTCTGCATCGCTTATAATTCCTTCGCCGTCGTAATAAGCCTTCTGATATTTTAAGATAAGTTTTTCAAGTTCTTTGATTCTTTCCACCGCTTCCATCTTTTTCCCTTTTATAGAAATCTACTGCTTTACAAAATATAATTCCGTGATTTTTCTGTCTGCAGCCATTCCCTTTCGTTCAAACTTTGTCTGACTTCTCCAGCTCTGAGGCTCTGCAAATCCGTCGTATTTATTTTTTAATCCGACTGTCTGATTAAGTTCTTCTAAGGCAAACTCTGCGTATTCGATTATGTCTGTTACAAAATAAAGATATCCATCTGAAGCAAGCTTTCTTGCAAAAAGATCTGTTCTTGGGCGCTGTACCATTCTTCTTTTGTGATGGCGTTTTTTTGGCCATGGATCTGGGAAAAAGATATGAATTCCGTTTATAGAATTATCGCCAATCATATCTTCTAAAACTTCCAGAGCGTCGTGTTCTATGATATAAAGATTTTTTAATTCGCGCTTTTTTATTTCGTTTAAAAGTTTTCCAACACCCGGACGATGCACTTCTATTCCAAGATAATTTATATCGGGATTAGCCTGTGCAATTTCTGCAGTTGCATCCCCCATTCCAAAACCAATTTCGATTACGATTGGATTTGTGTTTCCAAAAATATCTACAAAATTCAGTTTTTTGTTTTCGAAGGGAATACACCAGGATGGCGAAAGCTCATTGTATGCTTTTTCCTGTGCAGCTGTCATTCTTCCTATTCTTAAGACATAGGTTTTAACCTCGCGTCTTAAGTTATTGGACGAAGGTTCTGGGTTTTCACTATTCATCAGTTTCTCCACGTTTAATCGTTTTTTCGGGCATAATGCACATGATAGAATTATCAGGCTTAAGCCAGATTGTGTAATAAGATTTTGAAGTTTTATAATTCAGCCAGATATCGTTTTCTGTCTGCTGTTTTTCTGTTTTCTTTCCAAAGAATAAAACTCTGTCTTCCTCGTTGTAGATTAAAACATATTCTTCCGAGCCGTTATTCTTAAAATAATTTTCTGCTTCTACAGGGCTCATATCTTTTAAGGACTTGTCATACTGGAGAAAAAAGTTTGTTGTATTTTCTTCGTCGTTGTAGCTTATAAAGCTTGCTTCATATTCACCCTGCGGAATGAGTTCACCTTGTGGGACAATAAAGTTTGTATAACCTGCGTACATCTCGTTATTTTTATCTACCATAACAAGATTATCTACTGTCCATTCATAATTCGCCTGCGAAGAATAAAGACGGAGCATTTTAAAATGTCTTACATCGCCATTGGTTTTTACAAATACCGAAAGACGCATGGAAGGTTTTTGAGTTTCGTCTGAATAGTCGAGGATGAGTGTGTTCGAAGAAGAAAGAATTTCATTTATATTTTGTGAACATGAAACAAAAAATAAAAAAACTGATAAAAATAAAAATGAAAATTTCTTCATAGATTAAAAATTGAAGTTTAATGTAATGACTGTTAAATCGCTTGCAGAGAACTGATTTACAAGAGATTCAAACTTTACATTAACCTTTTTGCAGGCATCATCAAGATAAGAAAGATAATAAAGACCAAGGTCTGTTCCTTCCTGTCCGTCCGGTAACTCCCTGTAAAAGTCTATAAGTGTTTTCTTTGCGGTGTTCGAAGATTTAGCGTTATCGATGTTTTCCTTTACTTCCTGGAATTCGTCGTCCTTGTTGTAAAGTGTAATAGAAAGTCTTCCCTGTTTACCGATAGAAGATGAACCACCACCAAGCTTCCATGAAAGGAATACAAGTTCGTGCTTTCTCTGAAGTTCCTTTACGATTTTTGCGCGAACTTCAGGGTCAAAAATAAGTGCATCTATATCTTCAACTCCATTGTACATGGAACGTGCTTCTTTACGGATATTTGTGTTTTCGTTGTTCAAGGCAAGTTCCATAACCATTACGGAAATATATTCTGCAACCTTTGATTTTTCCATATAAGAACTTAAAAGATTACGGATTGCGATGAACATTTCTGTTGCGCCTTCTGCCTTGTGGAACAATGTGATGATGTACCAGTTCATAAGACCAAGACGATTCATGAATTTTTCAGACATCAAAAGGAAGATGTTTCGTTCTTCGTCTGAATAATCTTTGTTCTGCATGATTGATTTCCAGATTGGATCGAGGATTACCTTTCTTGTCTGCTGAATAAGATTTTCTTTGTTCTGTAAGATTGTCCTGAGCTGGCGTTCGCTCATCTTTGTTTTTTCGTCGATAAGATGAGAAGGATTCTGTCTGTTATGTTTTCTTACACATTCACACTGAATGAGTGCATTGTAAACGTCGCGGTCAAACTGTTTGTAAAGAAGTGAGTAAACTACAACCTTTGAAAGGTCCATTACTTCCTGTCTTGAAGAAACGAATTCAGACATGGAGATTTCGATCTTGGAAATGTAATCGAGGAGAATCATGCTCTGAATTGATTGTGGTGAAAATTTGTTGAGAGAAATTCCGTATTCATCTACGTTATCAGCCAGTCTGAATCGAAGCAGTTTTTTGTTATGACTGATAAAATTAGAAGCACCATCTTCGGTGAGAATCACTTTTAACGGGAGCTGAATTATAAATTTCTTATCGGAAGCACTCATCTCAATCCTTCTTTATAAACATTTTTTAATTTCTTTTATTACTATATTATACACAATGGTACTTGCATTGTAAACACTTAATTTATAAACTATTAATGATGAATTCATTTAAAAAGATTTTTTCTTTTTTAGTCTGTCTCCCGCTTCTTATCTGCTCTCTTTATGCCCAGATTCCAAGTTATCAGGGTAGATATACCTGCGAAGCAATGGAAAATTTCCTCTTAAAACAGAATTATCTTCCCGAAAAAGTTGAATTAATCACAAATACTTCGAATACATTTCCTTACAGCATAGCAGTTAATTTTGCCGCTAAAGATTCGAATAATCACGACAATTTAATCATCTGTATTTCCATGGAACAGGCTTTACACAATCAGGATATCGTAAAAAACATACTCACAGACCTCCGCTACAGAAACTTTTCTTCTTCGGTAATCTTTGTTTATGATCTTTCAAGAAAACTCATGAGGGTAAGAAACTACAACGGAATAGAAAATTTTCTTAAGACCCTTGAATCAGGCAAAAAGAATTCTGCTTTGATAATCAAACTGGATGCAAACAGCACAGAACTTATTTCCAACTCGTGGAACTACTCTGCTCCTTCGTGGATGATCAGTAACGGATTTGATGCATTCATTAATAACGGACTTTCGGATTATCTTCCGGTTTATTATCTTAATCAACTTACGGGACTTGTTTTTAATAACGAATCTTATTTTACAGACTTTTCTAATCAGAATATTCCGGCCATCACTTTTTCTTTTAAATCGGACGACGTACAATCAGAACAGATTTCGAATACAATCACCTCTTACATCGATTTATTTGAACTTTCGGAAAACCGCGAAGACGACTATCACTCGCTTTTATACAGGATGGGAAGTAAAAAAGTTCTGCTTTCGGAATATTCAATCCTTAAGGCACTCATCATCATAATCATTCTTAGCCTGTTTTTTATCTTTATCTTAAGCTTTGTAAATTCAAACTTAAAAAACGAAGCGTGGAAGGAAATCAGAAAGGACTGGTTTACAATCCCGATTACGCTTGCAATCACTCTTTTTGCATTTTTTATTGCAAAACTTATTTATAATGCCGTAATGAAAAACAATATGAGCGGAACTCCGTTTGGTCTGGTTCTCTTCCAGATTCTTTTGTCTTCTGCTCTTGTTTCGATTTTCTACTGGGTAGAAGTTTCTGTAAGAAAAAAAGATTACGGCGAACGCTCAATCGATTTTCTGGTTTTGATTGTTACGTTTGTAAATCAGTTTATTTTCTGTCTTGCAGATATTTCGCTTTTCCCTCTTTTCATGGTTGTCTGCATCTGCTCTACTCTTTCGCTCATCTTAAAGAAAAACTGGTTCCACATAATTTTGTTCATCATAATGATTTTAATTTATCTTCCGTACGTAATCCTTGTTTATAATTCTACGGATTCTCAGTCGCTAAGATTTTTTATTTCAAGAAGCTATACCCTTATTTTTACGGTTTCTTTAATCCTTCTTCCGATTTACCTCATGTGGTTCAGAATCCTTACGGCAATCAGAAAAAACATCACAAGAAAAAGACACTTTGCAATCATCATTTCTTCTACATATCTTCTGGTGTTCCTCGCCCTTTTTATTCCAAACTACACTAAGTTCAACGGAAATAAAACAAGAATCACTTACCCAAAAACAATTACAGAAAATGATGATTCTGGTACAAAAATAGATGTAAATTATTCTACCAAAGATGTACTTGGTCAGGCTGTAACAACAATAGAAATCCAGACTCCTTTTTCGGCAGAGGCAGTAATTCTCCAGCTTACAGGCGACATGGTTATTCCGGTTATTTATTCTGATGATGAATATACAATCGACAGCACAAAAACAGTAAGTTTTAAGATTCCTTCAAGACCGCCTCAAAAGATGAAGTTCGTTTTTGGCAGCATAAATACAAAATATAAAATTCATGCAGAAGCTTTTTATAAAACAGCAGATACTAACGAATATCGTTCATACGTAAAAGAAATTAATACAGAGGACCAGTGATGGAAAAAATTCAGAACTGGTTTTTACATATCGATTTAGACGCTTTTTTTGCCTCGGTAGAACAGCTTGATCACCCCGAATACCGTGGTAAACCTGTAATAGTCGGCGGCAAACCCGAAGACAAAAGAAGCGTCGTTTCCACCGCCTCCTACGAAGCGCGTAAATACGGTGTTCATTCTGCAATGCCAACATACATGGCTTATAAGCTCTGCCCCAACGGTATATTCGTGCATGGAAGAATGGAGCGCTACTCGCAAATTTCCTACATCATAATGCAGATAATAAAAAACTATTCGCCGGACTTTCAGCAGATGTCCATAGACGAAGCATTCATAGACATCACGGGTACAGAAAAATTATTCGGAGCACCCGAAGAAACAGCCAGAAGAATAAAAGACGAAATTAAAGAAAAAACCGGGCTTACAGTTTCTATCGGAATAGCCCCAACAAAGTATCTTGCAAAAATTGCTTCGGATATAAATAAGCCCGACGGATTATTCATGGTAAAACCGGGCGAAGAAGAAAGCTTTATGCTGGGGCTTCCAATAAAAAAAATCTTTGGCGTTGGAAGTAAGATGCAGGAAAGCTTAAAGCAGAAAGGACTTTTAACTACAAAAGACATTCACGATAAACCCTTAGACAGCCTTATTTTTATGTTCGGAGAAAATTCCGGAAGATTTTTATACGATGCTGTACGTGGAAACATTAACGAAGCATTCGACAGAAAAACAAAATCTCATTCAATCAGTGCAGAAAAAACTTTTATTACAGACATTACAGATTTATATACACTCGAAACTTATATCTTAGAATTATGCCACGGAATAATGTTCCGCCTTTTAAGGGAAAACGGATTTTCGCGCACAGTATTCATAAAACTCCGCTACGAAGATTTTTCAACTTTTTCTATCCAGAAAACTTATTCAAAAAACATCCTCACACTTGATTCTCTTTATAACTATGCCCGTGAACTTTTTGAAGAAAAATGGCAGAAAGGTCGAGGAATAAGACTTTTGGGCGTGGGTCTTGAAAATATCGAAAAAGAAGAAAAACCATTCCAGCAGGATTTATTCGACGACGGAACAGAAAAAAAACAGAAGGTAGAAAAAGCAATCTTAAACCTCGAAAAAAAGCACCCCGAAATTAAAGTGCATAAAGCAAGAATGCTCGAAAGTTTTAAAAGAGGAGTTAAGCTTGTTCTTTTTATGCTGGCGGCTTCTTTATTTACACGAGCGGTATTTGCAGAAGATAATCACGCTGTGCAAAAAGGTGCTGCAGGCATTTTACCCCAAGCTCCCGGTGTAAAAGAAGAAACAGAAGCGCCTACTCAATTATTCAAATGGGAAATCAAAGGATACTGGAAAGGAAGCGTAGAAGACAGTTTTATTGCAAGCTTTGGAAACAGTCACACCTTTTCACCATCTTTTACAATCCCGGTATTTAAACAGGAAATTGATTTAAGCGCCATCTTTAATATAAACGAAAACTGGAAGCTTTTAGTCCAGTTCCTCGATAATTACGACAATAACACTTTCACCTTAAGCTATAAGGGAGATGGAAGTTTAAAGACCTTTGTTTTTTCGAACAGAAATATAATCTTCCCCGATTATTATTCGGTAAAACATTTTAACTATAATCCTGCTGGTGGTGCAAACGAAGCGCCAGGTGTTTACTTTCATTTTGAAGAGCCCGAAGAAAAAAAATATCTTATTGACCTTCTTCTGCGCTACGACATGACAAAAAGCCGGAATGCAACTTATTACGGAAAAAACAGCGTTACAGACACAAAAATAAATCTTTATGATTACGTATACGGACGCACCTTTGTAATACCTGATGAAAATATTCTTGGCAGCATAAAAGACATTTATGTGGAAGCAGATAACGGCGAATACCGGGACAAAGATGGAATAAGATATAAAAAACTTTCTAAAGCTGATTACATCACAAATCTTTCGCTAAAAACCTTGAGCCTTTCTAAAAAAGCAGGCGGCGGAAAAACAAAAAATAAAGTGCCCGAAATTCTTATAACATTTAATCAGAGTGCAAGCGTACAAAGCCTTATAAGTTCACTTGGAAGCTATTCAAACTCCGGGACCTACCTTGGAAGCATTCAAGAGTTTTTTAAAACCGCTGATTCATCAATCAACTTAGAAAAATATTCATACGAAATCAAGAACAGTATCGCTGGCGAAGATGCATTAAAGATTCAGAGTAAATCAGGCTTTTCTCCATTTTTGTACTGCGCTGATTATGATTCAGGATTAAAGAGCGAAGCAAGGGTTCAGGTTGTAACAAAAAACACTGATGAACTTATTACACGCTACGAAGCACTCGTTTTAGAAAAGGACAACACATTCACCCAGACTGATTTTTTTGAAGAAAATCACATATACACAAGCGTTTATAATAAAGTTTACAGTGCGTATTCAGGCGACTATACCAGGGCAGAAAACCGCTATCCTTTTGCAGATTCAGATCCTTATGTCTATCTTACAAATGAATCAAAAACTCCTTTTATAATCCGCTCAAGAATCTATTCAAAGGTTTCTTATTACGACATCGGGAAAAAAGCTTCGGCGGGTTCGGTAAAAGTTTATGTAAACGGCATTCAGGATAAACAGGCTGTCTACTCTTCTACATCGGGCTTTGTAACTCCATCTGTAAACGTAACAGACATAGATAAGGTTTATATCACATGGGAAGACGAAAGTAATTCATTCGCATCGGGAGCTTTTGTTGCAGGAGCCGGTTTTGTTTATAATTTTTCTGACCGCTTTAAATTAAACACAAGTTTAACGGCACGCTTTCCTTTTGCTCCATTTACTGATTACGCAACCTGGGATTCAGGATTTTCGCTTTACACAGCCCTTACAACAGGTATTACATACGAAACTCCAAAGTATAAGGCCGAAGAAGCATTGGCCCTTTCTGTAGAAAACGAAAACATAAAAGATGTATTTATCTTAAACGACATAAATGCAGATAAGAGCCAGGTTTATTATCACAGTGAAGATTCAGGATATAAAACCCATGTTGTACCAGAATTGAATTTTACAGGGGCTCCGGAGCTTTTGGAAGAAAATAATTCTACTGTAGAAAATTTCCGCGGTTCAAGGGAAGAAAACTTAAGCGGATATAAAATCCCTCTTGAATGGAATTTTAACTCAGTTCTTTCGGGAGAGGCTGCATGGGCAAGCGTGGACATAAGGCTTACAGATAAAGGAGTTCTTTATAATTCTTCGATTCTTGAACTTGCTTTAAAAAATGACATTCCACTTTCTTCTGCAGGTGATTATGAACTTTACCTTCAGCTTGGTGTAAAAGCAGAAAACGATTTTTCAGGAGAAATCAAAAATGATATTCCTACCTGGAAGCTTTCTTCGAACGGAACTCTGGACAGTAACGTTTTACAGTATTTTGATTTTACAGCGGATGACTGGCAGTTTATAAAGATTAAAATTCCTGATTCTTCCAGGGTAAAACTCATAAGCCTGCACGACGCAAGACTCATAATAGTTAAGAAAAATTTTAATCCTTCGGGGGACGAAAAAACAGGGCTTATTTATGCAGGACCATACGAGCCTCACGAAAAAAATGCCCTTATTAAAGCGGACAGTTCAATCTTTACTGTAAGCACGACTACTCCTTCTAATTCTTCGCCTGCTGCAAAAAAATATTTTGATTCATATTATTCAGATATGGTTTTGTGGCAGAATGATGATTCATCTTTAGATGATGATAAACTTTTGATTACCCTGGAAAAATACTTTAATGCATCCTCATTCGAAGGCTATAAATACATAAACTACGATTTTTCATACACGGCCTCTTCTACACAAAACCATACACAAATCAATTCAGAAGGCGTGACTTTAATTCTTTCAACTGCAGACCTGCCGGGGAAAACCGCCTTAAAACTAAGCGTTCCGTCTGCAGTTATACAGTCGTATGTCGGCGCAGCGGAAACCTGGCATTCTATACGCGTGGGCCTTGAGGATTTGAGCGTATGGATAGATGGAACAAAGCTTGCTTCTTCGGACTACACACTTTTTGTAGATAAGAATGTAAGTCCATCCTGCCAGAAAGTTATTTTTAATACCGTAATCGGCTCTAAAAAAGTTACGCAGGGAACTTTCCTTTCGGGCTCAGTTTATTTTACAGGCTCAAAAACAAACGTTTATGCAAGAAACTACCTTGCCTTTGATTATAAAGATTCAGATTTTGTATATAAAATAAATGACCTAGAAGTAATAAAAAATCCGGAAGTTCATCTTTCATCGCTTCAAAATATTTCTTCTGCAACTTCGCTCAGCGCAGAGGCAAAAGCCGCAGTTTCTGTTTTAGACACCAAGCTTTCGTTTGATTCATCATTTATGGGACGAACAGACCAGGATAATAAAAACATCTTACAAAATGCGGGTCACAGCGTTCAGACAGAAAAACCTTATTTTAATTTTTTGAGCATTTCGGAGCTTTACAGATACACCGCACAAAATCAGATTGAAACTTCAAACTCCTTACTCCTTGATTTTAATAAAATAAAATTCCCTCTTTCTTTAAGCTTTACGGCACAGGGACTTTCTTCTGTAAACGAAAAAAGGCAAAGTTATTCATCCGAATTAAAATTCAATATTCCGGTAAGCGATTATAATTTTACAAGCGTAACAAGCTTTAATCTTAATCAAAATGCTTCTTCGGATTTATCTGGCCTTGAAGATAAAAATTATTTTACAGGGCTTTCGCTCATAAAAGATATAGAATTTTCTTCTTCCCTCGCTGGAAATTTAAGCCGTAAAAATGATTTTAAATCTATCTTAACGATGGATTTTAAAAAAGTAAAACCTGTAATCACATTCAGCGCTGCAGGCTTATACAAAAACACAAATGAATATCAGAGTTCAAATACACTTCTTTTTACTGTGCCAGTTTCAGTCGGTCAGAATACCTTGAGTTTTTCTCTTTCAAGAAGCGCCGGAAAAAATCAGAATAATATAAGCCTTGCCACCTACGGAAACGACCTGCAGACTTCGTTTGAAAGCTTTAACAACAACAGCCTTATTTTTACACTTGTTCCGTTCTACGATTTATTTACAAAAGACATTCCATCAGAATTTAGTGGACCATATAATTCGGCATTCTATTCTACAAAATACGACATCAGTTTTAAGAGAAAGCTTTCTAACTCAATAAAAGATTTATTCATTCCTACAAATATTTCTTTTTCCTGCACAAGAGATATCCGTCAGACAGAAATTACAAACGATATCTATCAGGCAAAATTTTCTGTAATGTTTAATTTTGTAAACCTCTTTGGTAAAAACGGTAAGATGTCGCTAACAAGTCTTTATAATCAGGATGAATATAACTGCAGCTTTACTTCTTCTTTTGTTCTGCCATTTGGAAGCTCCGATAAAACTTCATACCTCATATCGTTCTACGAAAGTTACCTCATGTTTGTAGATGCACAGAATACACTTAAAATTGCTGATGATTTTACAATGTCTTCTACAGATAACTGGAAATTAAGATTTACGCTTTTGTGGAATCACGGCGGAAACTTTTCTATTCTCTGGTATCTTCCAAAATTAATAATCAAAGATTTAAAAGTAGAAGATTCAAAAGTTTCAAGAAAAGAAATCATTAATCTTTCGTTCGGAAAAAATACTACAGAGTTCTTAAGCTCATACGAAATAAGCCACGTGTGTGATGTTACAGTTAAAAAGAATTATACGATTACAGGTTCACTCGGATTAGTATTTAATCAGTACGAAACAAAGGCAAATACGATTGACTTTAAGATGAGTCTTGGAGCTAAACTCTTATTCTAAAATTATTTCTGAATTATCTTTGCTATTTTACTTTAGAGGTGCAAAATAGCCGCTTTCTGCACGACCGCTTCTGTTCAAAAGATAAACTTCGATTTCGAGCGGAAGATAATTTTCACCAAAGTTTGTAGGCAAGGTTGATGTAAACGAAAGCTGATATACGCCCTGTGGAATATTTACAATGTCGTTATAAATTCCCTTAAGACCTTCTGCCCTGAATACGTAATAAAGATCCCCGCATGTATTATCGATTATGTACTGAACTTCTGCATCCACCGCACCCTGAGAAACCTGAATCATAGAAAATCCGATTGCGTTGTTGTTTAAGAAAGCAGTGAGTTCTGCAAGATTATATTTTTCGAAAGCCTGATAAGATGTTGTTCCATCGGAAATATAGATGATTGAACGCTTTTTAGTTGAATTGATTAAATCGTTTGCAGAAAGCCTGATTGCAGTATCTACGGCAACAGAAGTTGTCATAGGATTTTTTAATGCATCAAGGCTGAAGTTTCCAAGTCTATCTGGATTTCCAATATATTCGGTTACAGGAACGCTTCCGGCAGAAACAACCCTCAAGGTTCCCCTTCCGTTCATGGAATCTGCAATCTCTTTTACAGCCATTTCGATTTCGTTTTTATATGCTCTTGTAGTATTCGAGCGGTCTATAACAATTGTGATATCGGCATAAGTATTGTTTGCGGCACTTCCAATAAATTTTACAGATCCAACCGGTCTGTTTTTCTCCTGGAAATAGAAGTTTTCGTCCTGAAGACCAACGACAGGCTGTCTGTGGCGGTTTTCTACTTTTACTTCTACAGTAACATTCGGGAACTTAGAAGCATCAACATTTTCTATCTGAACGAATAATCCGCCTACAAGCTCCTGCATCTTTGACATTACATAAACTTCGTTTGCATAAAAGTCTGTTACTAAAAGATTGTTGTTTACATCCGGAACTGCTGCAGTAATTCTTGTTTTACCCTTTCCTGTATTTCCGTATTCCATTAAGGCACCTGTATCAAGGTCAACCGAATAGATTTTATTTTTATCGCAGATGATTACATCGTTCTGCCAGAGCTTCATTGATTCAGGTTTTTTGAATGTACCAGGCTGAACAAGCTCCTGCACGTAGTTACCGGAACGGTCAAATTCATAAATACATCCTATGTCTTCGTCCGCAACGTATACGCTGTCTCCAACAACTATGATACCTGTAGGACCGCGTAATCCGTTAAATCCGGCAGCTTTTCCGCCAAAGAAATAAAGTGCGTTTCCATCCTTGTCGAAAACATCTACACGGCGGTTACCGTAATCTGTTACATAGATTCTGTCTAAATAATCCAGGGCTATGTACTGAGGACCAACCATATTTCCAAGTCCCCTTCCCTTAGAGCCGATGTATTTTTCGAATGAACCTTTTTCGTTCAATAATGCAATTCTGTCTCCGGCGCTTTCAGAAACCAAAAGTTTTCCATCGGACATTCTTACAATATCAAGCGGACGGTCAAAACCGTTCAAAGGCCCCGTAAGTCTTTCTATTACTTTTCCATTAAGATTTAAAAGAAGAACTTCGTTTGTGTTATAGGCAACAACCCAGAATGTACCGTCCATATTCGGTAATACAGATACCGGACCGCTGAAGATAAAGTTTCCGTTATAGTTTCCGTCAAAGCTTCCTGCTTCGGAAAGTTTTAAAAGCTTGTCCAGAGAATCGCCTGTAACACGTCTTTCGCGTACAATTTCTATTTTATTCTGAAGGAGTATTCCGCCGTATCCGTTGTCGGAAGCTGTCTTCCAGTATTCAAGTGCTGAACCTTCCATTCCGGCTTTGTAGTATGCATTTCCAAGCCATTCAAGAATGAGGTTGTCGTTTGGAAGATAAGAAAGTGATTTTTCGAATTCAACTATTGCTTCGTTATAAGAACCTTTGTAGTAAGCCTGAACACCAAGTCTGAAACATCTTGCGGCTTCGCCCTCTGCCTGAGTCCTTATTCTGTCGTTCGGTACTTCCATACCGCCTGTATAAGTTGTTTCCTGAGAAGAAGATAAACTTACGAGTCCCAGTATGATCAGAACAGAAGCAATAATTTTTTTCATAATTAACGTCCTGCCTTTTGAACAAGCTGCATGTGCTCTGCAATCACTACATTCTGTCCGTCAAGCTGTTCTGCCTGTTCAATGTATTTTTTTGCATCGTCGTAAAGCCCAAGCTTGTAGTAAACATAACCAAGTGAATCAAGGCAGGCTGCTGAATCAGGAGCTCTTTTTACAGCACTCTTGCATAAAGATAAAGCTCTTGTTAAATCCTTGTTATTTGAAGCAAGAACATAACCAAGTCCGTTCAGCGATGTAAGGTTATCAGGATCTTCTTCTAAAGAGCTTTCATAATATTTCATGCATTTTTCAGTATCGCTTTGTTCCCACGCAATATATGCAATGGCAGCGTATACTGATGCAGTCATATATCCTGTTTCTAAAAGTTTGTTCAATTCAAAATCTGCAAGTCTTTTTCTACCCGAAATTGCATAGATAACTGCAAGTAAAAAGCGGCACTGAAGCACACGTTCAAGCTGAGCCCCGGAAGTAACTACCTGCTCAAGATACAAAAGTGCATCATCATAGCGTTCGAGTTTAGCGTAACAAAGTCCAAGAAAATATGCGATTTCGATTTTATCTGCCCCGGAATTGGCCGGCAAAGATAAGAAGAAAGCAAGAGCACCTGAATAGGCCTTCTGCTTATAAAGATTAATACCGTCTTGTAATATATTCATTGTCCCCACCCACAAATATATAATATCTATTTTACAACTAAATCTTTATATCGTCTACTAAAACCGTGCAACTTTGAGGTATATTTATATTGTATATTCTGCGTATAATCTATGTACAATCTAAGCGTCAGGCTGATTATTAATCCTTTATGATTACAGCGCCTTCTGCAGGATGTACTTCGTAACATTCAGGATGATAGCCGAAGATTTTTTCGAATTCACCAAGCTTTGCCTTAAACTTTTCTTCGTCGCTCGCACGGATTATCGCATACATACATCGTCCGAATCCTTTTCCGGTGATTCTTCCGCACGCAACCTGATTAGTAATCATTTCGAGGCTTGGTTCAAGTTCCCCCACCCTCTTTAAAATCCAGTCAATCTCGGGGCAGGAAATTTCGTACATATCGCGCATTGTTTCATGACTGTGATTTATTGCACGCGCAAACTTAAAGAAATCCTTTTTTTCAAGACCTTCACGCGCTTCGAGTATATCGTTGTGTTCACGGAGCATACTGAGCATCTTTCGTCTTACGTCTTCTGATACTACAGAAAGCTCTTCGTTTATATCAGTTACATTATTTATATACTGCCATCCGCCGTATACATTCGGTTTTTCTTCCCTCAAGTCTCCAAGTAAGAGCGCATACTGAGGTTCAAAGATTGTTTCTTCATTCCATACGTTTACGCGTGGAACCTTTGTATCTATCAAAAAGATTTTTTTATCGTCAAAATTATAAGGAACGTAATCCCATGAGTTTTTGCTGTAATCGGTTATGAGGAGATTTCCTTTTTTAGAAAATAAGGCCGAAAAATTATCTGCACTGTAATTGTTCCTCTGTAAAAAGCGCTTATTTGCCCTGTCCATTGCCTGAAGCATCTGAATATCTGTACACGGAACTTTATAAAGATTTTTATATGCGACGAGTGCTGCTGCCTTAATTGCAGAAGTTATACCAAAACCTGCAGAAGGGAGAATCTCTGAATAAACGGTGATATCCATTCCACCAAGATCAAATCCACCCGAAACATAACCGTATGCAACAGATTTTAAGGCATTTGCCCATTTATCTTCTTTTTTATATTTAAGAGACGAAAGATTTGCCCTCTTGCTTTCATCAAGCTGGACAAAATAGAATTTTAAAATTGAATCCTGACGCTTAGAAACAGCAACGTAGACAGGAATATCTACTGCCATAGACAGGGTTTTATCTTTAAAAAACCACGAATGTTCGCCAATAAGATGAAATCTACCGGGCGCCTTTACTACAATTTCAGGTTTGGTTTCGTAAACCGCTAAGTGTGCATCATTTATAGCCTTCATTTACCAAGCTCCCCCAAACTTTATAAACTATATTTTTTATTGCATTTTTCAATTAACAGCGTTATATTTCAGAAGAAACTAAAAAAATACATTTTTTAAATATTAACCCAATGAAATCAATTTTACAAGTTTTTTATGCAATTTTTTCTTCCGTACTTCTCTCTCTGGCAATCCCCAATGAATTATATCCGATGGGATGCCCCTTTTATGCATTTTTAGCACTCATTCCATACTACATTGCAATAAAAAACAGTAAATCCTATAAAGAAGCCTTCTGGCTTGGTTTTACCCAGACAATCACAACACACCTTCTTTCGAGCTTCTGGCTTGCATTCTTCCGTGACTTTGCTGTATTCACTCTTGGAGCATCTGCAATTGCAACAGGATTCATAGGTGCCTTTATGGCCCTTCTTTTATACCTTCCTTTTTCAAGAAACCAGGCAGAAAAGCTTTCAAAATTTGCACTCTGTAAAAAATTCTATCAAAACGAAACCTTCCGTGTATTTTACTTTGCAGCCATCTATACTTTTTATGAATATGTAAAATCAAACGGATTTTTAGGATACCCCTGGGGAACAGTTTCGAGTGCCATGTACACCTTCCCGATTTTTACACAGATTGCAGATATAACGGGAACTTACGGAATTACATTCTTAACTGTTTTATTTAATGCTTCCTGTGTAGAAGCCTTAGATCTTATTAAAACTTATAAAACAGTGGATAACGAGTACCAGAAAACAGAACTCCTTTCCAATCACATAATCACAGGAAAATTCCTTGCAGTGATTTTTTCTCTAACAATTGTTTATGGAATCGTTCAATACAATATTCCGCGCACCCCTGTAAAAGAGCTTACTACGATTACCGTTCAGCAGAATACAGATCCATGGGAAGTCCCTTATGACGAGATGAAAAACATCGAAATCTCCGAAAAGCTTTCTATGGAAAAAGTAAACGAACTTACAGACCAGGGCAAAAATCCAGGGCTCATAGTATGGAGCGAAGGAACACTTATGACAGCTTTTCCTAACGCAGAAAATCTATTTACTCATGCGCCGGAAAGTCTTCCTCTTAAAAGCTTTATACAGATGACGGGCACTCCTCTTATTACGGGAGCTTCTTACAGACATACACTCATTCCTCTTAATCAGGATGAACAGCCACTCCGCCGTCTTTTTAATTCAACACTTTTATTTAATTCAAACGGAACTTTCCTTGGCTACTACGCAAAGCTTCATCTTGTTCCATTTGCAGAACTCATTCCAGGGAAAAGAAATCCTATAGTCAAAAAGCTTTTAAGAAAGATAATCAATTTTTCTTCGGGATGGGACAAGGGAGACAGCCTTACTTATTTTGATATTCCATGTACAAAGCTTAAAAACTATGCTGATAATCCTTTAAAAATAATAGACGCACAGTCAGACCTTACAGATAAAGATCAGAATGCCGTTACAAAAGTCCGTGTTGCAACCCCTGTATGTTTTGATGATTCTTTTACAGATGCAATGAGGCCTTTATTCTTAAACGGAGCAGAATTATTTATAAATCTTTCTGATGATTCGTGGTCCTGTACAAAATCAAGCGAAATCCAGCATTTTGTAATTGCATCTTACAGAAGCATTGAATACAGAACAACAATGATTCGTTCTACAAATGCAGGTTTTTCCTGTGTGATAGATCCGACGGGTAAGATTTTATCGAGCCTTCCGCTATTTAAAGCCTGTGCCCAAAGCTATGATGTACCTGTTTATGCAAGAAAACTCACACTGTACGCAAGACTCGGCGACTGGCTTCCACTTTTATGCATAGCCTTTTTCCTTGTTTCTGCGTGGTTTATGTACAAATCATTTACAAAAACTGATTATATTCCCTTTGAACGCAAAAAAAGACACTACAAATAAAAAAATAGTCAATAGGTAAATCTCTGAATTTTCACCTAAGCACAAATTTTTTTTTTGTCAAGAAAAAAAGTTTTAAAAAATTCTCATTTTTTTTAAAGAATTCTCTTGCCACTCTATATCTAGTGTTATATGATTAAATAACTAACTAAAAAACACTAGAACAAAAAGTTTCTGTGAAAACGGGAGGGAAGCATGCGCTGTCCATATTGCGGACACCCAGAAGACAAAGTACTTGAGTCCAGAACTCTGATAGGTGGGGAAAGTATCAGACGAAGACGCGAATGTACTGCATGCGGATATCGTTTCACAAGTTTTGAACGTATTGATGAAAAACCCTTTATGGTCGTAAAACAGGACGGAAGACGTCAGCCCTTTGATAGAGCCAAGCTCGAAAAAGGAATTGAACGTGCCCTGGAAAAAAGACCTGTTTCTACAAGCATGGTAGAACAGATTTCTAACGACATAGAGGATATGGCCATTAAATACGGTCGGGAAGAAAGAGAAATCTCCACATCTCAACTAGGCGAATTAGTCTTAGAAAAACTGTATACCATAGACAAGGTGGCATACGTAAGGTTTGCATCTGTGTACCGTCACTTTGAAACAGTTGAAGAATTTATAACGGAAGTTAGAAATATAACAAAACGAGGGGATAAAAAATGAGTGACCAATCAATCTTTCCAGAATGGAGAAACTTTCTGGGAACAAGTTCAGACACGGAAACACACGGATTTTTAAAATCAGTTGTTAAACGTTCTGGTGAAATTGCTGACTACGACAGAACAAAAATCGAAAAGGCAATTGAAAAAGCAATCGAAGCTGTAGAAAAACAGAAGGATCCGAACAGAGCATCAAGACTCACAGACTTAGTAGAAGAAAAACTCCGCCTTCAGCTTGCCGGAAACCGCGCACACAGTATTCCTGCCATCGAAGAAATTCAGGATATTGTTGAATCGGTTCTCATCGAAGAAAAAGAAGTAGATGTTGCAAAAGCATACATCCTTTACCGTGCAAGACACGAAGCAGTACGCGATGCTAAAAATCTTATGGTAGACATCAACAAGACAATGGACGGCTACCTTGGTCAGAGCGACTGGCGTGTAAACGAAAACGCAAACGTAAACTTCTCGCTCGGAGGACTCATACTTCATAACTCAGGAACAATCACAGCAAATTACTGGCTCAATAATATTTATTCAAAAGAAGTTGCAGAAGCACATAAAACAGCAGCATTCCACATCCACGACCTTTCGATGTTTTCGGGCTACTGTGCAGGATGGTCACTCCGTCAGCTTATAGCAGAAGGACTTGGCGGAGTTCCAGATAAGATTACTTCAAAACCGGCTTCTCACCTTTCTACCCTTGTTAATCAGATTGTAAACTTCCTTGGTATTCTTCAGAACGAATGGGCAGGTGCTCAGGCATTCAGTTCATTCGATACATATCTTGCTCCATTTGTACGCATTGACCACCTTGATGAACATCAGGTCCGCCAGTGCCTCCAGAGCTATATCTACGGTGTAAACACTCCTAGCCGCTGGGGTTCTCAGGCTCCGTTCACAAACATCACAATGGACTGGGTTTGCCCTGATGACCTTAAAACTAAAAAGGCTATCGTTGGCGGAAAGGAACAGGACTTTACATACGGCGACTGTCAGAAAGAAATGGATATGATCAACAAAGTATTCATTGAACTCATGATCGAAGGTGATGCAGAAGGAAGAGGATTTGCTTACCCTATTCCTACATACAACATCACAAGAGACTTTGACTGGAACTCTGACAACGCAAAACTCTTATTTACAATGACTTCACAGTACGGAACACCAAACTTCCAGAACTTCGTTAATTCGGATTTGAATCCTTCTGACGTACGTTCTATGTGCTGCCGTCTCCAGCTCGACAAGCGTGAACTTCGCCGTCGTGGTGGTGGACTTTTTGGTGCCGACGAATTTACAGGTTCCCTTGGAGTTGTAACAATCAACCTTCCACAGATCGGATACCTTGCTAAAAACGAAGAAGAATTCTACAAGCGTCTTGATTATCTTATGGACCTTGCAAAAGAAAGCCTTTGTGTAAAGAGAAAGGTTATCCAGCGCCTTTACGATGGTGGATTGTTCCCTTACACAAGACGTTATCTTAAGACACTTGTAAATCACTTTAATACAATCGGTTTGTGCGGTATGAATGAATGCTGTATGAACTTCCTTGGCGTAAACATTGCAGATCCAAAAGGAAAAGCATTTGCAGAACAGGTTTTACAGCATATGAGGGAAAGAATGCAGGATTACCAGGAACAGACAGGCGACTTATTCAACCTCGAAGCAACTCCTGCTGAATCTACTTCTTACCGTCTTGCACGCCACGACAAGGAACAGTTCCCTGATATCATCACAAGCGGAACAGAAGAACCATTCTATACAAACTCTTCACAGCTTCCTGTTGATTACACAGCAGATGTTTTCGAAGCTCTCGATCATCAGGAATCACTGCAGACAAAGTATACAGGCGGTACAATGTTCCACGTATACATGGGCGAAGCACTTAAAGACTGGAAATCTTGTGCAGATTTAGTAAGAACTATTTCTAATAAATACAGAATTCCGTTCTTTACAATTTCACCAACCTATTCTATCTGTAAGATTCACGGATATCTTACAGGCCAGCAGTTTGAATGTCCAAAGTGTAAGGCAGAAAAGGAAAAGGAATTAAAGGCAAAGCTTAAAGCTCTTGAAGAAGAAAAAGCAAAGATTTTAGCCCAGGCTAAATAAATATAAAAATAACATAAACAATTAAAAAAAAGTAAAGAAAAAAAGTAAGACTGACGATATATATAGTGTCATTACACTTGACAATGCAGCGAAATCACACTATATTTAGTGTGTCGGTAGAATTAATACAAATTTGTAATGATTACAAAAATCTAACGACAGGGGTAATTGGGAGGAAATTAAAAGTTTATGGAAACAAAGACATTAGCACAGGTAGAACAGGAAATCGCAGAGACTAAAGCTGCATTACAGGATGTACACGGTACAGAAACAGAAGTTTACGCACGCATCGTTGGATATTATCGTGCTGTAAAACACTGGAACAAGGGTAAGAGAGATGAATTCGATCAGAGAAAGATGTTTACCCTCGAAGCAAGCAAGGAATACGACATCACAGAAGCTGATGCACCTTGTGAATGCTCTGCACCTGCAAAAATGGTTAAAGCAGAAAAACAGGAACAGCCTGTTATGAACACAGAAAGTGTTTCATATGAATTGTATACAAGAAAGACATGTCCAAACTGTCCACCTGTAAAAGACTTTATGAGCAATATCGATATGGCTGGACGCAATATTGATGTAGATACAGAAGAAGGACTTGCAGAAGCAGCAAAGAAAGGTGTTTTTGCATCTCCAACCGTAATCTTCTACAATGCAGCTGGTGTTGAAACTGCTCGCTGCCACAATGTGGAGGAACTTGAGGCGGTTTTTAATAAGGTAGCCGTAATCGCATAATTATGGCTACACTGCCCTTAGACAAACCTGCAGGAGTACTGGTAAAAACTACATGTGTAGATTTTCCGGGACTTGTTGCAGGTTCTTTTTTTCTAAAAGGATGTAATCTCCGCTGCCCTTACTGTTATAACACAGGCCTTGTTTTAGACACCCCTTCTGACGTGACTTTAAATACAGTTCAGGAGCTTTTTGACCACATGGAAAAGCGCCAGGGTATTCTTTCGGGAATTGTTATAAGCGGAGGAGAGCCTTTAATTAATCCGTACACACCTTTAATCATTAAAAAAGCTCGGGAGCTTTCCTACAAGGTAAAACTTGATACAAACGGAACTCTGCCCGACGAGCTTGAAGCATTTTTAAATAATCCTGACCTTTGTCCGGACTTTGTAGCAATGGATTATAAAACAAGCCCAGAACGATATTCAGAAACTATGTGTCCGGCTTTTTCAAAATTATACGGAAACAAAGAAATATTCGAAAAAAAAGTTTTACGCTGTATAGAACTTGTATCAAGCCTTCCAAAAGACTGCCGTGAATGGAGAACTGTAATGGTACCGGGCCTTATTACAAAAAAAGATCTTGAAGTTATGGCTGGCTTTTTACCGGAAGATGCATCGTGGCAATTTGCACAGTTTATGAACGGTAACTGCATTGACCCGGCATATAATACACTTACACCTTACACTGATGATGAATTAAAAGAATTAATTACATATGCTAAGACTTTAATAACTGGTGCGGAATTGAGATAAAAAAAATTCCACACAAAGATTAAATGGTTCTTTAATTTCACCTTCTTCATAATGGTGTCTTGACATAACAATCTTATTTTTATAATATAACATCATTACTTGGGGATATAGCTCAGTTGGTAGAGCACACGGCTCATATCCGTGCGGTCATAGGTCCGAGTCCTATTGTCCCTACTCTAAAGGAATCCAGAACGGATTCCTTTTTTTATTTAACAAACTCAAAGTAAAACAATAACCCGACCTCAAATTAATCTAAAGTGGGCAAAAAAATCTTCCAAGGCAGGTTTTAAAACAGCATTAATATTGGCTAAAAAATTAACGCACCGTTAATAAATTAACAAAAATTAACGGCGCAGAAAAAGCAGCCTCAAAATCAAAGCTAATAACAAAAATTTATATCACGGGATTTTTGTAGAAGATTCATCTTCAGATTTAAAAAAATAATCATCCTGCCCAAAATAATAATCAGCCTGGCCCGAAAAAAATATTCAAAAAAAAAGGAAATCTCACATCGAAGATTCCCTTTTATATCATCACAAAAATAATCAGCTTAAAGATTAATATTCATCTTTTACGATTTCTTTTTTCTCTTCTTCTTTTGGAGCTTCGTTATTCAGGTTCAAATATTTTCCAAGATAATCATCAGAAAGATAATTTGTAAGATCTGTTGCCTGAGCTTTTGTCATATAATAAATGAGCTTCATAGATGGTGTTTTATCTTCCGGCGACATATCTTCCCTTAAGTTGTCTGTAGGGAAAATTGTGATTGTAAAATATGGAGAATCATTTTTGAATCTGTATCCGATTGCTGCCTTTGCAGTTCCAAAGTTTGGAGTAGAATTCTGAATTGTTCCCCAGTCAAGTCTTACATCGATATAGCCGTATTTTTTCCAGGTATCTTTACCCTTTCTTTCGAGCTTTTTATCTTCGAAATCTTTTAAATACTGTTTAAGATCTGCCTTTAACTGTTTGCGTCCTGCATTTTCGAAAGATACAAAATAATATGCAAGCATATATTTGCTTCCGAAGCCTGCAATCTTCTTTTTGTCGTAAACGGCGATTGTTGCTGTCTGAGGATCAAGATTGTTTGTAAAGGTTGTTGTATAAAATGGTGTTTCGTCTAAGAGGGTGAATTTATTGCTTCCGAATGCTTTTGCCCAGCTGAATTCAGATTTTTTATTCTGTTCTGCTTCTTTTTGTTCCGAAGCTTCATCAACTGAATCATAAGAATCACCGGAAGAAGTTTTATTGGAAGTACAAGCCATCACAGAGAGCAAGGCCATAGAAAGTAATGATGTAAATAATAATTTTTTCATTTTTTTATCCTTTGAAAATTAATAAATTAATATATATAAATATAACATAAATTCCGATAATTAAGTAACATATTATAATAAGAAAATATTTAAATTTGGTTGTTAAATCTGATAAAAGAGTTTATACTTTTTTTGAAGGGGATATTTTTACAATCTTTAGGAGAAAATTATGAAAAAAATCGTCGTTTTATTTTTGACTGCATGTCTTATTGCATTTACAGTAACTGCAGCTGAACCTAAAACAAAAACTTCTGCAGAAAGGGATGAATCTAAGTGGACAGATCTTTCTTACGAAAATATTCCTATTCTTAAAATTCTTGAAGCAAAAGAAGCTTTTGTTATCATCTATCAGAAAAATAAGATTGGTACAGGTACTACTGTAATTCCAAAGGAATGGGCAAGAGGAAATCCTGAAAACCCAAGAAAATTGAAATTCAGAAATACTAAAAATCCAAACACTTCGTTTATGACCATCGTAAAAAAAGGCGGTGAATTCAGACGTGTAATCCTTACAATTCCAATGTCTAAACGCAATGCAATGTGGGGAGTCTTAGATAATTCAATTAAGCTCGAAGGTCTTGATAAACAAAATCTTGACGATGTAGTTCTCTAATCAGCGAAAAAATATTAATATAAAGGTTGGATAAGTTGATTATTCAACCTTTTTTTATTTTAAAAGAACACAATTAAATTTAACAAATTATAAGGATTATAAGGACAGAAAATGGCAATTATTGATGCTCACTATTTTTCAGATTTTAAAGACTTTATAGAACATCATAAATTCTTTTTAGTAGCAGGACACAAGGACCCGGACGGAGACTGTGTTGCATCCTGCCTTGGTATTGCAGCAATTTTAAAACACTTTAAAAAGGATTATCAGCTTTTGTCGAGCGGACCTTTTAAGAAAAATGAAATAACAAAATACAAGGATTTATTTTCCGACACCCTTGTTTTTTTAGACGAAGCACAGAGAAAAGAAACAGGACTCATAATCACAGACTGTTCGGAAATCAAAAGAATCGGTGAAATAGACGGCGATTTAAATAATCTTGATATTTTTGTAATAGATCATCATCTTACGGCAGACCTTCCTCCAAATGCAAAAGGATACATAAATCCAAAGGCACCGGCTGCAGCTTACCTTGTTCAGCTTTTTTATGAAAATCTGATTGGGCCAATCCCGGAAGAAACTGCATCCATCCTCTTTTTTGGAATAGGCACAGACACCGGATACTTCAGATTTTTAACAAGCCAGAACGAAGAATCAGCTGATTTATTTAATGCGGCCGCCCGACTTGTAAGCTACGGTGCAGATCCAAGAAATATCTATAACGACATAAATAACGGAAAGCCGTGGTCAACAAGAAAGCTCCTTGGAATTCTTTTAGACAAGGCAGAAAAATATCTTGACGGAAAATTAATCATAACTTACGAAACGATTGATGACACAAAAAAATATGGAAGCGAAGGACGTGATACAGATGCCCTATACCAGCTTTTACTTTCGAGTAAGGATGTTCAGGCAGCTGTATTTTTAAGGCAGGACACCCCTACTACATGCACCGGCGGATTCCGCTCTCTTGATAAAATTGACGTTTCGCTTGTTGCTTCTAAATTCGGTGGCGGCGGTCATAAAAATGCGTCGGGAATGAGTTGCGAAGGAAAAATCGAAACACTTCTTCCTTCAATCGTAAAAGAATTTGCGCGCATAATGTAAAAAAATAATCAGCATAAAAAAATAAAAAATCATCATTGTATAAAAAAAATCCTCACTTGGCACGAATCTTGCAATATTTGTTATATCAAAAAAAATCATAACAAAACTGGAGGATTTATGAAAAAGTATGATTTAAATTCCATTCCCGAACTTCTGAATAATAACGAAATTTCGGAAGAAGAAGCTGCCCAGTATATGGCGGTTTTTATTCAGGAAAATCACAAAGTTTTTCTTTTAGATTCCAAGGAAAAAGATTTTATTTCTGATGTAATTCTTTATTTTTTAGAAAGAGCTGTTCCATTCATCAAAAAATTTGATTCATCTTACGGAAGCTTTTTTAATTATTTTTACTGTTTTATTAAAAGCGCAAAAAAGACAATTAAACGTAAGAAGCATGGAAAAACTCTTTCTGATTATCATTCGCTCACAGAAAGCATCTTAGGTTATTCTTACAAACAGGAAATTTGGTCTAATCTTGATTACAAAAGTACTTCCCTTCCCTTAAAACCTAAAATCCCCTACCGTTATAATAAGATTGATGTTGAAGCGTTCCAGATTGCGTGCCATTCAGATGAATATAAAATCACGAAATATACAGACAAGGCCGAAGATGAAAATTCTCAGGTTGCAAAACTTTTCGAAAAATTTTCCCCGATGAAGGTAAAAAAAATTCTTCTTGTTCTGGCATTAAAATCTGCATGGTACATTGAAGACTATCAGATAAGAATAATCAGCGAAATTTGCGGACTTAAATATAATATTCTTTTAGATGTGATTCAGTCTTTAAAAGAAGAACTCACTGTAAGAATTGAACACAAAAAAGAACTTGAGATAAGACGGAACAAAGCATACTATCACAGGCGCACATATTCAAATCTGATTCAATACCTTAAAGATGATAATGATTATTTTTCCCGCGAAAAGCTTAAAATTGTTACACATAAATATATAAGGCATACAGAATCATGGAATAATTTAAATTTGAGCTTTAGAAAAGGAGTCATAAATATAAGGCCCACGAATAAAACTGTTTCTGAAATAATGGGGATTTGTGAACGGCAGGTGAGCTATTACATCAGAAATGTTCATGAGCTTTATTTTGGATGATTAGATGCATGCTTGTATGCATGCACAAAGTTTGAATGATTTAATATGATATGATTACATCTATGTTGTAGTAAAAATGTTTTTAAGATAAAATGCGTGATATGAAAATTTATTTAGCAACCGGAAACAAAAACAAAAAAAGAGAAATGGTTCAGTTATTGAGCGAACACGAAATTGTAATTCCATCGGACGAAAATATTGATTTTGATCCTGTGGAAACCGGAACAACTTTTTACGAAAACAGTTTAATCAAGGCGAAAGCTTTATATGATATTGTTCACTGCCCTGTTATTGCAGACGATTCTGGAATTTGTGTAGATGCCCTGGGTGGGAATCCCGGAATCTATTCTGCAAGATATGCGGGTCCTGATTTTATGAAAGGAAAACCTGATGGTTCAAAAATCAGTCAGGAAGAACAGAATAAGTTTATTATAGAACAGACTACAGACGCAGTTAAAAATGGAAACCTTCCAAAAGGTGAATATCTTCACGGCCCTAGATCCTGCCACTATACATGCGCAATGGTTTTATACCTTGGACCGGACAGACTCTTTGTAGCACAGGAAACCTTCGAAGGTGCATTAATTGATTCTATAGAAGATGCCCGCGGAGACGGTGGTTTTGGTTACGACCCTATTGTCTTTTTGCCGGAATATGGAAAAACAGTGGCTCAGATAAGCGCAGAAGAGAAAAACAGCATCTCTCACCGCGGAAAAGCAGTGCGCGTAATCCAGAAAATAATCAATAATCTGTAAAAAAAACTAAAAAAATCACAAATTTCACAAAAAAATGCACTTTTTTTACGAATTTTTTAAAAAAAAGTGTAAAGTTTTTAATAATATTCGCCGATATATTTACAGAACTGTTATGAGTGTCTCGACTTCGATGAAGCAGCAGTCAGGCGGTTCAGCAAAAGTGTGTAGATGTAGCCTTGTAAACATTTGCACATTTTTGCAATTTCAGAAGAATGGATTCTTCTGCACATATTCCAAGGAGGAATACTATGGTTATCAACCACAACATGTCGGCAATGTTTGCCAATCGTCAACTCGGAGTAACAGGTCTTTATCTCGATAAGGACATGGAAAAACTCTCATCTGGAGAAAAAATCAACCGTGCAGGTGATGACGCTTCAGGTCTCGCAGTTTCAGAAAAAATGCGCAGTCAGATTCGCGGTTTGAATCAGGCTTCAACAAACGCTCAGAACGGTATCAGTTTCATTCAGACAACAGAAGGTTATTTACAGGAAACAACTGACATCATGCAGCGTCTCCGTGAACTTGCAATCCAGGCTTCTAACGGTATTTACAGTGATGAAGACAGAATGCAGATTCAGGTAGAAGTTTCACAGCTCGTTTCTGAAGTTGATCGCATTGCTAGTTCTGCCCAGTTCAACGGTATGAACATGCTTACAGGTCGTTTCGCTCGTCCTTTGGGCGAAAATGTTGTAACAGCATCTATGTGGTTCCATATTGGTGCCAACATGGATCAGAGAACACAGGTTTTCATCGGTACTATGACAGCCGAAGCTCTTGGAGTACGTATGGCTGGAAACGAGGAAAAACTTTCTCTTTCAACACCGGAAGATGCCAACCGTGCAATCGGTACACTCGATGAAGCTCTTAAAAAGATTAACAAACAGCGTGCAGACCTTGGTGCTTATCAGAACCGCCTTGAACTTACTATTAAGGGATTGGATGTTGGTGCTGAAAACATGCAGGCTTCTGAATCACGTATCCGTGATACAGATATGGCAGAACAGATGGTTTCTTTCACTAAGAACGCAGTTTTGCAGCAGGCTGGAACAGCAATGTTAGCACAGGCAAATAGCCAGAGCCAGAACGTTTTGAGTCTTCTTCGTTAAGAACAAAATTACGCTTTTGACTCAGGGTTATAGGCAATATTAATTGTCTTGTCTTTGCTAAGATAGTGTATTATAATATTGTATGCGCAAGCTGTATACTTGCGCGTATAATATTTGCACGGTGTTTCTTTTTTGCATACTACTCTACTTTCAAACACCATTTAAAATTGTTTATTAAAATGCCATTTCAGAGGCATTATGTTCTTTGAAAACGTGCATTCATGTTTTTGCAGGTGACAGCAAGAACAGTCAGATTGGATACATTCTGACTATTCCTGCTGTAATAGGTCTGAAACTGGACTTGGGGCGTAGACAAATCCAGCCTGCACCTGCAGGACGTTAAGCAAGAGGCTTTTCGTATATTAAACATGGAGGCACAAATATGATTATTAATCACAATATGAGTTCGCTCTATGCTGATCGTGTATTGGGCATTTCTAATGACAATATCATGAAAAACATGGAAAAACTCTCTTCTGGTGAACGCATTAATCGCGCCGGAGATGATGCATCTGGACTTGCCGTATCTGAAAAGATGCGCAGCCAAATCCGCGGACTTAACCAGGCAAGTAAGAATATTATGAATGGAGTTTCATTTATTCAGACAACAGAAGGATATCTTACAGAAACTACAGATATTCTTCAGCGTATTCGTGAACTTGCAGTACAGTCAGCAAACGGTATCTACAGCGATGAAGATCGTATGCAGATTCAGGTAGAAGTTTCACAGCTTGTTTCTGAAGTTGATAGAATTGCAAGCCAGGCTCAATTCAACGGCATGAATATGCTCACAGGTCGCTTTGCTCAGGAAGGCGGCTCAATCATGCAGCTCCACATTGGACCTAACATGGACCAGAACACACGTATCTACATTGGAACTATGTCTGCTTTAGCTTTAGGCTTAAAGGGCGAAACAAGTTCTGATGATCAGATTTCAATTGCTGCTCCTGATTTAGCTAACATGGCAATCGGTACTATTGATGAAGCATTAAAGAATGTTACAAAACAGCGTGCCGACCTTGGTGCTTATCAGAACAGATTTGAAATGGCTGCTAAAGGTGTAAATATTGCTGCTGAAAATACTCAGGCTGCAGAAAGCCGCATCCGCGATACAGATATGGCTTCTGAAATGGTTGAGTTTACTAAGAACCAGATTCTCACACAAGCTGGTACTGCAATGCTTGCACAGGCTAACTCTCAGTCACAGACTGTTTTAGCATTATTAAAATAAAACCTTTCAAAGAGATTTCTGGATGTCATCTTTTTGACAAGGTAAATCAGAAGGGGTGCGCCCCCCTTCAGATTTAATTTTTCAAGGAGGAATAAACATAAGAAATTATGTTTATGCAAAATAAGGAGGAGAACCTATGAATACTATCAATCAAGCTTCAATGGTTCACGCGGCAATGGATGGCCAGTCTCTATACGCAAATGCAGCTGCTGTAAAAAGCAATACAGCATCTCAGTATTTAGTACAGACAACTCCTACAGGAGCTCAGGTAGCTCAGAATATCGAGCAGAATATTGCTGAATTAAAGGCAAATTCACAGGAGCTCCAGAAATTATCTGAGATGGTAGGTAATCGGGAACTTCAATTCAACGTTGACAAAGAATTAGGAAGCGTTGTAGTTAAAGTTATTGATACTAGAACAAATCAGATTTTAAAGGAGATACCGTCTGAGGATATTCAGAAGTTAAAGTTAAGTATCAGAAAAGCAATTGGTAATTTGTTTGATGATTACGCTTAATTTTTAATTTCTCTACTAAAGACAACTTGATATGGCTGGATTAAATATCCCAGGTGTAACCGATCAGTACAAAACAAATGAAACTGTAGAGAAACTTATGCAAATCGAGCGAATCCCGTTGACAAGGGAACAGGAGCAGCTCGATGCGTATAAGGCTCAAAAAGACGCCTGGCGTGAAGTAAATACTCAACTCTCTTCTCTTCGTGAAAGTATAAAAAGCTTATACTCTTACGAAAATCCATTTAACAGTAAACTTGCCTCATCAACCGACGAAAACGCAATTACTGCAAGCGCAAACCGCAGTGCAGAGATTCAGTCGTTTAAAGTTGATGTTATTCAGCCGGCCACAGCAGACAGATTTTTGACAGACGAACTTGCCACAGATTATCAGATTCCACAGGGAGTCTACACTTATAAAGTAGGCGACAAACAGGTAACAATCAACTGGAAAGGTGGAACACTGAAAAACTTTTCCGATGCAATAAACAAGCGCGGAAACGGTGTAATTAAATCGATGATTATCGGTGCGAGCGCCGGTAAAAAGACACTTTTAATTGAATCCTGCATAACAGGAAAAGACAATAAACTTATTTTCGAAGGAGCAGCAAAAACTCTTGCTCTTTCTACAGGTATGGTAAGTGCAGTTTCTTCAAACAAAGAAACTTTTGGTACTTCAAGCGGGGAATTCTTTGCACCTCCCCCATCAAAAAATACAGAAAATTCGAAGATGCCCGGTCTTTCTCTTACAAGGACAAAGCTTACAAACGGAACAGTTTTAGTTGAACCGCGCGGGGCTTTCCAGATTAATATTCCCGGACAGATCACTTCTAAAAATACAAATCATATCACCTTTACTTTAAGGGCAAATAATGTTCAGGACATTACAGAAGCATTAAATAAGGAAGCAGAAAATCCTGTAATTCCAGATGCAGGTTATGCTGAATTTAAGGGAATTGTCGTAAGAAACATGGGCTCAGAAGCAAATCTTCCAGAACAGTCGCAGCAGAATAAAACTCCGCTCAGCCCTGTAAACAATAAAAATGTATTATATGCCTTAATGGCAGATGGCACAGAAAAATTAATCTCTACTCCTACCCTCTTTTCGGATTCAGAGATTTCTATAGATTTACCGATTGCAGAATATCAGGGAATTAAGGGAATTATCGTTAGAAACGAAAACACAGGTTATTCTCTTGAAGTTTCGGCTTTTTCTGCATACGATTCAGGACAGGCTTTAGGCTATGCACCAAATCATGCTATTGAAGAAGCCGGAGACTGTATTATTAAATACGAAGGAATTACAATCACAAGATCTAATAACGATATTGATGACGTTGTCCCGGAAATCACCCTTCATGTTCACGAAAAAACAGAACGCACTGCAACTATCACCGTAAAACCGGATAAGGAAGCTTCTAAAAATGCGCTCATCGAATTCGTAGGAAAATATAATCAGGTAATTGCAAAGATAAACGTTCTTTCTCAGAATAAACGCGAAATAGTGGAAGAACTTGATTATTTAAGCGATGCAGAAAAAGAAAAATTGTTCGGTCAGCTTGGAATGTTCCAGGGGGATTTTACACTTCCGAATATGAAGTCGAGCATGCAGGGAATACTCACTCAAAATTACAGATATTCTGATTATGCAACTCTTACACTTTTAGCACAGATTGGTATTTCTACAAATGCAACAGGATATTCGGGTTCTTATTCTCAGAGCCGCCTGCGAGGATATCTTGAAATTGACGAAAAGAAGCTTGATGACGCAATCGAAAATCATCTTGATGAAATAAAGCAGCTTTTCGGTTACGACTCTGATGATGACTTAATAATCGACAGCGGAATTGCATATAACCTTGATAAACAGCTTACCGCTTACACCCAGACAGGCGGAATACTTGCGCTTAAAACCTCAACTCTTGATTCAAAGATAAAAAGTTCACAGACTAAGATTACAAAGCTCGAAGATCAGATGACTAAAAAAGAAGCAGAACTGCGCGCTAAATACAGCTCAATGGAAAGCTCTTTGAACAGCCTTGAAAATCAGCAGAATTCTATAAATAACTTTACAAGACAACAGCAGCAGCAACAGCAGAACAGATAAGGGGAATGAGCAATGATTAATATTTACATAAACGGAAATCCTGTAGAAGCAGAACTTGAAAGCGAACAGACAGTGGGTGATGTTTTAAAATCTTTTGAACTTACCTGCGAAAAAAACGACGCTGCAGTAATCGGTATAACTGTGGACGGAAAGCAGATTACAGCAGATGAATTCGATAAGGAAGCCGAAAAGCCTTTGAGCGATAAAACTAAGTTTGAATTTTCTGTAGTAACAAAGGCAGATATCAAGGCAAGCTTTGAAGAGCTTTCTAAATGCTTTGAAGAACTTTCTTCAAAAATGGAAAACGTACACACAGATTTCCAGAACGGAAAAGGTTCATCAGTTACACAATCAATAAAAGAACTTGCAGATAAGATAGATCAGTTTTGTCATGTAGCAACACTTGCGAGTCTTTTCCCAGACACTTATAAAAACACAAATATCGATGGAAATAGCTTTAATGATTTTTTTGCAGATTTTTCTCCGGTGCTGCGTGATTTTGAAGCGGCATTACAGAACAATGACACAGTTCTGATCGGCGATTTATCTGAGTATGAAATTTGCCCAAGATTAAAGGCAATTTCATCGGCATTAAAGGCTATGTAGGAATTTTGCTTCCACTTGCTAACAAAAATAAAAACGGGTATTCTTGAGATATGAAAGTTGTCGAAATTAAAGGTTTACAACGAGAAGAAGGTCACATTTTTTACATCAGGCGTTATACGGGCGACGTATATGTAGAGCTTCCGACAAGTGTGGAACACACACAGATTAAATTCACAATAGAGATGGATCCTCTTGGAAATAAAACAATAGACCTTCAGGTTACTCCGGGAATCAACTATCCCCTCTTACCTTTAAAAAGGGCAATTATCGAATACATCCTTGCACAGGAAATGGAAGGCAAAATACCTTGTTAACCTTTACGACTCACTCTTCGGAAGAAACAATAGAATTAGGAAAAAAGATAGGAAGCTGTCTTAAAAAAGGTGATATCATCGCTATGCAGGGAACTCTTGCAGCGGGTAAAACTACTATCACAAAAGGAATTGCCCTGTCTTTAGGAATTAACGATACAATCACAAGTCCAACCTTCTGCCTCATAAGTGAATATTCAGGAAAGATGCCATTATATCACATGGATGTATACAGGCTCGACGGCGTTGAAGATTTTATAAACCTTGGGACAGACGACATGCTCTACGGAGACGGGGTTTCTATAATCGAATGGAGCGAAAAAATAATGGATGAACTTCCTTCTAAAACCATCATCCTTAAAATTTCTATAAACGAAGATTCTTCCAGGACAATTGTGATTGAAAACTGGAATAACGATCCTATTGATTTTAAATAAGTTCAGGAGATTTAAAAATTGAAGGCATTAAGCATTGACGGAGCAATTTCAAGATTAACGGTTTCTGCAAAAAATGATGATAAAATTTTTACAAGCATTTACGACATAGGTATGCGCCAGTCTGAATCACTTGTGCCTGCAATTGATTATGTACTCGAAAAAGTTGATTTAAAATCTTCTGATCTTGATTACACTGCAATTTCTATAGGACCTGGAAGCTTTACCGGATTACGACTTGCAATTTCTGCAGTAAAAGCAATTGAACTTGCATACGATGTTCCGGTTTACGGAATTTCTACGCTCGAAATGTATGAATACTGTTTTAAAGATTTTGATTTACCTGTTTTAAGCGCCCTGGATGCAAACAAAGACAGGTTTTATGCAAGACTCAAAGACGGGAAAAAATTAATTTTAGAAGACGGCGACTGGGAACTTGAAAAAATTTATTCAACTGTAAAGAAAATTAAAAATCTTATTGTATGCGGGCCGGACAGAATTAAACTTTGTGAACTGATTAAGGCTCAGAATAAAAAAATAAATTTATTTTCGCCGGCTGTAAACATCATCACTACAGAAGCACTTTTTGATATTGCAGAAAAAAATAAGACCGCCAGCATTCCTCCATTAAAGGATTTTGACGGTCCTGTTTATCTTCGTGCGAGCGAAGCAGAAATCAAACAGAATTCCAAAGACTAATCATCAAACTAATCTTTCTTTAAAAGCTTAGACAATGCGCTGATTGCATTCTTATCTTCTGTCTCTTTAACAAGGGCTGCTTTATTTTCCATCTGGATTGCATCAAATACTTCCTGGCGGAAAACTTTTACAGATTTTGGAGCTTCAACACCGATTTTAACCTGATCTCCGTGTACGTCAATCAAAGTTATGATGATGTCTTCGCCGATTCTGATTTTTTCATCAATCTTTCTTGAAAGGATTAACATTACTGTCCTCCTTTCTTATTCAGTGTATCGATGATGTTTACCTTTGTTGTCCAGCGGTTATCGTTAAGAACAACCTGCATACACTGTTTATTTGATTTATTGATTACTAAAGGTCCCTGGAAATTAGCTGTAATTGGAGAACCATCGCCCGGAACTGTAACAATAGTCATGATGATGATATCTTCGGGTTTTGTGATGTCGATTTTTTTGAGCATTTCGTCGTCGATATCAGTTTCATAATCACCACAGATTAAAAATGGATCTACAATTAAAAAAGCAAGGTTAGGATCTTCGATTGACTGAAGCCACAAAAATGGTTCATATTCAGATTCTACAATTGCGTATTTTGTAAACTGTTCAAAGCCAAATAATCCTTCCGGAATTGTCAGTAATTTATCTTCTGAAACTTCTTTAATTCCACTTGCTTTTGTTATAATTTCCATCGTTCTTTATCCTTTATTATCTCATGTAATTTAATAATGTTGAATGATACATTTTTCCGGCATTGCTGAGCGTAGCCTGATTTGTGTAATCCAAAAGCTTCATATCTGTTGCTGCGGCAGTAAAGTCTACATCACCTTCTCTTGCAACCATGTTTGTAACATCAAGGGCAAGTTTTGAACTTCTCTGTGCATTAATCTGAGCTCTTTCATATTCAGAACCGGATTTAGCAATTCTTGCGTTCAGGCTGTCTATACCCATATCGATTGTACCAAGTACTCTTCCACCAATAGATTCCTGATCTCCGCGAAGTAAGGCATTTCTGAAGGCGATTACTGCATCAAACATTGAACCACCTGCTACACGAACGCTGTCATTGTAGTTATATGGAGGCTGTTGTGTTGAATCTTTAATTACACCAAGATCGAATAAAGTTGTTCCTGTTTTATCCTGAAGCCAGAGCTGGCGTGCATCTGTAGTTGCAAGGTTAAGGCTGTTTCGTACAGGATCTATTGAAGCTTTAACTGCTGCGTCAGAGTTATTAATCTTACTTACGAGTGCATAGATATTGTCGCCGCGTGTTACTTCAACTTCTACTCCGTCGATTAAGATAACACTGTCTTGAGTTGCATGCCATTCAGAAGCATCCCTCATGCTGAAAATCTGCTGGTGTTCGGCCCAGAATGTTTTATTTCCGGCATTGTCGTTTACAAGATATTTGTGTTCATCAACTTCGATGAGGTTTGAATCAATATTTCCGTTGTAACGTACATTCTGAATAAGTGGAACGCCCGAACCTTCTACATTTCCCATTTCTACATCAAAAGCTGTAGATTTTGTATTTGTTCCTGCAAAAAGTGCGTTTCCGTCTGCGCTTACTGCGTTTGCATTCTGGATAAGCTGTTTAAGAAGTTCATCTACTTCGCTTGCCATATTGTGTAAATCGTCTTCGTTGTAGATTCCGTTTGCACCTGTAACTGCAAGCTCGCGGATTCTCTGCATGATTTCAAGAGAATCTGTCATATATCCTTCGCGGAGAGTAAACTGATCGGAAAGAGCAAGTGCATTTTTCTCAAAATTATTTACTCTTCCAAGATATGATTCGTAGCGAACAAGGTGACCTGCTGCAAGAGGATCATCACGAAGCTGCTGAATCTTCTGCTGTGAGCCAATCTGGTTGTTTACCTTATTCAACCTCGATTCCTGCATCCTCAGGTTTTTCTGAGTATTTGTATTATTCATCTGACTGCTGATTCTCTGCATAATAGCCTATCCTCCTTGAACTTATCCTTATACTCCAAGTTTATTGATTACTGTATCGATTAAGTTGTCCCAGACTGTAATAAACTTAGCTGCTGCATTGTATCCGTGCTGGAACTTCATTATTTCTGCAAGTTCTTCATCAATGTTTACACCACTGATTGAATCTCTTGTATTTCTTAAATCATCCATAATTGCATTCTGGCTCAAAAGATTTGTTTCTGCCTGCTGACCTTTTAATCCGACCTTTGTTACAGAATCTGCAAAATAATCATCAAAGGTCTTCATACTTCCTACCATAATCGAAGTATTTCTGATAGAAGCAATTTCTACAGCGGCACGACCGTCTCCTACTGCAACAGAACCTGAAGCATCGCGGTAACCTGCTGCAACACTCATTACATCCTTCTGGATTTCTGTATTAACACTGATGTAAGCAGAAGGATTATATACCGGAGAAACTGCAAACTGTGTGCCCTGAACTAAAGCATTAACTGCATCTGCCTGATTAAAATCGTATGCGTTTTCGGGACCAGTTCCGTTTAATAATCCGGAGTAACCTGCAAGGAAGTAGCCTGAATCTTCAACGTGGCGGATTACGAAATCAGGATTATCCATGTTTTCGCTTGCTGTTGCTTTTAATACAAGACGATTGTCACGGTCAAGATAAGCTTTTACTTCGCTCTGACTGTCGTTGATTCTTGCAATTACTGTTTCTACTGTATCTGTATGATAGTAAGCAATTTCTACGTTTCCTGATTTACCTGATAAAGTGATTGTTCCTTCAATACCAACCTGCTGCTGTAAATCGAGTTTGTTTGTACCTGTAAATCTGAAGATGTATGAAGTATCTAATTCACCATCGCCGTCTCTGTCGTAGTTACCGTTTGTATTTTCTACGAATGAATGCTGAACAAAGAAATCAAGACCTGTTACTTTATTTGCACCAACTGCATTTCTGTGAACATCGTTTACAAGGTCTGCAAAGTTCAGAGTCATTTCGTTTAAGTCCTGCATTTCCTGGCGGATATCTACATCACGAAGTTCAATTAAAGCTCCAAGTGTACCACCGCGGAAGAATGCATCCTCACCTGTATCAGACCATACTACTTTGTTGTAGCCTGTATCATCATAACGAGGAACAAGTTCAATTCCTCTTCTTACGCTACCCTGTACGATGATTTCTCCACCTGTATGAATCATAAATTCATCAGGGTCTCTGTCGTCTGTTGAAATATCGATGAGGGCTGAAAGTTTATCTACGAGTAAGTCTCTTCTGTCGAGTAAATCGTTAGGGTTGTCCCCCATTGCACGTGAACGAACAATTTCGCCGTTTAATGCTGCAATCTGGGAAGTAAGATCATTAATCTGTTTTACTGTAGCATCAATATCACCGTTTATGATGTTTGCAACTCCGCTGAGCGCTTCCCATCTTTCGTTGATTGAATCTGTTAATGTTTCACCGCGTGTTACAACTGCCTGTCTTGCTGCCTGACTTTCGGGATGCATTGAAAGTTCCTGCCAGCTTTCCCAGAATTTATCCATATTAGATCTGATAGAAACGTCGTATGGTTCGTTATAAATCTGTTCAAGCATCATGTAGTACTTGCTTCTTGTATCCCAGTATGATTCCTGATTTGCCTGAGCAACAATTCTTTTGTCCAAAAGTTCATCGCGGATTCGTTCAATGCTCATTACATCAACACCCTGACCAATCTGTCCCGGGCGTTCCGGACGGCTTAAATCCGGCTTATACAAAGGGTCAAACTCTTTAATTTGAACTCTTTGACGAGAATATCCTTCTGTATTTGCATTTGAAATATTGTGACCTGCAGTTGTGATGGCATCTGTGTTTGCCATTATGCTGCGTTTACCAAGTTCTATTCCAGAAAATGTTGATCCCATTTTGTATATCTCCTGATTATTATCCGATTATTAAAAACTCATGTTCAGAACAACGCTCTGTGGCTGTGGCTGAATGATTTTTCCTTCTTTTGAATACACTTTGCTTCCACTCTGAGGAATTGCATTTTCGATAACTCCCTGAAGGAATTCGCGTGTAATATTTACATATTTATTTAATGCCTGATTTTCAATCTTGCATTTAAGTAATTTTGAGCGGAGAAGACCGATTTTTTCGAGGTATGGCTTAAGTTCAGAAGTTTTCATCATATCCTGCAAAACTTCTCTTTCTGTATCTATATCCTGGAAATTTTCGTAAAGAACATTGATTTTTGAAACAACGTCTGTTAAAGATTCCCAGTTTTTATCCATAACAGCCTTTTTCATCTGAGAATGCTTTTCTACAAGAGAATCAAGAACATCGTTTTCTTTTACTAAGATCTTTTCAAATTCTGTAAGATTTTTTTCCATTTGCAATCTCCTTCCCGCAATAATTACAGGATTTCAGTTGATTATCGGAGACTGAAAATTTTACTTTAGATTTTTTTTTATGCGTTTTAAAGATTTTTTTTGGGTTTTGAGTGGGAGATTTTTATTATTTATAGAATGATTTTAAGGGCTTTTTATATGTTGATTCTGGTTATTATATAGAATGATTTTCGCTCTTTTTGATACACCTTGACTATAAATTGTGATTTTGATATATTTTGTTACAACTATGGTGCCTATAGTTCAGCGGTAGAGCGCCAGATTGTGGATCTGGTTGTCGTGGGTTCGATCCCCACTAGGCACCCCTAAAAAACGGTGCAAGTTTTTTTTCCTGCACCGTTTTTTTTGCGCCTGTAGCTCATCTGGATAGAGCACCGGACTTCGAATCCGGTGGTAGGAGGTTCGAATCCTCTCAGACGCAACCAATAGGAGCTCATCAATATGAGCTCCTTTTTTTCTTTTACAAATCTCTTATTCAATGATAAAATTAACTTATGACAATAAAAGTTAGTTACGATTCATTGAAAAAAATCTTTCTTTCTCTTTTTTTATTCATATTTGCAGCAGCAGACTTTTGTTTTGCAGATATCATGCCAGGCAGATTCAAAATCACAGAAAGTGAAAGCGAATTTGACCTTCTTTATTTTGTCACTCCAGACATGACAGTTTTGGACTCAATTCCCAATGAAGATGTAAACGTAACCCAGGCTTTTTTAATTAAGAAAAACAATATAGAAGCTCAAGTCCGCTACTCACTTTTTACCGATACCAGTACAAATACAGAAGATTTACAGATGCAGTATGCAATGTGGGTTTTTATGTGTGTAAGCAATATTACAGGTATAGATCCCTCTGAAGTTTCTTTAAGCGCCTTTAATGATGCAGATGTTAAGCAGGAATTTAACGGAGACTTTGGCTGTACAGGCTTTTTCCAGGACCCTCAGTCCGACTATGCAAAAGGCTATAAATACATGATGGTAGAATTCTTTTATAAAAACGGACAGGGCCTTGTAATGCGCTCCTTCCTTTTTAATGACATAAACTTTCTGGGCATAACTGAACAAGGAATATCAATGGAAAGTATATGGTACCAGAATTACCACACCTTTGAATTTATGGAAAGAGGCCCGGACGGAAAATGGATTCACAGGGAGAATATTTATGAATAAAGAAATAACGGGTTCCATAATAGGCTGTATCTCCTATCTTTTTTGTGCACTTTGTTTTATTGCTTTTGGAATTTATGCATTAAAAACTAAAAAGCCAATAAATTTCTGGGCCGGAGATAAGATAAATCCAAGAAAAATCACAGATGTAAAAAAATATAACCGTGCAAACGGCCTTATGTGGATAATCTACGGTATACTCTGGATTGTTTGCAGCACAATTCCTTTTTTCAATGAGTTGGTTGCCGGAATGATATGCCTTGGGCTTGGTGTAGGCGGCGCACCTGTTTTAATTGTAATATATACCTGTATAATTAAAAAGAAATACTTTAAAAAAGAGGAATAATATGGGAGTTTTTTCAAAGATACACCGCTTCCGCGAAGCCGGACAGGATGCTAATGTTAATAATGTAGAAAAGTTTGGGGTTCCAGCACTTTCACTTTTTACAACTACAAAGGTTTTTACCCTTCACCATCACATTGATGTTGTTGATAACGAAGAAAATGTAGTTTATGAATCAAATTCAAAATTTATTTCACTTCATGATAAAACTGACATAACAAAAGCCGGCGTACATGTAGCCCACATTGAACGAAAGCTTCTTACCCTTCACGAACGCCACTACATTACCATGAACGATGGAACAAAGTTTGAACTTTCCAACGAGATTTTCCACATAATCAAAGATATAACAAACATAGAAGGCCTTGGCTGGCAACTGCGCGGAAACTGTCTTGGCTTAAACTTTGAACTCTACGACTCCAACAGCGAAATAATTGCCATAATCAGCCAGAAAATGCTCTCCATCCACGACAAATGGTGCGTAGACATCTACAAAAAAGAACACACCGACATCATCGTTGCTATACTTATCTCATTGCAACACATGATCAAAGACCGCCAAGCCGCCTCTTCCGGTAGTTCGTCCGGCGGTTCCTCAGGAAACTGATGTAGAATAATATATCAATAAAAAAATCCAGCTTCGTTTCAAAGATTCTAATAAAATGATTGCATTTTGGAAAAAAATGCGGAGTAGAAAACACCACCGGACAGGTTTCTCAGCTGGCTGGGGGTGTTTTCTACGGGAGCATTTTTTTCCATACATGTATACATTTTTTCAAAAACCACTTGAAACAACTCATTCTTTTTGATATATTATTCTACATCAACTTTGTTGATTATGGGCCATTAGCTCAGCTGGTAGAGCAACAGACTCTTAATCTGTGGGTCGCAGGTTCGATCCCTGCATGGCTCAAAAGCTTAAGTTTAGCGAGAGTGGTGAAATTGGCATACACGCTAGACTTAGGATCTAGTGCTTCGGCGTGAGGGTTCAAGTCCCTCCTCTCGCACAATTTTACAATATATTCTGCGGGAATAGCTCAGTGGTAGAGCGCCACCTTGCCAAGGTGGATGTCGCGGGTCCAACTCCCGTTTCCCGCTCTAAAGTGAAAAGCGATTCAGATACAGTCTGAACCGCTTTTTTTTTAACATTTAGTCTTTAAGAGGTGCAACGTGAAACTCACAAAAGAATTCACAAAATTGGAAAAATCGGCAGTAAAGCTTACTGTTACTATTGGCAAGAAAGATGTAGAAGAATCTTACAACTCAACACTTTCTAAATATGTTAAAAGCGCACAGATTCCAGGCTTCCGCAAGGGTCATGTTCCTGCAAATGTTCTTGAAAGAAAGTATGGCGAAGCTATTAAAGCAGACACACTGAGCGAACTCATTGACGAATCATTCAAACAGATTTTTGATGAAGAAACAGAAAACAGACCTCTTCCATATGCACAGCCGGTAATGGATACTGTTCCAGAATTTGACCTTTCAAAAGACCTTACTTACACTGTTACATACGATATCTTCCCTACTGTATCTGTTAAGGATTTCTCTGGTATTTCTTACAAGGAACCACAGGTTGCTGTTTCTGATGCAGATATTAAAGACGAACTTAAATCTATGCAGGAACGCAACGCTCTTGTTGTAGAAAAGAAAGATGCAACTGTTGCAAAAGACGACATTGTTACAATCAACTACTGCGAGCTTGATGACGAAGGAAAAACAATCAAAGGTTCAGAACGCGAAGACTTTGTATTTACTGTAGGTTCCGGTGAAAATATCTATAAGATTGATGACGAAATCATTGGTATGAAAAAAGATGAAACAAAATCAATCACAAAGAAATACAAGAAAGATGATCCTGATGAAGAACTTGCAGGTAAGACAAAGAATATCAGCGTAAAAATTAAGGCTGTAAAAATCCGTGATCTTCCAGCTTTGGATGATGACTTTGCACAGGACTGCAACGAAAAGTTCAAGACTCTTGATGACCTTAAAGCAGATATTAAACGCAACATGGAAACTGCAATTACAAGACGGCTTAAGGAACTTAAGAACAATGAAATCCTTAGCCAGCTTGTTGAAAAATATAAGTTTGATATTCCGGCTTCTATGCTCGAAATGGAACTTAAAGGCCGCTGGGATATGATGGCTCAGCAGTTCCAGACAAGCCCTGAACAGCTTGAAAAAATGATTACTGCAAGTGGTCAGACAAAAGAAGCTATGCTCAAGGAATGGACAGGCGACAGTGAAAAGATGCTTAAGTCTCGCATTATCGTTGATTCTTTGATCCGCGACAGAAATATCAGCGTAACTCCGGAAGAAATTGAAGCACAGTATGCAGTAATTGCAGAACAGGGCGGAATGTCTGTAGAAGAAGTTAAAAAACACTACAGCGATGCTCGTGCAAAAGAATATCTTATTGACGACACAAAAGAAAACAAATTGTTCGAACAGATTTACGCAGAAATCAAGATTTCTAAGGGTGACAAGAAGTCATTTAAAGAGCTTTTTGAAAATAGATAATTTCCTGTCATTGCGAGCTTAGCGAAGCAATCTACAACGTTATCATAAGGAAAAATCGTAGATTGCTTCACCACTACGTGGTTCGCAATGACGATACTTGTGGGGTTTTAGGGGCAGAGCCCCTAGGCGGGTGGGTAGACGAAAAGCCGCAAGCTTTGAGGCGCAGGGCGGGGCTCCGCCCTCCTTCTTTTTTAAAATATTTAATAAAATTTCCTATTCTTTTTTCAGAAAAACCATTATATTTATATATATAGGAATTTTTATAATGAACGAAATGATGAATAACAACATCCCTAGTGTTTGGGAACGAACTGGTAACGGCGAAAGAGGCTATGACCTTTTTTCCAGACTTTTAAAAGACCGCATTATCTTTCTTGACGGTGAAATAAACGAATACAATGCAGACCTTGTTGTTGCACAGATTCTTTTCCTTGAATCTGAAAATCCGGACAAGGATATTAGCATTTATATTAACTCTCCCGGTGGTGTTGTTACTGCAGGTCTTGCAATTTACGATACAATGAAATATGTAAAATGCGATATTCAGACTATCTGTATGGGTCAGGCTGCAAGTATGGCTGCTATTATTCTTGCAGGTGGTACTAAAGGAAAACGCTATGCACTTCCAAGTAGCCGCGTTATGATTCATCAGCCACGTGGTGGTGTTGAAGGTCAGGAAAGCGATATTTCTATTTTGGCAAAAGAAATTATCCGCCTTAAAAAACTTTCTATTGAATATCTTGCAAATGATACGGGCAAAACTGTGGAACAGATTTCTTCGGATATTGAGCGCGATTTTTATATGTCGGCAAATGACGCTCTTGAATATGGAATTGTTGACCACGTAATGCCTTCACGTAAAAAATAAACTGGTACAGAGGAACTTTTATGAAACGCTTTAATCCACAAACATGCTATTGTTTTTTCTGCGGTAAGCCTGCGGATAAAGACAGAAGATTGATTGCAAGTCCAACAGGTGCTTTTATCTGCGACAGATGTATTTCTGCCTGCCAGGACAAGCTTGATTTACAGGCTGCTGAACTTGCTCCAATTGAATTAAACGAAGTTCCTACTCCAAAAGAATTTAAAGAATATCTTGACCAGTATGTTGTTGGTCAGGATGAAGCAAAAAAAGTTCTTTCTGTTGCTGTATACAATCACTACAAACGCATGGCAACTAACTACAGCATGGATACAGTGCAGGACACAACAGACAGTGTTACTATTGAAAAATCAAATGTTCTTTTGATTGGTCCTACAGGAAGCGGAAAAACTCTTCTTGCAAAAACACTTGCCCAGAAGCTTAAGGTTCCATTTGCAATTGCAGATGCCACTACCCTTACAGAAGCCGGATATGTTGGTGAAGACGTAGAAAATGTTCTTCTTAAACTCATCAATGCCGCAGACGGAAACATTGAAGCAGCTCAGCGCGGAATTATCTTTATTGATGAAATTGATAAGATTGGTCGTAAGAGCGAAAACACATCTATTACCCGTGATGTAAGCGGCGAAGGCGTTCAGCAGGCACTTCTTAAAATTATTGAAGGTACAAATGCGAGCGTTCCTCCTCAGGGTGGAAGAAAACATCCGAATCAGGAAATGCTCCAGATAGACACAACTAACATTCTGTTCATACTTGGTGGTGCTTTTGTTGGTTTGGACAAAATTATTGAACAGCGAATTGCGGCTCACTCAATGGGATTTGGTTCAAATGTAGGCATGATGAATGAAGAAGAAAAGATGAATCTTTTGAATCAGTGCACTCCAGATGACCTTGTAAAGTTTGGACTTATTCCAGAACTTATTGGTCGTATGCCAATTACAGTTGCCCTTAAAGAGCTTACAAAGGATGACCTTGTTTCTATTCTTACAGAACCAAAGAATGCAATTACTAAGCAATTCCAGGCAAGCTTTGCAATTGATAATGCTGATCTACAGTTTGATAAGGAAGCTATCGAAGAAATTGCAAATGAAGCAATAAGACAGAAAACAGGTGCGCGCGGACTACGTACTATTGTTGAAAAAATGCTTACTGATATTATGTTTGAAATACCTGATATTGAAGGTAAAAAACAACTTGTTGTTACAAAGGATGTTGTTACTCAGGCTAAAAAAATTGATGTTAAGCAGTTAATAAAGTCTTTACCTGAAAAAATAGAAACAGCGTAGTTTTAGATTTTTTCTATAGCTGCTAAAGTTTCTTTTACGGTAGTTTCCCAGTTAATTCTTCTTGAAACTTCAAAACCTTTCTGAATCATAAGTTCGGAAAGGTCTTTTTCTTCTACGACCTTCTGCATATCTACAGCAATTTCTT
>JAEEGJ010003786.1_pt1 | contig 55026 bp, 35 predicted proteins | sample 8958761 | NCBI WGS metagenome assembly JAEEGJ01 (sample SAMN16246546, study PRJNA631951) | gut metagenome | biome: gut microbiome; feature: rumen; material: RS-attached | host: Bos | place: Iran: Karaj | collected 2018-10
TGTCCGCGAAAGCCACCACCACCACGATGACGGTTTCGACATCGTGGGAACCGAGGAACACGAACACGAGCACGCAGAGGAGGAAGGCGGTCACGAAGAACCTTTCTACCTCGACGAGCAGGGGCAGATCGACCGCGATTCCTGCCTATTCTATGCCTTGAGCCTGCTGGATCTGTATACCACCGCCCGCGACAAGATCGTGATGGACAGCGACCATTACGACGCCATGAGCAGCCGGCTGACGGAAAGCTACAACTACGCCCGCGACCGGTATCGGCTCATCCAGCGACGTATCTTCATCGACGGGCAGGACAATTATTTCAAAGTGCTGCGCTCTTTCCCCCGCTACTGCACGCTGGCGTTCCAGGACGCCAGCCGGAAATACGGCATCGGCCGGCACAATGCGGACGCCGAGATCCTGCGTAAGAGCGAATGGCGCGGCCCGATGGTCACGGGCTTCATCCTGTTCGTCCTTTTCTACATCGGTCTGGCCACCCTGCTGAGCAACATCGTGGTCCATCTGCTCAAGAAGCGGATTCCCCGCTTCCAGACGGAATCCTTCAAGCAGCGGAGCCTGATGGCCACGCTCCTGAGCGGTGTGGTGATTTTCGCCGTATCGGTGATGATCGCCAGTCTGTTCGTCAAGCAGAATTTCTTCCAGGTGGCTTCCGGCCTGCTGCTCGTCTATGCCTGGCTGCTGGCTGCCATCCTGGTCTCCCTGCTGGTGCGCATCCCTTCCCAGCACATCCGGGAAGTGTCGAAGATCTACGTGCCCATCGCCCTGCTGGGCCTGATCGTGATCACCTTCCGCATCATTTTCATTCCGAACCGGCTGGTCAACCTCATCTTCCCGCCTTTGATGCTGGGCTTCACCATCTGGCAGTACTGCCTCTGCAAGAAAGTGAGCCACAACCGGGAAGCCCGCGGCGACATGATCTATGCCTGGATCACCTTCGCCGTGATGTTCATCACAACCATCATGGCCTGGTTGGGATATGTCCTGCTGGGCATCCAGATCTTCATATGGTGGCTCTTCCAGCTCACGGCCATCGAGACTATCACAGCCCTGTACGTCCTGGTGGAAAAGCACGAGAAGAAGTATCTGATCAAGCGCAAACTGGAATACAAACAGGACCACACTATCTACGAACCCGACCGGAAGGACGCTTACATCGCCGTGACCTGGCTCTACGACTTCATCAGGCAGGCAGTCCTGCCCATTGCGGGCGTACTGTCGATTCCGCTCTGCATCCGCCTGGCCGCCAATGTCTTCGATCTGGGAGAGATCTGCAGAGACATCTTCTACCGGCCCTTCTTCAACCTCAGCGACAAAGACGGCAACGCCATCCTGCATCTGTCGCTTTATAAACTCGTGCTGGTCAGTGCGCTCTTTTTCCTGTTCCGCTACTTCGCCTACCTGTTCAAGGCCTTCTACCGTCGCCTGCGCTTCGACCGATATGCCCGGAAGGAGAAGAAAACGTTCATCCACGCCAACGAGATCAACTTCACGCTGGCCGACAATGTGATCGGCATCCTGGTGTGGGGCACCTACATCATCATTGCCATCATTCTGCTCAAGATTCCGATGGGCGCCCTGTCGCTCGTAGCAGCCGGCCTGGCCACCGGTCTCGGTCTGGCGATGAAGGACATCCTCAACAACTTCATCTACGGCATCCAGTTGATGAGCGGCCGCCTGCGCGTGGGCGACTACATCGAATGCGACGGTATCCGCGGCAAGGTGACTTCGATCAGCTACCAGACCACCCAGATCCAGACGGTCGAAGACACACTGATCGCCTTCACCAACACCACCCTGTTCAACAAGAACTTCAAGAATCTCACCCGAGGCAGCGCCTACGAGTATATCAAAGTGACCTGCGGCGTCAAATACGGCACCGATGTCGAGAAGGTGCGCACCCTGTTGCTGGAAGCATCCCAGAAACTGATGACAAAAGACAAATACGGCCGCAACATCGTCGATCCGAAACGCGGCGTCTCCGTGACGCTCGACAATTTCGGCGACAGCAGCATCGACATCGCCCTGAAACAGTACGTACTCGTGGAAGAGCGCTACGGCTACATCGCGCGCGCCCAGGAACTCATCTACAACACCCTCAACGAGAACGGAATCGAAATCCCGTTCCCGCAGCGGGACATCTGGATCAAATCGACAGGACAGTAAGGACGTTGATCAGTTCGCGGTCGATCGGCTTGTCGATCTTGACCGCCTTGGAGATAGGCACGTACACCACCTGGTCGTTTTTGATGCCGACCATGATGTTGCGCTGGCCTTCCTTGAGCGCCTCCACGGCCGCCACGCCGAGGCGCGAGGCGAGGATACGGTCGTAAGCCGACGGCCGGCCGCCGCGCTGCAGGTGGCCCAGGATCGTAACCCGAACGTCATATTCGGGATACTCCTTGCGGACGCGATCGGCATAATGCATGGCACCACCGTCCTTCTTGCTCTCGGACACCAGCACGATGGAACTGTTCTTGCTCTTGCGGATGCCCCGCCCGATAAACTGGGCAAGCTGGTCGATATCGGTGCGGTCTTCCGGGATGATGGCCGCTTCCGCGCCGGAGGCGATGGCGCTGTTCTGCGCCAGGAAGCCGGCGTCGCGGCCCATCACCTCCACGAAAAAGATGCGGTCGTGCGAGGTGGCCGTGTCGCGGATCTTGTCGACGCAGTCGACGATGGTGTTGAGCGCCGTATCGTAGCCGATGGTCGAATCGGTGCCGTAGAGATCGTTGTCGATCGTGCCGGGAAGGCCGATCACCGTCACGTCGTGTTCGCGGGCGAGATCTTCGGCGCCGGAAAGCGAGCCGTTGCCGCCGATCACGATCAAGGCGTCGATATGGTGGTGGTGCAGCATTTCAAAGGCCTTGGTGCGGCCTTCCGGCGTCCGGAATTCCTCGCTGCGGGCGGTCTTGAGAATCGTGCCGCCCCGCTGGATGACGTTGCTGACCGATTCGCTGGTAAATTCCTTGATTTCGCCGTTGATCAGGCCTTCATAGCCCCGGTAGATACCGTACACTTTCCAGCCTGCGAAGATGGCGGAACGCGTGACCGCGCGGATGGCGGCATTCATTCCCGGCGAATCGCCGCCGGAAGTCAGGATGCCGATGGAATGGATTTCTTTCATCGTTTCTGCGTTTTTTGACCGAGTAAAGATAGCATTTTTTCCGGCGCTTCCATAATATTCCAGGACAACACGGCGCCATTGAATCCGTGACGCATCACCGCATCGAGGGATTCCCGGACATATTCAGGCGAAGTCGGAGCGAATTTTTCGACATAATTGATCTCAATGCCAGGATATTTTGCACAAAGGCAGGATTCCATCGCCTGCAGCTGGGATTCGAGGAAAGCCACATCCATCTTAAAATCCGGATAGCCCGTCGCGCCGGGAACCGACTTGCGCAACAACTCATATTCGAAGCCCATTCCGGCCGGAGCAAAAGTCTGGCGATAGAGCATCGGTTTGATGAAATCGGCGTGGCGCGAGAGGATTGCGTAGTCCTGGCCGACGAACGGAGCCATAAACGGGGCATACAGGTCCAGTCCCACCTCAAGGCCGCGGCTGCGGAGACTGTCGGCGACAGCCGCCACCGACTCGCTCACGATATGGCCCTTGGCCCTGAAAAACGAGGCGGCAAGCGGATTCTCGAAAATGAAACCCGACTCGGGCGTATAGCCCGTCACCGAGAAGAACGCATCACCCCGGGTCTCCCATTCCTTCCTGACCTGCGCCAGGTCGACGCCTTCCTCTGCAAAACGCGCTTCACAGAGCGGACAGCCGCAGTTGAGCACACCGCCGACGCCGCTGACGAACGACTGGGTGCGGATGCGGTCGAGGAACACGCCGTCGAAACCGCAATCGCTGAAACAACGGTCATACAGCGCCACGACATTGGCGATATTCTGTGGATCGGACGGGCAGTTGAAACGGAAACCCTCCCCGGCCGCCAGATCATAATTCGCAGGTATCTCTCCCCACAGGTCCACGCCCGGCGAGTTGTCGCAGACCTCTTCGGTCTCGGCGAATACAGGAAGCCACAGGAGCATCCGGATGCCCTTTGCGTGAAGGTATTCCCCCACCTCCCGATAGATGTCCTTGTCGAGACTCCAGCCGATGATGACTTTCCCGACGGGGACCATCCGGCACACCGTGTCGAGGCGGGACACGATCTGCTCCGCGGTATAATCGGGACGGTGCCAGCTCCCGAGGGACACCTGGACGATATATTCGGGCTCCGCGGAACGCTGCCGGCAAGCCGTCAGCGCCAGCAGGACAAGAAACAGGAACAGAAACTTTTTCATCGTTTTTCCACAGTTTGTCACAAAGATAACGAAAAGAAAGATTTCGCATTCCGTTCAATTGTTTGTCAGTCTGTTCGCGGATGTTTTTCTATTGGCAAAAAACTCTTATCTTCGTAGAATAATATACTGAAGCCATGAAGCGATTCCTTTCCCTTCTTTCCATCCTGATCCTTTCCCTGCTTGCAGCTGGCTGCGGTCCCAGATGGCAGGCCGCAGAGGCAGACGGCTGCCAGCTCATCACACAGAAAAACGGTCCGACACTGGGCTATACCACCGTTCCCATCCTTGAGAAAAACGGTTATGCCTTCAAAGACCTGAACCGCAACGGAAAACTGGACGCGTACGAAGACTGGCGGAAGCCGGCCCCGCAACGTGCCCGCGACCTGGCGTCACAGCTCTCCATCGAAGAGATCGCCGGCCTGATGCTCTACAGCGCCCACCAGGCTGTCCCGTCGCCTGAAATCACAGATGCGCAGCGAAAGTTCCTGAAAGAGGACAATCTCCAGCACGTGCTGGTGACGACGGTCGCCAGTCCGGAAGTCGCGGCCCGCTGGAACAACAACGTGCAGGCCTTCGTCGAGGGCCTCGGCCACGGCATCCCGGCCAACAACAGTTCCGATCCCCGCAACGAAACGGCCGTGACGGCCGAATACAACGCAGGAGCGGGCGGCCAGATCTCACTCTGGCCCACGCCGCTCGGCCTGGCCGCCACCTTCGATCCGGCACTTGTGCGCCGTTTCGGCGACATCGCTTCAAAAGAATACAGGGCCCTGGGCATCGCAACGGCTCTCAGCCCGCAGATCGACCTGGCCACCGAGCCGCGCTGGAACCGTTTCACCGGCACTTTCGGCGAAGACCCGGACCTCGACACCGATTTGGCCCGCGCCTATGTGGACGGCTTCCAGACCACGGAAGGCAGCCGCGACGGCTGGGGGACGGAAAGCGTCAACGCGATGGTCAAACACTGGCCCTCGGGCGGCCCGGAAGAAGGCGGTCGCGACGCACATTTCAACTACGGAAAATATGCCGTCTACCCGGGCGGAAATTTCGAGACACATCTGCGTGCCTTCACGGAAGGTGCCTTCAAGCTTGAAGGGAAGACCAGCTCGGCCACGGCCGTGATGCCCTACTACACCATCTCCTGGGGCATCGACCCTTCCGGGAAGAATGTGGGCAACAGCTACAACCACTATATCATCTCCGACCTGCTGCGCGACAAATACCGCTTCGACGGCGTGGTCTGCACCGACTGGGGCATCACCCACGACAACGCCGCCGTCGAATCGTTCGACGGCAAATGCTGGGGTGTGGAGACGCTTACCGAAGCCGAACGCCACTACGAAGTGATCAAGGCCGGCGTGGACCAGTTCGGCGGCAACAACGACAAAGGCCCCGTACTCGAGGCCTACCGGATGTGGTGCGAAGAATTCGGCGAGGAAAGCGCCCGCGCCCGCTTCGAGCAGTCGGCCGTACGCCTGCTGATGAACATCTTCCGAACCGGGCTGTTCGAAAACCCGTACGTCAGCCCCGCCGCTGCGACCCAGACCGTCGGCCGGCCCGAATTCATGCGGGCCGGCTACGAAGCCCAGCTCAAATCGGTGGTGATGCTCAAGAACCACGGGAACGTCCTGCCGCAGATTTCCGGCCAGGCCGGTAATGACGCGAAAAAGAAAGTTTTCGTGCCCAAGCGTTTCTATCCGGCGTATGCCGGACGCTTCGGGGTGTGGGGCGCACACGGAGAATACTGGGACTGGCCCGTCGCGCGGGAAACCGTCGAGAAGTATTTCGACTGGGTGGATGACGTGAAAGAGGCCGACTTTGTCCTGGTGATGATCCAGGAGCCCTATAGCGGCGTAGGATATGACGTCAAAGACCGCGCTGCCGGCGGCAACGGCTATGTGCCCGTCTCCCTGCAGTACCGTCCTTATACGGCCGGGTATGCCCGTGAGACCTCCGTGGCAGGCGGCGACCCGAAGGAATCCTTCACCAACCGCAGTTACCGGGGCAAGACGGTAAAAACCGACAATCAGGCAGACCTGGAGAATCTCATCCTCATCAGCGAGCGATGCCGCAAAAACAACCCGGCGACTCCCGTCGTCGTGGTCATCTCAGCCACCCGTCCCTTCGTGCCCGCCGAATTCGAGCCTTACGCCGATGCCATCCTGGTCAATCTCGGCGTCCAGCACCAGGCCCTCTTCGACATCATCAGCGGCGCCGTGGAGCCTTCCGGCCTGCTGCCTATGCAGTTGCCTGCCGATATGCGTACGGTCGAAGAACAGTTCGAAGACACTCCGCACGATATGCGCTGCCACGTCGATACCGACGGCCACGCCTATGACTTTGCCTACGGCCTCAACTGGAACGGCGTGATCGACGACGCGCGTACCCGCAAATACAGCAAGAAACAATAAAACCTGACCGATATGAAACGAATCCTCTGCCCTCTCCTCCTGGCCGGCCTGCTGGCCGTCGCCTGCACGAAAACCGAATACCCGCAGGAGAAACTCACGGCCAATGACGCCCGCATCGACGAAATCATCGCACAGATGACCCTTGAGGAAAAAGTGGAAATGCTGCACAGCAAGACCAATATGTCCTCGGCCGGCGTAGAGCGCCTGGGAATCGCCGACATCCGCTATGCCGACGGGCCGTTCGGCATCCGCGAGGAAGGCGTCCCCAACGGATTCCAGTCCGCCGGCTGGACGCTCGACTCTGCCACCTACTTCCCGACCGGTTCCGCACTGGCGGCCACCTGGAGCGAAGACCTGGCCTACAAGTACGGCACGGGAATGGGCAAGGAAGCCCGTCTTCGCGGCAAGGACGTGATCCTCGGCCCGGCCGTCAATATCCAACGCCTGCCCGTCGGCGGCCGTACCTATGAATACCTGAGCGAAGACCCGATTCTCTCCGCCGCCCTTGCGTTGTATTACACCAAGGGTGTACAGGACCAGGGAACGGCCGTGTGCATCAAGCACTTCGCCGTCAACAACCAGGAGACCAGCCGCGGCAGCGTCGACGTCCAGATCGACGAGCGCACGCTCCGCGAGATCTATCTCAAGCCTTTCGAGCGCGCCATCAAAGAAGGCGGCGCGATGAGCGTGATGCCGGCCTACAACAAGGTCAACGGCGACTACTGCTCCGAAAACGAGCACCTCCTCAACGAGATTCTCCGCGGCGAGTGGGGCTTCAAGGGAATGACCGTCTCCGACTGGGGCGGGACGCACAGCACGATGGGCGCTATGCTCCACGGCCTCAACGTCCAGATGACGGGCTCCAATTACCTGGGCCAGCCCGTCATCGATTCCATTGCCGCCGGCAAGCTTACGGAAGAGATGGTCGACGAGAAAGTCCGCCAGATCCTTCGCGTCCGTCTGGCCGTCGAAGCCGTTCCGGACGACGTGGCCAACACGCAGATGACTTCCCAGCCCGAATCGCAGCGCATCGCCCGCGAAGTGGCAGAGAAATCGATCGTACTGCTCAAGAACGAAGGAATCCTGCCAATCAAGGCGGATGTGAAGAGAATCGCCGTCATCGGCCAGAACGCCGTGCTCAAGACACAGAGCGGCGGTATGGGCGCCGGCGTGAAAGCACTTTATGAGATTACGCCGCTCCAGGGCATCCGGGCCCGGGCCGGCAAGGACATCGAAGTCAGCTACGCACCGGGCTACAAGAACTTCCCGGGCCGCCGCTGGGGACCTGCCCCGGCCGAGCCGGACCCGCTGGAAGCCGCCGCGATCGACGAACCCGCCGATCCGGCCCTGCTGGCCGAGGCCGTCGCCCTGGCCAAGGAGGCCGACCTGGTGCTCTTCTTCGGCGGAACGAACAAAAGCATCGAGACCGAAGGCTCCGACCGGAAGGATATCAAACTCCCCTGCGGCCAGGAAGAAATCGTCCAGGCCCTCTACGCCGCCAATCCGAATCTGGCTACCGTGCTGATCTCCGGCGGACCCACCGACCTCCAGGTCCTCGAGCCGGTCTCCCCGGCCATCGTCCAGGGTTGGTGGAACGGTACCGAAGGCGGCACCGCGCTGGCCGAAGTTCTCTTCGGCGACATCGCCCCGTCGGGCAAACTCCCGTTCACCTTCCCGGCAAAACTGGAGGATTCTCCGGCCTACGCCCTGGGCAATTTCCCGGGCAACAGCGCCGGCGGCGACCTTTTCACCCTGATGTTCCGTCCCGACGTCCTGAAAATGACGCCGGCCGAACGTCAGGCCCTGATCGATGCCCTGCCCAAGCCCGTAAGCGAATATACGGAACGCTTCTACGTGGGCTACCGCTGGTTCGACACCAAGGGAGTCAAACCGATGTACGCCTTCGGGCACGGCCTCTCCTATGTCACATTCGCATACGGTCAGCCCAAGGCCAAGGTGGCGGGCGACAAGGTCAAGGTCACCTTCCTGCTCGCCAATGAGGGCACGATGGATGCCGATGAAGTGGTCCAGCTTTATGTCCGCCGCATCGGCTCCGCCGTAGAATGGCCCGACAAGGAACTCAAGGCGTTCCGCCGGGTGAGCCTGAAAGCCGGCGAGAGCCGCAAGGTCATTCTGGAAATCCCGCTCGACGAACTCCGTTACTGGAACGGGACGAAAGACACCTGGGAGCTGGAACACGGCAAACTGCAGCTCCTGCTGGGCGCGGCTTCCGACGATATCCGCCGGACAGCGGAAATAACCATCTGATAAACTCATCTGCAAAATGAAACGCATCCTGCTTTTCCTGGCCTTGGCGGCGATGGCCGCCGCGTGCAACACCGGCAACCCGGTCCTGAACGTTTCCGGCGGTAAGATCCGGGGCGTACTGACGGATTCTTCGGACGTACTGGTCTTCAAGGGAATTCCCTACGCCGCCCCGCCCGTGGGCGGACTGCGCTGGCAGGCACCGCAGCCCGTCCCGGCCTGGGAGGACGTAAGAGTGTGCGACAGCTTCGGTCCCATCGCCCCGCAGCCGGGCAATGCGCCCGGCACTTTCTACGGCAACGAATTCTATTGGCAGGGAACGCCGGAACAGAGCGAGGACTGCCTGTACCTGAATGTCTGGGCACCCGCCCGGACGGTCGGCAAGCCCGGCGCAAAGCTGCCGGTTGCGATGTGGATCCACGGCGGCGCCTACCTCAATGGCTACGGCTATGAAGTGACGATGGACGGCGACGCCTGGGCCCGCCGCGGCGTGATCCTGGTGACCATCAACTACCGGCTCGGCACCCTCGGATTCCTGAGTCATCCCGAACTGACGGCCGAACAGGGCCAGTCGGGCAACTACGGCACGATGGACCAGATCGCGGCACTGCGCTGGATCCGCGACAACATCGCCGGTTTCGGAGGCGACCCGGACAACATCACCGTACTGGGTCAGAGCGCAGGAGCGATGAGCGTCAAGAACCTGCTCATCTCACCCCTCTCCCGCGATATGATGGCCAAAGCCATTATCCAGAGCGGCGGCGGAGTCGGTCTCCGGAATCTCTCGCCCGACAACGCCGTCACGCAGGCCCGATACGATTCCCTGGGCAAGGACGTGATGGATGTCTCCGGGCTGAAATCCCTCGACGCGATGCGTGCCACATCTGCCGAAACGGTTTTCGAGGCCGCCAACGAATATCTGGCCGCCGGCAAGGGATGGGTGATGTTTTCCCCGCATCTCGACGGGATAGTTCTCACCGAGGATTTCGACCACGCGCTGCTCGAAGGCACGATGGCGCCGGTCCCGGTGATGATCGGCTACAACAAAGACGATATGGGCCTGCTGGCCGGTGAGACGGTCGACCGTTTCTGCGCCATCCGCGATTCGCTGGGCTTCCCGGTTTATGAATATGAGTTCCTGCGCAACCTGCCCGGCGACGACGACGAGCCGGACAAGGATTCCGGCGCCTTCCATTCGGCCGAACTCTGGTATATGTTCGGCACGCTGAAGAACAGCTGGCGCCCCTTCACGTCGGAAGACTATGCGCTCTCAGCGGAGATGCTCGACGCCTGGACTGCCTTCTGCAAGACGGGCAATCCCGGCTGGGACGCCTATAAATACGACAAACCCTTTAAGAAAGAATTCGATATCCGATGAAGAAACTGCTTCTTCTGGCAGCCTTTCTGGGCTGCACACTCCCCCTGTCGGCCCAATGGTTCCGGCAGCCGACCCCCAACGATACGCTGCAATCCGTCCGGGTGCTGCCCGACGGCCGCGTCCTTTTCCAGCTCTATGCGCCGCAGGCGCAGTCCGTCGCCGTGACCGGCGACTTGCCCTGGGACAAGCCCGTCAAGTTCGAGAAGAATGCCGAAGGCGTGTGGCAGGGCCTCTGCGAGGGTCTGGCGGACGGCCTGTTCCGCTACACCTTCTTGGTGGACGGCATCCGCGTCCAGGACCCCAAGGCGCCGCTTTCCGGCGAACAGGCCTCGCTTCTGACCAAGGGCGAAGGCTATGTCAGGGACGTGCCGCACGGCGCCGTGTCGCAGCGCTGGTACTGGTCTTCCACCTTGAAATGCCTGCGCCGGATGCACGTCTGGACACCCGCCGGTTATGAGAATTCGCGCAAGCGCCTGCCCGTGCTCTATCTGGTCCACGGCGGCGGCGACAACGACGCGGCCTGGCCCGGCGTGGGCGCCGCGGGCTGGATCCTCGACAACCTGCTGGCCGAGGGCAAGATCGTCCCGATGGTCGTGGTTATGCCCAACGGCACCATTGAAGCCGGTGACATGATGGGTGAAGTGCCGCTCTTCGCGGAAGATATGGTCGGGAGCATCATTCCTTTCGTCGAGAAGAACTACCGCGTGAAGAAGCGTGCGAAGCACCGCGCGATGGCCGGCCTGTCGATGGGCGGGATGGAGACCATCGAGACTGCCTTCCTGCACCCCGGGCTCTTCCGCTACGTCTGGGTCCTGAGCTCCAGCTTCTCACCCGGCAAACAGAAAGAGTACGTGGAGCGCATCCAACTCGACAAGATCGCACCGACGCTGAACAAGTGTTTCAAGGCACTGTATTTCACGCAGGGCGGAGAGGCCGATATCGCCTGGAAGAACTGCCAGGAGGCCCTGGGCTACCTGAAGGAAGCCGGCGTCCGCTACGAGTATCTGGAAAACGCCCAGGCCGGTCACAGTTGGACGACCTGGCGTGCCGATCTGGCCACGCTCGCCCCCACCCTTTTCCGATAATATTCCAAAACCTCATACAATGAAAAGAATCCTTATCCTCTTTGCTTCTTGCATGCTCGCCGTCAGTGCGCTGCACGCACAGGAACTGACCAACTTCGCTTTCGGCGGTCAGAAACCCATCGTCTCCCCTGAAATCGACCAGGACAGCGTGACTTTCCGGCTCAAAGCCGACTACGCCACCATCGTCAAGCTCAGCGGCTCGTGGCTGCCCAACCCCTGGACGGGCACCATCGATATGCAGCGCGGCGAGAACAATGTCTGGTCGGTGAAGGTTCCGCTCCCTTCCCCGGAGATCTACACCTACTATTTCGTGGTCGACGGCGTGGCCGTCAATGACCCGCAGAACGTGCTGGTGCAGCGCGACGGTACCCGTTATCTGCCGATGCTCCTGGTTCCCGGCGAACGCACGGAGAACTACGGCGAAGCCAATCTGCACGGAACGGTGAGCCATCCCTGGTATCACAGCGACATCCTCGGAATGGACCGCCGCCTGACCGTCTATACGCCGTACGGCTACGAGAACAGCCCCAAGAAAAAGTACCCGGTGCTCTATCTCCTGCACGGCGCAGGTGGTGACGAGGAAGCCTGGATCTCAATGGGCCGCACCGCCCAGATCCTCGACAACCTGATCGAGAAGGGCCTCGCCGAACCGATGATCGTGGTGATGCCCAACGGCAACCCGGGACAGGCGGCCGCCCGCACCCTCAATATCCCCGAGAAGCCGTACGACTGGCGTGATCCCGCCAACCGCGACCTTTATGTGAAGAGCCTCTGCACGGAGATCGTCCCCTTCATCGAGAAGAACTTCCGCGCCATTCCGAAGCCCGCTTCGCGCGCCATCGCCGGCCTGTCGATGGGCGGCGGCCACACCATTTCGGCCTCGAACCTCTATCCGGAACTGTTCGACTACATCTGCCCGCTCTCCGCGGCCGGCAGCGCCACGCCCGAGCAGATCGCGGCCCTCAAGAAAGCCGGCGTGAAGCTTTACTTCCTGGCCTGCGGCAACACCGACTTCCTGTTCAATGGAGCCGAGGAAATGCACGCCAAACTGGAAGAGCAGGGCCTGGACCACATATATTACGTCTCCGAAGGCGGACACGTCTGGGCCAACTGGCGCCTGTACCTGAATACATTCGCCAAGCTGCTGTTCAAGTAAACGTTTTTCCCTATCTTTGCAGGAAAATCATTTTTTATGGGTCTTTTTGATGAAGTAATCAGGAAAAACATGTCATCCGGACGGCTGGGACGGATGATCCTTGGGGCGGTTTTGAGACGATGGTGGATGGTCGTCCTGCTCGCCGCAAGTCTGATTCCGCTGGCATTTCCCGGCATTACCCTGATGACAAACGGTCTCCTGCAACAGTTGCTCTGGCTGGCCGGCCTGACTTTCTTCATCCTTCTCGTCATCTCCGTCTGCCGCTCGTTGTCGAACATTTTCAACCTGACACGGAACGAAAACGGCATCACCTGGTGCCAGATTCTGATTCTGACGGCCATCGGCGTGTGGATCATCGGCGCAATCCTGATTTTCAACGCCCAGGCCGGCAATGTGTCAACCATCGTTTTCGGCATCGCCGGCAGCATCCTGGCCTGGATTTTCCAGGACAAGATTAAAGGAGCGGCGGCCTTCATCCACCTGCGCCTGAATCATCTGCTCAACATCGGCGACTGGATCCGGGTCCCCAAGTACAATGTCGACGGCGAAGTTACCCGTGTTACCCTCACCACGGTGACGGTCTATAACTGGGATACGACGACTTCGACAATCCCCATCAGCACACTGCAAGCGGACCACTTCATCAATCTCCAGAAAATGTCGGACGGAAAGACCTACGGGCGAAGGATGCTCCGGACTTTCCGCCTGAACACCGGCTCGTTCCGTCCCGTCACCGCAGCGGAGATCAACCGCTTGAAACAGTATCTGCCGGAAAGCGACCTGCAGGTGGGCGTCCTGAACGCCCACCTGTACCGGTTGTATATCTATCACTGGCTGATGGCCCATCCGCACATCTCCCAACGGCCCCGCCTGATCGTAAGCTGGCAGGACCAGACGGAAAACGGCCTGACGCTCCAGATCGACGCTTTCATCATCGACAGCGACTGGTCCACGTTTGAATGGCAGCAGTCACAGATCATCGAGCATATCATCGAATCGATGGCGTGGTTCGGCCTGCGGCTCTACCTGCGCCAAGCCGATCCGGACAAAAAGGAGGAAGTACGATGAAAGAGACACGGTTCAGGGAACGTCCTTTCGAGTTCCAGCGGCGCAGAGACTATGTGCCGTTCCCCGAAGAAACCGTCCGGAACTGGTATATCGCCCGGGCCTCCGTCCTCGACAAACAGAAGGATGTTTCGTTCCCGCCCAATTCCACGGGGCACCTTTCCGTCGTCGTCGACGGAGACAGTCCGCTTATGCTTTCCGTGTTACGCCAGACGGCCCTGTCGGCCCACTATCTCAATTTTGAAGAATATGACAGGCTCGGCAGGCAGTCGTGCCGGAACCGCACGGTCATCACCCTGGTCAGCCGTATGGAAGCCTCCGGGATTATCGAAACCCTGGAAAAAGAAGAATATCTCTGCAACCTTCTGAAGTACTGCAAGCATTCCGTCTTCGGAACGGAGCATAACGGTACTTCCTGCATCGACCTCGAAATCCAAATCGCCGGGCAAGCCGGCCGGGAAAGCGGTAATACGGTGTGGATGGATGAAGACGATATCAACGGCTTTCTCCAGCGCCAAGCGGAAGACAGTGTTTTCACGATCGATACCCGCAAGGCGGTCTTGACCCACAGAGTCTATCAGCTTGGCGGGCAGATCGACAACCTGCCGGCCGAGGACATCCACTGCGCAAAACGCTATTCCCACGCGCTGGACACGTTCCGCTACAGGCTGCTTCGGGAAAGGATTTCGCCGCTGGTCGATGAAAAACAATGGAAAGAAGATCCGACGGCGGTGAAGAACGGCCTTTCCGACATATTCTGTTCCGATTGTTTTGAAGCGAGATTGTCGGACGTAAAGAAATACGCCCGGGCGCTTTCCATCCCGGTGGAGAAAGCCTGGGAAAGCATCCACGAGCCGCTTTCGTGCTGTGAGCACCACAGATGGATCGTGGAAAAACTGATTATGGGATACCGCCCCCTGAACGCAGGAGAGCGTATCGAATACGAGCGTCTTTTCGGAAAAGAAAGGACGTATTACGTATCCCGGCTGAAAAAAGATCCCTGCTCCCCAGCTCTCATCGACCTGTGCTCCTACAGGGATCTGCGCAGAATTGACCCGGACAATATGAAATACGACAGCATCCTGCTGTTGGCAATCCCCCTCATCCTGGAGAAGGCCTGACCTGGACTATCGGAAGATCAGCGGAACGAATTCGCTGAGGTAGATTCGCCAGTTGCGCCAGATGTGGCCGCCGTCCGTCTCCATATAGGTGTACGGATACTTGTTCCCGTCGAGTTTGGCGCGGAACTCATTGTTCGACTGGATCAGGAAATCGGTCTTGCCGATGCCGATCCACAGGAGTTTCGGCTTCTTGGAGAAATAGGTGGCGAGTTTCCGGTCAAAATCCTGATAGATGGGGCTCACGCCCGGATCGTTCACACCGATGGCAGCCGAAAACATACCGGAATAACCGAACATATCGGGATTGTTGAGCGAGATGTACAGCGTGTGGAAGCCGCCCATCGACAGGCCGCAGATGGCGCGTGATTCCTTTTTGGCAATCGTGCGGTAGTGGCTGTCGATAAACTTCACAACCTCGGGGAACGAGGTCTCGAAGGTGCCTTCCATCGTCTGGGGCAGCTGCATCGTGGGACGCGTGTAATCCGTGGAATTCTCCAGCGGAGCGGCTTCCTGCGAGATGTTGCCGTTGGTGAAGACCACGATCATCGGCTTGGCTTCGCCCCGGGCGATCAGGTTGTCGAGGATCTGTGTGGCACGTCCCTGGGTGACCCAGGCGTCTTCGTCGCCGCCGATGCCATGGAGCACGTACAGCACGGGATACTTCATCTTCGGGTTGTTCTCATAGCCGGCCGGCGTATAAACGGTCAGGCGACGGTCGAATCCGGCCGTAGCAGAAGGATACCACACTTTCGACACAGTGCCGTGGGGTACGCGGTGGATGGCGTACAGGTCGCTGCGGGCGCCTGCCTTCGGGACGAGGAGCACGCTGGTGAGCGATGCGATGTCGCGGTTGACGAACACGTTGTTGTTGTCGATGACGGTATTGCCGTCGACGATCATCGTATAGGTGTACATTTCAGGCTCCACGACGAAAGGCGTCGTGTATTCCCAAACACCGCCCTGCTTCTCGGTCAGGTCGGCCACGCCCGGGGCGTCATAGCTCATCTTGTTGCCGTTGAACTCGACTTCCAGTTTCTGCGTGGGCAGGAAGTCGCCGGTGACCTGCACCTTCACGGCCTTGGGGGCGCGATAACGGAACGTAACCGTCCCGTCGGGGTTGATGACGGGAGATTCAATCTGCGGACCTCCCCAAAGTGCCTGCTGGGCAAAAGCCGTGACGGTCAACAACATCGCGGCAATGATAGTATACAATCTCTTCATAGTGCAAAAATAATCAAATCTGTCAAAAAGATTCACCGGCCTTTTTCAGGGCCTTGGGCAGGCATTCCTGCCAGAAATTCCAGTAGTGGATACCGGAGCGGGCAATCCACTCGCAAGTCAGGCCTTTGTCTTTCATATACTTGTACACCTTCTCGGCATCGGCGTTGCTGACCGTGGTGTCTTCCGTTCCCACTTCGATGGTGAAGTGCGGGAATACTGACTTGTCAGACTGAGCGTCGATCAAAGCCGAAAACGAGCCGACGTCGACCGCAGGGCTCATCGCGTACGCATAAGTAAACTTGGAGGGATACCGCAGCGCGTGATAAAGCGTACCGTATCCTCCCATCGACAGGCCGGCCACGGCCCGCTTGCCGTTGAACTTATACTTCGACTCGACCGTCGGCATCAGTTCCTCCTCGAAATAGGTCTCAAACCCGTTCCATACATAGAAGGTCATCTGTGCATCGGGCATCACGATGATCATCGGCTTGCCGCCCTGCTTGACATACTTGGCGGCGATGGCCATCGCATTTCCCTTATCAAGCCAGGCATTCTGATCGTCGCCGGCACCGTGCAGCAGGTACAGGATAGGATAGGACATATTCTCATCGAACTTCGGCGGAAGCCAGACATTGTATTTCATGGTCTGCTTCATCGCCTTGCTTTCGACCGTCAGGGCGCGAAACGCCTGCCCATCGGGATTGATGTAGTCGAGCAGATCGATCGGATCTTCCGTTTGAGGATCCGTACCGCCGCAGGCACTGAGCGCGAATGCGCCCAGTGCCACGACGGACAGAATGATGAACCAGCGTTTCATTTACTCGAATCTGCCTACGAATTCGTAACCGGTGGAGCCGGTAAACCGATAGGTGGCTTCGCCCACCAGGGTCACGGTCAGGGTTTCGCCGGGCTGGACCATGACCGTAGTGCCGTCGGCCGCGGCATAGCGGGAGCCGCCGACGCCCATACCCCACATGCTCAGGTCATAGCCATTCCCGAAGGTGTGGTCTTCGTGCGCATATTCCTTGCACACATACTCACCGGAAAAGTCGGCCGTTCCCTCATTGAGGACGAGCTGGAACCAGACGCATTCCACGCCTTCGGCGTTCTTGAAGGTCAGGTTGTGGGTCTTCACGCCCGCAACGGGGGCGAAGGTCTCGTCGACCGGGTCGCTCAGTTCGTCGCTGATGACATAGTCGGCCGTCACCGGGCCGGACCCGCTGCCGAAAACAAAGTCGAAACCGTCGCCGGAAACCTCCCAGATATCATCGGCCAGCTTGGAGATGCTGATCGTCTCGCCCGGGTTGATCATAACGACCGAACCGTTCTTCATATAACGGGAGCCGCCGACGCCCATACCCCACATGCTCAGGTCGTAACCGTTGCCGACCGTGTGGTCTTCATGGGCGTATTCCTTGCACAGGTATTCGCCGGAATAATCGCGGACACCTTCCGTAAGGACCAGCTGGAACCAGGCCACTTCCACACCCGCCTTGTCGAAGAGTGTCAGGTTGTGGGTCTTCACGCCCGCAACGGGAGCAAAAGTCTCATCCACGGGATCGCTCAACTCATCGGTGTAGGAATAGTCGGGTTCCGGAGCGGCGCTCGGCATGAGGGCTTCGATTTCACCGGTGAAGGTAGCCCAGTGCGGGAAGGTTTCCTCGCTGCCCCAGGTGATGACGAACTTGGAACCTTTCTTCTCGACGGTAATGGGCTCTTTGTTGATGTGCTCGACCGATTCGCCAGCCCACCAGCAGGTACCCCAGTGCATGATACCCATGCCCCAGGAACTCAGGTCGTACTCGTAGCCGGGTGCATACTGGCCCTCGCCTACGGCATCGCTGCTGGCTGCGGGCGTATAGACGCCTTCGTGGAGGACGCCGTCGGCACTGTACACGTCGGCCGTCAGGGCATAACCGTCGCCGGTGGGCGTACCCATCATATCGACGCTCATGCCGGCAGTACCGAGTTTGAAGGTCACGGTGCCGTTGTCGTTCTTCTGGGCAGTCAGCACTTCCGTGAGTTTTACCGGTTCCGGATCAGGTTCGTAGACAATCTCGCCTTCCCATTTGGTGCGATACGGCTTGCCGCTCGCATCGAAGAGGACGAATATGAGTTTATAGAGGTTGCCCTCTTTCTTCTGGACGGTGATGGTACCCGACTGCACGGCGCTGCCGTTGATCTTGGTCGGACCGACCAGGAAGCAGCCGTTGGATTCACCGGGGCCATAGACATTGGGCTCCAGATAGTACTGTGTGCGGGGGCCTACCAGGTAGGCTTCCACGGAAGCGTTGCTGCCGCTGAAGTTCAGCATGAACACGCGGTTGGTCTCGGTCTTGATGAAATCCGACGAAACAAGCGTGGTCAGGACGGGTTCCTGGGCATCAGGGAAGATACCGGTCAGGGGATCCAGCGTCGTATCGGTGCAGGAGACAAGGGCCAGGACGGCCGCCATCAGACTGATTATGAATGTTTTTTTCATGACAATCATGCTTTAATGGATCAATAACCGGGGTTCTGCTGGATGTTCGGGTTCAGCATGACCTCCGTGTAAGGATAAGGCAGATGCTCGTGCTTGCCCGTCTTGAAGCCATAGACGGAACGGCCGGCGGAGACATAGGTCACGGTACCGTTGGGTTCCATCTTGGGATAGTCCTTGCCCATTTCCTGCAGGCGGCTGGCCGCCTCGCCCCAACGGAGCAGGTCCTGGAAGCGCTGGCCTTCGCCGCAAAGTTCGAGACGCTTCTCGGTCTTGATGGTCTCCAGGTCGACGGACGTGAGGGCAGGCAATTGGGCGCGGGCGCGAACGCGGTTCACATAGGTGAGCGCCGTGCCCTGATCGCCGGATTGCAAGGCGGCTTCCGCACCGCAAAGCAGCACCTCGGCCAGACGCATCCAGAGCGGATTCTTCGTGTTGACCATGCCGTAGAAAGCGAGCTCGTCGGCCATGAAGCGGCCCTTCCAGTTGAAGATGCCGGTCGAAAGGGTGGTCATGTTCCAGACCACGCCCATGGCGCGAAGCTCCTCATAAGTTTTCAGGGTTTCGGTACGGCGGTAGCTGTTCTTGCCTTCGTATTTCTCGAAAGCGTTGAGCAGATCGACAGTCGGGACCATGAAGCCCCAGCCGCCGGTGCCGCAGACGTCGCCCGGGATGGTCATCTCGGAACCGGAACTCCGCCAACTGACCATGGCGCCATAGAAGTCGAAATTGTCCATCTGGTTGTCGAGGTCGTTCACGCGGATGCTCTCGAAAATGTCTTCGCAGTTCATCTTGTAGATCAGATGGCGCTGGTCGCCGTAAGGGCCGGCGGTGAACAGGTCGTAGAGGTTGGAATTCACCACGGCTTTGAACTGTTCGGCGGACTTTGCATAGTAGGACTTGTCATTCAGGGCCCAGGCCATCCACAGATAAGCCTTGCCCAGCAGAGCCTGTCCGAACTGCTTCGTCACGCGCCAGCAGCTGGCGTCGTCCTTGTTCTTCTTCTCAGCCAGCATGCCGGAACTGATGGCGTAGTTCAGGTCGTCTTCGATGAGTTTCCACAAGTCTTCAGTGCTGGCATTGGGCTGAGCATATTCCGAAGGAACGAGCTCGTGGTCCACGATCGGCGGGTTGCCCCAGAGCGTGGTGAGTTCGAAGTAGGCCCAGCCGCGGAACAGGTGCGCTTCGGCAACGGCACGGGCCGCAGCGGCGCTCTGTTCGGGATTGATGTGGCCGATAATCACGTTGGCGTGGTAGATCAGGCCATAGTAGCCCGAGAAGGAGCCTTCGATCTGGCCGGTTTCGGAGTTGAAGGCGAATTCGCCGAGGGCGTCCATATCCACGTTGTCACCGTGAGCGGCGCCGCCCGGATAGTAGTCGTCGGAGATGATGTTCTTCACGAGCATCACGTTGTAGTACCAGCCACGCACGTCGCTGTACATCGTAATGACTGCCGACTCGATCTCATCGTCCGTCTTGTAATAGGTATTGTAGTCGATGGCGCCCTTGCGAGGGATATCGAGCAGACTGTCGCAGGAAGACAGGGCCATGACGGCCGTCAGGAGGGAAAGAATGATATACTTGGTTTTCATAAGGCAGTCGGATTAGAAAGTGACGTTGACACCGAAGACCACCTTCTTGGAGGTCGGATAATTACCCTTGTCCACACCCATCGAGGAACCTACGCCCACGATTTCGGGATCGAAGCCCGGATACTTGGTGAACGTGAACCAGTCATCCATGGATGCATAGATGCGCAACTGCTGGATGAGCACCTTCTTCAGGAAGTTGCCGGGGAAGTTGTAGCCCAGCTGGATCTGTTTGATCTTCAGGTAGGCCGCATCCATTACCACACCGCTCGAAGTGAGGAACTTGGCGTAGTTGGCAGCACCGGCGGCCGGCATGGTGCCGTTGGTATGGTTCGGAGTCCAGCGGTCTTCCGTCAGGTAGACGAGCCGGTTGGACGTGTAGTCGATGTTGTTGAGCGCGTTCAGGATCTGGTTTCCGCCCGCGCCGGCGGCGAACACGAGAAAGTCGATGCCTTTCCAGCCCATGTTGAGGGTCAGACCGTAGTTGTAAGTCGGGATACCGGAACCCAGATGACGCTTGTCGCTGTCGAGCGGGTCGGTGGTCGGCTGACCGAGGGAACCGTCTTCATTGTAGTGGTTGAAGAGGGCTTCACCCGTGCTGGGTTCGATGCCGGCGAATTCATAGCCGTACAGGTGCCAGGCCGGATAGCCGATCTCGAAACGCGTCACCGTACCGTAATTGCGGACACCCACGCCCGAGAGGCCGTCTTTCAGGGTCGGGTGCAGATAGGTCACGCGGTTCTTCAGGGTGGAGAAGTTGCCGGCGATGCCATAGGTGAATTCACCGATCTGGTCGCGCCAACGGACTTCGACTTCGATACCCTTGTTGTCCACGTTACCGGCGTTCATCGGGGATGCGGCCACACCCACGATGGTGGAGGTGGTGATACCCGTCACGATGAGGTCCTTGGTCTTCTTGTCGAACCAGTCGAAACTCATCGTCAGGCGGTCGCGCAGGAAGCGGAGGTCGAGACCCACGTTGAACTGCTCGGAAGTCTCCCATTTGAGTTCCTGGTTACCGGACATTGAAGGCGCATAGCCGATGATGTACTGGTACGAACCGTCTGCATTCACGATACCGGTCGGATACTGTCCGGTGGAAGTGATGTCGTTGGCATAGGAATAGCCGCCCAGACCGGCGATGGAACCGTTCTGGCCCCAGCTCAGACGAATCTTGGCGTACGGAACGGCGGCCTTGGCGCCGCGGAAGAATTCCTCCTCGGAGAGGGTCCAGCCGGCGGACACGGAGGGGAAGTAACCCCAGCGCATCGGCTTGGGAAGGACCGAAAGGTCGGCCGCATCGGCGCGGAAAGTCGCCTGCACGTTATACTTGTTCAGGTAGCTCCAGCCCACACGTCCGAAATAGGAGTTCTTGCGGCTGAAATTTTCGACACCACCGCCGACATTCTTGGTTGCGGTCGGAGTGGCCTGGCTGATATAATAGAACAGCGGATCGTCGCGTTTGATACCGAAGTCGATGACACCGCCGGTGTCGGAACCGCTGATGCCGGCGTTGGCACCGTAGCTCCGGGTCTGGCTGTACGAAGTACCGGCCATCACCGAGATGTTGTGGGCGCCGAACTGGTGCATCCAGTTCACGAAGTTCTCCCACTGGTAGTACATCGAATTGTTGGCGCTGGCGCTGATCGACATATAGTACTGCTTGGCATAACCCTCATTCACGAAGTAGTCGTGGCTGTAACCGTAGCTGTCACCCGCGGAGAAGCGGTAACCCAGGCGGGAGGTGATGGTCAGGCCGGGGATCGGACGCAGGTTGAGGGCGGTGGAACCGTTGAGGTTGAAGCCCTTGCCCACGGAATAGGAACGGTCGCGCTGCACGAGCGGGTTCACGTTCTCCGAAAGGTTGAACTGGGAGATACCGTAGATGCGGCCCAGTTCGTCACGAAGGAGCACCTTGCCCTGTTCAAGATAATCGAGGATGAAGTCGGGTTCCTGGCCCGGTTCGTAGACCACGGGGGTCATCGGGTCGAGCTGCAGGGCGGCGAGCACGGCGGAGCCGTAGTCACTGCCTTCTGAGATGCTCCGCGACTTGTAGTATTCCACCTGGTTGTTGGTCTGGATGTCGAGCCAGGGCTTGAACTTCCAGGAAGCGTTCACCATACCGGTCACACGGTTATACACGTCCGCGTCACCCACGAACATACCGTTGTTGTCGAGATAGGAGCCCGACATATAGAGGCTTCCCTGGTCGTTGCCGGCCTGGAAGGTCAGGTTGTGGTGGTGCATGAAGGAATTCTCATAGGAAGCGCCCAGCCAGTCGGTGTTGGTATGCTGGTCCCATTTTCCGTACACGTCGTTCAGGCTGATGGTGCCTTTCTCGAGGTAGTACTGCAGGAACTGCTCGGAGTTCATGACCTTGGGCACTTTGCCGAGGCTCTGGGAAGAGAGTTGGTAAGAATAGCTGATCTTGCCTTCGCCCTTACCGCGGCGGGTGGTGATCATCACCACGCCGTTACCGGCTTCGGCACCGTAAATGGCAGCGGATGCGCCGTCCTTCAGAACCTCCATCGACTCGATGTCGTTCGGGTCGATACCCGCAATCGAGTTCGTGAGCCGGCCGTCGACCACATAAAGCGGGTTGGCGTCGTTGTTGGACGAAATACCACGGACACGGATAGCCGGCGTGGCGCCCGGGCGGGCAGAACTTGCGAATGCCTGAACACCGGCGGTCTTACCCTGGAGGGCTTGTTCCGGCGATGCGATCGTACGGTTCATGATGTCTTCCGACTTGACCTGCGAGATGGCGCCGGTCACATCGGATTTCTTCTGGACACCGTAACCCACGACCACCGTCTCCTCCAGCATTTCCGTGTCGGGAAGCAGTTTGATGTTGACGGTCGCGGTAGCGGTGGCCACGACGCTCTGCGGCTTGAAGCCGATGTAGGAGAACTCGACGGTGGAGCCGGCAGGGACGGTCAGCGAATACATACCGTCCAGATCGGTTGCCACACCGTGCGTGGTTCCCTGCAGAATGACACCCACACCCATCAGAGGTTCGCCGAGGTCGTCGACAACCTGGCCGGAGAGCGTCACCTGGGGCTGCGCGGCGAGCGACCATCCGATGAGGAGGGCCGCACAGGCCGTGACGAGCCTTGTAAAGAGGGTTTTTCTCATAAAATAAATATTTAGGTTAATTGATTGTAGATTCAAGGTTGAGGATCATCTTGCGGGGATACGGTTCCCAGGCGGGGATGCCTTCTGCGGAAGGAACGCCCGTCTTGGCGAAATTCGTCCACAGCCGGCTCACGCGATGGCCCAGTTCCACGGCTTCGGCGGCGCCGCCCGTGAACGTGTTGTGCAGGGCCACGTTGTCGAATACGAAGGGAATCTCGATACAATGGGTGCTGCCCAGGGCGCCGTCGAGGACGGGCGATTCCCAGGTAAACTGATAGAGGTATACGGGCGCACATCCGGCCGCCGTACGGTCGTCCGCCTGCCGGATGGCCAGCGGCTGGAAAATCGGGTCTTCGCGGTCGCGCGTGAATTCGTGATAGACGGTACCGATGATCACGGGAATGCCTTTCGAAAGTGCCAGCGCCTCGGCCGTAGCCGGCTGCGCCGGGATCACTTCTCCGTCGACCACGGGCACTTGACCATAGAGAATGGCGTTGAGAATATTCTCGGGAAACACACCGTCCTGCCGGGCTTCTTCCCGGACAGCGGCGATGGCGTCGTTGTAGGCGGCCAACAGTTGCTCGTAAGGCAGTTCGGAGAGCGCGTCGATGCGCGAAGGATTGACGTGCAGGGCCTCGACTGTCTTGGCGCCGATACGGCGCGAGTACTTGGGATCCATCAACTGGGTGATGGAACCGCTCTGGACGATGGCCTTATGGAAGAGGCCCTTGGCCGAAGGCATCGCCATCAGCGTGGAGACCTTTCCGCCGCCGCCCGACTGCCCGAAGATAGTGACATTGTCGGGGTCGCCGCCGAACTGGGCGATGTTGTCGCGGACCCACTCAAGGGCCTTGACGATATCCATCATGCCGACGTTGCCGCTATGGGCGTACTTGGCTCCATAGGCCGACAGGTCGAGGAAACCCAGGACATTCAGGCGATGGTTGAGCGAGACCACGACTACGCCGTGGTCGCGGGCCAGGTTGGTTCCGTCGTAGCCGATCTGTTCCTGGCCGCTGCCTGCCCGGAAACCGCCGCCATGGAGCCACACCATCACCGGACGTTTCACGCCGTTCTTCAGCCCGCCGGTCCAGATATTCACCCGGAGGCAGTCTTCATCGGGGAAACCGTCGTCCCAATGCATGGCAAATGCCTGATCGTCGGAGTACCAGCCGGTCCGTTTGTCCTGCGGACAAGTCGGGCCGTAGGCACGGCTGTGGCGGACTTCCGTCCAGGGATCCGGATCCTCAGCCGGCATGAAGCGGGCCGCCTTGGCATACGGAATGCCCTTGAAAATGAAGACGCCGTTGTCGATGTAGCCGGCCACGGGGCCCGACTGTGTCGAAACCGTAGCCGCCTTGGCCGAAGTCTCCAGCGGAGCGGCGGCGGGGGATGATTGCCTGGTGACAGGCGAACTGCAGGCTGCGGCCAACAGGGCCGCAGCCGACAGCAGAATAACCAGTTGAAGTTTCATAATCGCCCTATGTTCGTTGTTCGAATGCAAATTTCGGAAGTGCGGCCCAAATGCTTTTTTTCGCATTGACAACTTCTTTCGCTTGCGTAACAGCTTCCGCTTATCAATTGTTCAAAAAAATGTCTGTTTGTTCAAAAACAATACATATCTCATTCATTTTTATTAGCTTTGGATATGAAAACGCTTTTTCTGCTTGTTTCCCTGCTGACCAGCATCCTCTCGGGCAATCTTTCGAACCAGAGAGTCAATGCCTTCACGGAAGATGCCGACGGCCACATTTGGATCGCCACCTCCCGCGGCCTCAACAAGTTCAACGTTCACGAATACCACCAGTATTTCTGTTCCGCCGACTCGCTGAGCCTGCCTGACAACCAGATCAACGACATTCACTGCAGCCGCGACGGCCGGCTCTGGGTAGCCACCGCCAACGGCCTGGCCTACCGCACGGAAGCCGGCAACTTCCGCCGCATCCCCATTCCGGGAGACAATCGGAATTTCAGCCGGATTATCGAAGCGCCTGACGGGCGTATGCTTTTCAGCAACACCTTGTCGCTCTTCGCCTTCGATTCCGGGACGGAACAGCTCCGCCCCGTCGTCCGCGACTACCTCGCCTTCGGCTATCCTTCCGAGGCCTGGGTGGGCGAGCGGATGTACGTCCTGACGGGAGGAACGACGCTCCGGGTCTACGAAAGCGGCGATTTTTCCGTCCGCGACACGATCGCCATCCCCTTCACCGCCTATCATCTCTGCCACGCGGGCAATGGGGAACTCTGGCTCGCCGGCCTGGGCAACCTGCGCATCTACGACACGCGCAGCGGCGACTGGAAACCCCTGCCCGAAGCCATCCGCCGCGAATCGCGCATCGTGGGCGGCGATGTGGACATCATCTTCCCCGTCGACGACAACACCCTGCTGCTCAACGTCATCGGCAAGGGCATGTTTTGCTGGCAGCGCAATCTCGACCGGGTGTTGTTCCAGAACGACCCCGGCTTCCCTTATGAAGTACCGTCGGAAGAGATCCGCACTATCTTCCGCGACAGCCGTCAGAACCTCTGGTTCGGCACCTACGACCAGGGTTACGCCACCAGCTACCACTATCGAGACGGCTTCAACAACGACAAGCACCTGACCGCCAGCTTCGGACACAAGACGGTCGTCTCCCTCTGCTGCGACCGGGACAATCGGCTCTGGATCGCCACGCTGCGCGACGGTCTTTGGGTACGCGAGCCCGGTTCCGAGCAGGTGCATCGGGTCGACATATCGCATCTGGTGCCCGACACCCACATCGGTTACATCCGCTGCTCCAAGGTTTACTGCGATGCGGAAGGTGAACTGTGGCTGCTGTTCGCCGGCAAATACCGCGTCGTGCGCGGACGTTACGAGCACGGCCGGATCCGGATGACAGACAGTTTCTTCTTCCCCCATCCCGCCGCCATCGCCCAGGATGACCTGGGCCGTATCTGGATCGGTGGCAACAGCGTGGATCTGGCCCGTTACGACAAGCATATGCGCAACGTGGTCACCTTTCCCTACACCACCGAGCCTGTCTTCCCTTTCGTCTCGGAATTACTGCCGGGCGAGGCGGGCCGGATGCTCGTGTCTGCCTTCGGACTTCCGCTGCTGCAACTCAATACCAATTCGGGAGAAGTGCAACCCCTGCCCCTCAAATCCGAGGAAATTGAAGCCTGCATCCAGCGCTCCGCCCTGTACCCCAACGCCCTGTTCCGCGACAGCAGTGGTGATTTATGGGTCGGTTCCATCGCCAGCGGCCTGCTCCATCACAGCCGCCAGCGCAATGTCACCGAGCCCGTTCCCGGTACACCCTGCACCGATATCTGCGCCATCCTGGAAGACCGTCAGGGCAACATCTGGGTCTCCACCCTGTACGGACTGGGCAAATACGACCGTACCATCGGGGAATTCATCAACTACTATGAGGCCGACGGCATCGGGGGTAACCAGTTCTCCGACCGGGCCGCCTGCCTGCTGCCCGACGGCACGCTGGTCTTCGGCGGAACCCACGGCCTGACCGTCTTCAACCCGATCGACATCTCCCGGCGCCGCACCGTGCCGCTGGTGTTCGAAGACCTCAAAATCCACAACCAGATCGTGGAGCCCGGGCCCGGCGCCCCCATCGCCCGCGAATTGAGCTCCCGCCCCGACATTACCATCCGGCACGACCAGAACGGCTTCAGCATCTCGTTCGCCGCACTCGACTACAGCGAGCACGAACGGTCACACTATTACTACCAGATGGAAGGTTTCGACAAATACTGGATCGATGCCGGCAACAACCACGAAGCCTACTACGCCAACCTTCCCGCCGGTCACTATAAGTTCAAGGTACGCATCACCAACAACAACCGGAGCATCGTCGAGACCGAAGACTTCCTTAACATCCGCGTCCTCCCGCGCTGGAACCGTACCTGGTGGGCCATTTCGCTGATGACGATGCTCGGCACCGGAATCCTGGCGCTGCTGGCTTTCCTGTACCGCCGCATCCGCCGGGAGCGTGCCGCACACGCCCGGAACATCCGGCAGGAGCAGCGCGAGCGGGAAAAGGCCGAGCAGCAGAAGGAGCAGGAGCAACAGCTCAACAAGATCCAGATGAATTACTTCTCCAATGTGGCCCACGAATTCCGCACGCCGCTGACGATGATCGCCGGACCCGCCGCCGAACTGGCCGCCTCGGAAACCGTGAAAGGCCGCGACCGCAAGCTGGTGGGCATCATCCAGCGCAACGCCACCTGGATGCTCTCGCTGGTGGGCCAGCTGCTCGACTTCAATCGCATCGGCAATAGCAAACTGCAGCTGAAGGTGTCGAAAACCGACATCGTCGCCCCCCTCAAAAGCACGGTCGAGCTTTTCCATTTCAATGCCGATTCGAAGAGAATCGAGTTGTCGGCGCACGGACTCGAGGAGCCGCTCGTGATGTGGGCCGACGTGGACAAAGTCCAGAAGATTACGATGAATCTGCTTTCCAACGCATTGAAATACACGCCCCCCGGCGGCAAGGTAACCCTTTCTTTCGACGTGTTGCCGCGCGAAGAGGTTGCCCAGTGGTTCTCGCTTTCGGAAAACGATACGGACCATCAATATGCCTGCGTGGCCGTCGCCGACTCAGGAAAAGGCATTGCGGAGGGAGAACTCGAGAAGATTTTCGAACGTTTCTACCGTGCCACCGGGTCCGACAAGACGCAAGGTACGGGTATCGGCCTGTACTATGCACGCGCGCTTACGTCGCTGCACCACGGTTATATCAAGGCTTGGAACCGGCCGGATAGCGGTTCCATCTTCCGTTTCATCCTGCCGGTAAGCGCCACCTCCTACACGGAGGACGAACGGACGGAACGCCAGCCGGAGATCGTCACGCTCCCGACACCGGCCGTGGAAGCGGCTTCGCCCGAAGCGGAAGCGGGTCAGCGGCTGATCGCGGTGGTGGACGACGACATTGATGTGGCCAATTACGTGAAAGTCCTGCTGCAGCCCGCCTATCGGGTAAACGTTTACTTCGATGCGGCGTCAGCGCTCGCGGGAATGGAGGAAGAGACACCCGATCTGGTGATCAGCGACGTGGTGATGCCCGGCAAGAGCGGCTACGAACTTTGTGAAGCCGTGAAGGCCGACCTGCAACTAAGCCACATTCCTGTCATCCTGGTCACGGCCAAGGTAGCCGTTGAGAACCAGGTGGAAGGCCTGGGCAAGGGGGCCGACGCATACGTGACAAAGCCGTTCCAGCCCGCCTATCTGAAGGCGTTGGTCAAGTCGCTGCTCGAGAACCGCGAAAAGGTGCGCCGCCAACTCGGCGAAGTCACCACCGCCGAAGCCATCGAACCCGAAGCCCTCTCCCCGCGCGACGCTGCCTTTATGAAAGAACTCTATGCCCTGATGGAAAAAGAGCTCGACAACACCGACCTCGACATCACGCGCATAACCGAAATGATGAAGATCTCCCGCACGAAGTTTTATTACAAGGTAAAAGGTCTGACGGGCGAGAATCCGTCGGTCTTCTTTAAGCGATACAAACTCAACCGTGCCGCCGACCTGCTCAAGGAAGGCAAGCACAATATGTCAGAAATCGCGTGGATGACCGGCTTCAACACCCTCTCCCACTTCTCCACCTCTTTCAAGAAACAATTCGGTATCCCGCCGTCAGAGTACGTCGGATAGGTCTTGCAACGGCCGCACCATCGTCATTTCTCACGCACGTGCTTGCCGCTGATATGGTCGACGGCAAGTTCCAGGACCAGTGCCTGGGGGCCGTTGCGCCGGATGTCGGTTTCGACATCGTAACCCTCGGGGAAGTATTTGGCAGCGAGAAGGCGGAGCATCGCTTCGGCTTTCGCCGGCTCCGTTATCTCCCGGATACGACCGAAGACGATGACGCTGCAGATGCAGTACCACCACTCACCTTCGTTGCGGACCGGCTCCGAAAGGACCGTGAAGCACACCTTGTCGTCGGCCCGGACGGCGTCCAGCTTATGGCCTTCCCGGGCACAATGAAAATACAGCTTTCCTTCGTGGAAAACGTAATTGATGGGCAGTCCGTAAGGATAGCCGTTCTCCCCCGTCACCGACAGGATGCCGCGGGGAGCCGATTGAAGCAGGGCTATGCACTCTTCCTGCGAAGCCGCCTGCCTGAATCTTCGAAGGGGTCTGAAATCAGTCATAATGACAAAGATACGTATTTTTCGAATCTTTCCACAGGCGGCAAAGGAAAAGCAGGTTTTTCTTTGCCGGAAGGAGAAAAAAACAATTCCGGCCAAGAAATTACGGGGAAATCTTGGCCGGAATGAGTCCCGGACTGACCGGGCATCTGTTGTTTACTTCACGCTGATCTCTTTCACCGGCTCGGCGGGAAGAAGCACCTTGTGGACGGGCCAGCTCTGCGGCTTGGCCAGCTTGAAGGGGGCGGTGCAGCGGATATCGGCGGAAGATGCGCCGAAATGGACGGTGTAATTACCCGCAGCCGTCTCCCAGGCGGAGGTCGCCTCGTTGAACGATGCCAGGGTGTAAGGCTCGATGGTCACGGTGACCGTCTCGGAAGAACCCGGCTTGAGTTCCTTCGTCTTGACAAAGCCCTTGAGTTCATAGACCGGTTTCACCAGGCCGCCGTCGGGAGCGGAAACGTACAGCTCCACGACTTCCTTGCCGGCCACGGAGCCGGTATTGGTGACAGTGACCGTCGCAGTCACGTTGCCGTTCTTATCTACCTTGACGACCGGTTTGCTATAGGCGAAAGTCGTGTAGCTCAAACCGTAGCCGAACGGATAGGAGACCGGCTTGCCGGCGGTGGCAAAATAGCGGTAGCCCACCCAGATGCCTTCGGCATAATCGGTGTAAGTCACGTCCTTGACCGGCTTTTTGCTCGTCGATCCGCCCAGCAGGGCAGCCAGGTCGATGCTGTTGCCACCACGATAGTTGTGCGGGAAATTGAACGACGAGGGGATGTCGAAGTAGCTGACCGGGAAGGTCATCGGGAGCTTGCCCGAAGGATTGGCGGCGCCGCAGAGGACGTCGGCCACGGCCAGACCGCCTTCCTGGCCGGGCGTCCAGGCCAGCAGCACAGCGTCAGGGATGTGCTTCCAGGAAGCCGTCTCGATCACGCCGCCGATGTTGAGCACCACCACCAGTTTCTTGCCGGCTGCGTGGTACACATCGGCCAGGGTCTGCATCAGCTGGCGCTCCTGGCCCGTCAGGGTCCAGTCGCCGTCGGCTGCCTTGCGGTCGTCGCCCTCACCCGCATTGCGGGAGATGGTCAGCACGGCAATGTCCGAGACCGGCTGCTTCCGCTCGATGAAAGAGCGGGAGATTTCCATCTCGGGAACCACGGGGTCGCCGAGCAGGATGCCCAGGCCGTTGCCGCCCGCATTGTTGCGCAGCTGCGTCTTGGTGAAAGTGATATACTGCTCGTACCAGGTCTGGATGTCGGCGTCCACCTCGATGCCGTTGGCCTTGAAGCCCTCGGCGACGTTGCGGACATACGCCTTGTTGACATTGCCGGAACCCGTGCCACCGGCGATGAAGTCATAGGAGCCGGTGCCGTAAAGGGCCACTTTCTTCACGTCCTTGAGCGGAAGGACGCCGTTGTTCTCGAGCAGGACGAGACCTTCGGCCGTAGCTTCGTGGACCAGTTTGGCGTGGGCCTTGAGGTCAGGCTTGTTGGAGAACTTGTATCCATGGAAACGGGGCGTGCGGACAATGTATTCGAGCATACGGCGCACGTTGGTATCGAGCTGCTCCTGCGAGATGCTGCCGTCTTTGACACCGGCGACGATGCGCGCGATTTCGTTGTCCATGCCGGGTTCCATCAGGTCGTTGCCGGCATTGACGGCAGCCACGGTGCCTTCCTTGTTGCCCCAGTCGGTCATCACGATGCCGCCGAAGCCCCACTCGTCGCGGAGGACGGTGGTCAGCAGTTCGCGGTTCTGCTGGGTGAAGGGTCCATTGAGTTTGTTGTAGGATGACATCACGGTCCAGGGATCAGCTTCCCGGACGGCGATTTCGAAACCTTTCAGATAGAGTTCGCGGAGGGCGCGCACGTTGATGCGCGAGTCGTTCTGCTGGCGGTTCACCTCCTGGCTGTTGGCGGCGAAGTGCTTGATGCTCACGCCCACGCCGTTGCTCTGGACACCGCGCACATAGGCGGCGGACGTCTTGCCGGAAAGCAGCGGGTCTTCGGAGAAGTATTCGAAGTTACGGCCGCAGAGCGGGTTGCGGTGCAGGTTCTGGCCCGGGGCCAGGAGCACGTCCACGCCGTATTCCTTGACCTCGTTGCCCATCGCCGTGGTCAGTTCTTCCACGAGCGGCATGTTCCAGGTCGAAGCCAGTACGGTTCCCACCGGGAAGCCGGTGCAATAGAAAGTCTTGTCGGTACCCTGACGGGTCGGATTGATGCGCAGGCCGGCAGGACCGTCGGCCACGACGGTCATCGGGATGCCCAGGCGTTCCACCGGGCGTGTCGTTCCGGCAGCTCCGGAAACCAGCGTCTCGCTCGATGCAGTCATCGAACCGGCTGTCATAGAGCCCCAGCCGCCGCCGACCAGCAGCGTGGCTTTTTCTTCAAGCGTCAGGGCTTTGATGATTTCGTCGATGTTGTCGGTCCGCAGCTTTGGCTGTGCGAACAGGGAAAATGTGCAGAGCACTGCAGTGGCGATTAAGAGGATTCTTTTCATAAAGTATTGTGATTACAGATTATTCCATCTTATTCCATTTACAAACTTACTAAGAAAAAAAAAGGCATGCAAGCTTTTGAACAAGGCGAATAAACAATTGAACGTGTGACGAAAACATTTTCTTACCTTTGCCGCGTGATTTCAGACAAAGACATACGGGAGGCCATGCGGGAGCGGATCCTGCTGCTCGACGGAGCGACGGGCACGATGCTCCAGCGCCAGGGCCGCAGCGGCAATTTCGACGCGCTCAACCTCAGTGAGCCGGATTTGGTCGCAGGTGTACACCGGGCCTATATCGAGGCCGGCGCCGACATCATCGAAACCAATACTTTCAGCAGCAACCGCATCTCCCAGAAGGAATACGGCCTCTCCGAACAGGCCGCCGGGCTCGCGCGCGCAGGCGCCCGCATCGCCCGGCGCGAAGCCGACCGCGCGGGCCGGAAAATCTGGGTTGCGGGCAGCGTAGGACCGACCTCCAAATCGCTGACGATGAGTGCCGACCCGTCCGACCCGGGCGCCCGCCCGCTGGGCTTCGACGAACTCTCCGCCATCTACGGCGAACAGATCGAAGCCCTCATCGAAGGCGGCGCCGACCTGATCCTCATCGAAACCTGCTTCGACGCCCTCAACGCAAAAGCCGCCCTCTACGCCCTTGCCCGGCTGCACTACGGTTTCCCGGCCATCGTATCGGTCTCTCCCGGCGACCGGGGCGGCCGCACGCTTACGGGGCAGACGGTCGAAGCCTTCCATACCGCCGTCCGCCACTATCCTTTGACGGCCTTCGGACTGAACTGCTCACTCGGTGCCGGGGAACTGGCGCCAATCGTAGAGGCCGTAGCACGCTTCTGCGAAGTGCCGGTAATCTGCTACCCCAACGCCGGCCTGCCCAACGCAATGGGGCAATACGACGAGACACCGGAGCAGATGGCCGCATCCCTGCGCCGTATGGCCGCAGACGGCCAGATCAATATCGCAGGCGGCTGCTGCGGCACCACACCCGGACATATCGCAGCCCTCAAGGCAGCCCTGGAAGGGATTGCACCCCGTCCCCTGCCCGAATCCGACGGACTGCTCCGCGTCAGCGGTCTGGAAAACGTGACGCTCGACGTGCGCAGCAACAATTTCACCCTGATCGGCGAGCGCACCAATGTGGCCGGTTCCCGCAAATTCGCACGGCTGATCGCCTCGGGCGACTACAATACCGCGCTGCAGGTGGCCGCCGGCCAGATCGAAGGCGGCGCCTCCGTCATTGATATCAATATGGACGACGCCATGCTCGACGGCCCCGCCGAGATGGAACGTTTCGTCCGCCACATACAGAACGATCCGGCCGTGGCCCGGGCCGCCCTGATGATTGACTCCTCCGACTGGAACTGCATCCTCGCCGGGCTGAAGAACGCCCAGGGCAAGTGCATCGTCAATTCCATCAGCTTGAAAGAGGGGCCGGAGCGTTTCCTCGAAAAGGCGCGGCAGATCCGCGACCTGGGCGCTGCGATGGTGGTGATGGCCTTCGACGAGGAAGGCCAGGCCACGACGCTCGCGCGCAAGACCGCCGTCTGCGAGCGGGCCTACAGGCTGCTGACGGAAGCCGGCATCCGGCCCGAAGAGATCATCTTCGACGTGAACGTGCTCTCGGTCGGCACCGGCATCGCCGAACACGACCGCTACGGCATCGATTTCATCGAAGCCGTGCGCTGGATCAAACAGAACCTGCCCGGCGCCTACACCTCGGGCGGCATCTCGAATCTTTCGTTCGCCTTCCGCGGCAACGAGCCCGTCCGTGCGGCGATGCACACTGTCTTCCTTTACCACGCCATCCGCGCAGGCCTCGATATGGCCATCGTCAACCCGGCCCAGCTCAAACCCTACGACACGATCGACTCTGTCCTGCGCAAGGCCGCCGAAGACGTAATCCTGGCCCGTGACCTGGAAGCGACCGAGCGGCTTACCGCCGCGGCGGCAGAATATCTGCAGCAGAAAGACCAGCCTGTCGCTGAGACTGCGGCCATAGACGGACGCAGTCCGGAGCAACGGCTCACCGACGACCTGGTCGCCGGCAAGGCGGCCGACCTGACGGGCGACGTACTCTGCGCCCTCGAAGCGCTCGGTTCGGCCGTCAAGGTCATCGAAGGGCCCCTGATGGCCGGCATGGAGCAGGTAGGCGTCCAGTTCGGCGCCGGCAAGATGTTCCTGCCGCAGGTGGTCAAATCGGCCCGGGTGATGAAAGACGCCGTCACGGTGCTGGAGCCGTATATGGAAGAAAACGGTACGCAGGGTTCCGCCCGGCCGGTGGTAATCCACGCCACGGTCAAGGGCGACGTGCATGACATCGGGAAGAACATCGCCGGCATCGTACTGCGCTGCAACGGTTTCGATGTGATCGACCTGGGCGTGATGGTGGAGAAGGAGCAGATCCTGGAAGCGGCCACAGCCCACCACGCGGTGATGATCGGCGTCAGCGGGCTGATCACGCCATCGCTTTTCCAGATGGAAGAACTCTGCCGCGAGATGACGGCCCGCGGCCTCGACATCCCGCTGTTCATCGGCGGCGCTACCACCTCGGCCTTGCATACAGCCGTCAAACTCGCGCCGCTCTACCGCCACGTCTTCTACTCAAGCGACGCCTCCGCCGGCGCCGTAATGGCCAAACGTCTGGTGATGGACCGCGACGCCTTTGAAAATGAACAATGGACCGCACAGGCGAATCTGCGCAAGATGTACGCCGTACGGAACCGGCCGGACGCCAGGACGGTCGCCCACACTGTGTTCCCGGATGAAAGTTACCTCATGCCGGGAGAGTATCATTTCGACGACCTGGGGCCGTGTGCAGTCCCGGTCGGGGAGGTACTTCCCTGCTTCGACGAACGGGTCTTCCGCTTGGCCTGGGGCCTGAAGGGCGCCGACGCACCGGAACTGCTCGAAGAGGCGAAAGCGCTGCTCGCCGAAGAGTCGTTCTCCATCCGGCTGTCGGTCCGTTTCTTCCAGGCCTGTCGCGAAGGAGACACCATCCTGCTCGACGACGGCACCCGGCTTCCGATGCTCCGGCAGGAAGAGGGACAGGGCCTGTCGCTCGCGGACTTCGTTCCGGAAACCGGTTCAACGGGCCCCCTGGGCATCTTCGGTATCTGCGTTTCCGAAGAGAAGCCGCACCCGGAAGGATGCGGTTGCGAGGCCTGCCGCAACGAATATGAACATCTGATGCGCCGTGCCGTGAAAGTAACGCTGGCCGAGGCCGCCTCGCAGTGGCTCGACGGTGAACTGCGCAGCCGCATCGACCGGTCCGGCGTAAAAGTGGCCAAACCAGCCGCCGGCTACGCCAGTTTCCCCGACCACAGCGTCAAACGCGAACTGCTCCGTCTCCTGCCCGATACGGACTGGCTCGGCATCACCCTCACGGAGACCTGCGCGATGCAACCCGCCGCCTCCATCTGCGGATTGGTCATCGCCCATCCATCGGCCGGCTATCCGGACATCCGCCGCATCAGCCGGGCACAATACGACCGTTACGCCGCCCTGCGCGGCTTTACGCCTGAAGAGGCGCGTCTTTTCCTGTCCCACCTGCTATGAAAATCACCGATATGCTCCGGAGCGGAGCCGCTCCCTTCCCCTCTCTCGAAATCGTTCCGCCGCTCAGCGGCATCGGAAAAGATGAACTGCTGGAAAGCATCGCGCCGCTGATGGAGTTCTCTCCGCGCTACATCAACGTGACCACGCACCGCGACGAGATCCGCTTCGACCCGCAGCCCGACGGCAGTTTCCGCCGCCACGTCGTCCGCAACCGCGTCAGCGCTGTGGCGGTCTGCGCGGCCATCCAGAGCCGATACGCCGTGGAGGTGGTGCCCCACCTGATCTGCGCCGGGACACCCGCCCACGAGACGGAGGCCCTGCTGCAGGATTTCAAGTTCATGGGCATCGAAAACGTGATGGCCCTTCGCGGCGATTCGCTCACGGGCGAGAAACGGTTCACGCCCGACCCGGCAGGTTACGCCCACGCAGATGAACTGGTGGCGGCCATCCGCGCTTTCGAGCGCGAGAACGGCAGCAGGTTCTGCATCGGTGTCGGCGGCTATCCGGAGAAACACTTTGAAGCGGCCAACATCGAGACGGATATCGAGAACCTCAAACGCAAGGTCGATGCGGGTGCCGACATAATCATCACGCAGATGTTCTTCGACAATGCGGTGTTCTACCGTTTCGTGGAGCGCTGCCGCGCCGCCGGCATCACCGTACCTGTCCTGCCCGGCCTCAAGCCGCTGTCAACTGCGAAACAGATCGCGCTTCTGCCTGAGAGTTTCTCGATCGACATCCCGGTCGAGTTGACCGAAGCCGTCCGCAAGGCCGGCGACGACAAGGAAGCCGTGTACCGCATCGGTACCGACTGGTGCATCAGCCAGTGCCGCGACCTGCTCGCCCACGGCGTTCCTGCCGTCCATTTCTACACGATGGGGCGTTCCCGCAACATCGTCGAGATCCTGCGGACCTGTTTCTGACCGTTTCCGCTTATTTGAGGAAAACGAAGAAGACCGCCAGCACAAGACAGGCAAAGGCGGCCAGGTGGTTCCACTGCAGGGTCTGGCCCTTGAACACGAAGAGGATGATGATGGTAAAAACCGTCAGGGAGATCACTTCCTGAATGACCTTGAGCTGCATCAGGTTGAACGGGCCGCCGTTGCCGGCGAAGCCGATGCGGTTGGCCGGGACGGTGAGGCAGTACTCGAAAAAGGCTATGCCCCACGAAAAAAGGATGACCAGGATCAGCGGCCAGCCCGTGGAGATCTTCATCTCCTGCAGTTTGAGATGCCCGTACCAGGCGAAGGTCATGAAGATGTTGGAGCAGACCAGCATCAAAACAGTCCATATTGCTTGCATATCCCTGCGGTTTGGGGCGCAAAGGTAACGAAAAATGTGTATCTTTGTGCCTTAGCAACATCAATCGATGGAACCTCTCAAGCACGAATGCGGAATCGCAATGATCCGGCTGCTCAAGCCGCTTCAATACTACAAGGAAAAATACGGTACGGAACTCTATGCGCTGAACAAACTCTATCTGATGATGGAGAAACAGCACAACCGCGGACAGGAAGGCGCCGGCATCGCCAGCGTCAAAATGGTCAGTGACCCCGGCCAGGAATACATGTTCCGCGAAAAGGGCACCGGCAAGGATGCCATCACCAATGTCTTTTCCGCCGCCCACCGGCAGATCGCCGATGCGGAACCCGGCTCGGAACTGCCGTTCGTCGGGGAACTCTATATGGGCCACCTGCGCTATTCGACCACGGGTCGCAGCGGCCAGAAATACATCCACCCGTTCCTGCGCCGCAACAACTGGAAAGCCAAGAACCTGTGCATCTGCGGCAACTTCAACATGACCAATATCGACGAGGTGTTCCAGATGCTCGCCGACCAGGGCCAGTATCCGCGCAACAGTTCCGACTCCTATATCCTGCTTGAACTGATGGGTCACCGTCTGGACCGGGAAGTGGAGCGCAACTATGCCGACGCGAAGAAACAGGGTCTGGAAGGCCGCGCGATAACCTCGTACATCGATGCGCATATGGATATCTCCAACGTGCTCCGCACTACGATGCCGTACTTCGACGGCGGCTACGTGATCTGCGGCATCACGGGCAGCGGCGAACTCTTCTCGATGCGCGACCCGAACGGCATCCGGCCCGCTTTCTGGTATGCCGACGACGAACTCGTGGCCATCGCCAGCGAGCGCCCCGTGATCCAGACCACCTTTGCGGCGGAGTATAACCAGGTACACGAGATCCGTCCGGGCGAAGCCCTGATCGTCAACGCACGCGGCGAAATGACGCACAAGCAGATTATCCCGGCCAAACGCCTGGCCGCCTGCAGTTTCGAGCGCATCTATTTCAGCCGCGGCAACGACCGGGACATCCATCACGAGCGCAAACAGCTCGGATTCCAGCTGCGCGACAATATCCTCAAGGCCATTGACCACGACATCGAGCACACCGTGTTCTCCTATATTCCCAACACCGCCGAAGTGGCCTACTACGGCATGGTGGAGGGTATCCGGAGCCTTTACCCGGGCATCAGGGCCGACAAGGTCGTTTCGAAAGACATCAAACTCCGCACCTTCATCACCGAAGGAAACGCGCGCAACGACCTGGCCGGACACGTGTACGACATCACCTACGGGACACTCACCCCGTATGTGGACAACCTCGTGGTGATCGACGACAGCATCGTCAGGGGCACCACGCTCCGCGAAAGCATCATCCGCATCCTCGACCGGCTCCATCCGAAGAAGATCGTCATCGTGAGTTCCAGCCCGCAGGTCCGCTATCCCGACTGTTACGGCATCGACATGTCGCATATGAAGGAATTCATCGCCTTCCACGCGGCCATCGCCCTGCTCAAGGAGAAAGGAATGAGCAGCCTGATCGACGTGGTTTACCGGCAGTGCAAGGAGCAGGAGAACCTGCCGGCGGCCGGTTGCCAGAACTATGTCAAGCGTATCTACGACGCCTTCACCGACGACCAGATCAGCCGCAAGATCGTGGAGCTCCTGCGCCCCGACGACATCCAGGCCGAGGTCGAAATCGTGTACCAGTCGCTCGAAGGCCTGCACAACGCCTGTCCGAACCATCCCGGAGACTGGTATTTCAGCGGCGACTACCCCACGTACGGCGGCTTCAAGCTGCTGAACCAAGCCTACATTGATTATTACGAAAACGATTATCTGAAAAACAAATGAAAGCCATCACCCAAACCGATTTCCATTTCCCGGGACAGACCGCCAAATACACGGGAAAAGTCCGGGACGTCTATTTCATCGACGGGAAATATATCCTGCTGGTCGCCACCGACCGAATTTCCGCCTTCGACGTAGTCCTGCCCAAGGGCATCCCCTGCAAAGGACAGGTCCTCAACCAGATCGCTTCGCGTTTCCTCGACGCGACCGCCGACATCGTGCCCAACTGGAAGATCGCGGAAGTCGACCCGATGGCCACCATCGGCCTGCTGTGCGAACCTTTCAAGGTGGAGATGGTCATCCGAGGCTATCTGGCCGGCCACGCCTGGCGCGAATACCGCGACGGAAAGCGCACGCTCTGCGGAGAACCCCTTCCCGAGGGAATGCAGGAGAACCAGCGTCTTCCCCATCCCATCATCACGCCGACCACCAAGGCGAGCGAAGGCCACGACGAAGATATCAGCCGCGACGAGATCATCGCCAGCGGACTGGTTTCTGCGGAAGACTACGCCCTTCTGGAACAGTACACGCAGGCCCTCTACCGGCGCGGCTGCGAAATGGCGGCTGAGCGCGGCCTGATCCTGATGGACACCAAATACGAATTCGGCAAGAAAGACGGCAAGATCTACCTGATGGACGAAATCCATACGCCCGACTCTTCCCGTTATATCTACAAAGAAGGGTATGAGGAGCGTCTCGCCCGCGGCGAGCGGCAGAAGCAGCTCTCCAAGGAATTCGTGCGCGAATGGCTGATGGCCTCCGGCTTCCAGGGCAAGGAAGGGCAGACGGTTCCGCCGATGACCGGGGAAGTCGTCGCCGGCATCACCGACCGCTACATCGAACTCTACGAGCACATTACGGGAGCGACGTTCCAGCGGCACGAAGATGAGGACATCGTCGGCCGCATCGGGAAAAACGTCAACGCGTTCCTGGAAGAAGAAATGTAAGACCCGTCAACTGGGCAGGTTGTTTTTCTTGCTCTTGAACAGCTCGTACATCGCACTGAAGTCCGTCTCGCGCGGACTTCTTTCTTTTTCCTTCTCCGTTTCGGGAAGATCGGAGCCGTCGCCGGACATCAGATAGTCGAACATCGCCTGATAGACTTCCAGCAGGCTGAGCGTGGTCTCAAGATAGCCGATCAGTGTGGCCTTCGAGACCGGATAGGTCGAGATGAAAGGATTGTCGAGTTTCTCAAGCCGCTCGGACAGGTGCTTCGCCTCATCCTGGAAATCGGGCTGCAGCCGCTTGTAGACGGCGCGCCGTTCCTCCACATCGTCGGGTGCACGCCCCGCTTTCTGGTCTTCGTCGAGCACCCAGAGGAAATCTTCGATGTCCTCGCAGGCATAGTTCAGGCACTCCGACAGGATCGGTACGATGTCGCGGAAAGTGTCGCCGGGCACATCGACGACGAGCCGGGTGTCGTGGTGGTCGTCGGGATACGCGTCGCCGCGTCCCGTGTCGAGGAAACGCTTGCGGAAATTGTAATAGCGTATCAGGTGCTCCTTGTCCTCCCGCGTCAATTCATCATCGCGCAGCATCTCCATCAGGGGTGCGACTGCGTAGGAGCGTCCGGGGGAAGATTCTTCTCCGACCAGCAGCTTCTCAAGCAGTTCCCTGACTTTTTTCGGTATGGCCATGCGGCAAAGATAGGTATTTTTATCGGGAAACGTCAATCCGCGTATAGTCGTGGGCGTTTACGTGGAAGTGAACCGTATGCTCCCGCACCGGCATTCCGAAATAGTCGAATGCGGCCTGGGGCAGGAGGACTTCCACGTCGACCGGCGTGTCGGCAAAATTGGCCACGATGGCCATCGCGCTGCCGGCATAGCCGCGCATCCACGCGAACTGGCGGTCCGGGTCGAAGTGCCCGGAAGCGGGGTTGACGTACATCAGGTCGAAGGTCTTCCCCTTCGAGAAGATGGCGTCAGCCGTGGCGATGCGCAACAGGCGGCAGTATTCCTTATAGACGACCGTCTCTTCCACGGTGAGCTTGTCGGCCAGCCAGCGGCGCACCGAGGGCACGCAGCAGTAATCGTAGATCGAGGTACGACCGTCCACACGGCTGAAGCCTTCCGCCTCCATCCCCCTCTCGCCGAACTCCTGTCCGAAATAGAGCATGAACGAAGCAGTATTGAACAGCAGGGAAACGGCCAGCGCCGGGAAACCGGCCCGGCCGCTGCCGGCGAACCAGTCGGAAGCAAGACGCTGTTCGTCGTGATTCTCCAGGAAGTTGAGCATGCGCGGCTGGAGATCGTCGAGGAACTGCCACTCCTGCGTGAGGCAGGAAGCCGGCCGTTCCCCGCGGACGATGCCGCGCAGAGCGTCGTAGAAGCCGGATTTGTCGTAAAGCAGGTCGAAGCCCGCATCGGCATATTTCCGGTAGTTGTCCTTGCCATAGACCTCCGCGATAAAAAACAGTCCGGGCCGCGTGGCACGCAGCGTGCCGAATGCCCAGGCGAAGAACTCGGCCGGAACAAGTTCCACCATATCGCAGCGGAAGCCGTCGACGCCCTTGTCGGCCCAGAATTTCAGGACGGCGAGCATCTTGCTCCAGGTACTGCGGTTCCCGTAGTTGAGTTTGACGGTGTCGTACCAGTCATTCTCCGACGGCCGGGTATGGAAGATGTCGTTGCCGGTAGCCAGGGCCGGGTTCTCCACATAACTGCTGTGGAGCGACTCCGGCAGGTGGAGCGGCCCGTCGAGCGGATAGAAATTTTCCGCGGTGAAATAACTGTGGTACTGTCGGGACACGTGATTCGGCACGAAATCGATGACGACCTTCATCCCGGCCTTGTGGGTGCGTTCCACCAGTGCCTCGAACTCGGCCATCCGGTTGTCGAGGTTCACGGCCAGGGCGGGGTCCACGTCGAACCAGTTGCGCACGGCATATGGAGAACCGGCCTCTCCCTTGACAAGCGAGGGGTCGCTGTCCGGAATCGTACGCCAGTGCGTCCGCGTGGCGTGGGAGATCACGCCGGTATACCAGACGGCACCCACCGAAAGCTTCTTGAGCTTGAGCAGGACCTCGTCGGAAATGTCGTTGAACTTGCCCGACCCGTTTTCAGCATAAGAGCCTCCGGGAACGCAGGCGCGGTTTCCGAAGGCTCTCAAGAGCAACTGATAGACAATCACGCTAGTCTCTCTCCCAGTTCAGGATCTTGTAGAAGTCGTAGTCTTCCGGATTGGGAACATACTGGCGGGCACCTTCGTAGTCACGCGGGGTGATGTAGTTGAGCAAGTGCTTGTAAACCACCTGCGCCTGGTCGCCGTCGATGTCCACGAGCCGCGGCGGGATCTTGCCCGTCTCGGGATCCTGCAGGTCTTCCAGATACAGCGGACGGATGGTGCCGATCTGGTCGACGAAAACCATACAGCCGGTCTCGCCCTTCTTGAAGAGTTCATAGACACCGGCACCGAGTTGCGAGCAATAGAAGAGGTCGTATGCAATCGGCTGCTGGCAGCGGATATCGTAACCGATCTCCACCGGACGCGTCTTGATCTTCAAACCCAGCTCCTTGAGCTTGATCTCGAGCATATCGTTGAACAGCTGAGCCTTGGAGATCTTGCCAAGTTCCGGATGACCGTGGTCGTCGTAGGTGAACTTGATACCCGTTTCCTTGAGCTGTTCGTCGCTGAGCATATGGAACACGCCTTCGGAGACGATGATACCGCCGTAGGCGATGCCGCGCAGTCTGCGTTTGATGATGGCGCTGATCGAGAGGCGGAGGATCTTGTCGACCGTGATTTCGGTCTTGTTGAACATTTCGGGGATGATGATCATCGGGTAATGGCACGAAGCGCCGATACCCATTGCCAGGTGACCTGCGGAACGGCCCATCGCCGAAACGATGAACCAGTTGCCCGAAGTGCGGGCATCCTCATAAACGGTCGTGGCGATACGGGTGCCTTCGGCCTTGGCGGAATTGTAACCGAAGGTCGGGGCGTTCATCGGCAGCGGCAGGTCGTTGTCGATGGTCTTGGGGACGTGGATGTTCTGCACGGGATAGTGCTTCTCGCGCAGGAACTTGCCGATGCGGTTGGCCGTCGAGGCCGTGTCGTCGCCACCGATGGTCACCAGCAGGCGGATATTGTTGTCCTGGAAGAACTTCAGGTTGAAATAACGGTCGAAATCCTCCTGGGTCGGCTTATACCGGCTCATCTGCAGGTACGAACCGCCACGGTTGAAGATAGCGTCTGCCAGGGCGAAATTGAATTCGATGAAGTTCGGGGAAGCGGAGAAAATCCCGGAATAACCGCCGTGCAGGCCGAGAACCCGGTAACCTTCTGCCATGAAAGCTTTCGCGATCGTTCCCTCCACGGTATTGATGCCGGGAGCCGGGCCGCCGCCCGCGAGAATGACAATGGATTCTTTCATATGATTGTAGTAATTAACGCGAGTTTTGAATGCGCAAAGATATCACTTTTTGCCAAATATTGCGTAAATTTGTAGTTTATTGCAAAACAATGGCGAAAATCGACAAAACAGCGGCTAAGGAGCGGATCGGTTTCCTGAAACGGGAGCTCGAACGGCACAATTACAATTACTACGTGCTGAACGCGCCCGCCATCTCCGATTTCGAGTTCGACCTGCTGATGGGCGAGTTGCAGGGGCTGGAGAAGATGTATCCTGAATTCGCCACGGAAGACAGCCCTACGCGCCACGTGGGCAGCGACCTGTCTGCGGCGTCGGGCAGCGACTTCGTCCAGGTTCCCCACCGGTATCCGATGCTCTCGCTGGGCAACACCTATGCGAAAGAGGAACTCTACGAATTCGACAACCGGATCCGCAAAGCCGTGAGCGTCCCCTACAGTTTCTCCTGCGAACTCAAGTTCGACGGAACGGCCATCTGCCTCACCTACCGGAACGGCCGGCTGCTCCGCGCCCTGACACGCGGCGACGGCACCAAGGGCGACGACGTGACCCGCAACGTGGTGAACATCCCGGCCATCCCCCGCACGCTCCACGGAGAGGGCATTCCGGAGGAGTTCGAAATCCGCGGCGAAATCTATATGCCCTGGGCGGCTTTCGAACGCCTCAACGCCGAACGGACCGCTTCGGAGCAGGAGCCCTTCGCCAATCCGCGCAACGCCGCTTCCGGCAGCCTGAAGCTCCAGAATCCGGAGGAGATGCGCACGCGCGGCCTGGACTGCGTCCTGTACCACGTCCTTGGTGAGAACCTTCCTTTCAAGACCCATATCGAAGCCCTCGAAGCCGCACGCAGCTGGGGGCTTCCCGTTTCTGAATACAGCAGCCACGCCTACGACATCGACGGGGCGGTCGCCTATATTGAAGAGTGGGACACGCGGCGCAAGACCCTTCCCTTCGCCACCGACGGCATCGTGATCAAGGTCAACGAGCTCGAGCTGCAGCGCCAGCTGGGATTCACGGCCAAGTCGCCCCGATGGGCGACGGCCTGGAAATTCAAACCCGAACAGGCGCTCACCCCGCTCCTGTCGGTCGACTACCAGGTCGGACGGACCGGCGCCGTCACGCCCGTGGCCAACCTCGAGCCGGTACTCTTGTCGGGCACCGTCGTCAAGCGTGCCTCGCTCCACAACAAAGACCAGATGGACCTGCTCGACATCCACATCGGCGACTACGTCTATGTAGAGAAAGGCGGGGAGATCATTCCGAAGATCACCGGCGTGGAACTGTCGAAACGTCCCGCCGGAGCCGCCCGTCCCGTATTCCCGGCCTGCTGCCCCGACTGCGGCACGCCGCTGGTACGCGACGAGGACGAAGCCCGGCACTACTGCCCCAACCGGGAAGCCTGTCCGGTACAGATCAAGGGGCGCTTCATCCATTTCGCCGGACGCAAGGCGATGGATATCCTGGCCGGCGAAGCGACGGTCGACGCCCTTTACGCCAAGGGATGGATCCGCACCCTCCCCGACCTCTATACCCTCACCCGCGAGCAGCTCATCTCGCTCGACGGATGGCAGGAAAAATCGGCCGACAATTTCCTCGACAGCCTGGAAGCCAGCAAGCGCGTGCCCTTCGAGCGCGTGCTCTACGCCCTGGGCATCCGCCACATCGGCGAGCAGACCGCCAAGATGCTCGCCCGCCATTTCGGTTCGATCGACGCCCTGGCGGAAGCATCACGGGAAGATCTGGTGCAGATCGAGGACATCGGCGATACCGTGGCCGACTCGATCCGCGCATATTTCGATTCCGAAGCCGGCCGCGAAACGGTCCGGCGGCTGAGGGAAGCCGGACTGCAGATGGCCGTCGATGCTGACGCACGGCAGCAACTCTCCGACACGCTCGCCGGCAAGACCATCGTCATCTCGGGCAATTTCTCCATCTCCCGCGAGGCGATGAAAGCCCTGATCGAAGCGCACGGCGGCAAGAACGCCGGCTCGGTGAGCGGAAAGACCTCGTGGCTGCTTGCCGGCGAGAAGGCCGGTCCCGAGAAACTGAAAAAAGCGGAGAAACTGGGCATTCCCGTCATTTCCGAAGAAGAGTTCCATCGGATTACAGGAGGAGAAGCATAGGCGATGAGACTGTTCCTGGCCCGCATAAAGGATTTCATCAAGGCCATCGTCAAGTTTCTGACGAAGGATATCTGGGCGCTCGACTTCAGCCAGCTGAGCGACGCACGCAAACGTTGGATCAAAAACGCCCAGGCCCTCATCCTTACGGGCAAGGCATTCGCCAAGGAACGGATCGGCCGCGAGGCGATCGCCCTGAGCCGTTTCACGACCCTGGCCTTCATCCCGATGATCGCCGTAATCCTTTTTGTGTCGAACGGCTTCGGACTCGACCGCGTCCTGCAGAATATGCTGCTCGAATCGTTCCCCACCAGCACCCAGCTGATCCAGGTCATCACCGACTACGCGATGAACATCGTCAAGGCCACCGAGAGCGGCACCTTCGGCTGGATCTCCTTCCTGAGCTTCGTGTGGACCATCATCTGGCTGATGCTCAACATCGGCATCGCCTTCAACCGGATCTGGCAGGTAAAACGTCCCCGCAAGACCTGGAAACGGCTGCTCATCTACCTGGCCATCCTGCTGGTGACGCCTTTCGTGCTGCTGCTCTTCCTCTCGGGCTGGGCCTATTACGCACGCTTCATCGGCCTGCTCGAAGGCCATCTGGGCCGGTTCAACTTCATCACGACCAATATGTTCTGGCTGGCATTCTACGGCATCGTCGTGCTGGCCCTTTCGATGATGTACAAATTCATTCCGCTGGTGAAAGTCCGCTTCGGTGCCGCCCTGAAAGCGGCGTTGATCGTCGGCGTGGCCTTCGTGGCCATCCAGTATCTCTATATGGGAACCCAGGTGATGGTGACCCGGCTGGGCGCCGTGTACGGAGCCCTGGCTTTCATACCCTTGTTCATGATCTGGCTCAACCTGTGCTGGCAGATCATTCTGTTCGGGGCGGAACTCTCGCGGGGATACACCCTGGTAGACTACCGCGAAGCGAAGGAGCGTGGCCTGACCGACCGCTCGGTAGAGGAATTGCTTCAGATTCAACTTGACTGACTATGTTTACGGAAGAGGATTATAAACTGATTGAACGGGAATTCGAGGGATTGCGTGTCTCGAGCCGGAAGCGCTGTGCCGACGATGAGCAGTACCAGCTCGTACTCAAGGCATTCGAGTTCGCCAACGAGGCCCACAAGGGCGTCCGGCGACGCAGCGGCGAGCCCTACATCCTGCATCCGATCGCCGTGGCCAAGATCGTGGTCGACGAGATCGGGCTCGGATGCAAGTCCATCTGCGCCGCCCTGCTGCACGACGTGGTGGAGGACACCGAGTTCACCGTGGAGGATATCCAGCGGCTCTTCGGCGACAAGATCGCCTCGCTGGTGGACGGCCTGACCAAGATCAAGACAGCCCTGGACAACGACAACAAGAACAAAAACCAGGACACCCGGATCAGCCTCCAGGCCGAGAACTTCCGGCGCATCCTGGTCACCCTCAACGACGACGTGCGCATCGTGCTCATCAAGCTGGCCGACCGTCTCCACAACGTGCGCACCATCCAGTTCATGCCCGAATACAAGCGCGACAAGATCCTCAGCGAAACGATGTACCTCTTCATCCCGCTCGCGCACAGGCTGGGCCTCTACAGCATCAAGTCGGAGATGGAGAACATCTGGCTCAAATACCGTGAACCGGTCGCCTACGCCACCATCGAGCGCCAGCTGGGCGACATCATGTCGGAACGCGGCGCCCTGATCGACGATTTCATCGCCCCCATCCGCCGCGAACTCGACAAGGCCGGGTACAAATACACCCTTCTCAAGCGCCTAAAGACGCCCTACTCCATCTGGAAGAAGATGACGGCCAAAAACATCCCCTTCGAGCAGATCTACGACATCTACGCCGTGCGCATCATTTTCGAGCCGCGGCCCGGTCTGAGCGAACGCGAACAGTGCTGGTACATCTTCACCATCATCACGGGCCTGTACCAATACAAGCCCGACCGCACCCGCGACTGGGTGGACAAGGCCAAGCCCAATGGCTACGAAGCCCTCCACCTGACCGTGATGAGCAAGACCGGCAACTGGGTGGAGGTGCAGATCCGCTCCGAGCGTATGAACGCCATCGCCGAGCGAGGCATCGCCGCCCACTGGCTCTACAAAGAGGCCGGCCAGTCGTCCGAGTCGGAAAACGAGATCGACAACTGGCTCAAGCAGGTACGCGAGATCCTCGAAAACCCCGATATCGACGCGATGCGCTTCCTCGACGAATTCCACCAGGAACTGATCACCTCGTCGATTTACGTATTCACGCCGCTGGGCGAGACCAAGAGCCTGCCAAAGGGATCCACAGCACTGGATTTCGCCTACAACATCCACTCCGAGGTGGGCAACCACGCCATCGCGGCAAAAGTCAACCAGCGGCTCGTCCCGCTGTCCCAGCCGCTGACCAACGGCGACCAGGTGGAAGTCATCACCTCCGAGAACGCCAAGCCCAAGCGCGAGTGGCTGGAGTTCCTCACCAGCAGCCGCGCAAAGACCCAGGTGATGGACTTCCTCAAGGCCGACAAGAAGAACAGCATCAAGGAGGGAATGCAGATTCTCGACCGCAAGCTCGACGAACGGGGCATCTCCGAACGGAGCCGCGTCATCAAGAAACTGATCGACTATTACAAGGTCTCCGGCGGAAAAGACGAACTCTACAACAAGATCGGCGTGGGCGTGATCGACCTGAGCGACCTTGACAAGGCCCTGCGGACCAACGCCGAGCGCCGCAGTGTGCAGATGTGGGGTGTGAAGCTCCTCAACCCGTTGACCAACGGCATCTTCGACAAGAAGCAGGAATTCCTGCTGCAGGAAGACATCGACCAGGGGACCATCTCCTTCAACATCGCGGAGTGCTGCTCTCCCATCCCTGGCGACAGCGTGGTGGCCTTCATCCAGGACGACGGTACGGTGACCATCCACAAGAAGAGCTGTCCCGTGGCCAACGACCTGGCTTCGAAAGAGGGACACCGCATCGTCTCGGCCAAGTGGAGCAAACATTTCATGATGTCGTATCTGGCCCGGATTTCGCTGGAGGGTATCGACCGGGTCGGGGTCCTGAGCGACCTGACGCGCGTCATCTCGCTGGTGCTGGGCGTCAATATGCGCAAACTGCACATCGAGACGCACGACGAGATATTCGAAGGATTCATCGACCTGTACGTCCACAACACCGACGACCTCGACAAATTGATCCGCGCCCTGTCGAAAGTCAAGGGGATCGAACGTGTCAAACGCGTTGATATCAATTGAGTATGAGAAGAATCACTGTCACGGCCATCCTGCTGGCGCTCTTTGTCGCCTGCTGCCTTTTCAGCCATTCCTGCGCCAATACCACCACGCCGCCGAGCGGCGGGCCGAAAGACACGCTGCCGCCCGTGCTGGTGAAAATCAGCCCGGACCCCGGCAGCACGGAATTCCCGCTCACCGACGGCAAGATCACCCTGCAGTTCAACGAATACACCATCGTCAAGAACGCTTCCGACATCATGCTTTCGCCGCCGACCAAGCGGAAGCCCATGACCAAGATCAAGGGCAAGAACATCGTCGTCTCGCTGCAGGATACGCTGCGGCCCGACCGGACCTATACCCTGGACTTCGGACAGGCGCTGGCCGACAACAACGAGGGGAACCTGGCGGCGCGGATGGTGTACACCTTCTCCACCGGAGATCACATCGACTCGATGTATTTCACCGGGTCGGTCTTCGACAGCAAGACCCTCGCCCCGGTCAAGGGCGCGCTGGTGGCCGCCTATGCCGACCTCTCCGATTCGGCCTGCTTCAACGTGCTGCCCGACGCTGCGGTCAAGACCGACGACTGGGGTTTCTTCGTCCTGCGCAACCTGCCCGACACCCTGTACCGAATCTATGTCTATACAGACTCCGACACCGACTTCAAATATAATCCCGACGCCGACCAGGTCGGCTTCTACGACGAACTCTACGAACCGAAGGCCGTCGTCGGCGACTCGATCTACGAACTTCAGGCTTTCGACATGAAAGACACGGTCCTTTGCGCCGCCCGCGTGCCGATGGTCACCATGATGATGTTCAAAGAATTGCAGAGTGTCCAGTATCTCCAGAACAGCGGTCGCGTCAGTGAACGGCAGGGCTTCCTCAAGTTCAGCGCCGCCGACGTGAAGATCAACTCCCTGGAATTCGTCGGCATTCCCGAAGAAGCCGTCATCCTCCAGTATAACCCTACGCGCGACAGCATCGATTTCTGGATCAACACGGACTACCGGCTCGACGACAGCCTGCTCATCCGGCTCAACTACCTGAAGACCGACTCCACGGGCGTGCTTTCGCCGTTCGAGGAGAATCTTTCCCTTGCCGTCAAGGAGGTGGAGGAAGATCTGGGACGGGACCTGCCCAAAAATGAGAATAACCAACCTGACACGACTTTCCGGCTCAACATCCAGTCGAAAGACGAAACCGTGGAGCAGTTGGGAGTCCGCATCGAATCGCGCCTGCCGATCATCGCCATCGTCCGAGACTCGCTCCGCCTGACAGAAACCAATCCGAAGGGGCAGTCCTCCGCGAAGCCCTTCAGCTTCCAGCAGGACACGGCCGACATCCGCTGCTACATCATCACGCCGCGCGGCGGACTGACCAAAGGCTACGACTATGAACTCACCATCCCGCAGGGCACCTTTACCAATCTCGACCGCCTGCCCAACCAAAAGGCTTCCGCCAAGTTCAAGGTGCCCCAGTCCGAGGAACTGAGTACGCTGAACTTCAATATGGTCGGCGTAGAAGACAACTACATCGTGGAGCTTACCGACGAAAAGGGAAGCAAGGTGATCCGGACCTTCAAGATCAACCGGCCGCAAAAGCTGACCTTCCCTTATCTGGCCGCCGGGAAGTATATGCTGCGCATCACTTGCGACAAGAACGGAAACGGCTATACCGATACAGGCAACCTGCTCGCCCGCAAGCAGCCGGAAGTCGTCCGCTTCTATGAATCGTCGCCGGGCGAAAAGGTCCTGGACATTCCCGCATCCTCCGAAATCGACCAGATCCTTGATTTGAAATCCCTGTTCCGATGAAGAAGCGTTTCCTCCTCCTGATCGTGGCCCTTACGGCCGCCCTGACGGCGTCCGCCCAGGACAATTTCATCTTCGAAATGCCTGACGACTTCGCCGATCTCGATACGCTCCAGCATCCCGCCCGGTTCAAGAGCATCCATATGATCGGCGTGTCGTATGGCGTGAATTACAGCGGGGTTACCTCCTCCCCGAAGATCGGACACGAAAAAATCTGGACGTACAACAGTATCGGCGTCTATTACACTTACTACCATGCCCTCTGGGACCAGCTTTTCAATTTCGGAATCCAGTTCGGCGCCAAGCACGGCTACGAAGGCTACACTTCCAGCTGGGGCACGCTCGGCGAGACCTGCGAGGTCATCGAAGTCCCGCTGATCTCGCAGTTCAAGATCGATTTCTCGGTTTTCCGCCTGCTGGTCAACCTCGGCACTTACGGCGGCTATCGGCTTTCCACCGACAAGGAGGGCGGCTTCGACAAATTCGACCAGCGATATGACTACGGAGTGATCGGCGGCGGCGGCGTGGCCATCGTGTTCAAGCCGTTCGAACTCCATCTGGAGGCGAACTACAAATACGCCTTCGCAAGTATGTACCACACCAACAAACTGAGTGACATCTACTGGCTGTACACCTACCCCCAGAACGTGATGCTCTCGGCATCCCTGCATTTCCACCTATGGTAGAGCGCATATCCTTCCCTATCGGCGGCCGCGTGCCCATCGGCGGCGGTGCGCCCGTCGTCGTCCAGACGATGTGCAACACCTCGACCGACGATATCGAAGCGTCGGTCGCGCAATGCCGGCGGATGGCCGCGGCCGGAGCCGGCCTGATCCGGCTTACGACGCAGGGACTCAAGCAGGTGGAATCGCTGCGCGTCATCCGCGACCGGCTGCGGGCCGAAGGCATCGATACGCCCCTGGTAGCCGACATCCATTTCCTGGCCGACGCCGCCCTGGCCGCGGCGACCGTAGCAGACAAAGTCCGCATCAATCCGGGCAATTTCGCCAGGGAACACGAGGTGGCCTGTGCGAAATTCCGGGAACTGATTGCGCTGTGCAAGGAGCACGGCACCACCATCCGCATCGGCCTGAACCACGGCTCGCTGGGCGAGCGTATCACGCAGCACTACGGCGCCACGCCCCTGGCGATGAAAGAAGCCGTGATGGAATGGCTGCGGATGTGCGTAGCGGAAGATTTCGAGCGGGTGGTCATCTCGCTCAAGGCCAGCAACACCGTGGTGATGACGGAAGCCTACCGGCTCCTGTATGCCGCCATGCGCGATGAACTGGGGCTTTTGTTTCCGCTGCACCTGGGCGTGACCGAGGCCGGCAACGGCGACGAGGGCCGCATCAAATCGGCCGTGGGCATCGGCACCCTGCTGGGCGAAGGAATCGGCGATACGATCCGCGTATCGCTCACGGAAGACCCCGTCAACGAGATTCCCGCTGGACGTCAGATCGTGGCGGCCGTCGCCGCAGGTTACACGCCCACCGGCGGGCGGCGCTGCGTGGAAGCGTCCGACTGGAACGATTTCATCATCAAGGGCGCCTGTCTCTGGGGGCCTTCCCTGCTCGATAAGACAATCGACGATTTTTCGCTCGAGGGCTCCACAATCGGCGGTTCGCCGGTCGCCGCTGCCGACGGCGAGCGTTTCCGCGACCTGCTGCTGCAGGCCTGCCGCCGCCGTTTCACCCGGCCGGAATACATCGCCTGTCCGGGCTGCGGGCGTACGCTCTACGATCTGGAATCCACATTCAACGAGGTCAAGCGGCGCACGGCGCATCTGGCCGGCGTGAAGATTGCCGTGATGGGCTGCGTGGTCAATGGTCCCGGCGAGATGGCCGACGCCGACTACGGCTATGTGGGCGAAGGCCGCGGCCACGTCACCCTCTACCGGGGCAGGACCCCCGTCCTGCGCTACATCCCGCAGGAAGAGGCTATCGACAAGCTGCTGGAACTCATCGAAAAAGACCGGAAATAGGCCCGCCACACCGCAATCCCCTCTTTTCAACCCTCCATCCGCAAATCAACCCCGATTTGAGGACGGCAGGTTCCTTGCAAATACTTGCGATACTGTGAGCCCGCAATGGCATCGCCTGCGGGGCTTCTGGCCCTGACCGCCCGGGCTCGCGCGGACGCGGTGGATCTCTTCCCTTAATATCGGGCAAGGTCTCATTTCAATACCGGGACCTTGCCCAAACAATCGCGGCCTCAGATATCCTTCTGCCCATTTCTGCGGGCAAGGTCTGCCCCCTAAAATGAGACCTTGCCCGCCGACGGCCCCGATCGGCCTTTGTCCGGCTCTCCAATGCCAGGGCATCAAAAAAACGGCAGCGAGTTTCGCTGCCGTTTTCGTTTCCTGGGAAGAAGGAATTATTTCTTCTTCTGACCGTATCTTGAGTAGAATTTGTCCACGCGGCCGGCGGTGTCGACGAGCTTCATCTTGCCCGTATAGAACGGGTGCGAAGTGTTGGAGATCTCGACCTTCACCAGCGGGAAGGTATGGCCGTCGATATCGATCGTCTCCTTGGTGTTGACGCAGGAGCGGGTGATGAAGACGTGCTCATTGGACATATCCTTGAATGCTACAAGACGGTAGGATTCGGGATGGATTCCTTTTTTCATTTGCGTATCGTTTAATTATGGTTTTCCAAACGGACGGCAAAAGTAGGAATAATTTATCGATCCACAAAATTATTTTTCCAGATTGAAGCCGGCGTACATCTTGTCGTACTGGTTGAGCAGGTCGTTGATGGTCTGCAGCGTGGAGTTCTTGTAGACCGAGGTGACGGACTTGACGATCTTCATCATTGTCGTGACGTCGAACAGAAGCTCCATGTTGTTGCCTTTCACGGCGATGTAGCCCTTGAATTTGAAGAGCCGCCCCAGATTCATATGGATGATGGCGTTGTCCGCATCGAGTTCCCAGGTACCCGTGAAATTCTTGGAACCGTATTGCATGGCCATCGTGCCGTCTTCATTGAACGTGAAGCCGAACAGCCCCTTCGTGATACCGACTTTCTGCAGATAGCCGTCGAGTTTGTTTTCAAGGGTCTTCTTGGCGGCACTGCCGGCCAGGTCGGCCAGGACATTGTTGTCGGATTTGAAACTGATGGCGCTGCCGGTGTAGTTCCAGGTGCCGGCGATCGTCTGGGGAGAAAGCGAGCTCTTGCCGGAGAGGAGATCGGTGATGCTGGTGACAATCGAGCCGACCGACGAGTCGCTGGGCGTCTCGCCTGTAATCCTGCCGATCTTGCTGAGAATGCTGCTCAGGCCGCTCTGGGCCGAGGCGGAAAAAGTCATCATCAGGATTGCGACGGCAATCAAGGAGAATTTTTTCATAGGAGTCTATTTTTACGAATTAATGATTCTCGTTTTTTTTAACTTTGCAAGTTAGTAAATAATACGGAAAGAAACAGTAAAAATCTGAAAAATATGACACTCATCAAGTCCATTTCCGGTATCCGGGGTACCATCGGCGGCTCGATCGGCGACGCTCTCACCCCTCTCGACATTGTCAAATTCACGGCAGCCTATGCCCGTCAGCTCCTGCTGAAATTCCCGGGAAAAGAGCGGTATAAAGTGGTCGTCGGCCGCGACGCCCGTATCTCCGGACAGATGGTGGACAATGTGGTCACCGGCACGCTCCTTGCCTGCGGTATCGACGTGGTCAACGCCGGGCTGGCTTCCACGCCCACGACGGAAATGGCCGTCCGCTTCGAAAACGCCGACGGCGGCATTATCCTCACCGCCTCGCACAACCCCAAGCAATGGAACGCCCTGAAACTCCTCAACGAGAAGGGTGAGTTCCTCACCGATGCCGAGGGAAAGGCCCTGCAGCAGGTGGCCGAAGCGGAAGACTTCGATTTCGTGGACGTCGACCGGATCGGGACGCTGACGCAGAAGGATTTCACGCAGGCGCACATCGATGCCGTGCTCAATTATCCCCTCGTCGACGTACCGGCCATCCGGGCCGCCGGCTTCAAGGTGGTGCTCGACGCCATCAACTCCGTGGGCGGCATCTGTATGCCCGCCCTCTTCAAGGCCCTTGGCGTGACCTGCGTCACGCTCAATGGTGAGCCGAACGGCCATTTCGCCCACAATCCTGAGCCGCTGCCGGCCAATCTCGTCGGCTTGAGCGAAGCCGTGGTCCGCGAAAAGGCCGACTTGGGCGTCTCCGTCGATCCCGACGTCGACCGTCTGGCCTTCATCTGCGAGGACGGCGTGCCCTTCGGAGAGGAATATACGCTGGTCGCCGTGGCCGACTCCGTGCTTTCGGTCCGCCCTGGCCCCACCGTCTCGAACATCTCGTCGTCCCGCGCGCTGCGCGACGTGACCGAAGCCCACGGCTGCCGCTACCAGAGCAGCAAGGTCGGGGAAGTGAACGTCTCGACGCTGATGCAGGAAATCGGCGCCGTCATCGGCGGCGAGGGCAACGGCGGCGTCATCGTCCCCGACCTGCACTATGGCCGCGACGCCCTGATCGGCACCGCTCTTTTCCTGAGTATCCTGGCCCACAAGAAAGTGTCGGCCTCGGCCCTGCGTGCCACGTACCCCGACTATTTCGTGTCAAAAAACAAGATCGAAATGAGCGACCCCGCCAAGATCGAAGCTTCGCTCGACGCCGTGGAGAAGCACTTTGCCGGCGCTGCCGTCAACAAGTTGGACGGCCTTCGCATCGACTTCGAAGCCGAGCGCAAGTGGTTCATCCTCCGCAAATCCAACACGGAGCCCATCATCCGCATCTATGCCGAGGCGCCCACCGCCGCCACGGCCGACGCCCTTGCACAGGAAGTCATCGCCGTTATCGGCGGTTGATTGCTAAAGTCTTTCTGTCCTGCGCGGGACAGAAAGACGTTTTCTTATTCCCGATGCATCGTCGCGAGTCCAGAGAACCCGCTTCCAG
>JAEEGJ010003787.1_pt1 | contig 55025 bp, 43 predicted proteins | sample 8958761 | NCBI WGS metagenome assembly JAEEGJ01 (sample SAMN16246546, study PRJNA631951) | gut metagenome | biome: gut microbiome; feature: rumen; material: RS-attached | host: Bos | place: Iran: Karaj | collected 2018-10
TCGTCCTCGGCGTTGAGGATGGGGTGCAGCAGCTCGTCGAGCTGGGCGGGGCTGATGCGCATCACCACCTCGCTCTCGTCGATGCGGCCTTCCTTCAGCATGTCGAACGCCATGGTGAGGGCGGCGACACCGGTGCGCTTGCCCACGCGGCACTGCAGCATGTAGAGCTTGCCTTCCTGGATGGTGAACTCGATGTCGAGCATGTCGTGGTAGGCGTTCTCCAGCGTCTCACGGATATCGCAGAGCTCCTTGTAGGTGGCAGGCATGACTTCCTGCATCGACTTCAGCTCTTTGTTCTTTTCGTTCTTGGTTTCGTCATTCAAGGGACTGGGGGTACGGATACCGGCCACCACGTCCTCACCCTGTGCATTGACCAGCCACTCACCATAGAACAAGTTGTCGCCGGTGGCGGGGTTGCGGGTGAAAGCCACGCCGGTGGCACTGGTGTCGCCCATGTTGCCGAAGACCATGGCCTGCACGTTGACGGCGGTGCCCCAGTCGTCGGGGATGCCTTCAATCTTGCGGTAGCTGACAGCCTTCTTGCCGTTCCAGCTCTTGAAGACGGCCTTGATGCCACCTTCCATCTGGGCGCGGGCGTCGTCGGGGAACTCGGTGCCGAGGACCTCTTTCACGCGCACCTTGAAGGCGTCGGCGAGCTTCTTCAGATCGTCGGCGGTGAGCTCGGTGTCGCTCTTGTAGCCCTTCACGGCCTTGTACTCGTCGAGCATGTCGTCGAGCTGCTTGCGGATGCCTTTGCCGTCGGCGGGCTCGATGCCCTCACTCTTCTCCATCACCACGTCGGCATACATCATAATCAAGCGACGATAGCTGTCATACACAAAGCGGGGGTTGTTGGTCTTCTTCAGCATGCCGGGGATGGTCTTGCTGGAGAGGCCTATATTGAGGACGGTGTCCATCATGCCGGGCATGGAGGAGCGGGCGCCGGAGCGGCAGCTGACGAGCAGCGGGTTCTCGGCGTCATCGTATTTCATACCCATGATTTTCTCGATATTCTCCACACCTTTCCACACTTCGTCCATCAGGCCGGTAGGCAGCTGGCAGTTGTTGGCATAATAGGCTGTGCAGCAGTCAGTAGTGATAGTAAGACCGGCCGGCACAGGGAGACCCAGCAGGCACATCTCGGCGAGGTTGGCGCCCTTGCCGCCCAAAAGGTTCTTCATGTCGGCTTTTCCTTCGGCAGTCTTGCCTCCAAAAGTGTAAACGTACTTTGTCATCTTCTTTAATTTGTTTATTTATTGTTTATTATTATTATATACGCAAAAAAATTTAGACTGCAAATATACGAAAATATTTCGAATAATTTGCAGTCTGACAAAAAACTTTTCAACATATCACCCAATCACCGCACCACGGTAAGCTTCTGCACCGCCGTGCCGTGCGTGGTGGTCACGCGTACCACGTAGGTCCCTGCAGCCAGCGATGACGTGCCCATCGTCAGCGGCAGGCGCGCACCCTCGTGACGTAGCACCTCGGCACCCGCCATGTCCATCACGCTCACCGTCACTGTGCCGGCGACGCCCTCGGCAGCCACCGTCACCTCGTCGGTGGCGGGGTTGGGGCGCAAGGTGACGGCGGCCTCATGCCGCCCGACGTCCGCCAGCGACTGCGTAGACGAATAGACGCTGTAGAATGCTCCGCTCCAGTCCGACCACTCGTGGCCACCGTCCACCTTGTCGCACTGCGACCGCAGATAGACGGTATAGGTCAGGTTGGGCGACAGCCCACAATATTCCCAGTGGTTGGTGTCGACACTCTGCATCACCTCGCTGCCGTTGGGCATCACCAGCCGCACTTGCCATGCCGACTGCACCAATGGGAGCGGGCGCACCCAGTCCGCTCGCAGGCACCCGTCGGGTCCAACGGTGACCGTCATCGAGTCCACTGCCACACACGGCACCTTCACAATGGCAAACAAAACCGGCACCCATCCCGTATCCAAAACCAATTCCGACCAAACCTCATTAGTCATCTTATACCGCGCAGCTGTCGGGGTATAGTGTGATGTCACTGTCGGAATTAGATCAACTAAAGAATCATGAATCTCGCGGATACATTGAAAAGTCAGAGGAGCCGCATTCAAATGCTCTTCTATGAAATTATCATATGAAAGCCCTATGTAGAAATCACCTGTGAGGGTATACGACACACTGTCAAAGAACCTGAAATAAACATAGTTATATATACCAATATAATTTGTATCCCAAATATGCGATGATAGGGGCAATCTTCTCATTAAATAGCCAGGATAAAAAAACAGATGAGCCGAGGTGTCTTTATTGAGAGTATTTTCATCCGCCTCATAATAAACACCATGGAAAGAATCCATTTCATTCATTGCCGAATCGTAGAGCGTGGTTTTAACCTGATTATAGCCTGGAATAGTACTGGAACCACCAGTACCCCAACCTATAGCCAACCCTACGATTTCCAAAGGGGTGTCAGTGTGCTGATATAGAGCAAACTCTGTAGTAGTATGATAAGGTATATTTTTTCCAGAAATTAACAAACCACAATAATCCGTGCCATACCACACCCCTGTCTCCGGCCAATTGTAATAGTAAAGGTACGGGTATTTACCCATTGTATCCATCTGCGCCTGCACACCAACCGCCATGAAGGCGAACATAACAAACAATATCTTTTTCATTTTATAGAACTATTAATTATTCACAGATTAAGTGTTTAATGATTAATATACTGCATATTAAACTATTCAAACACCCAAACCCACCATTGCAAAGTAACAAAACATTTTGCAAAAAAGCAAGTCATCATTGAAAAAAAATACCTACCGCTTGTAGTGCGGGTGGTAGGCCTCGATAGTGTTGCGGAGGGTGTCGCGGGTGAGGTGGGTATAAATCTCTGTGGTGGAGATACTTTCATGTCCGAGCATCTCCTGTACTGCGCGCAGGTCGGCTCCGTTCTCCACAAGCTCTGTCGCGAAGCTGTGACGCAGCGAATGAGGGCTCACGTGTTTGTTTAATCCAGCATCCCTAACAGCATGTTTTAGAAACATAAACACATAGTTTCTACTCATGTGCGATCCGAGGCGGTTGAGGAAAACAAACTTCTCCTCATGTGGCTTCGGAGTGATGTGTGAACGTACAGTGTGAATATAGGTGGTGAGCATGTCCAAAGCTCTCGGGTTGATGGGCACCCACCGTTCTTTGCTACCCTTGCCGAAGATTTGGAGCATCTGCTCGTCGGCGTAGATATTTGAGAGTTTGAGGTTTACAAGTTCCGATACACGAAGGCCGCAACCATAAAGCACCTCGACGATGACATTGTTGCGATACTGATCGGGGAAACTCTGGTCAAAGGTGGCCTGGATTTTTGTAATATCCTCATCGGTAAGCACATCAGGCAGATGAGCCGGACGCACGGGGAGGTCGAGGAGGTCGGCAGGGTTTTCCTTCATGGCGTCCTCCACGACAAGCATCCTGAAGAACATGCGCCAGCCCGAGATAATGCGTCGTTGGGAAGTCGGGGCAATACCCAGGTCGTTCATCTGCTTCAAGAGTTGCTGTAAATGATCTATTGTAACATGCTCCGGATCAAGGTTTAGTTCCTGCATAAAACTGGAGAGATGCGACACATCCCGAAGGTAGGCTTCGACACTGTTGGCAGCCAGGCCTTTCTCGAGTCGAAGCCAAGTTTCGAAATCGCGCCGATAACGCTGCCATGTCTGTTCCGTGTCGCCCATCGGCATTAAAACAGCAAAAAAAAGAAAATATTGTTTTATTATATAAAAAAGTTTTGTAACTTTGTAGCATCTTTTTTTAGGAAAATTTTTTATAAAACTTTAAAAAACAAAATACTATGGCAAAAGTAGCTATCAACGGCTTCGGCCGAATTGGAAGAATGAGTTTCCGCGCGATGCTCGCTCACCCCGAGCTTGACATTGTCGCCATCAACGACCTGACAGATGCCAACACCCTGGCCTACCTGTTCAAATACGACTCGGTGCATGAGAATTTCGACGGCGAAGTTCATGCCGACGGCGACTGCCTCGTGGTCAACGGCAAGAAGGTGAAGATCTATGCCGAGCGCGACCCGCAGAACCTCCCCTGGAAAGACCTCGGAGTGGACATCGTGGTTGAAAGCACCGGTCTCTTCAAGAAACGCGAGCAGATGATGAAGCACATCAATGCCGGCGCCAAGAAGGTCATCCTCACCGTGCCCGCCGGCAAAGCCGACGATGTGGATGCCACCGTCGTCATGGGTGTCAACGACAGCGTGCTGACCAAGGAGATGCAGCTCGTCTCCAACGCCAGCTGCACCACCAACTGCTTGGCTCCTGTCGCCAAGGTGCTCAACGACAAGTTCGGCATCAAACGCGGTCTGATGAACACTATCCACAGCTACACCAATGACCAGAAGATCCTCGACCAGCCGCACAGCGACCTCCGTCGTGCCCGTGCCGCTGCCGTGAGCATCATCCCCACCTCTTCCGGCGCCGCCAAAGCCGTGGGTCTGGTGATTCCCGAGCTGAAAGGCAAGCTGGACGGCTTCGCCATGCGCGTCCCCACTCCCGACGGCTCTGTCGTTGACCTCACCGCCGAGATGGCCTGCAATGTCACCAAGGAAGAAATCAATGCCGCCATCAAGGAGGCTGCCGAAGGTTGCATGAAGGGTGTCCTGCAGTATGTCGAGGAGCCCATCGTCAGCATCGACATCATCGACAACACCCACAGCAGCATCTTCGACGCTCTCCTGACCCAAGTCATGGATGGCAACTTTGTGAAGATTGTCTCCTGGTACGACAACGAGAAGGGTTACAGCACCCGCGTGGGTGACCTCGCCGCCAAACTGGCCAAGCTGCTCTAATCCTCCAGATAACGGTTAACGGTTAAAGGTTAATGGTTAAAGAGGCTGACGCGGCACACCAGTGCGCAAGCCTTTAACCATTAACCTTTAATCTTTAAACATTACCTACAAATGATATTAGAAAACAAAACCGCCATCATCACCGGCGCCACCCGTGGCATCGGTCACGCTATTGCAATACGGTTTGCCAAAGAGGGCTGCAATGTAGCCTTCTGCGGTCGTTCGCGCAACGAGGCTATGGCAAAAGTGGAACAAGAGCTGCTGGATTTGGGGGTGAAAGCCAAGGGCTATGTATGCGATGTGGCCGACTATGAATCCGCCCAATCTTTTGTCAAAGAGGTGCTTGCCGACTTTGGCAAGGTAGACATCCTGGTCAACAACGCCGGAATCACCGACGATGCGGCCGTGAAGCGCATGACGGAAGAGCAGTTCAACCGTGTGATACACACGAACCTCGGTTCGGTATTCTGCATGACGAAGGCCATCCAGCCTTCCATGTGGCGCCAGGGATATGGTTCCATTATCAATATCGGCTCGGTGGTCGGCGTTGCCGGCAACTACAACCAGGCCAACTACGCTGCCTCGAAGGCCGCCATCTTGGGATTCAGCAAAAGCTGTGCCAAAGAATTCGCCGCAAGAAACATCCGCGTGAATGTAGTCGTCCCCGGCTTTATCGAAACCGAAATGACCGCCGAGGTGCCAAAGGAACTGATGGATACTTGGTGCCAGCGCATTCCGATGAAACGTCCCGGCACCACCGACGAAGTGGCACAAGCCTGCGTCTTCTTCGCCAGCGACATGTGCCCCTACATCACCAGTGTGATGCTGCCCGTCTGTGGAGGTATGGAAGATGCTTGAAAATTGAAAATTGAAAAAACAAGGTGAAAGCCAGGCTGTTTTTTTTTAGTATCGTTTTGTTTTTCGTCGCCTGTGGTGGCACGAGTACATCTGAAGGTATTGTTGACGACCACGGGCGCACCGTGGAGGTTCCGACATCGCCCCAACGCGTCGTTTCAGTGTCGCCGGCGGTGACCGAGATCCTGTTTGCCCTCGGAGCGGAAGACCTGCTGGTGGGACGCACCGACTTCTGCACCTACCCTGCCGAAGCTCTCAGCATCCCTAGCATCGGTGGTATCAGCAACCTCAACATCGAGCGCATCCTGATCCTCAACCCAGACCTTATTATCAGTGGTTCGATGGTGGATAAGAAAATCACCGACCAGTTCGACAAGATGAAAACCCCTTTTGTCTGCATTGTCGGAGAGAACAGATTCGACAACCTGTATGTCAACATCAAGAAAATCGGTCGACTGGTAGGTAAAGAACACGAGGCTGACTCGCTGAATGCATTATTGCAAACTCGTGTAACCACGCTAGTGGATTCAGACACCCACAAACCAACGGATTCACGCATTAACACCGTACCGAAAGTCTATTATGTAGTTGGCTTCGGCGCCGGTGGCAATTTCACCGCTGGTGGCAACACCTTCATCAATGATATCATCCGCATGGCCGGGGGACGCAATATCGCCGAGGACATCACAGGTTGGAGTTACAGCCTGGAGGCGTTGGTGAATGAAGATCCCGACTTTATCATCGTGCGCCGTGAGGACAGTGCAGCTTTTGTGGATATGAAACCCTACAATACCCTTCGTGCTGTCCGTGAAGGCCATGTCATCGGCATCGAGAGCAGCACCATCGACCTTCAGGTACCCCGCAACATCGACGCCGTTCTGTATCTCCGCCACTGCATGCAGGAAAACCTATAACGTATCAACCTATCAAACAGATGAATAAACGGAAGATAACTAATCAACATATCATGGACAAACTGAGTTATGCTTTGGGCCACAATATTGGCCACCAACTGATTGGAATGGGCTTGGGAAAGAGCCTGAATATTGACGATTATGCTGCCGCTATCCGCGACGTGCTGGAAGGTCATCCGGAGCAGATGAGCGCTGCCGAGGTACAGCAGGAGTTGGAACACTTCTTCAGCGAGCTGGAGGAACGCCAGCAGGCTGAGGCTGCCGAACGTGGAAAAGCCGCCAAAGGCGAGGGCGAGGCATTCCTGGCCGAAAACAAGAAGCGTGCCGGTGTGGTGACCACCGCCAGCGGGTTACAGTACGAGGTGGTGAAGGAGGGTAACGGTCGTCAGCCGAAAGCCAGCGACACCGTACGCTGCCATTACGAGGGAACTCTTATTGACGGCACCGTTTTTGATTCGAGCTACCGTCGCGGCATGCCCGCCGAGTTCGGTCTGCGTCAGGTCATTGCCGGCTGGACCGAGGGCGTGCAGCTGATGAAAGAAGGCTCCATCTTCAAGTTCTATATCCCATACAACCTCGCCTATGGTGAGCGTGGCGCCGGTGCCGACATTCCGCCCTATGCAGCATTGATTTTCACCGTCGAACTCATCAACGTGCTGTAATTCCAGCGGCAGATCAGCTTGACATACAAAACAGGTCCATCGGTTTCGGTGGACCTGTTTTATTTCTTGCCAGGAAAAAGGCGGGGAATGTAATGGGACAGTCCGGCACGGCGGAGCGAGGCCATGATGTCGCGCTGCTGGTCGGGCCGATAGAAGAAAAACAGCCTTCGCTGGTCAGCCTTGTCGCCAGGCGTTGTGGCTACATATACCGGTTTCATTGAAGCAGGATCGATACCCGTATAATACATCTCCGTGCTGAGGGTCATGGGCGTGGGCGTGAAATCCTGTATCTGCTCCAGACGGTAGCCCATCTGTTTCATATCTAACGCCAGTTGCGCCATATCCTCAAGACGGCAACCCGGATGGGAACTGATGAAATAAGGTATCAGCTGATAGCGCAACCCTGCCTGTTTACATATCTCGTCGAACTTCCGTTTGGTTTCGCGGAAAAGGTTGAACGAAGGTTTTCTCATGAGCGAGAGCACCTGATCGGAGGTGTGCTCTGGAGCCACCTTGAGGCGCCCGGAGGTATGGTGTAATACCACCTGCTTAAAATACTGCCAGCCACCGTTGTCTTTGTCAAACAAGTCGCAGCGGATACCGCTGCCGACAAAGAGATGCTTCACCTTCGGATGCGAGGATACCTTGCTCAGCAGTTCAATCATGGGACGATGGTCACTGTCAAGGTTTTTACAGAGTGACGGCATGGAACAACTGTAACGGCTGCACTTGCGGCAGAGTTCCGGATTCTTGCCCTTCATGCGCCACATGTTGGCCGAAGGGCCGCCGAGGTCGGTAAGCACTCCGTGGAACTCGGGGTCTGCAGTGATGGTCTCCACTTCGTGGAGAATACTTGCCTCGCTGCGGCTGGCAATCTGCTTGCCCTGATGGGCACTGATGGTGCAGAAAGAACATCCACCAAAACAGCCGCGGTGTGTGTTGACACTCCAGCGTATCATCTCGAATGCCGGAATGGGGCCGCGCTTCTTGTATTTAGGATGCGGCAGACGCAGATAGGGCAGATCGAACGAGGCATCCACCTCATCAGTGGTCATCGGTGGCTCGGGCGGATTGACGACGACATAGCGGTCTCCGTGCCTCTGCACCAACGTAGCACATTCAATCTTGTTGCTTTCCAACTCGATGACATGGTAATTCTCGGCCTCGGCGTGCTTGCTTTTCTTGCACTCCTCGAAAGAGTGGAGGGTTTTCAGATTGTTCAGAATACTCTGATCATTCGGTATACTCCGAGTGCAATAGGCCACCTGTGGCAATTGGTGGCAGGCTTCGATGCCTTTGCCCTCGTCAAGGAGGCGAGCAATCTTGAGGGTCGTCCTCTCCCCCATCCCGTAGTTCATCAGATCTGCCGGAGTGTCAATCAAGATGGAAGGGAACAACTTGTCATCCCAATAGTCGTAGTGCGCCAGACGGCGCATGGAAGCCTCGATACCGGCCATGATGACAGGTACGTCGGGATAGAGCTGCTTGAGGATGCGTGTGTAGACGTAGGTGGCACGGTCGGGTCGGAAACCCGCCTGTCCTCCGGGAGTATAGGCATCATCGTGACGCAGCCGCCGTGCAGCGGTGTAGTGATTCACCATGCTGTCCATAGCACCGCTGGTGACGCCAAAGAAAAGCCTTGGACGGCCAAACTTGCGGAAATCGCGCAGGTCGTCACGCCAGTTGGGCTGCGGAATGATGGCAACACGATAGCCTGCGGCTTCCAGAGTTCGTCCAATGACAGCAGTACCGAAAGATGGGTGATCCACATAGGCGTCGCCCGTGACGAGCACCACATCGACGGTCTCCCAACCGAGCCGTTTGACCTCTTCGAGCGTTATTGGCAAAAAATGACCCATCTTCAGTTTCTTCTTGTCTATCGGAGCTTTGGAAAGTCCAAGGAGTTCAAGAAGTTCCGGACAATACCAAATGTCTTGAACTCCCTGAACTCCTTGTCTCCATTAGGCTTCCTTGAGGAAGATTAATGCAGGAATGCCAGCAGGATACCTGCGGCCACTGCCGAACCCACCACGCCAGCCACATTGGGACCCATGGCGTGCTGGAGCAGATAGTTGGTCTTGTCGTATTCAAGACCCACATTGTTCGACACACGGGCAGCATCGGGCACAGCGCTGACGCCTGAGTTGCCGATGAGGGGGTTGATCTTGTTGCCTTCCTTGAGGAAGAGATTCATGATCTTCACGAAGAGGACACCACAGAAGGTAGCCACGATGAACGAACCGGCACCGAGGCCGAAAATCAACACAGACTTACCGGAGAGGAACACCGAGGCCTGAGTCGAGGCTCCCACCGTGATACCGATGAGCAGGGTGCAGATATTGACGACAGCATTGGAGGCCACGTCGGAGAGACGCTTGGTGACGCCGCACTCCTTCAGCAGGTTGCCGAAGAAGAGCATACCCAGCAGAGGCAGACCGCTCGGCACGATGAAGGCGCAGAAGAGCAGACCAATAATGGGGAAGGTGATCTTCTCAAGCTTGGAGACCTGGCGTGGCGGTTTCATGCGGATGGTGCGCTCCTTCTTCGTGGTCATCAGTCGCATAATCGGGGGCTGGATAACTGGTACCAAAGCCATATAGCTATACGCCGACACGGCGATGGCACCCATCAATTCCGGCGCCAACTGGCTGGAGATGAAAATAGCCGTGGGACCGTCGGCACCACCGATAATACCGATAGCACCTGCCTCGTTGGGTGCAAATAAACCTGTTGCAAGAGCACCCATATAGGCGGCGAAAATACCCACCTGGGCGGCAGCACCAATGAGCATCAGCTTGGGGTTGGAGAGCAATGCCGAGAAGTCGGTCATTGCGCCAATCCCAAGGAAGATCAGCGGTGGATACCATCCGTTCTGCACTCCGTGGTATAATATGTTGAGCACCGAGCCTTGCTCATAGATGCCTATCTTCAATCCAGGATAGAACGGGATATTGCCGATGAGCATACCGAATCCGATAGGTACCAGCAGGAGGGGTTCAAACTCGTACCTGATGCCCAGGAAGATGAACGTCAAGCCGATTAAAATCATTGCGATATGGCCAAAGGTCACGTTGGCGAAGCCGGTATATTCGAGGAATTGAGGCAGCGATTGCGAAACGAAGTCCGAGAAGCCACCACCACCTTCTATTGCTGTTGCTGACAATAAACTAAACATTGTTCTTTAAAGTTAAAGGTTTAAAGATTAAAGTTTAAACAATCTCTTTATCCGATTACAACCAGAACATCGCCCTCGAGGACACTGTCGCCCTTGCGGACCTTCACTTCTTTGACGGTGCCGTCGGTATCGGCCTCGATGTTGTTCTCCATCTTCATGGCTTCGAGGAGCACCACAGTCTGACCCGACTTGACGGTGTCGCCGACATTGACGAATACATCAAGGATTGTTCCAGGCAGCGGCGTGGAAACCTTGCTTCCAGCCACGGGAGCATTGCTCTTCTGAACAGCGCCGGCGGCAGGAGACACTTGGGCTGCGGGAGCAGCGACGGGACGGGCAACAGGTTTACGTTGCTGTTTGATTTCCTGGTCGACAGTGACAGTATAGTCCACACCGTTGACATTAAGTTTGATTTCCTGGCCTTCGACCTCGTTGATGTCAACATTATAGTCGTTGCCGTTTATCTTGAGCTTATAATTTTTCATGACCTATCTTCTATTATTGAAATATTGATTCATATTATAATACTTGGCATTCCAAGGTGTCCATTCACGCTCCACCTTCTGGATGGTAATGACAGTATCCTCCTCGTCATGGAGTTCGTCGTTATAAAGGTGGATGGCGGCGGCGATGGCGGCATAGATTTCGTCCTCCTTGTCAGCAGCGGCAGCCGAAGCCTGGACGGCAGCGCCTCCCTTCTTCTTGTCGCCACCTTTCTTCTTGTCCTCCATGCCCGACATCAGTTTGCCGGTGCCCTGCAGGATGAGGGCTATGCAGACCAGTGCTAAAAACACCACACCCACGGCAACGGCGGTGAGGCCGATACCCACGGGATCGGAGTCTTGGATCTTCTCGGCCTGTTTGGCCACACGGTAATGTTGCGACACTATAGTGCCTTTCTCGAAGACCTCCTTGTCGAAGCCTCCTTCCTTGTCACCAAGGGGGATGATATTGAAATCGTAGCCGTAGGCATTGCGGCCCACCACCTTCATCACACCCGGCATGATGTTTATAGCATACATCGGGCTGCTGAAGGTGCGTCGTGCCACTTCGTTCAGCTCCTCGTCGAGGATCACCACATAGGCCGTGTCGTTCACTGCCGAAGCCAGGACAACGAAATAGTCATCCATGGCGTCGATACTCACAGGACGCAGAATCTGTTTCAGGTCGTGACGTTTCTTGATATTGTCCGTCTGGAACGTCGCCACGATGGCGAATGTGTCACCCTGCATTTTGTTCAGGTGAACACAGCATTCCACACTGTCGATAACCAGGAAACTGCCGTCAAACGGCGACACTTCAAGCATCTTGCAGGACTGGTAGTAAATCGGCTCGTGATGTCCGACGGGCCCCATACCGTGGCATCCTCCGTGAACGTCATGAGGCGGCATCACGTTCTTGGCCTCCGCTGTGGCACCAGCCACGGCATCCTCACCGTCGTTCACGGGACGTGCCGTCGCCGTCAACAGCGAGCAGCTGAACAGTCCTGCCAATAGCAATTTATAAAAGGTTCTCATTTTTCTTTGTTAATTGTAAACATCAAAAAAAGATAGCGTGCAGTTGGCAGTTGGCAGTGGATAGCACTCGGGTAGAATGCTACCCACTACTAACATTCAACTACCACATGATTACTTCTGGCACTTGTGCTCGCACTCTTTGCCTTCAGCTTTCTTGCAGCATTCTTTGCCTTCAGCCTTCTCGCACTGTTTCTCGCAAGCCTGGCCTTCGACTTTCTTGCAGCACTTGCCGGCATTCTCGCCGCAGCACTCGGGAGTGCCACATTTGTCGCAATTCTCGCACTTGGCGGCCTTGCACTCCTCACTGCACTGGCAGCAACTGCCATCGCAGACGTGCTTGTCACACTGCTTGTCAGCATTTTCCTGCTGGGCAGCGGGTTGGTTGTTCTGCTCGGGAGCCTTGGTCTCGTCACTACCGCCACAAGCGGTCATCGTGAATGCAAATGCCATTGCGGCAATAGCGGTTAAGAAAACTTTCTTCATTTTTTGATGTTTTATTAAAATTGTTAAATAACTATTATTTCCTATCTGATTACAACGGCAGGTTGCAATGCTTCTTCATCGGCAACGTATCCTTCTTGGTCTGCAGCGCCTGAAGGGCACGGATGACACGGAAGCGCGTATTGCGCGGCTCAATGACATCGTCTATATAACCATATTTGGCAGCATTGTAGGGATTGGCGAAGAGGTCGTTGTACTCCTTCTCCTTCTCAGCAATGAACTTGGCCTTCTCCTCGGGATCAGTGATCTCCTTCAGAGCGCGGCCATGCAGCACCTCGGTGGCACCGCTGGCACCCATCACGGCAATCTGGGCCGTAGGCCATGCATAGTTGATGTCAGAACGCAGCTGCTTGCAGCTCATCACGATATGGGCGCCGCCATAACTCTTGCGCAGCGTGACAGTCACCTTGGGCACCGTGGCCTCACCATAGGCGAAGAGCATCTTGGCACCATGATTGATCACGCCGTTGTACTCCTGGCCCGTACCCGGCAGGAAACCAGGCACGTCGACCAACGTCACCAGCGGGATATTGAAAGCATCGCAGAAACGCACGAAACGAGCACCCTTGCGGCTGGCATTGCAGTCGAGCACACCGGCCATAGCCTTGGGCTGGTTGGCCACCACACCCACGCTCATGCCGCCCATGTGGGCAAAGCCCACCACCAGATTCTTGGCAAAATTCTCATGCACCTCGAGGAACTGGCCGTCGTCAACGATGGCGTGAATCACATCCTTCACATCGTAGGCTTCGTTGGGGTTCTCGGGGATGATGGTGTTGAGGTGGTCCTCCAAACGGTCGATGGGGTCGCCGGTAGCCACCATGGGAGCCTCCTCGAAATTGTTGCTGGGGATGTAACCCACCAACTCGCGGATGGTCTGGATGGTGCTCTCCTCGGTCTCGCCGACAAAGTGAGCCACGCCGCTCTTGGTGGCATGCACCATAGCGCCGCCGAGCTTGTCGACGGTGACATCCTCGCCCGTGACGGTCTTAACCACCTTGGGACCTGTGAGGAACATATAGCTGTTCTCCTTGCTCATGAAGATGAAGTCGGTCAGAGCGGGGCTATAGACCGAGCCACCGGCGCAAGGGCCGAAGATGGCGCTGATCTGTGGTACCACACCGCTGGCCAGGATATTACGCTCGAAAATCTCGGCATATCCTGCCAGAGCGTTGATACCCTCCTGTATACGTGCTCCACCGGAGTCGTTCAAACCGATAACGGGAGCGCCGACCTTCATGGCCTGGTCCATCACCTTGCAGATCTTCAGGGCCATGGTCTCACTCAGCGATCCACCGAGGACGGTGAAATCCTGTGCGAAGACATATACCATGCGGCCGTTGATGGTGCCGTAGCCGGTGACGACGCCGTCGCCGAGGTACGACTTCTTCTGCATGTCGAAATTGGTGCAACGATGGGTGACAAACATGTCGAACTCCTCGAACGAACCCTCGTCGAGCAGCAGGGCGATGCGCTCACGGGCCGTCAGCTTGCCCTGCTCGTGCTGTTTGTCGATGCCTTTCTGGCCACCGCCCATGCGGGCCTCGCCACGCTTGTCCAGCAGCTCTTTTATCTTCTGTTCAAAAGCCATAATATATTATGCGTTAATTTGTTAATCCGTTAATTTGTTAATCCGTCGGGGTTCTTATTTGCAGCAGAACTCCGTGAGTACGCCGAGGGTGGATTTCGGATGCAGGAAGCCGATGTGGAGACCTTCAGCGCCGCCGCGGCTCTGCTGGTCGATCAGACGCACACCCTTCTCCTTGGCCTCGTTGAGGGCTTGGTCAGTGTTCTCCATAGCGAAAGCGATGTGGTGCATACCACCCTTGCCTCCGTTCTTCTCGATGAAAGCGGCAATGGTGCTCTCGGGGCAGGTGGGCTCGAGAAGCTCTATTTTCACGTCACCACAGCGGAAGAATGCAGTCTTCACTTTCTGGTCCTTAACTTCTTCGATGGCATAGCATTTCAGACCCATAACGTCCTCCCAATAGCGGATAGCCTCGTCGAGGTTGGTCACAGCAATGCCGATGTGTTCAATGTGTGAAGGTGTCATAATTTTATATTATTTATTATTTTTATTATTATTGAATACTATTTATTATCTAATAATTAAACCTTTAAACCACTGAATACAATGGTTTGAAAATGCAAATATACAACTTTTTTCTGAAAATGACGAAAAAAACTTTTACACAAAGGCCGTTTTCCCCTCTTTCCAACCACCTATCTACCCCCTACCATCACCCTATCATCTCCTACCATGGTAGGAGTTGGGTAGGTGTTGGGTAGGAGTTGATAAGGACATGATACTGACTCAGTGCAAGTTACATATAGTTAAGCATACAAAAAGCGCATAACCAGCCGGTTATGCGCTAAAATCTCTGTTTTCAACTGGGTTATCGGCTATTTTTTCCGGAGTTCTTCGAGGGCACGGAGGTAGGGTTCGTCGACCTCTTTCATCACCTTGTAGTAATATTCTATTCCGAAGAGGTCTTTGGCCACCTGTGCCTTGAGCATCAAGTGTAGATAGTCGTCGCTATGGCGTGTGCGCCCAGGCTCCTGGGCCTCCTTCTCCGCATCGCGTACCACACCTTTCTCGATGGCAGCGTCGGACAGGATTTTATCGAGCCCAAAACTTTCGTAATTCTGCATGAAGAGGTCGAAAGTTTTCACCCGCGGGTCTTTCCTGTGGCTGTCGGCCCACTGGAGAGGCACGCTGTTAAGGAGTCCCTTGCCGCGAAGGGAGATGAAGTAGTCGGAGAGGCGCATGGTGTCCATGGGGACGAAGATGTCTGGCATAATGCCGCCGCCACCGTAGACGGTGCGCCCACCAAAAGTCTTGTATTTCAATGAATCGACGAAGTGAATAGAGTCGGCGTTGACTAATTCGCCGTGTTTGTAGCGCTGGGAGACATCGTCGCGGTAGGCGTCGGAACCTTCGTCATAGGGGCGTTGGATGCAGCGGCCCGAGGGAGTGAAGTAGCGGGCTGTGGTGAGGCGTATCTGGCCGCCGTCGGAGAGGGGCATCATGCGCTGGACGAGGCCTTTGCCGAAGGAGCGTCGTCCCACGAGGGTGCCACGGTCCCAGTCCTGCACAGCGCCGGAGACAATCTCCGAAGCCGAGGCGGAGCCTTCGTCGATGAGGACGACGAGTCGGTTGGAGACGATGGCGCCGTCGCGACGTTCGGCCCTGAAGTGGCCACGACCGTTGGAACGGTAGTTCTGGCGCGGCGACTTGCGTCCCTCTGTATAAACGATGAGCTGGTTGCGGTCGAGGAATTCGTTGGCGAGGTTATAGGCGATATCAAGGAAGCCACCAGTGTTGCCACGAAGGTCGAGGATAAGGGCTTTCATTCCTTGTTTCTGTAAGGAAGAGAGGGCTTTGCGGAACTCGTCGACGGAAGTGCGAGCAAAGCGGATGAGGCGGATGTAGCCTATTGTATCGTCGGCCATGAACCATGTGTCGATGGAGTAGATGGGCACTTTGTCGCGTGTGATTTCAAAGGTATAGATACTGCCCTGACGCATGACGTCGATGGTAACGAGGGTACCTTTCTTTCCACGCAGATGGTTAAAAACGAATTGGTTGTTTATACTGTCGCCCGTAGCGGGAATACCGTCGATGCGGATGAGTTTGTCGCCCACCATAATGCCCACTTTTTCGCTGGGGCCTCCATCGATGACGGACTGCACCACGATGGTGTCCTCGATGATCTGGAAGGAAATGCCGACGCCTTCGAAGTTGCCTTGGAGCCCCTCATTGGCACGTTCCACATCCTTGGCGGGGATGTAGACGCTATGGGGATCGAGGGCCTTGAACATGGCGTTGATGGCTTCTGCACTGAGTTTGTCCATATCAGGAGCCTCGGTGTAGTTGCCATCGATGAGTTTCATCACTTCGTCGACACGCATCTGCCCAGCAGTGACAGTGTCAGGGATGATCGGTGCCTGGGAAAATGAAAAATGAAAATTGAAAATTGATATTATCGAAAATAGAAAAAACCTTTTCATTGCAATTCTTAACTCTTGATTCTTAACTCTTAATTGACGGCGGGCATCTGCTGTGAGAGGCAGTGGAAGGAGCCTAGTCCCCAGATGATGTCTGTAGAGTCGATGCCGACGATTTCGCGGTCGGGGAAAAGGGCCTCGAGGATATAGGCGGCCTGGTTGTCGGCGAGGCAGCGATAGGTGGGGAAGATCACCTTGCCGTTGGCAATGTAGAAGTTGGCGTAGGAGGCCGGGAGACGTTGGTTGTCGTAGAAGACGATGTCGGGCATGGGGAGCTCGACGACAGTGGGCTGCTTGCCATTGGACAGACGGCAACGGTTGAGGATGCGGAGGTTCTTCTGCAGGGGTTCATAGTTCTCGTCCCAAGCGTCTTCCTCGACGGCAGTGACGATGGTGTCGGGGGAGACGAAGCGTGCCAGGTCGTCGACATGGCCGTCGGTGTCATCTCCAACAATGCCGTCGCCAAGCCAGATAATATTGTCCGCACCATAGTTATCGCGCAGATAACCTTCTATTTGATCCTGGTCAAGTTGCGGGTTGCGATTGGGATTGAGAAGGCAAGAGGTGGTGGTGAGGAGGTCGCCGCAACCGTTGACATCGATGCTGCCGCCTTCCATCACGATATTCGGTTCGAACAGCGGCATGTCGGGCATGAGGTCGTGGATGCGGATGGGCACCCGAGTGTCGAGTTCGTATGGGTATTTGCCACCCCAGGCGTTGTGGTTCCAGTTGACAATCGCACGGTTGTTATTATGGTGATTCAGCAGGAAAGCCGGGCCGTGGTCGCGACACCAAGCGTCGTTGCTGGGTATGATATGCAGAGCGATGTTCTGCATGTCGGTTCCTATAGCTTCAAGTTCCTTCTTGACATGGTTCAACATCACGTCGTCATCGACGTTGATGTGCACCATCTCGCTCTCAGCCAGCGTCTTGACAAAGAGGTGATAGGAGGGATAGATGGTCTCTATCTTGCCGGGCCAGGAGTCGGGGTTCTTGGGATAGGTGAGCCAGGTAGCCTCATGCGTTGCCCATTCTGCGGGCATGTAATAGCCTTGTTCTTTAGGAGTCATTCAAAATTGAAAATTGAAAGTTGAAAATTGAAACTAGTCGAGGTAGCGTTTGGTGATGTCGGAGTAGCTGTCGATGCGGCGGTCACGGAAGTAGGGCCAGTGACGGCGGTAGTGGTCGGTCTCGTCGAGGTCTAGTTCCTCGATGTGGAGGGTTTCCTCGAGGTGCGGTGCCTTGTAGAGCACGCGGCCGAAGGCGTTGGTGATGAAGCTGCCGCCCCAGAACTGCATGCCCCCTTCCCTACCCGTCCGGTTCACGCTCACCACGGGGACGCCGTTGGCGACGGCATGGCTGCGCTGGATGGTCTGCCAAGCCTCGTACTGCTCGCGGTTGTCGTGCTCGTCCTGCCGCACATCCCAGCCGATGGCTGTGGGATAGAAAAGGATCTGGGCTCCCTTGAGCGCCGTGATGCGGCTGGCTTCGGGATACCACTGGTCCCAGCAGATGAGGACACCCACGGTGGCGAACTTCGTCTTGAAAACCTTGTAGCCCAGGTCGCCAGGAGTGAAGTAGAATTTCTCGTAATAACCCGGATCGTCGGGGATATGCATCTTGCGATATTTGCCCAGATAGCTGCCGTCGGCATCGATGACGGCCGTGGTGTTATGGTAGAGACCTTCGGCACGCTTCTCGAACATCGAGCAGATAATCACCACACCCAGCTCTTTGGCCAGCGCCATGAAGTGCTGTGTGGTGGGGCCGTCGGGAATCGGCTCGGCGAGCTTGAAGTTCTGGTAGCGCTCCTCGTCGCAAAAATAGAGCGAAGCAAAGAGCTCCTGCAGACAGATGATCTGTGCGCCGCCAGCAGCCAGCTCACGCACCTTTTCCGTGTAGCGCTCAATGTTTTGCGCCTTGTCTTCGACGCAGCTCATCTGCGCGATACCCACTTTTACTTTCATATCTCAGTGTCGGTTTAGAATTTGCAAAAATACGTAAAAATAATGATATGACAGAAAAATATTTTCCCATGTCTAAAAAATTGCGTACTTTTGCAAAAAATACAGACAGATATTTTATCTAAAAAAAATATTATTATGAAAAAAATCAAATTACTATTTCTTATTTTTCTTGCATTGTTATTCGACACAACCGTTTTTTCTCAATCAAGTGACTACTGGCGTCAAGAGGCAGAAAAAGGGAATGCCAAAGCCCAAGACCGCTATGCAGAATGCCTTCGGCGAGGCAATGGTGTAAAAAAGGATTATGCGGAAGCTGTCCGATGGTATGAAAAAGCCATTAAACAGAACAACATGAATGCCGTATACCACATGGGTATTTGCTATGAATACGGTCAGGGTGTACCTCAAAATTATAAAAAGGCAATATCCTACTACACCTATGCCGCACAATACGGCATAAAGGACGCTGAAGAATCGCTAAATGATTTCAAACTTGAGGCTGTATCGAAAAGTCACTCATGGGGATTCATGTACCATGACCAAGTCGTCATTCCTTTTGACTATGATTCCATTGGATCAGAATATTTTGTATCAGATGTTATGCCCGTTAAAAAAAGAAATGGATGGGGACTTATCAACAAAGAAGGACGAACCGTGATTCCGTGTGAATACGATGATATTTCTGTTTTTTTCCCTAATGGATTAGCCGTAGTAAAAAAGAATGGAAAATATGGGTATATTGACAAAAAAAACAAAATAGTCATCCCAGTTGTTTATGAGTTAACATGGGGATTCTTCAATGATTTGGCTGCCGTACAGAAAAATGGCAAATGGGGACTTATCGACGAAAGCAACAATACAATTATCCCATTTATGTACGATGAGCCATTCAGTTTTTCAGAAGATATGGCAGCTGTCAAGAAAAATGGCAAATGGGGGTTTATAGACAAAAACAACAAAACAGTTATCCCGTTTGAATATGATGGTGCAGAATCTTTTAAAAAAGGAAATGCCATAGTAAAAAAAGGAAAAAGCTGGGGCGAAATTGACAAGCACAATAATATCGTCACACCATTCGAATATGAATATAATGATTTATCTTGGGAAAGGGAAGAGGAAGAAGTCCATCAAGTAATACAGTTGGAAGAGTTTGCAGTTGACGAAACAATTGTAGATGTCCCAGATACAAACCCCGAATTTCCTGGAGGTACAGATGCACTTTATCAATTCCTTGCCGAGAACATCAAGTATCCCCAGATAGCTCGTGACAAAGGCATCCACGGCAAGGTATACATTACTTTCGTGGTGGAGCGCGATGGTAGCATTACCGACATCAAGGTTCTCCGTGACATTGGCGGTGGCTGTGGTGCGGAAGCTGTACGCGTCGCCAAGTCGATGCCCAAGTGGAAACCGGGAAAGAAAGAGGGTCAAACTGTACGAGTCCAATTCAACATTCCTGTATACTTTGACCTTAATAAAGATACTAAATAATAAGTATAGTTTAGAAGTTGTACTAGTAGAAATCGAGGGATTTGGAAAACCAAATCCCTCGATTTCTATCTATATCTACCCAAAATGCTGTTTTATCCCACGCTTCCTTCTAGTGAGATTGACAATAACTTCTGGGCTTCGACGGCAAATTCCATCGGTAGTTTCTTGAGGACGTCCTTGGCGTAGCCGTTGACGATGAGACCCACGGCGCTCTCAGGGCTGATGCCACGCTGCTGGCAGTAGAAGAGCTGGTCTTCGGAGATTTTCGAGGTGGTAGCTTCGTGCTCGAGAATGGCGGTGTGGTTGTCAGCCTTGATATAGGGCCAGGTGTGGGCGCCGCATTTGTCGCCCAGCAGCAGGCTGTCGCACTGCGAGTAGTTGCGGGCGTTGTCGGCCCCCTTGCCTATCTGCACCAGGCCGCGGTAGCTGTTGTGGCTCTTGCCTGCACTGATGCCCTTGCTCATGATGGTGGAGTGCGTGTTCTTGCCCACATGAATCATCTTGGTGCCTGTGTCGGCCTGCTGGTAGTTGTTGGTGACGGCCACGGAGTAGAACTCCGCCGTACTGTCGTCGCCCTGCAGGATGCAGCTAGGATACTTCCATGTCACGGCGCTGCCCGTCTCCACTTGCGTCCAACTGAGCTTCGAGTGACTCCCTTTGCAAATGCCACGCTTGGTGACGAAGTTGTAGATGCCGCCCTTGCCCTCCTTGTCGCCCGGATACCAGTTCTGTACGGTGCTGTATTTCACTTCGGCATCTTTCATGACAACTATCTCAACGATGGCGGCGTGCAGCTGGTTCTCGTCGCGCTGCGGAGCCGTGCAGCCCTCCATGTAGGAGACGTAGGCCCCCTCGTCGGCCACGATGAGCGTGCGTTCGAACTGGCCTGTGCCCTTGGCGTTGATGCGGAAATAGGAACTCAGCTCCATCGGGCAGCGCACCCCCTTGGGGATATAGCAGAACGAACCGTCGCTGAAGACGGCGCTGTTCAACGCGGCGAAGAAGTTGTCCGTCGACGGCACCACGCTGCCGAGGTATTTCTTCACCAGGTCGGGATGCTTCTGCACGGCCTCGCTGATGGGCATGAAGATGATGCCCTTCTCCTCCAGCGCTTTCTGGCTCGTCGTCTTCACGCTCACCGAGTCCATGATGGCGTCGTAGGCCACACCCACCGACGACTCGACGCCAGCCAACGCCTCGCGCTCGCGCAGCGGGATGCCAAGCTTGTCGAACGTTGCCAGCAGCTCGGGGTCCACCTCGTCCATACTTTTCTTCTTCTCTTGTTTGGGGGCGGCGAAGTAGATGATGTCCTGGTAGTTAGGCGTTTCATATTCCAGATGTGCCCAGTCGGGCTCCTTCATCTTCTGCCAGCGGCGGAACGCCTCGAGGCGGAACTCCAGCAGCCATTCGGGCTCACCCTTCTTCTGCGAAATCAAGCGCACCACCTCCTCGTCGAGCCCCTTGCGGATGGTCTCCGTGTCGATATCCGTGGTGAATCCCCACTTGTATTCCTCGTTTGTAACTTCCTGGATTATATCTTTTTCGTTATTCTCCATTGTAAAAAACGCACATTTTTTCCGTTGCAAAGATACGAAAAAAGTCCGACATCGTCGGACTTTTTTCTTTTCTCTCACCAGAGCCCCTGCGGTAACAATAGCCGTCAGAAAACATGTAGGACTTTTCGGCTATTCGATGGAGAGTTTCTTTGTCGTGGTTCCTTTTTCGGTAGTGACGCATACCAGATAGGTGCCGGTGGGCAAAGTGCTCACGTCGAATTCCATAAAGTCACCTGCAAAAGCCTTCCTGCTCCAGCACTTGCCCTGCACATCGACGATTTCGACGCTACCCTGTATGGTCTCGACGCATCTCAGGGTCACGATGCCCTTGGCGGGGTTGGGAGACAGGGTGAAATCGGCTGCTTTGACGGCAGTGATGCCCTCTGGGGGATCCGGCGTGGGAATCGAGTCGATGAAACAGGGAGTGCTCCAGTCGCTCCAACCAGACCAGATGCCTGTCTCGCAGTAGCCGCGCACATAGACGTGATAGGCGCTGTCATTGTCGATGTCGGTGTATTCGATGTAAGGTACCGCGGTCGGGGTAATCAAGCCCGCATCCGGGTTACCGTTCGGCGCAGTGCGCGACACCTCCCAGCTAAGATTGCTGTTGTCTGTCCATTCCACGCGCACTATGAGACTGTCTCTGGCGGCAAGATAAGGCTCTTCCGGCGTGACGCAGGAGGTATCCACTTCTATGATGGGGAAAATCAGCTGGAATCTCTTGTGTGTGAAGTGGTTCCAGTTGTTGTCGAGCCTTGATGAGTCATAGTAGATGAATTCTGGCATTTCCGTTGCACATTCCTTGTATGTTCCGTTGGCATCCATAGAACTATAGGTGCAGTAGTCCCACATGTGTGACGCAATATAGGAAAATCCATCGAAATCGGTAACGGTTGGATCAGGGATTACACACCCCAGGTAGAACGAATCGGTGACGGTGATGGCACTGTCGAAATAGTATTCGCGCAGCGAGACAATGGCATCATGGTCCTCCATGTTGGAGCAGAGTCCCGTTTTCAAGGGCAGCTCCATGTAGCGTTTGGGATGGGTCAAATAATCGTCCGTCCAACAGACGCGCGCTAACTCTACCGGCCCACTTGCGGTGGCGTCGCACAGCACATAGTACAGCGTGCCGTCGATGGAGGTGTCCAAATCCTCTTGCATAGTCGTTCTGTCAAGTCGAGCCCAGGTCGAGGCTATGCCAATTACTTTCAGCGGAGTATTGGTGGTGTGTTTCATGTAGCCGAATGTGCTGAAAGCGGTGTTGATAAGGCTGTCGGAATGGCCTGCTGCGTTGAGGGTGGGCCACCAGCCTTGTTCGTAGTGGTAGATGGGACACTTGCCGCGTACGGTGTCGCCGACCTGGTGATAATAGCCGCTCTGGGCCATAACGCTACTTGCTGCAGCAATAAACGATAGGATAAACAATATTTTTTTCATCGTTGTTAAATTTAGGTTTTCTGCTCGATTTTTTATTATTAATCTATAAATATAAGAAATATAAGCGACTGCAAAAATACACATTTTATATTAATCGGCAAATTTTTTTTTCCACAAGGGCGGTTAATGTTCATTTTTAATGTATTTATTCTTCATTAAAATCGTACGTTTCTTCAACCATATGTTTTATGACCGCCTTGTTCTTGCGGCTGCGGGCCTCATCTGCTTCCTGTTTTTTCTGTTTGCATCCGTATGCCACTCCGTCGCCTGTCTCAAAAATGCAGACAAGGCGCCGGTTGCTCAGCACATATATCATTAAATCGTCCACCCTGGCGCTTTTGGATTCGATTCTTTTCTCTGGGGTCTCGCGGTGGGAATGATAAAAATGGCAGCAAGAAAAACCTTTCAGCCATTGGCGTTTCAAACTATCGGACAAGTCAGGGTCGCTCATAATCTTGTTTTGTGTTTCCGAATAGCCGAAGAGGCTGTCGAGGAGTTCCCAGCCGCGGTCGGTCTCAGCTTCGAGGAGGGTGACGGGGAGGCGCAGGGTATCGTTGACCACCTTGTCGCGAACGTATGTGACTCGCACCCCCTCGAGTTGCATGTCGACATAATGGCGATAGACGCTGCTGCACTCGCTGTACGACAGTTCCCGTGGCATGAACTTGCTTGCCGCCACGACGCCTGTCACCAAGAGGGCCGCCAAGAGGGCTATGAGTATACTTCGTTTCATAGGCTTGCCAATAGGACTTGGTCGATGGTCTGCACCGTCTCGGCGCGGTGGTTCAGGTTGCTGGCGTATAGGCCGTCGGAAGGTTGCACATTATCCACAACGAGCAGCCCTGCGGTGACCACAACGGCGAAGGTAGCCAAGCCCGCCACTACCGCCCGGAGGCGCTGACGCCGCTCGACCCATTGGCTCATGCCGTCGGTCATGAAGCGGAGCTCATCACTAATGCGTGATTGCGTGAATGCGTTAATGTGTGAGTGGTTATCTTTCATACTGGCGGAGTTTTTTCATAATTCTACTGATTCGTTGATAGACGGCGTCACGGGTGAGGTGCATCGCGTCGGCAATTTCCTGGGCGTCGTAACCTTCAAAACGCATCCGCATCAAACGTTCTTCGTCCGCTGGAAGGGCGGCGAGGAGGTCATAGAGGGTGTCAGCGTAGTCGGTTTTGTCCGCAGCCAAGTCGGATTCGTCTGTCAGAGCCGACGCATCTGACAAAGCGTCACCGCTTTCGTGGCGGTAGAGATCGATGAGCTCCGACTCTGCCAACTGCTCGAGCCATCGGCGCTGCTGCCGCTCGGTGTATTCCGGATTCAACTGGTCGAATTTGAGCCAGAGCATGATCCACACTTCCTGGGCCATGTCCTCGGCGCGAGCCAGGCGGTCGGCATGGCCGCCGCGTCTCCCGCGGGCAAATCGCCAACACACACGCCACACCGTCTGGCGATGCCGCCGCATGAAAGCGCAGTAGGCAGTATGTCGTTCGCCCCTCATCTCAACTAACGTTGTACCCGTTTACAAATACTATACGTATTTTTTAACCCGAATCTGACATGGAAACGTTTTTTTTTGCAAAATAAAAATCGGACCATTCAAATTCAAACGGTTACAACATTGCCCCCCAAAAAAACTTTTTTCTCTCACCAGCCCACAGGGAACTCAATCCAGCGGTACCAGTACCCTTCTGCAAAGGAGTAAATCCAAGTTGGCGGGTCCCAGATGCCTACGTAGCGCGCACCGCCGTTCTTGAACCGGCGTTTACCGTCGGCAGGCTCGATAAAGAGGTGCTCCTCCACCTTGCTGTTGAGAAAGAATATCACGCCGCGATACTCTATATATCCCCAGGCCTCGCAAGCCTCTCCCTTGCGGTGGGTGATGTTGACATCTACTTTCACCGACGGCTTGTCCAGCTGAAAATCAGGCGCATCGACCCCCAGCGCCTGCGGCAAAAGGTGGCTGGCGCTGTACAAATAATACAGATACTCATTGTATGAGCCATACGCATTTCGACTGCTGTCAATCTTTGGTAGAGAAGTCATCCTCAGGTCGCAGGTGGTGCCCTCCGGCAAGGAGCCTCGCTCGAAGCCATAGGTCTCGGGATCTGCATCGTAGGTATTTTCCATTCCCTCCACCACCCGGTCGAGCATCCGCCGCAAACCGCTGTCATTCACTTTGTATTCTGGCAACAGGATGGTGGCCGTGTCGTTATTTCGATAGGAGACTCTCGTCGCCACATTACTGTCTGGAATCCCGATTTCAATTATGGGTATTCCATCTATCTCGACCGCCTGTCCATTTGAGGTTCCTGTAGGATACAACGAAAAATTAAATACCGTGAAACCTTGCGGAGAGACATCCACTTCCGTTTTTTCCAAAAAGCGGTATCCATTGTAGAAACCAGTAGTCAGTTCATATCGTCCTGGTTTGGACAGACGTATCGTATACACTCCATCAATATCGGACGTTCCTCTCATAACGATGTCACCGTCCTGCCACACATTGATCGGAACAAACGGTATCGATTCTCCCGTTTGAGCATCGGTCACCGTCCCTTTGATACATTGCGCCGACAGCAACATTGGCAACATAAATAGCAGAACGACAATCCTTTTCATTGCATTTCGTTTTTCAACTTGCGGTTGATCCAAACGGCGTAGGGGATGCAGAGGAGGAAGGTCAGCACATCGGCCACCGCCTGCGCCATCTGCACACCCTGCAGCCCCAGCCAGAGGGGCAGCAGCAACAGCGCCGGGAGGAAGAAAAGACCGTTCCTACAGACACTTAACAGCGTGGCAGGACCCGTCATGCGGATGTTCTGGAAGAGCATCCCCGTGGTGGTGAACAGAGCCACCAGCGGGAAGGCGGCACACTGCCACCGGAGGGTGACGGCACCTATCTCGATGAGCACGGGGTCCTCGGCACGGAAGAGTGCCACAATCTCGGGAGCAAAGAGGATGCCCACAGCGGAGATGACCAGCAGAAAGGCGGTGCCCACACAGGTGGCAAAGAGCCACGACTCGCGGACACGGCCATAGAGCTTGGCGCCATAGTTGAATCCGCACACCGGCTGGAACCCCTGGCTGAAACCCAGCACCACGCTGAAGGCGAACATCATCACTCGCGACACCACCGCAAAAGCCGCCACCGCCGAGGCCTCCTGTTCGGGAGGCACATTGCTGGCAGCGCAATAGTTGAGCATCACCACCGCCGCACAGTTGAACACCTGCCGGAAAAACGAGGGCAAACCGCCACGAAATATCTCATAGTATACCTTCCAGCTTGGCTTGAAGTCGCGCAGTCTTATATGCACGCTCTCAGGCCTGAACGTTCCGAACAAAAGCAGTCCCCAAGCAAACATCTGGCTGATGGCCGTGGCCAGCGAAGCGCCGCTGACGCCCATGCCGAGAGTAAAAATGAAGAGAGGGTCAAGAGCAATGTTTAGGATAGCTCCACTGACGATACCCACCATTCCAAAACGGGCATTACCCTGCAGACGCAACTGGTTGTTGAGCGTCAGCGCCGACATCATGAAGGGTGTGGCCAGGACGATGAAGCGAAGATAGTCATTAGTTTGTGCCACAACGCTTTCTGGCGCCCCCAGCAGACGGCTGAGGCCGCCAAGGTTGGGCAGCAGGCAGAGCGCCGTCACCGCTCCCAAAAGGAAGGGGGTGATGAACCCAACGGTGGCCACCACCGAGGCCGACGAGACATCCTTGGCTCCCAAGGCTCGGGAGATATGATTGCCGCTGCCGTGTCCGAAGAAGAACCCAAGTGCCTGGATGAACGTCATATAGGCAAACGAGATGCCGACGCCGGCGGTGCCGGCAGTGCCTTCGGTGCCGAGGTGCCCGATGAAGGCGGCATCGACGACATTGTAGAGGGCGGTGGTGACCATCGCTATGATGGTCGGAATAGCCATCCTGCAGACCAACAGCCTTACTGGCTGCTGGGTCATCTCAACGAATTTATCATCAAGGGTAGCCAATATTATTTTCGGATTATCTGCGTATTACCTTGTGAATTCAAAAGTATCGCTTTAACAACATCCGCATTTCCGTTGCGCACATATTCCACATCCACTTTATCTCCAGGGGAGAAGAGCCCCAGCTCTTCGGTCATTTCAGCAAAGGTGTTCACTTCTTTACCTGCGACACGCAAGATGATGTCGCCCTGACGCAGCCCAGCCCGGTCGGCCGCACAATCACGCACGACCTTTTCAATATAGAGTCCTTTCACCTCTCTGGCACCCGTCTGACGGGCCACAGAGGCATCAACCTCAGCGACTTGTACACCAAGGTATCCTCGCTGTACATATCCGTAGCGAGACAGGTCAGCCGCCACCTTGACAGCAATATTGCTTGGGATGGCAAAAGAGTAACCTATATAGTTGCCATTACCGGATGCAATAGCTGTGACAATGCCTATCAACTTACCTTGAGAATTGACCAATGCACCTCCACTATTACCTGAATTAACAGCTGCATCTGTCTGAATAAAAGACTCTAATGGAGTTTCATTCGAACGAGGATTATCTATGATATGCATATTACGAGCCTTAGCACTGATGATACCAGAGGTGACCGTAGAAGTCAGGTTAAAGGGATTGCCGATGGCCAGCACAGGCTCACCAACACGAACGTAGTCACTGTTCGCATAGTCGAGGAAAGTGAGCCCTTCAGCCTCTATCTTAATGACTGCAAGGTCAGTAGCCGGATCATTCCCCACCAACCGTGCTGGAAACTCGCGACGGTCGTTGAGGGTCACAATGATTTTCTCAGCATCTTGCACCACATGATTGTTGGTGACGATATAGCCGTCGGAGGTGACAATAACGCCCGACCCATAAGCGTTATACACCTGACGTTGAACACCTTGCTGAATAATAAAACCATAGAAGGACATGTAGGTTGGCGTCAACTGCGTCATCTCAGTCTTGATGTGCACAACACCGTCGATGGTGGCAGCGGCTACTTCGGTGAAGTCGGTGAGGGTGAGCCTTGTCTCATTTACAACCACTTGAGGAGTCACTCTTTCCGTACCCTGTTCCACACCGGAAGGCTGGGCATTGCAAGAAGAGATTGCCAGAGAGACAAAAGCTATGGAAAGACAAATTATTTTCTTCATGACAAAATTGTTTTTTTCTTTACTAGAACAAAAAACATGCCAAAATATTGCACAAGCCAATAAAAATATGTACTTTTGCAAAAAAATATGACAATGAACAAACGGGCCATTCTTGCTTTCATCACGCTGATGCTCATGCCTTTCCTACCGAAAGCACAGTCGTCCGGGGAACCCGAACGTCTGCAGCCGAAGCCGATGACCAGCCTGTCGACCGTCGACGAATGTACCCAGCCGGAAGACAGCATCGCCTACTACGCCATACGCAACGGTGATGCGCTGATAGGCTACCTGATGGAACCCAAGGACGACATCTGGTCAAAGATGATACTGAGTTGGATTCTGAAAGACAAGAGGAAGAACGCACTGAGAGGCATCACGCTAAATGAGCTTCGAGAGGCTGAGCAACAGATGGTTGACATCCTCAACGCCTATGTAGACTCCGCCCAGGAGGTACACCGCTGCTTCACCCCGCCTCGCTTCTACGATCATGGGCGACAATATCTTTTCTACACTGATTCCGAGGGACATCGCTGCCTCTTTATGACCTTCTATGTCTATTACGAAGTGGAACACCTGCAACGCATACTGGCCGTATGCGATGGCGGAGACAGCTTCTGGCAGGCTGACTTTGACCTTACTGAAAGAAAACTGAAGTGGTTCGACGTCAACGGCCCCATAATCTATAATGTCCCAGGTCGTGGTAAGAAATGAGCTATTATAAAGGATAATAATGAATAGAGGACGAATAATACTTTTCCCCGTGCCCATCGGAGCAGAAGAGATGGATTTCTCTCTGCCAAAGCACAACCTCGAGCTGCTGGCCACCTGCCGCACCTTCATCGTAGAAGAGTTGCGCACAGCACGGCGGTTCCTCAAGAAAGCAGGATACCCCTTCCCTATCGACGACACACAATTCTTTGAATTAAACGAGCATACAACACATGAGGAGATTGGTGGCCACCTGGATGCCATCGAGCGGGGTGAGAACATTGGCCTGCTCAGCGAGGCAGGCCTGCCCTGCGTGGCCGACCCCGGCGCCATGATTACCAAGGTAGCGCAACGACGTGGCATCGAGATTGTTCCGCTGGTGGGTCCCTCGTCGCTGATGCTGGCGCTGATGGCCTCGGGCTTCAATGGGCAGTCGTTCGCCTTCAACGGCTATCTGCCTGTCGATAAGTCGAAACGCGCCGCCGCCATCCGCCACCTCGAGGAGCGTGTGCATCGCGAGCACCAGACGCAGATATTTATCGAGGCCCCTTACCGCAACAACCAGATGCTTGAGGCGCTGAGCGCTGTACTCCAGCCCAATACCATGATTTGCGTAGCCTGCGATCTAACCCTCCCGACGCAATACATCCACTCCCTCTCCGCCACCAAGTGGAAAAAGGAAAGAGAAAAGATTGATTTACACAAAAGGAATACAGTGTTCCTTATTGGGGAATGAGAGCCTCCTCTACCCTGTCGCCGAACGACTTGCCTATCTTCTGGCGGATGGCGTTGGTATATCTATAGGCACGCGCACGAAGGCGGCATCCATGTCGCCGCTCTGAATGATGGTGGCCGTGAAACAATAGGTCATTATGCAATTCTTCATCATATCATTTTTAGGAAGCCCACCTCTTTCTCGGTCAACTCGCGCCAGCGGCCGCGCGGGAGGTCTTTCTTGGTGAGTCCAGCGAAGGTGGTGCGGTCGAGCTTGTGGACCTCGTAGCCGAGGGCCTCGAAAAGACGGCGCACGATGCGGTTACGGCCGCTGTGCAACTCGACGCCGACGATGCGCTTGTCGATGGTTTTGCCGACGGCGGCATACTGTATGTCGTCGACATGCATGGGGCCGTCCTCCAGCTCGATGCCTTCAAGAAGTTTCTTCATGTCCTCTTTGGTCACGGGCTTGTTGAGTTCCACCTGGTATATCTTATAGACTTGCGTGGAGGGGTGTGTGAGTTTTTTGGCCAACTCACCGTCGTTGGTGAAGAGCAGCAGGCCTGTGGTGGCGCGGTCGAGGCGGCCGACAGGATAGATGCGCTCGGCACAGCAGCCGTCCATGAGCATCATCACTGTGCGACGCTCCTGGGGGTCGTCGGTGGTGGTGATAAAGCCTTTGGGCTTGTTGAGGAGGAAATAGCGGAGGCGCTCGCTGCGGAGCTTCTCACCACCGTAGGAGACCTCATCGCCAGGCATCACCTGGTAGCCCATCTCGGTGACCACCTTGCCGTTGACCTTCACGCTGCCAGCAGCGATGAGCTCGTCGGCCTCACGCCGTGAGCAGATGCCTGCATGGGCTATGTATTTGTTGAGCCTCATAGCGCCTTCGGGATGGGGCTCCTTGGGTTTTTGCATAGTAGGCTTCGCACCCATTCGGTCACGTTGTCCATTGGCAACTTTGCGGCCAGCGGGACGGCTAGCACGAGGCTTCCCCGTATCTCTAGTATCTCCAGTGCCTCTAGTCGTTCTGGGGTTACCCGAATGATTCCTTTTCTCTGATTCCTTTTCCTTGCCTTGTCGGCTGTCTTTCTTGATCATCGTCGCTATTTTTTCTTTATAACTCAAAACACCCCCATTTATTGTATCCTGGCATAAGTTTTTATCAATGGTACAATAATAATGAACAGCAGTCGTTATTTTTAAAAGAGACAAGAAGAATGAAATATTATTACCATTCGAGCACACTCCTTACCATTCTGCTCCTCCTATCAGTCTGTGCCTCGGGGCAAGAGCCTTTGATCATGAAAGAGGACATGCCCAATGCAGTGTATTTCCTGCCGGCACCGCCAGACACCGTTTCGGCTGCTTTCACCTACGACAAGGCGCAGTACCGCTGGGGCCTAGAGCAACGCAAAGACAGTGTTCGTCGTGCTATCGCCGTAGCCGATGCCGAGTGGAGCGTGGCCAATATCTGCCGAATCTATGCCGAGCCCCTTGGTTTTACCATCAGCAAAGAGGCCACGCCTGCCATCTATGAGATGCTGAGTGTCGGGGTGATGACTGCCGACCAAGTGGGCAAGCTGCCTAAAGAACATTATATGCGTACTCGTCCTTATGTCTTCTTCGGCGAGCCCACCATCGTTCCTGGCGACGAGGAGGAGCTAAGTCACAACGGCTCCTACCCCAGCGGACACACCATTCTGGGTTGGAGCGCCGCCCTGCTGCTCACCGAACTGGCCCCTGAGCATGCCGATGCCATACTGGCCGTGGGATACCGCTATGGACAGAGCCGCGTCATCGCCGGTTTCCACTGGCAGAGCGATGTCGATGCTGGCCGTCTCTGCGCCAGTGCCGCCGTGGCCCGCATGCACTCCGACGCCCGTTTCCTGGAACTTATGGTAAAGGCCCGGAAAGAATATCAAAAACTCACGAAGAAGTAGTACATGGCCGACGCTTTACTCACCGTAGAGAACCTCACCAAGAGCTTTGGTGATAAACTGTTGTTCGAAGACATCTCCTTCGGCATCAATGCCGGGCAGAAGTCGGCGCTGATAGCCCGCAACGGCTATGGAAAGTCGACACTGCTCAATATCATTATGACGGCGGCAGGGCAACGGGGATACAACACATTACAGGATGCCGGCAAAATCACTTTCCGTGGGGATCTAAAGTTGGCCTATCTTCCTCAAAGTCCGGAAGCCTATCCCAAACAGCTGGTGAGAGATTTTGTGTATAGCGTACAGCGTCCCGAGACAGAAGACGAGTGGACTTTCGAGCAGCGCATGGAGGAGATAATAAGCCGCATGAAGATAGACTCCCTGCTTGACCGTCAGATGGAGACCCTTAGTGGCGGCGAACAGAAGAAGGCCGCCCTCTGCCGCTTGTTGATGGACGACTGCAACCTGCTCATTCTCGACGAGCCCACCAACCACCTCGACATCGACATGATCGAGTGGCTCGAGGAATTCCTCTCTCGCCAACGCCTCGCCATACTCATGGTGACGCACGACCGTTACTTCCTCGACAACGTTTGCGACAACATCTATGAACTTGACAATGCCAAATTGTACCACTACCGCGGACACTACGACTACTATCTTGAGAAGAAAGCCGAACGCGAGGCAAACGAACGGGCCGAAGTAGAGAAGGCCCGCAGCCTGTACCGCACTGAGCTGGAATGGATGCGTCGCATGCCACAAGCTCGTGGCACCAAGGCCCAAGCCCGCATCGACGCTTTTTACGAACTCGAGGCCAAAGCCCACACACGCTTCGACGACAGCCGTCCCCAGCTGACTGTAAAAACAGAGAGAATTGGTGGCAAGATAGTAGAACTTTATAACATCTGCTACCGCGACCTGATCGACGACTACAGCTATGTCTTCAAGCGCGGCGAAAAAATCGGCATCGTGGGTCCCAACGGCATCGGCAAGAGCACCTTCCTCAACATCATCACAGAAAAACTCAAGCCCACCTCTGGACGCGTCGTCGTCGGCCAGACCATCCAATTCGGCTACTATACCCAGGCCGGCATGTCGGCTCCTGCCGACCGCCGTGTAATCGACATAGTGAAGGACATCGCCGATGAGATAGAGCTGGACAATGGCAAGAGTATGTCTGCACACCAATTCCTTACCTATTTCGGTTTTGACGGCACGACACAGTACAACTACTTCGGCAACCTGAGTGGCGGCGAAAAACGTCGACTCTACTTGCTTCAAGTGCTAATGGCAAATCCCAATTTCCTTATCCTTGACGAGCCCACCAACGACCTCGATATCTACACCTTGCAAATTCTTGAACAATTCCTTCAAGGCTACAAGGGCTGCCTCATCATCGTCAGTCACGACCGCTCTTTCATGGACCATATAGTGGACCATCTGCTGGTTTTCGAGGGCAACGGCAAGATAAAGGACTATCACAGCAATTACACACAATACAGGCTTGAGAAAGAGGCAAGAAAAAAAGAGAAATTGGAGGTCAAGAGAAGTGAGAGGAATGTGAAAGGAGAGGAAAGAACAAGTACCGCCCCGGTCAAGAGGAAAGCCACTTACAAGGAGCAGAAGGAGTACGAAGCGTTGACCGTCGATATAGAAACCCTTACAGCCGAGAAGGTCGCCCTGGAGCAGCAGCTGAGTGACGGCAGTATTGTGGATCCCTCTAAAATCACCGCTGCCAGCAATCGTTTCTGCGAGGTGACGACCCTCCTGGACGAGAAGGAGCTCCGCTGGCTGGAGCTTGACGAATTGATGTGACGAAAAACATGGTTTTATTTTTGTGGATTACCATATATCTTTTTTTCGTATATTTGCAGTTTGAAAAGAAAAAGAAAATAATAACCAAACTCACACAACATGAAACGTTTATCCATTATTCTGGTATGTTTTGCCACTTTGGCATTCGGCTCTTGTGGCATTCTCAACTCTGCCGCATCGTCCAACTCGGCAGCCACCGCCATGGGACAGACTTGTGGCAGTGCCATTCTGGGTCTCTACAACTCGTATAAAGCGACTGGCACCGTGAACTTGACCACGGGCAACAACCTGGCCCATGCCTTGGCTTTGGCCACATGCTACACGCAGATCAAGGAGAACAAGAACAACTCCGCCTACAGGAAAGCTTTCGCCAATGGCCTGATTATGTCGTCGGCAGGCTTGATCACCAATGCAAACGCCAATTCTTTCATCAATGCCTTGCTGATGGCCAATGGCCTGGCCAACGTCAGTACCAACAATACCACTCAGCAGAACCAGCAGGCCACTTCGACTGCCACCTCTTCTTTGTTCAACAGTATTGAGGCGAGAAGATGAACACGCAGGCTCTTGATAATATGAAAGCACGGCGCAGTTGCCGTACTTTCTCTTCACAGCTCCCTAGCCACGAGATGATTGCGAAGATATGTGAGGCTGGCACATGGGCTCCTACGGGACATGGTAAACAGAGCCCGCTGATTGTCGCCATCACCAACAAAGCGTTGCGCGACCGCCTCTCGGCCATGAACGCCCGCATCTGGAACACACTGAAGGTGCAGCGTGGCGAAAAACCCTTGGAAGGCTTCGACCCCTTCTACGGTGCTCCCGTGGTACTGCTGGTGCTTGCCGACCGCTCGGTGCCCACCTATCTCTACGACGGCTGTGCCGTGCTCACAAACATGGCCAATGCAGCCGAAGCTGTGGGACTTGCCTCCTGCTGGATCCACCGCGCCAAGGAGGAGTTCGACTCTGAAGAGGGTAAGCAAATGCTGAAAGAACTCGGTATCGAGGGCGACTACGAAGGTATAGACCACCTCATTGTCGGCTATCCCGCAAAAGACATCCCCTCTCCCCTGCCCCGCAAAGCCGACTATGTCCGATTCGTCGACTAAAATGAATACGCTCAGACCCATAAGAGCCGCTTTGTTGACTGTCCTCGCCCTGGCGATGGCCGTTGACCTGCAAGCACAGAACGACACCACTGTGCTTCACACTTTCATCAACAATACACCCAACCGCCAACCGGGATTAACAGTCATTGAACTCCACACATATCCCTATGCACCCGACTACCCCGAAGTAATCATCACCGAAGATGAGAAGGTAACAGTTTTCACAAAAGTACCTTCCATTCCCAAACATGATTACCAAAGCTGGGACAAGATACACAAAGGTGGAAACTGGCCTCAGACAACCTTCGACAGTATGGAAGTCGTCCCTGTCGTTGGATGCCACGGCAACAGACCTTGCTGGCTTGACGACCCGCTCAAGGATGTACCACCCATTCCGGAACATAAGCGCCTAAGCTGGGAAGAACATCTCAAAGGAAGCGTAATCATCGACTATTGTCCTAATCCTTTCGAAAATGGACATGGATCCGTCGAGACGGAACACAAAGGACCCCTGCTCATCGTAGTAGAGCCTGAAGAGCCTGAACTTTAAAAGAAGGTCGCCCGTCGAGGCGGCCTTCTTTTTTATTTGAAGATGGATAAACAAAGTGATGCAAACCGGTAGCCTGCATCACTTTGTTTAGGTTTACCGAAGGTTAGTCCTGGATAGCTTTGATGCCGGGGAGGACCTTGCCTTCGAGGTACTCAAGCATGGCGCCGCCGCCGGTGGAGACGTAGCTCATCTGGTCGGCGATGCCCATCTGCTTAACGGCAGCCACGCTGTCGCCACCACCCACGGCGGCGAAGCAGCCCTGCTTGCAGCTCTCGGCCACGCTCTGGGCGATGGCCTTGGTGCCCTTGGCGAAGGTCTCGAGTTCGAAGACGCCAGCGGGGCCGTTCCAGAGGATGGTCTTGCTGTTCATCACGATGTTGTGGATGGCCTTGCAGCTCTCGGGGCCACAGTCCATGCTCTCCCAGCCGTCGGGCACCTCGCCGGAGGCGACAATCTGGGTGTTGGCGTCGTTGCCGAACTTGTCACCGATGACGCTGTCGACGGGCAGGTAGTATTTCACGCCCTTCTCATCCATGCGGCGCATGAGCTCGCGGGCGAGGTCGAGTTTGTCGTCCTCACAGATGGAGTTGCCAATGCGGCCGCCGAGGCTCTTGGTGAAGGTGTAACGCATGCCGCCGATGATAATCATGTTATCAACTTTGTCGAGAAGATTCTCGAGGATGCCAATCTTGGAGCTGACCTTGCTGCCGCCGATGATGGCGGTGAAGGGACGCGGAGGATTCTGCATGAGTTTTTCCAAATTGCGTACCTCGTTCTCCATGAGGAAGCCAAAATACTTATCGTTGGGGAAGAATTTAGCAATGACGGCGGTCGACGAATGCTCGCGGTGGGCGGCGCCGAAGGCATCGTTGATGTAGCAGTCGCCAAGGGCGGCCAACTGACGGGCAAGGTCTTCGCCACCTTTGGTCTCTTCAGGATAGAAACGGATGTTTTCAAGAAGCATTACTTCCCCACCCTTCAGTTCTTTGGCCATAGCCTCAGGTTTGCCGCTGCCAAGGAGTTCTTGTGTGAATTTCACAGGACGCTTTACGAGGGTCTCGAGGTATTTAGCCACTGGTTCAAGGGTCAGCTCGGGCTCAAAACCACCTTTCTTGGGACGTCCGAAGTGAGCCATAATAATAATGGCAGCACCGTCGTTGAGAAGCTTTTCGATGGTGGGCATCGACTCACGCATACGGGTGTCGTCGGTAATCTGTTTCTGGTCATTCATGGGAACGTTGAAGTCCACACGCAGAAGGACTTTACGGCCAGCAAAATTGATATCTTTAATACTTTTCATGAGTTGTTTGGGTTTATTGGGTTTTCATTTTTTTGCTTCAACATGATGAGGTTCTTCCACAGCCATGCCGATGTAGAGGGAGGTAAGCATGGTGAAGACGAAGGCTTGCAGGTAAGCCACCAGGCATTCCAACAGAGAGATGAACACGCTGAAGAAAATGCTCACCAGCGTCACTCCGCTGCCCACCAGGGTGCCGAAGATATTACTGAGGATGAAGATGAGGAAGATGAAACCAAGGATGACGATATGGCCAGCGGTCATATTAGCAAAGAGACGGATCATCAGCACAATGGGTTTTGTGAAGACACCCATCAACTCCACAATGGGCATCAGCGGGAATATCTTCAGCCAGGCAGGGACGCCAGGGGTATTAAAAACATCTGTCCAATAATGGCGGTTACCACTGATATTGGTGATGAGGAATGTAATGATTGCCAGTGTGGCGGTGACGGCGATGTTGCCGCTGATATTGCCACCGGCAGGGAAAATAGGTATCAGTCCCAAGATGTTACTGAAAAAGATGAAGAAAAACAGTGTAAGCAGATACGGCAGGTATTTCTGATACTTAGCCTCGCCAATCATCGGACGGACAATGTCGTCACGAACAAAGACCACCAGCATCTCCACCAGACTCTGCAAGCCCTTGGGAGCTTGGTTGGGACGCTTTTTATAGCCCCGTTTAGTCACCATAACAATGACTATCAACAGGATGACCGATATCATGATGGCAGCCGAAGTTTTAGTGATAGAGAGGTCGAGGGGTTTGCTCTCCACACCGTTGGCATCCGTGTAGACAATTTCCTCCTTTTCGGAACCGCCACCTACCAAACTATAACCTTTGTAGGAGGCGTGACCATGTTCGAATTTCGACGACATAAAGATATCCAGATGTCCGTTGTTGATGAGAATGACGGGCAAAGGAATGGCCACCGAATGTGTTTTGCCACCTGATACATAATCGAACAGGTGCCATGAGTGAGCATCCGTGACATGTCCGATGATTTCTGAACCGGCATCTATTTCTTTGCTTTCCTCAGCCCTCGATGTGAGAGGAACGGCCATAAACAAAGCCGCAACGGCAAACAAGAATATTTTCTTCATAAATCCAAAACTCTATACTTTGACCTTAAACTTTTTGCGTATTGTTGAAAATGTCTATTTGTAGCGTGTCGAAGAGTCCCAGTTGGTTCTCATTACCCTTGTCTGTCGGCACGTCTGCCAATTGACGTAACGATTGCTTCACCAACCGTTGCAGAGCTAACGGTCGGCTCACGCCCGTCGCGTCGGCATAGCGGCCGAGTCGAAGTGCCTCACGCTCTGAGAGCGTGAGGACATACTTCTTCTGTTTGGGTTTCTTCACTCCGTTCTTCACTTCGATTGTTTTTCAGCGGTGTTCAATTACTCTTGATGAGGTTCTTTATTTTGACTGCTGTCCTTCCAACTCATTATACAGCTTCTCCATCTTCCCGATGGCTTCCGAATCCTGCATCTTGTCTTTTGCCACAGCCCTCAGTTCGGCAAGGGCGCCCAGCACATTCGATAGCTTCTCCTCCACACCGATGCTCTTGCTTTCATCGAACCTCAAAAGATATTTGACATACTGGCTGTAGAAATCGAAATACCTATTCCATTGGTGTTTCAACTCATCGGAGTTGTATCCATACACACTGCCGTAGACATTCATGATATACTCAACGTATGGCATGTAATACAACAAGCCGTCTCTGTCGGGAGTGAAGTTCTTCTCAGGGAAGTTCTTCTCAAACTCTTCCAACAGGGCCTTGGCCTTGTCCGCATGACCGAAACGCATCTCCTCTCTGGCCAAGTACAGGAAATCCCAGAAAATTTGGGGAGCGAACATACCGCTACTGACAGGATCCACGTAAATATCCTTGTTCAGGTTACCCCACTTCAACTTTCCTGCTTTTCCTACACCCAAGAGGTAGTCTGCAGAACCTTCCGTGAACTGCCTCCAGTTCGTCGCATGGCCACACATGGGACAATTCTCGATACCGAAACCAAACCTATTGCCACTGGAGCCACCACACGAATTGTTCATGCAAACATAACTACCACGGCTCTTCGCCATCGAATTCTGTTTGCACATCGGACAAACATCCGTAGGTCTGAAGCCACAACTGTCACATGATGGTACATACGGTATCAGTTTATAGCTTAAGCCATCCACAATAGTACGTATCCTGATTGGCGGAAAGACCGCGGTGATACTGCTTTCCAATGGATTGCCACAGTAGATGTCACGCTGGAACTTGTTGGTACCAATAATATCCAGCAGCATCAGCTCATGGCGTGCAATACCGGATCTATTTATCTGCCAATGTATCACAGGTTCCACATCATCAGCCATTTCTTCCGGGATAACTCCGGATTTCACCAAAGCAGGAATGTCCAACGTAAGGCGGAATTTGTTCGTCGGCAGGCATGTAGTGCTGTCCAAACTGGCCAGGAACTCTTCTGATACGCTCTGGCCTCTGCCACCTAACCTTCTGAAGTATGTCTTCAACTCCTCACGACATTCTTTCTGGTGGTCGCGAGCATACTCCAGCGCCGCGGTAACTTCCATCTCGATTCCGTTGGTGTTCATGTATGCCACATCTCTGCCGAGACCATAGAAGTCCTTGGTCAGCGTAAACGGCAGTGGCTCGCTCTCATAGAGTTTGTTGAACAGCTGTTCCACATACCAGTGCATGCCCGACAGAGTGTAGTTCAATATGCGCACATCCGTACGCACACCCTCTACTTCTTGAATGTACCACAACGGGAAAGTGTCGTTGTCGCCAAACGTGATGAGGATACTGTTTTCACTCAGATTCTTCAGGTAGTTCTCTGCTATGTCACGGGCCGCCGTCTTCTCACTTCTGTCATGGTCGTCCCAGTTCTGACAAGCCATCAGCACCGGCACTCCCAGCATGCACAGCACAAACACCACCGGCATAATCACCTTGTACATCTTTTCCCGGTTTTTCTTGAAGCTCTCGCTCACCCATTCCGCCAATCCCATGACACCCAAGCCTATCCACACGGCGAAGAAACTAAAGGAGCCCACAAAGGCATAGTCACGCTCACGCGGCTGGCACGGCGGCATATTCAGGTAGAAGGCGATGGCCATACCTGTCATTAGGAACATCAACAACACGATAAATGCATCGTTCGGATGTTTCACTACGTGGTATATCAAGCCTATCAGACCCAGCAGCAGCGGCAACAGGTAGTACACATTGCGCGACTTGTCGTTGGCCATAAAGTCGGGCAGGTCGCTCTGTGGTCCCAGACGCGATTCATCAATAAAGTTGATACCGCTTATCCAGTTACCTTTCAAGTAATCGCGGGTGCCGTCAGAGTTGAAATAATGACCCTGCTGGTCGTTCTGACGTCCGGCAAAGTTCCACATGAAGTAGCGCCAATACATCCATCCAAACTGGTAACGGTTCATGAACGTCAGGTTCTCCCCCAGGGTCGGCGTCATGTCGTCCAGCTTGTCCGTCCAATAACGGTAGAATAAGGGATGAACAGAACGCTGCGTGCTCCACATGCGAGGCAGGAAATGCGACGGCTCGTCATAGACGGGCACCTGCTCGTAGGCTGCCGCTATGTAGCGGTCGTTTCCTTCTTCATCCTTGCCACGTACATATTTCGTATATCCCCTCTCTGTTCTCACGTGCTCCTCGGTGTAGTAGTGTCCCGTCAGCAGCGGAGTGTCGCCATACTGTTCGCGACCCAGGTAAGCACGCATCGATACAGCGTCTTTCGGACAGTTCTCGTTTAACGGTGTATTTGTGTTCGCACGGATTACCAGCACAAAGAAGGTGCTGTAGCCCACCACCAACATGGCGAAGCTCATGATGGCAGCATTCAGTATCGGACGTTTCTTCTTCTGCGAGAACCACAATCCCCACAGCACCAGCGCGGCTATCAAGGCAAAGTAGAAGATGGTACCACTGTTGAACGGCAGACCCAGGGTATTGACGAAGAAGACGTCAAAGGCCGAGTCGAGGTTCACGATGCCGGGGATGATAAACCACAGAATTATGGCCAGGGTGGCGAAAGAGAGCACACCGGTGAGCAGGAATCCCTTCCAGGTCACCTTCTGCCATTTCTTGAAGTAGACCACATAGAAGATGGCAGGTACCGTCAGCAAGTTCAGCAGGTGGACGCCGATGGCCACACCCACGAGCAGGCTGATGAGGACAATCCAGCGCATGGAATGCTTGTCGTCGCTCTGCTCTTCCCATTTCAGGATGGCCCAGAACACCAGCGCCGTGAAGAACGACGACATGGCGTAGACCTCGCTCTCCACTGCCGAGAACCAGAAACTGTCACTGAAGCAGTAGGCAAATGCACCCACCAGACCAGCACCGAACACAGCCCACGTCCGGGGATCTTTCAACGACACATTCTTCGGATCCGGAAGCAGATGCTTGCCCAGCATAGTGATACCCCAGTAGAGGAACATAATCGTCAAGCCGCTACATACAGCCGACATCACATTTACTGCATGGGCCACATCTTCCGGGCTGGAAAACATCGAGAAGAGGCGTCCGATAAGCTGGAACGTGGGAGCTCCCGGGGGGTGACCCACCTGCAACTTGTTAGCCGTAGCGGTATATTCGCCACAGTCCCACCACGAAGCCGTAGCTTCTGCGGTCAGGATATACACCAAGCAGGCCACAACGCCGACCACCCAGCCGACGATTCTGTCGGCCTGGCGATAGCGTTTCAGCCCGCAACCCTCTGTCGCTTCGGGCTTCGTCTCGTCATTCTTTTTCCATGCCTGTCGGCTTACGGTGGCTATTTTATTGTCTTGCGAGAACTTCACAGCCTCGTAAATACCGTAGCCAATCAGCAGCAGCCCGAGAAGAACCCCGACTGTGCCAAGCCCCATCGTGAACACCAGTATTCCCAGTATCATCACCAGAATACTGCGCGTCAGATTCGGATTGGTCAATTTAAACGAATTCATATCCATATCATCAAAAAACTTTAATCTCTTACTTTATTTTACTCCTGCATATCACGCAATATCGGCATCGTCATGCAGCGTGCACCGCCGCCGGCACGGGGCAGTTCGCTGCCCGGGAAAGCCGCCACAAACTTCTTGTAGTCGTTCATGTTCACTTTGCCGGAGACGACATCCTCCGCGTCGAGCACTGCGAACCCTGCTTTGTCCAACGCCTCGATGGTCTTCGTGTTGCGGCGGTAGCCGATGACCTTGCCGTCGCCCAGCGAGAAGAAGTTGCAACCCGAATGCCATTGCTCGCGCAGCTGCACCCAGGGGTCGCTGCCGCCACCCACGATGGGTTCCATCTCCCATCCCAGGCTTTCCAGACCTTTGACTATGTTGGGGAACTTACGGTAGCTGACATTGCCGTTCTCGATGGAGATCAGCGTGGTATCTTTGCCTGCAAACAAGCCTGTCTTCTTCAGCATGGGCTCGAAAACCATGCACTGGTGCTTACCCAGGAAAGTAAACACCATATCCAGATGGATGAAGCTCTCGGGACTCTTCGGCAACTCCTGCACGAGGATGTTGAAGCGATCGCGCTCCTTGGCGAAAGTCTGCGCCAAATATTTGATACCCTTGGTGTTGGTTCGGATACCCTGACCTATGCAAAGCAGGTCGGGGGAAGCAATCTGCACATCGCCGCCTTCGGTGCGGGCGTCGCGGTCCCAGGCCATAGCGTTGAGGGTATCCACCTTGAAGAAGTGTTTGAAGATAGCCTCATAAATCAACGTCTCACGCTCTCGCACCTCAAAACTCATCGAGTTGATCAATACACGATTATACACCGTCGAAGAGGCGTCGCGAGTGAAGAAGAGATTGTACAGCGGTTTCAACAGATAACGCTCGTCATCCGTTCCGTCCCACTCCGAGTCTTCATATCCTTCGACTAAAATATCAGCCAACTGCTTGGCGTCGAGTTCCATCAACTGCTCGGCCAAACCATCGTCGCAGTTGTCCATATCGCAGCTCTCGTAAACCAGGTGACGACGTATTTCATTGTCCTTCAGAAGTTCCTCGAGAATATCTTCCACATAGTATACGTTCGTCCACCGCTCCAGAACGCCGCAGAAATTCGCATACTCGGTGTCCACGATGGGCTTGTTCAGGATGTCGCTGTAAAGGGCGTGGGCAGCGTTCAGCGGTGTCATACGCTCTATCTCCACACCCGGCCGATGCAACAGCACAGCGCGCAACGTGCCCGTCTCGGATGCGACATTCACTGGACAAGGAGTTATATTTCTTTTATGCATTTTCTATTACTATTTAATACACAACAACTTCCCCCTATCGGGGAAAATATTGTGAAAATGCAAATATACAAAAAAGTTTAAAACCCTGCAAATTCCATCCCATATTTTTTCCACAATCTGCCAACACTACCCCCTCTCCCACTCCTCTCTTTCCGGGGTAAGAGAGGAGTAAGAGTTGAGTAAGAGTTGAGTAAGAGTTAGGCCTTATAAAGCGCTGATTTTCAATCTACGCTCAGACGCTGTGCCGGAGCGGTGGCACGGAATTCCGGAGCATACATGCACTGCATGGTGACAGGGCCGGAAAGGAAGGTGCCAGGGTTGGTTACATAAACCTCATACTCAACAACATACTTACCTTTCTCGAGGCGATTGATGTAGCAGTGGGTGGCGGTGTTCTTCACCTCGACATAGTAGCTGAGCCCGTCGCTCCAGCACCAACCGGAACGGGTGCTCAGCGGCTCCACGCAGGAGGGGCGGCCGTCGATGAGCTCGAGGTATTCCATGTTGCGGTCACAGGCAATTTCGATGCGGACCTTGATACGGTCGCCGACCTTCAAAGCCTCATGAACACTCTGATTATTCTGATTTAAGAAAGTGCGCTTGAGGGTGATGCCGCTCTCGGAAGTGGGAATCTTGTCCATGTCGTCGGTGTACTGGTAGTAGACGGCGCCCCAGGCGATGCCGGGTGTGTTTTTCCGGAGAGTTACCCTGCTGTCTTCCTGACGGATGATGCTGTCGAGCGCCGGTCCTTCCCAACGCTGCGAGCGGTAGCCTTCGAGACCCTCGGAGGGTGCCGTGAGGTCGACGCCACAGAGGGTGAGGGTGGTGCTCTTCAGGGCTGTCAGAGTATTCGGATTACTCAGAGTATTCGGATTTTCAGGGGTTATCAGGGCATTGATAGCCTCGACGGTGGCGCGGTCGTTGCCCCAGTGGGTGGTCTGCTTCTGCTTGAGGAGCCACTGCTGCATGAGGGCGATGGAGAGGGTGTCCTGCGGCGTCACCTCGCGGAAGGCCTGGATGAGGAGCGCCTGGGTCTCGATGGGACGCTCGTACCAGCACCAGCCGCTGCGGTTGTCGCGCCAGTACATGCCCATCTCGTCGTTCTCGAGACTCTTCTCCTTGATGCGGCGAATAAGGTCGCTGGCGGCTTTCTTGTCTCCGTGACGCTGGAAAATGAGCGCCAACTGCGCCTGGGTGTAGAGTCCAGTATAGTTCTTGTAGTTCTTCAAAGCATTTTTGTAGTAGAACTTATAGGCGTCGGTCTTTCCTTGACCATAGAAGGAGCGGGTGTAGAGGTAGTCGATGTTGTCGGGTTCCCACTTGTAGCCTTTCTTGAGGTAGGGTTTGATGTATTTTTCATAGTATCGCTGCTCTTCGCGGTCGACATAGGCAAGAGCGAGCTTGATTGCGGATTCGACAGATTGTCTGAATAATGACATGCGCTTGAGGATCTGCATGGTGACCCAGAGCGAACTCTGGCCCTCGGGCATCCAGCTCCAGCCGCCGTCGTCGTTCTGGCGATGGGACAGGTCGGAGACCAGGCGGCGGAATTCGCTGTCGAGACGGGTGCTGTCAAAATAGGCGGCAATGGCTTGGCGCTGCTCCGTTTCGGCCTCGGCGTCGCGGAGCCACGGCGTGGCCTCGAGGAGGGTCTGCTTGACATCCTCGTTGATTTTCAGGCGGGTGTTAGCTGTGTCGGTTAAATTGGAAATTGAAAACTGAATATTGAAATTACCAATAATCTCTTTTGCAAGGGTGTTGACGTAGAGGCTGTTGGCGAGGTAGAGGGAGGAGGGGTTCTCCTGCTGTTTAAGGTAAGGCATGGCTTTGACGGCGAGCCAGAGGGGATTGCTGACCAGTTCGGCGGCAAGGAAATGGGGCTCGGCCGAGGAGGTGTTGAAAGTTGATATTGGAAAATTGAAATTCTTTTCACCTTTGCCGTTGATGTATACGGGCTGCGAGAGGGTGACGGCCTGTCGGTTGGAGACAACGGGAATCTGTCCGCGCTCGCCGTCGGAGAGGGATGCCTTCACACCGTCGTTGTCGAGGGTGCGGGCTACAATCTCATAGGTGGCAACAACGAGGTCGTCAGGGAGACGGTCGATGGGGAAAGAGACCTGAAGGCTGCCTTGGGCAGGGACGGAGGCGATTCTATGGTTTCTGATGAGAAAGTCGCCTCCATTGGCATCCTTCAGATTGAATTCGATTTGCACCCTGCGTTCGTTGTCGGTGAGATTCACCACCTTGGCCATGAGCTGGAGGCTGTCTCCGTGGCGGAGGAAGCGCGGGATGTTGGGTTGCACCATGAGCGATTTCTGCGTAACGAGGGTGCGGTCGAGGGTGCCGATACGGAGGTCCTTGGTGACGGCAATGCCTTCCACACGCCAGCGGGTGAGCAGTTCGGGAACACGGAAGCGGTAGGTGGCGGTGCCGTTGTCGTCGGTGCGAAGGTCGGCGACGAAGAAGGCCAGGGTGCTGAGGTTGGAGCGCAGCTGCACAGGCTCCGGGGCGGGGATGTCGCTACCGTCGCTGTAGCCCATACCGCCGACAGCAGCTACAACTGCATCCACGGAATTGCCAGGCATGTGCGCGATGTCTTCCGCTGTAAGACGTGCACCCGACTCGGGAGCGCCTATCGATATCACGGCTATCTCTTCTAATTCTAAATTATCGGTATTGACACCCGTTCTCTTGCGCACACCCCCCTGCATGGTAACCATATTGGATTCGCCGCGAGCAGTACTCTTTAAATTTAAATCATACAACCTGCGGCTCACCGACCGATAATTTAGTTGGCCTAAATCCACCATCCAGAAGGAGATATCGAGTTCTTCGCTCTTGTAGGATTTGATTTTCGAATAATAGTGTCGCACGAACGGACTCGATAGTTGTATCCAGTTACTATTATTGTGACTGCTATATCCTCGCCAAGGGTTCATCATGAAACTGGTGCTGCCTATGCCGTAGTTTTTCAGGGCGTCGTCGTACATGGTCATGATGATGGTGGAGGCTAGAGATTGCCTGGTGGAAGCATTGCCTGATGGAGCGAAGGGAGTTACATTGATTGTCCATTCCTCCTGCTCGCCGGGCTGCAGCTTGTCGCGGAAGGTGGCGATATCCATCTTGAGCCGCTTGTGGACGAACGGCACATCGACCTCCTTACTCCACGTTCTCGACACACCGTCCTTCACGGCAAAGAGGCTTATACCAAAACCGCCGAGCATAGTGCTGTCGACCAAAATGGAGAGTTGTCTGACGCTCCGTCCCGCAGGGAGCCAGCGGTAGTCAAATTTCTCGCCGGTAGGACCGGTGACGACATAGAAGAAGCGCACATCGTCGAAAGCCGACGCATAGCGCAGGACGATGCGGTCGCCGGGGGTGATTGCCTGGGGGTTTGACTGCTTGACAGGCTGAATGTCGGCCCAGATGAGGTCGTTGCTTTGTACCTGTTTTTCGCCGGGGAGCGTGAGGGTGACATACATCGTGTCCCTCTCCTCGCCACAGCTGGCCACCACCCTGTAGAGACCCGACTGCAGACGCGGCAGCTTCACCGTGTGCTGCACCTCGTCGGCGCCGATATGCTCTGTGGCGCTCCACTCCCAATCCGGCTTCAGCTTGTTCTGGTCGTATTCCTCAGGGGAATAGGCATAGGTGGGGAAAAGCTCGTGGAAACGTTCCCGGCTCAGAGTGTGATGCGGCATGTAGTTTGGGTTCATGACGGAGGGCAGCAGACGGGCTGTATCGGGCAGATGGAGTCGGCTTACGCAGAGCTTCACGTCGCCCGCCAGCGGACGCCCGTTGATGTCCTGGAGCGAGAAAGCCACACTCTCCAGCGAGGAGACATATTTTTCGTCAATGGAGGCGAGTTTCAGCGTGGTGTTGTGATAGCCGACAACGACCGAGGTCTGCGCGCTATGGGTCTCGCCGTTGAGGTCGGTGACCTCGGCAAGAATGGAGAAGTAGAAGTTGGGCTTCTGCGAGAGGTCCGCCGAGCTGTCGGGCTGAGGCGTGAAGGTGATGGAGAAAGAGCCGTCGGCAGCGGTGACGGTGCTGTCTTCAATCTTGGAATAGTCTAAGGAGCCCCACCGCCGCCAATAGCGGGTGGAGCAGGTGATGGTGTACTTCACCTTGGCGCCGTCGACCTTGGCGCCGCTGTAGGCCTGCGCCAGGCCCTGCACGGTGTAGGGTTTGCCCAACTGCAGCGGCGAGTCGTCGTTTGCCTTGCCAGCATCCAACGAAACCATGAATTTAGGCTGTTTGTATTCTTCTACAAGCAACATGATGGATTCAGCGTGGCCAAAATCATAGTTGTCATCTTCCAGCTCAACAAACCAGACACCTGCCATTGCATCACGGGGAATGACAAACCTGGCGGAAGCCACTCCAAAGTCGTCGGTGACGGCCTGTACCGAGTCGCGTTCCTCATAGTTTGGATCATGGAGCACGAAGGTCACCTTCCGGTCGCTCACCGTATGGCCGTTGAAGCCATCAGTCACATAGTGCATCATTGCCACCTGCGCCGTGTCCCCGGGGCGGTAGACGGTGCGGTCCTGGAAATGCATCGTCTCCGGTTCCATCTCGGGAACTCGATTCCATCTCCACCTCCAGAAGGAATAATTGATTTCGAATCCATCGCGGACAATCTTCATCCAGCGCTCTATTCCATATTCTTCATCCTCGCAGCACACACGGCCGTCGGCGTCGGAAAAAGCCTTGTGAACCTCTTGTTCAACGTTTCTTTTCTTTTCGTAAAATTTCACTTCCTGCCCTCTAATGGGCTCGCCGGAGATGGCATTGACCAACTGGAAGCAATGATAGTTTTTCGTCTGTATCACCTTCAAGTCAGTACACTTGATTTCCTGCATGGCATCTTGAGCATCGAACTTGTCGTCGGCAGAAACCACCAGCAGCCAGCGTCCCGCCTCGAGGGCCGGCACGTCGAAAAGGATGCTACGGGAGTTGTACTTGTCGGAAGTGTCCACATCCAGCTCCCAGTGGCGGAACACCTTGGGGGCTTTGACACGTCCGTTCTCATCCTCTTCATAGCGGGCAATACCCATGTAGAGACGGCCCGTATTGCGGTAGCTCAGCACATGCAACGAGGGCCGCCCTGGGATAGCCTTTCCATTGTCATAGCTATAACGTGGGAAGAAAATCTCCGTCTGCAGAATTCTCTCTTTCAGCTCCAGCGCCTCCCGGCCGCCCGCACTCTTCGGCGCCAGTGCTATCGCCGTGTCGCAGTAGCGGAGGGCCTCTTCGTGGCGCCCTTGGTTGTTGAGTTGCTTTGCCAGACCGCTGTAGAAAACAGTCTTGAGCATGCAGGTGCTCGCGCGATACTTATTAATATACGACTTATACAGTTTCTCACGCCCCTTGTTATCCATTTTCGACACCCCGCACTCCAGCAGATAGTAGTCGAGGAAGATGCGTATGTCGTCGCCATCGGCCTGGTGGAAATCAATCAGTCGCTCTATCAAACTTTCTGCATCTTCTGGATTTTGTGCCGCCAGCGCATGCACCACCACGTCGAACACCGTGGGGGTCATGTTCACTCCCTTGCCATCTGCTATGCCGGTGCAGAAGCGTTTCACGCGGTCGGCGGGAGTCCTCTTCAAGAAGGCTTCGTCCATCAGCGCGCTGTCTTTCTCGCCCAGCAGTGCATAGCAGACCGCCCTCTCGGGAGCCTCCAGGCGCGGCAGGATAGCTCTGAAGCGCGCTGTCGCGCTGTCGGCGGCATCTTCCTGATACAGCATGCCAGCCTTCATCATATACCACGCCGCGGAAAGCAGCTCGTTGCTGTTTTTCGTCCGCTTATAGACCTGTTCGGCCTGCACATAGGCCGATTTGTAGGAACCGTCGTCGATGAGTTTCTCCACCTTCTTCCAGTCGGTCTGGGCGACTGCCGGATTGAAAATTGAAAATTGAAAATTGAAAATCAGGCTGACGCATACGACAATGCGCAAGCAACCGACCACCGACCCTTGACTGCTGACTTCTTTCATAATTAATCCTATTAAAAGAAAACCCCTACGGCGTAGAGGCTTTCATGATGATTGTTGTCTTTTTAATTCTTTCCTGTAATGATAAGCTCCGCTTTCACACTGCTGAAGCCTCCGCCCTTCTCGTTGAGGGCCGCGGCAGCGGCACGCTTGATTTCATTCTTCGTCATGCCGGCGGTAGAGATGCGCGTAGCGTCGATGCCCTGCTTGATGAACCAGTTCTTGATGCTTTTGGCTCTGTCGAGGGAGAGGAGCATATCGGCTTCAATGTTGACACCATAGCTCTGTACATAGCCCTTGACAAGGAAATTGACTTCGGGATGGTTGCGGAACATTGCCACATAATCCATGAGGACGGAGTCATAGTTGCCGATGAGTGTAGCTTCGCCGCTCTCGAAGTCGAGATTGCGGATGGGGAAGGTAGAGCCCCTCTCCGTACGTTCAAGGTCGAATTTCATTATGGTGTCGCCCTGTTCCATGAGGGTGCGTGAGTTGAACTCACGATAAACTGAGAAGTAGCCGTCGCGTTTGGCATAGAGGAGATAGCTGTAACCAGGGATAAACTTCACCCTACCGCCACGATAGTGTTCGTCCTTGATAATCGTACGTTCGCCACCCTGGCCACCACGTTCGAGAATCATCAGGTTCACATCCACATACTTCTTTCCTTTCCGATCGTAGAAGACAAGGATAGGCTCATAGGCATTCACGTGCACCGACACTTTAATCGTATGTCCCTGCCCGTTCACCGTCCGGTTGTCCAAAACAATATAATATTCTTCTCCAGCACGCACGGGAATGGACTTGATATACTTGCCCGACTGGTTCTTCGTCAGCATCACGTCGGTGGCGTCGCAGAACATGCCGATGGTGGGTTTGGCATCGGGAGTGCTCTCCAGCGGCGGCAGATCGTCGCCGACCTTCTTCTGTGTCTTCCGCTCGTTCTTTCGTGCTTCAGCCTCAGCCTTTGCACGTTCCTTGTCGCTCTGCATCACCGTCTTGAACATCTGAGCGCTGTCAATATTACTCATATTGACGGCCACTGGGGTAACTTTGTTGAGCATGACCTGGTTGGAGAAATAGTTGCCCGTGTTCTTATAGACGAGAAAATCGTAGTCATCCCATGGTGACTGCTGGCTGATGCTGATTTCCAGTTCGCCGTTGTAGGGCACTGTGAACTTGTACCATACAGAGTTGTGTTCACGCTCGAAGATGTTCGGGTGAGCCTTGTCGGCTACAATTTCCTGGATGCGACCAGCGCCGTCCGGGGCAGAGGTGGGTCCATAGGGCACATCCAACTCAAGCTGTATGGGAAAGAGGCAATCGTTGCTGTTGGCAGGCAACGTCACAAAAGATGGAGCTGGAGGAGTCTCGCTTTTTTTCTTTTTCTTGTTCTTATCTGTCTTCTCGGTTTTGGTCTTCGAAGACTTCTTCTTGCTCGACTGAGCCTGTACATCGGTCGCTCCTAGAACGAGTGTACAAGCCAAAAGGGCAATCAAAAAACGTTTCATTTTATGCATGATAAAACACAATTTTCTCGGCGCAAAAATAATAAAAAATTATTGTTCAAAAAAATAAAAATTCATAATTTTTCATACACAAATGATTTTAAGATAATTACGTCACATATCGCAGTCCTGTTGGCTATGGTAAGCATTGGTTTGTAGGATGTTTTTTTTGTCGGATGAGAAAGTTTTAGTACTTTTGCAATACTAAAATAATGAACAATAAAACCTAACGCCTTATGAAACGCATTGCAATTATTGTAGTTATGGCTCTCCTGAGTCTGGAAGTCTCCGCAAGATCGGTACATTACTTCACTTTCAGCCAAGCCTCCCGGACGGTGAGCTACTTGAACGCGCAGAGAGAAATGATGATCTACTGCGGATACGAATATGAGATTCCCACTTACGTTCTTATCAACGAGGTGTGGATGGAGCGTGTGAACTCTGCCTACTACGAGCTGTGGGTCTATGGTTACGACGCCTACACGGGCGACGAAATCTATATGCCGCTGGACCTGCAATGCGTGTGGCTGTACAGTGGCGGACGAATGTACAACGCTGCACAGTATCTGCGGTTCAGGGTAGAGGTAAGGATGCCCACACTGACATGGTATATACCGCCCTATCTCCCCTATACCCGGGTGATGCACAGGCCAGGATACTTACGCAGTTACCACTACGACATACACCGTCATGGGTGGATGCCGCCGGCCTACACCTACGGTCCAGGCATGCCTCCTCCTCCCCTGCCCTACTACTACATGAGACCGCCCACGGCTCCCGCACCCATGCCTAGCGGTTCCTGGACTCCCGGCACCAACCGTCCCTCGGTCAGTGTTCCTGAGCAGACCCGTGACCACAACCCCAGCACTGGCACACAAGTGAGAAGCAGCCACAGTTCCAGTAGCGCCACTCCCTCTGGCCGCACGACAGGAGGCAGCCGTGAAGGGTCAACAACTGAAAGCTCCACTCGCACCTCCGGCTCTGATAACGGAACCGCCACCACGCGCGAAAGGTCCTCATCTGAAAGCCGTGGCACTTCTGCCACACGGACAGAGACTGAATCCCGCGGTTCTTCTACCTCACGCTCCTCTGCTGAGACTCGCGGAACCACACCGACACGTTCAACGGTAGAATCGCGCGGCACAACAGAACCTGCTACCACTTCACGCACCACGAACAGTACACGTTCCACAAGCACTCGTGCCACTTCCCCCTCCAGTAGCAGAGCTTCCGGTTCTTCCTCGACAAACGGCCGTTCGGAATCGTCCACCAGAACTTCCTCAACACGCTCGACATCCTCGCGCAACAGCCGCTAAACACCTCTAGACAATGAAACCCTCAGAGTTACCTCTGGCTCCCGACGGAAGCCTATACCATATCAGACTAACAAGCAGCACCTTGGCCGACAAGGTGCTGCTTGTTGGTGACCCTCAGCGGGTCGAGATGTTCAAAGACATCTTCGAAAGCGTCGAATTTGAGTCGCACAACCGCGAGATCCATTCGCTCACAGGCATCTACCACGGCACCCACATGACGGCCTTGTCGACAGGCATGGGCTGCGACAACATCGACATTGTCATGACCGAGCTTGACGCTGCGGCGAATAACCGCCACCTCCAGATTATCCGCATCGGCACCAGCGGCTCGCTGCAAGAAAACATCGACTGCGGCAGCCACGTAGCCTCCGCCTATGCCATCGGACTGGACGGCCTGATGAACTACTATAAAGAGTGGGAAACAGAAAGCGGGAGATGGGATAATATGGAAGAGTCCTTTCTCCAACACATGCAACTTGACCAGCGGCTAGCACAACCCTATTGCGTAGAAGGAAGCAAGATGTTGCTCGACAAGATAGCCTTCGACATGCATCGTGGCATCACCGCTACCGCCCCGGGCTTCTATGGTCCTCAAGGACGTACGGTCAGACTGCACCCCTCCATCAGTAATCTGAACGAAAAACTGGCCTCTTTCTCCTACGACGGCCTCCCCGTTACCAACCTTGAGATGGAGACTTCGGCCATCTTCGGCTTCAGCCACCTCCTCGGCCACGAAGCCCTTACCGTCTGCCTCATCATTGCCAACCGCCCGAAGGGTACTTTCCTCAATGACTATCACAGCCAGATGCGCGAGCTCGTCGGCACCGTGGTGGAGAGACTGGCTATTTGATGCCGGGGCGGAGGAGTTTGATCTGCTCGTAAGCCTCGTTGATTTCCTTCATCTGCTCGGCAGCGTTGCGCTGCATCTCCTCGCCCATGCCGGCCACACGGTCGGGGTGGTATTTCATAGCCATCTTTCGATAGGCCTTCTTCACCTCGTCGTCAGTGGCATCCTTGGTGATACCAAGGACCTTGTAGGGGTCTTTATTGTAGCTTCTTCCTGAATAACCTGATTGTTTGGAATAACCGGAACCACCATATCCCACATGTCGCTCATAGATGGAGGTGTAGTCGCTCTGGGAGACTCCGAGATACTGTGCAATGAGGTGCAGCATGTTGAGCTCGGTCTGGTCGAAGGAGCCGTCGGCACCGCTGATTCCGAAGAGGAAGTCGACCATGTGGTAACGGGTGGTATAGTCGGTGTTGACCTTGATCTGGGCGCAGACCTGATTGATGGGGATATCTTGCTGGACGAGTTGCTGAAGGACTTTGAGCAGCTCTTTCCCTCGCTCTTCGCCATAGTTCTGGAGAAGGAATTGCTTTACATAGTTGAGTTCGCTTTTCTTCACCTGTCCATCGGCTTTCATGACGGCAGCGATGAGAACCATCAGAGCGACATTGATGTCGGCCTGGGTGCCGGTATTATGGTAGGGACCACGATGGGTAGTGCTGTCTGAGATGAACTCCGCCGATCCATCGAATGACTTGCCCAGCAGGTATCCGAGCAGGGCGCCAATGGGTCCTCCCAATGCCCAGCCAAGTCCAGCAAATAACCATTTTGTGAAGGCCATATAGGTTTATACGTTGATAGGGGTTATTTTTTGTTTTTAGGGGTAAGGTGACTGTAGATGATTGATTGAATGTCGGTGCGGACATTCATGCGGGCGAGGAGGTTGGGCGTCGCCGTGGGGTGCACTCGATTGGAGAGGAACACATAGACGAGGTCATACTCGGGGTCAACCCAGAGCATAGTGCCAGTGAAGCCCGTATGGCCATAGGAGGCCTGGGAGGCTTCGATGCAGGCGGGGCCTTTGTTGGGCTGGGGTTCGATGAGCGTCTTGTCGAATCCGAGGGCGCGGCGGTTGCCCTGCTTGGCATAATGGCGGCTGGTGAAGGTGGCAATGGTTTCCCTGTCGAGGAAGATACCCTCTTTGACTTCGCCTCCAGTGAGGAGCATCTGCATGAGTCTGGCGACATCCTCAGCATTGCCAAAAAGTCCGGCATGTCCACTGACTCCGCCCATAGCGAAGGCGTTGGGGTCGTGGACCCGCCCTTGAATGAGCCCGCGCAGGGTATCGCGTTCTGTGGGGGCTATACGGGCGACGGGGATTCCATGGTCCAAAGGATTGAAGGCGAGGTGAAGCCCCATGGGTTTGTAGATGGCCCCGTCGACATATTCGTCGAGAGGCTTTCCGCTGATGCGTTCGACCATATCGGCCAGGAGCATGAATCCGAAGTCGCTGTAGCAGTAGTCGTTTTGGGGACGAAGACGACTTTGTGCGACGAGGAGGAGGATGCTGTCGCGGTTGGAGGTCTGCTGCCAGAGGTTGTCAAATGCTTTGAGGCCGGCGCAGTGGCTGAGGGCCTGCTTGACGGTGATTTTTTCTTTGTCGGTACCTCTGAGGTAGGGCAAATATTTGCTGAGGCGGTCGTTGATGTCGAGACGTCCGTTATCGTACATGTACATGACAGCGAGGGTGGTGGCGCAGACTTTTGTGAGGGAGGCGAGGTCGTAGAGGGTCTTTGTTGTCACCTTGGCGGCTCCCTTGTCATAAGTGAGATGGCCGTATGCGCGGTTAAGGATGGTCTTTCCTTTGTGGAGGATGACAATCTGGCATCCAGGCATGGCATGAGCCTCGATGGCAGCATTGACGACGGAGTCGATGCGGCGGTCCAGATGGAGGTCGAGGTCGGCGACAATCTCCTCGCAGGCGGCGGTGCGGTCAGCACCGGGTACACGGATTTTTTCGTTGATATAAGGGAGCACAAGGTCCTGTTTGGCTTTGAGGACGCGGCGGCAATGATAGTCGATCTGCTCACGCAGACTCTTGTCTTTCAGTGCCGCCTCTTTGATGGTCTGTATGGACTGCGGCACATCGGGAGGCAGGAGGATGATGTCGTTGCCAGCGCGGATGGCTTGCAGTTCTGCTTGTCCTCCGGAGTAGGTATTGGTGATGCCTTTCATGTCGATGCCATCGGTGATGACAAGACCATCGAAACCGAGATTGTTTCTCAGCAGGTCGGTGACGATGGCAGGGCTGAGCGAGGAGGGACGGCTTTTGTCAAGCGCGTTCACTTGCAGGTGGGCAACCATAACGCCTCCGACACCGGCCTTGATGAGCCGATTGAAGGGATAGGTGTCGATGGTGTCGATATAGGCGCGAGAGTGGTTGATGACGGGCAGTTCGAGGTGGCTATCCTTGTCGGTGTCGCCGTGGCCGGGAAAATGCTTGGCGACAGCCAGCACACCCTGGCTCTGCTGACCGAGAGCATACATGATGCCGAGCTGGCTGACACGCTCGCGGTCGGTGCCGAAGGAGCGGGTGCCGATGACGGGGTTCTTGGGGTTGGAGTTGATGTCGACCACAGGAGCGAAGTTGATATGGATGCCCATCATGCGGCACTGGCGGCCAATCTCCTCTCCCATACGGTAGACGATACTGTCGGCGTAGTGTTCCAACTGTCCAAAGCGGGCGTTGCGGGGGAAACTGTACATATCCTTGAGGCGCATCCCTAGTCCCCATTCACCATCGATACACACCAACAATGGTACTTTGGCGTCTTTCTGGAGGCGTCGCGTCATTGCGACCTGCCTCTCGGCGGTGCCGACGAAAAAGCATACGCCACCAACTTTGTATCCATTCATGGTCTTGGAAAACTCGGCC